>Ga0074199_1000573_pt1 | contig 52978 bp, 49 predicted proteins | sample EPASupsiteSAE347_FD_64528 | JGI IMG/M metagenome (GOLD analysis project Ga0074199, IMG submission 64528) | Bioremediated contaminated groundwater from EPA Superfund site, New Mexico - Sample SAE3-47 | ecosystem: Environmental > Aquatic > Deep subsurface > Groundwater > Contaminated ... | reverse complement strand
AACATCCAGGCGCCGGGTGGGCCTTGCCCGCCTCTGGAGGGGCACCGGGCCTACAGCATTTTTTGTAGGCCGGGTCCCCTGACCCGGCGGGATTGTCCGCCGTAGGCGGATCCGCCTATGGCGGAAAATTCCTATGAATAAATCCAGTTTAATTCTGCTGGCCGCCACGCTGACAGCCGGGCTGATGCTCTCGGCCTGCCGTCTGGATCGTAACACCTTGCGCGGCGGCCAGCTGTATGTGACCTCCACTCCGGCGGATGCCACCCTGATGTGCGATGGCATCAACCTGGGCCAGACACCGGCCACCATCATGGATGTGGCCGCCGGCGAGCACTTGCTGATTCTTAACAAACCGGGCTGGCGCGAAGCCCGCAAAACCGTGGTTACGCAACCGGGCGAGCGGCAATCCGTGGATTTGAAACTGGAGCCACTGACCGGCTTGCTCCTGATTCTGACAAAACCTTCCGGGGCGGATATTGACCTGGACGGCGTCAGCGCGGGCAAAGCGCCGCTGTGCCTGCACGATGCCGCGTTCGGCCAGCATCGAATCACAGCCAGCACTCCCGGCCACCTGCCCCGTGTCATCACCATGACCGTGGCGGACCGCATACCGCAAAAAGTCGAGATCAACCTGACGTCGGATTCCGCCCGGCTAACGGTAGAGACCGCGCCGACCGGCGCGGTGATTACGCTCGACGGCGCCGTTATCGGCAAAACGCCGCAGGAGCTGTCGTCCATTGCCAGCGGAAAGCACGCCATCGAACTGGCCTTGCCGGGGCATTCCCCATTCCGCAATGAGTTTAGCCTGCAAGCTGGTGAACAGCGCACCATCAAAACGACGTTGGCGCCTCTGCCCGGCAAATTGACCGTGCTGTCCACACCGCCGGGCGCGCGTATTTATTTGAACGACCAATACAAGGCGGGAACCCCGCTCTCCGTGGACGTGCCGGCCGGCCGTTACGCCATCCGCGCCGAAGCCCGCGGGTTCGACCCACAGATCCGCACTAACACGGTGGCGATCGGCGCGGAATCCGTTGTGGAGTTCACCATGGTAAAGAGCAGTGGCACCATCCTGATTTCCACCGAACCTTCGGGCATTGGCGTTTACCTGGACGGTGAATTGCGGGGCACCACGCGGGGCCAACCACGGAGTTCGATCTCGGAGCAACTGCCGATTGATTTCGTTCCCCGGGGCACGCGGGTGCTCCAGTTCACGCGGCCGGGCTACTTCGATCTCACCCGGACGGTTGATATTCAGCCCAAGCAGACTTTAATCCTCCATGAGAAACTGAAACTCCGGCCCGTGCCGTTCGTGCCAAGCGTAATTGTACGGACCGGACGAAATGCCGAAGACACCTTCCGCGGCATTGTCCGTGAACGGTTTGAAAACGGCAACATCAAGCTGGAAATCGAGCAGGGCATCTTCAAGACATTCACCCCGGCCGAAATCATGTCCATTGAGGTTATTACGAACGCCGCGGCGCCGTAAGGCGGTCCGCTGGGAAATAATGGCCTCAGCAAGCTGAGGCCCTACTGTTTAAGCCATTTCAACAAACGCCCCAGATGGTTGAGGCATCTACGAATAAAAACACCCCGCGTCAAGACACGTAATATGGACATACTTTTTCACGCTGCATCCGCCACGCTTTTGGGAAGGGTCCTCGGTGAACGCCGACCGAGCCGGCTATGGCTGGCGGCCGGCATTGGGGTCATACCGGATGTTGTTTCGATCACCGGACGCCTGAGCGGGGTATATATTTATTCATTTGCCCATTCGCTGACGTTTCAACTGCCCATCGTCCTGATATTGCTATTGCTGAATTGGCGCATCGCTTTCGGCGGCCTATTGCATATTTTGATGGATATTCCAACCCACCAGTACGCAACGACATACCTGTTTTATCCCTTTGCCAAATGGAACCTCCCGGTCGGTATCGCCTGGTATCAAGGCATCGGAATCATGACGTGGGCCTTGCTGTGGATAACCCTGGTCGCATTGATCCTGCTGTACTGGATGGACCAAAAGGCGCGCGACAACCTGCGACCAGCGCCCGTACCTTGTGTCAAGGCACTGGAAGAGAGGGCATGCCCATCACCGCATAGTCCGCAGGCAGACTGAATACGGCATCGGCAAGTGGCGCTTTTGAAAGACTTTGGAGCTCCGTCCGGCTTGTCACCGGCTTATCGTTTGTCAGCACGGTGGATTCAGACCGCACAATCAGACCCTTTAGGGCCGCCAGGCCCCCAAAACTGGTCGCTTTGAAGGCATCCTGGGCATAGACGCGAAAAGGTTCCATTTCCAAGACTTCCGGAACGTCGGACATCCAGCATTGGATCGTCATGCCGCCGCCCGACGATCCTTTGTATTCCTGACACTTGTAGCCGCTAATCGTCTGCACCTTCCCGGTTTTTTGAATGTCCGGTTTATCCCGGCCGGTATCCGCCCCCGGCGCCGAAAGGGCCATCATGCTTTGCATGAATTCCAGCGGCATGACCATGACTTGTTTCTGCTTGTGGTCCAGGAAGAACAATTTCTTGGCCTTCAAGTCAATAATGGATGACATGGGCTTCCCTGAAAAATCAATACGTGCTTGCTGACCTTTCATTTTCATGGTCATCGTGAACCCTTTGCCCGACTCCTCGGGCATGGCGCTGGTTTCCATTGTCTGGACGATCGTCAGGTCTGCCATCGCCGCAGTCACCCATAATGCCAGCGAACAACCGATATAAATGATTTTCATTTTTGTATTTCTTTCTTGGGTTCCTTGCCTTCATCCTATCTTCAACAACTCCAACCGCAATATATTGAGCGCTGACTTCGCGGCGCGTTCCCGGACCATTGCCCGATCGCCAAATAACAAAAAACGCTCCGCCGTCACGTGGGCCTGACCGGCCGTGTTTTTCCCCAGCCCGATCCAGACGGTGCCCACCGGTTTTTCCGGCGAACCACCCTCGGGACCGGCCACACCGGTCAACGCCAAAGTATAGTCGCTTGAGGATCGCTGTAAAGCCTCCGTTGCCATGCGCCGCACGACCGCTTCGCTGACCGCGCCTTCCCGGGCAATGAGCTCTGGCGGAACACCCAGGGCCTCGGTCTTCATGCGATTGGCATATACGACCCACCCGCCGAGGAACCAGGCGCTGGAGCCGGGCACTTCCGTCAGCATTGCCGCCACCAAGCCCGCCGTGCAGCTTTCGGCTGTGGCCACGGTCAAATGCCGCGCATGCAACATCGCGCCCACGACAGCCGCCAGCGATATTTCACCTTCGCTGAAAACGGCCGTCCCCAATTTCTGTTTGACGTCGCTCACCGCACGGTCCAATTCATCCTGCGCTTGCACCCGCGTCGGAAAATCACTGCGGATTCGAACGGACACGATGCCGGCTGAAACCGTCGTGCCGATCGTCGGATTACGATCCCGCCGCATCAGGTCGCCCAGGGCTTCGCCCACCATTGCTTCGCCCATGCCGAAGGTATTGATCTTGCGCGTAACAATGGTTCGCCCCGTTTGCGCGCCGATGATCGGCGCCAGATGCCGTTCAACCATGGCTTTCATTTCGAGCGGAACGCCGGGCAGGGCAAAGACCAGCGCGCGCCCGATCTTCAGACGCAGTCCGGGGGCCGTGCCCTGTGGATTATCGAGCACGTCAGCGCCCGCGGGCGCCAAGGCCTGGACGCGATTGCTCGCGGTCATCACCCGGCCACGGTCTTTGAAAAACTGCTCGATCTTGGCGAGCGAGGGCGCATGCTCAACCAGGGGCACCCCCTGGACCTCGGCCAAGGCTTGCCGCGTCAGGTCATCCTGGGTCGGCCCGAGCCCGCCGGTGATCACCACCCACGCGGCCAATTCCGCCGCCTGCCGCACAGCCTGAACGATAGCCGCCTGGTCATCCGGCACGGTCATGTGCGACCGGGTCAAGACGCCCCCTGCCGCCAACCGCGCACTGAGCCAGGCGCTATTGGTATCCACCGCCTGCCCCAGGGTCAACTCATCGCCTATGGATATAATGATTGTCTGCACGATGTACAAGCTTCCGTAGCATCCCACAGGATGCACAGGCTGTACGCTATTAGGATAATCGCCATTTTTCAAGCCAATTTACAAAATTCTGGTGATCCCAGTTACGCGGTGGTGCAGGACAGACATACCCACGTAACTGAGGAGTTACAAATTGTATTTTATATTTCGCAATCCAGATGCCGTCTGGCTTCGATTTCATGCTGTGCCGCACGCGCCAGTTTCCAGATTTCGCGTTGAGTTTTGGCATCCACAAATTCCGGCGCCGGCGCGGCCAATATTTCCCGCACCATCGCTTTAGCACGTTGCCGCATGTCTTGGCCGCCTTCCTGGCGCCACTGTCCCCAAGTACTACGATCCGTCAACCGTGGTGTCCAGCGCTCGGCATGCCGGCAATATTTCAACGTATGCGCGGACGAAAGAAAATCGGATTTATGCCCGACCTCCCTGAAAGCATCTAACCCGATCGTGTCCGTATTGACCTCAATTCCTTTGAGCAATCGAAAGGCGGCGCCCAAGATTTCGTTGTCCATCAGGCATTGCTCGTAATTGGCCACGCCCATCATGGCCAGATTTCCGATCGCCACGTGAATAATATTGACCCCTGCCATTGCACAGCCAAGAAAATGCTGCATGGTTTCATAGCCCATCTGAGCGTCCGGTAACTTGGAATCGGTCGTACAGCAACCGTAATAGGGCAAATGATAATAATGCGCCAGCTGAGCTGAAGCCATGTGGATCAAGGTGGATTCCGGCGCATTACCGGAAAAATTCAAGGCGCGCATGTCGAGGATTCCTGTTGAAGAAGCGTAAATACACGGCGCGCCGGGATGCGCCATCTGGGCCAAAGCCACGGCCGCCAGAATGTTCGCATTGTTTTCCACGAGGGCGCCCGCTATCGTATAAGGCGTGGTTCCGCCCGCATTACCGTCGGTCTCGATATAACAGGGAATCATATATTTTCCGCATTCCAGCAATTCTTCCACGAAACCGCGGCGGTGCATCAACGGGCTGATGACGCAAAGGCCGGCCACAAAGCACGGCCGCCGGCATACCGCGTCCCGGCTGCCGGCAATGAGCGAAGCCATCTCGATCTGGTGATACCGCCCTTCCTTACAGCCTCCCAGCAACGAATAGAAATTTCTTTGATTTCGCGTGAGATTATGCGCAAAAGTCAGCATTTCGCACTGGGAATTCGGGCCAAATTCCGTGTCCAGCGGAATAACCAGAAAATGCTCAATATCCATATATTCGAGGTTCAGCTTCAGTTTGGTCAAATCTTCCAGGTCCTTCATGGTTGAAGGGTGCAAATTGCCGTTTAAATCCAACACGTTAATGGCGCCGGCCCCGCTCATGACATAGACGTCGTCGGAATCATCAAGACGAACATCGTAACGCGGGTCAATACCATAGAGGGTGATCTTGCCGGGCGCCAGGCGGACATAACGCATCAATGTTTCCCCGGGAATTTTCACGACCTGACTGTCGTCGTCCACGACACAGCCTTTGCTTTGCATCAGTTCCCTTGCTTCGGCATGCAAATTTTTTACGCCTACCGTCTCAAGCAGTTCAATCGTTTTATCGTGAAGCAACCGCACTTGGTCGCCGCTCAACACTTTATACTGTCCGCCTTTAATCGGAACAACACCATGTTCTGTGATCATTATTGTTTTTCTCCTCAAGTATGATCAAACCATTACCGGCCCCTTTTTTAAAATAATATTGCCGTCGGCTTCGCCGGTTGCCACCACGGCAAAAGCCTGTTTGGCCCGCCGGTAAAAATCGAAACGGTCGATATATTCGAATTCCTGAACCTGGGGCGCATGTTTTTTGATCGTTTCACGAAAAACGCGATAACTCGCCGGCTCCTGGCCGCCCCAGCTGGCGGGATCCATTACAATCGCCGGCTTGGCGACAAATTGATCCAAGGGGAACAACGGTAAAATGGCATCCAGCAAGGTGACAAGCTGGACGCCATCGGACCGGATCAGCCTTTGCGAGCAGGTTACCGCCGGAAAATCGGCGTCCGCCAGCACGATTTCATCGCCGTGCCCCATGCTCATCAAAGCATGCATCAAATCCGGCGACAAACAACCGGGAATTCCGCACAACATGACGGCCTCCTTCAAGGTAATGTTTTCAGCTTTATTCGAACTCTTTGGCGACTTCAATAAACGCCCTTATATTTTCCAGCTTTGCCTTCCGCGTGCATATGTTAAGGGCCATGCCTTTGGCTCCTTCCCTGGCGCAGGCGCGGTATTTCTCCCTGATATTTTCGGGTGTCCCGTAGACCAGATCCTTGACCGTCTCGAAATTCCAGTCGAAAGGCACATCCGGCAATTCTTCGAGAATATCCTGGATGGCGAGGCTGTTGCGGTATGGCCACGCATCGTAATGAGTGATCTCCAAGGCCTTAAGAAGTTTGAGATGTCTTCGGGAATATGTCTCCGAGTGGATGGATCTTGTTTTCGCCGGAAACTGCCTGCACATTTTTTTCATATAAGGCAGGACCATCTCTTCGTGCAGATCCGGCGAAATCAAGCCCCCAAAATCATCCTCAAAACCCAAACTATTGACCGGAATTCCGAAAATGTTCTGATCCAGAATGGTCAGTTGGGTTTCAAGCTGGCTGATGATTTCCATAAGGTCTTTGACCGCATTCGGTTCACAAACCATATCGGCAAACAGTTCCTCCCCGCGCAGGCTGATCGCCGTGGACAAGACCGAACTCCCTCCGCCAATATTCGGTTTGCTAACGCCAATCCCTGTTGATTCATAGCGCTTTTGAAGGTAGTTATACTTTTCCATCGCATCCGAGATAAACGGCGCTTTTTGAAGGTCCGGTATCCTTATTCTTCTCACATCTTTTATGTCTTTTAAAACACGTCCGGCTATTTGAGGCATATCATCTTCGGGATAGACAAGCTTCGTGCCCAAAATACTTGCTTCCACATAAGGGCTATAGACACACGGTATGTTTATCGAAATATTTTCGGCACTGCCGTAGCCGAAAATTTCATACATTTTTTTTGCGCATGAAATTTGGGTCTGAGCCGCGATGTCTGTATCCAGAAAATAAGAACCCAACCTGGTGCCGGCCATCTCCGTGGAAAATTCCGGCTCAACCGCTATGTGCCATCCTATTGCGCGTTTGTCTTTTGCCATTATAATCAGCCCCTCTCCGGCAATCCCGGGTCCACCATGATCTTGACGCTTTCACGGCCATCCAGTTTGTCTCCCCGTCCGATGGCCGTCAAAGCCTTTTCCACATTGTGCAACGGGACCTTATGCGTGATCAACGCCTCCAGTGGTATCCGCGCATCCGCTATCAACGGCAGGGCGCGCACAAAATGTTCGGCTTCGTTGTCAAAACTGCCGATTATGCGGATGCCCTTGCTCAACAGGTCAAGGCAGGGATTGAATGGAAACGTTCCGGAATCCACAAAATTGCCCACCTCAACCACTGTCCCGCTGTTACGCACAAAACCAAGGCATTCCTGAAACGCGACCGCGGTCCCGACCGTATTGATTACCACATCCGCGCCGACCAGATTCAAGGAATGCTCAAAAACAAAATCGCGGCGCGTTTTTGTGTCCGGCAAGTCGCCCGCGCAAACCGTCATATCCGCTCCCATTTTTTTGGCCAGTTCCAGACGTTTCCGGCTCCGCCGGCCCGTAGCGATTACCCGGGATGCGCCGTTTAATTTACAACAGGCTGTGGTGAGCAATCCGATCGGGCCGCTGCCCTGCACCACGACCGTATCGCCGGGCTTGATGCGGGCGTGCAAAAGCGAATGAACCACCACGGCCATGGGCTCCAGAAAAGCGGTCCGTTCCGCCGAAGTTTCCGACTTCAGCACCACGGAATTAGGATCGTTGACGTAGAGATAATCCCCATAACCGCCGGAAAAATGAGGCGGTTGATCGGCTTTGGGCCAAGTGCCGTATGTTTTCCAATGCGTGCATTTTTCAGGTGTTTTGGCGATGGTGCAAAAGTAACAGCGATGGCAATGAATGGCAGGAATCACTCCGACCCGGTCGCCCGCCTTCAATGGCCGGCCAAGGTAATCTGTCTTGACGCCTTTGCCTAATGCGGCCACAGTTCCGGAAATTTCGTGTCCCAAGCTGATGGGATATTCCAAGCCGATGACTTCCTGCGACGCGCGCCACGTGTGATAATCTGTGCCGCAAACTCCGCACAATTCGATTTTTATCAGCATTGTGCCCGGCGCTGGATCCGGAACCGGATAATGCCCAATTACAAAAATTCCCCTTGGTTTTTCAAGCAAATTGGCCCGCGCAAGTTTTGGTTTTGTTTTCATGGTTGTGTTTTCCATCAATTTAGGCTTTCGGCGACTTTGCCGTTCTCACGAACGGCCCCTACACCGATCTGGTGTAGTTGCGGTTCGTTAGAACCGCTACGGATTGAAATTCCTATTCATTAAATTATTCAGCCTTCATCCACGTTAAAATCCATGTAGCCGTCCAGATTAGTGTGCCGTTTGGCCATCCGTTCGGCCGTAATCCCGAGTTTTTGCATGAGCAATTGGATAATGATGTCTTCGAACACAAAAATAGTCTGTTCGAAAAGCGCCGCCATCGGTTGAATCGAGGGAATTTCATACGGCCGATTCCCGTGCACCTGACCGCGCAGATTGACGACAAGATCACAAAGTTTGGCGGCCTTGGAATGCGGATTGGCCGTAATGGCCACCACCTTGGCCCCGGCCCGTTTGGCAAAATTCATAACCGTATAACAAATAGTCGTACAAGCACCGTTGGCAATCAGCAGATCGCCCCGGCCTATATTAGGACAGGTTGTGTCGTAGACCACGTGCGCGTCAAGCCCCATGTGCATCAGCCGCATGACAAATGCCCGCACGGAGCATTTCATGCGTCCCATGCCGAACACCTGAATGCATTTGGCCCGGCAGATCGCATCGAGCAGTTTTTCGACTTCCTCGTCCTTGACGTCCAAAAGGACTTTACGATGCTCGTCCAAAATTTTTTGCGTGAGATCATGATATTTCAACATTGCCTGGTCCTCCGTGCTAACCCACATATTTCATGAGCGATAGGCCGCTTATGAAATATGTGGCTCTTGTGCTAAAAATAATTCCTTCAGATTTTCCTCTTTTCCCCGGGCATGGTCGGGAACTCGATTGTTTTGGCAAAGGCCACCACGTCATCCAAGTTGTCAAACACCTTCCGGAAGGCTGCCACAATGGCTTCCATCAACTCGCGGCCGTTGGGTGGGAAGATGTAATTGATACAAAACGAGCGGTTGAACATGTCAACGCACGCTGGATAGTCGAAAGGATCGTATTGCATTGCGCGCGTCTTCTTGCTGACATGCAGGCAGTTCCATGGACAACCATGCGGATAAACATTTTTGTTCAGGAACACCTTTTGGGCCGGTACCGGCATATTATGCCATTCAAACACAGGCACCCCTTCTTCAAAGAGCGCCTTTTGCACCGCCCACCGGAAGCGTTTAGGATGCAAATGGGTAATGCCAAGCTGTTCCGGATAAAGCCGTACTTTGTAAAGATGCCAGGCGTGCACATGGCCTTTTGGAACCGAGGGCGGCTTGACGCCTTTGAGTCTGCCGAGTTCGCGGCACAAATATTCGCAATTTCGCGCACGCTGGGCCTGGAGTTTATCGAAGCGCTTTAAGATCGAACGGCAAAGGGCATCGGCCATTTCATTGTTGCGATAATTGAACCCCATGATTTCGGCGTCATAGAGCCGGATCATGCCGCGCTTGACGGCCTTCTCGCCGAACATGGCCATTTTGCGCGCGCGATCAATCAACTCGTCGCTATTGGTAGTGACAATGCCGCCCTCGCCCGCCGGCAGGTTTTTGCTGCCGTTCAGACTGAAACCGGCGATATCTCCCAATACTCCCGCGCTTTTCCCCCTGTAACGGGCGCCGGCGGCCTGGGCAGCGTCTTCAATGACTTTAAGTTTGTATTTTTTTGCAATCTTATTGATTGCATCCATGTCGGCGCATAAACCGTGAACATGAACCGGCAAGAGCGCTTTGGTCCGCGATGTGATTTTTTCCTCGATTTTGGCCGGATCAATATTCATGGTCTCCGGGTCAATATCCGCAAAAACCGGAATGCCGTTATGCGCCAGTATCGCCTGGCTGGTGGCCCAGAAACTGTAGGCCGGCGTGATAACTTCGTCGCCGGGGCCGATGCCGCAGGCACACACGCAGGCATGCAGGGCGGCCGTGCCCGAATTGACCACCAGGGCGTGTTTGGCGCCGACATAATCCGCAAATTCCCGCTGGAGCCCCAGCACTTCCGCTTCCATCGGCCCCCACAGAACGCCGCGTTTCAGGACCCTGTTCACGGCGCGGATATCTTCCGGCGCAATGGGCGGCCATTGTTGCAGCATTTTTTTCGAAACGACCGGCTTCCCGCCGCGGATAGCCAATTTAGCGTTCATCGGGCACCTCCTCTTGGTTTGTCGTATTCCGGACAATATTTTTACAGATCTAACGTTTACGTAAACTATAATAGCACCTATTCCGACCATGTCAAATGCTTTTTGGGAATTTTTATGCGAAAGAATCAGGCCGAAATACGGCTGACCAGCCGCGTCGGAACACGCAGTTCTTGCGGCGGAGCATCAGGATGCCGAATCCGGTTCAAAAGCAACTCAAAAGCCTTTTTGCCGATCGCCCTGGTCTGCTCGGCCACCGTCGTCAAAGGCACCGCCAGCATGTCCGTAAGCGCCAGGTCGCTGAATCCGGCCAGGGCCACGTCGCACGGCACCGTTAAACCATGCGCTTTCAAATAGCGGTAAACGCCGATTGCCACCAGATCGTTAACCGCGATAATCGCGTCCGGTTTCTTGCCTGTTATCAATCTGCCCGCCACGCGGTATCCGTCATCTTCGTCAAACCCCGCCACGACCGTGCGCAGCTCAATCAGACTGTTGCGGCTTTCGCGCTTGCTTTTGAGCAATCCCGCTGCGTGTTCGTCGCTGCTGGTAATGCCGCGCGGGCCGCGCGCATACGCCCAGCGCCGGTAGCCTTTATGCGCCAGATATTTTCCCAACTCGCGCGCTCCACCCTCGATATCCGTAGCCACGCGGTCGCATTTGATCGCTTTTTTATAGCGGTCAATGAAAACAAACGGTATGCCCAGTCCCTGAAGTTCGCTGTAAACATCCGTTTCGTGCTGCCCGCCGCTTGGGGCGATGATATAGCCGTCCACGCGAAACTGCCGCAACATTCGAATCTCGGCGGCTTCACGTACGTATGATTCGTGACTGTGAGCCAGGATCAGGCGCTTGCCATGTTCGGAGACACACTCCTCGATAGCCAATGTGATATCCGGAAAAAACGAACTGCTGACATCGGGGATTATCAGCCCAATAATCCCGCTCGGTTTACCGCGCAAACCGGCCGCCATGCGGTCGGGCACATATCCAAAGGCCTCCATCTTGGCCAGAATTTTTTGACGCAAGGCCTCGCTCACGCCGGGCCGGTGGTTCAGCACCCGCGAAATGCTCATCTGCGAGACGCGCAATTCCCGGGCCAATTCGCGCTGCTTTAAGCCGCCGCCGATTTTTCGCATATCACCTTATCTTTCCTGCCTAGCCCGTTGCAGCATTTGCTCGGTGGCGCGGACGAGCATTGTGCCGGCCTCCGGCACCAGAAACGAGGCGCCGAACAACCGGCTTTTTCTTTCCTTAACCGTGGCGTGGCAACGGAGTAATATCTGCTTTCGTCCATCCGATTTGCATGATATCTTTCATGGCATACACATTGCGTTTACGTAAACAAAATACTATGTCATCGGAATGATGTCAAATATTTTTTGTAACTACTTAGCCAGAATTCTGAAGTCAGATAGCCCGAGCGCCAGCCAGGGCTTACCGGCCGAGCGCAACAGGACTGGATCGCAAATTGATTTATGCGCCGGCGGCCACTTGGTCCCACTCGGCATACAGGATCTTCAGGGATGCCACCACCTGCGTTAGTTCGCGGTTCAGCTCCATCGGTTTTCCGGGCGTGGTGTAGGTGTCCGGATTTTCCAATTGGGCGACCAGCGTTTTCTGATGCGTTTCGAAACGCTCTATATCCGCTTCCAGGCCGGAGCGTTTCTTTTCGTGTTCCCGGCGCCTTTTCGAGCACGCCTGCCTGGTTTCGGCCTCAAGGCGCCGCTTGGTTTTGCGCGTAGGCCCATCCGGTTCGGCGGGACGGGCATCGGTCAATGGGCCACTGGCCGTCAGGGCGCCCCGTTCGGACAGCGCTTTCGACCGATCGAGATAATACTGGTAATCGCCGGCATACGGCGTAAGCCGTCCCGCATAAATATGCAAAACGGTGGTGGCAATGGAACGGATGAAGTACACATCGTGACTGATGAACAACAGGGTGCCTTTATACTGCCGGAGGGCGCCGATCAGGGCCTCGATACTGGCCATATCGAGATGGGTGGTGGGCTCATCCATCAGCAGAAAATTCGGAGGATTGAGCAACAGTTTTACGAGGGCCAGCCGGCTCTTTTCGCCACCGCTCAACACGGAAACGTGCTTGAACACGTCATCGCCGCGAAACAGGAACGAGCCCAGGACGGACCGCGCAATTTGTTCGCCCACCGGATGGGACGCATCGAGCACTTCCTCCAGCACCGTTCTGCCGGCATTGAGCATATCGATGCGATGCTGGGCATAGTAACCGACCTTGACGTGCAGGCCGAGTTCGCGGTTGCCGCCCTGGATCGGGATCGCGCCGGCCAGCAGTTTCAGCAGGGTGGATTTACCTGAGCCATTCGGCCCGACAAGCACGGTGCGCTGGCCGCGTTCCACGCTGTAATTTAATCCGTGATACACCGTGACAGGCCCATAGGCCTGGTGGACATCGGTCAGCGTGGCAACTTTCAGCCCGGTCCGCAGCGGCTGGGGCCAATGAAACGCAATCGTTCGATCCGGGGCGGCGGGCGCCTCGATTTTTTCCATGCGTTCAATTTGCTTCAACTTGCTTTGGGCCTGGGACGCCTTGGTGGCCTTGGCACGGAAGCGGTCGGCAAACCGCTGAAGCGCCTCAATCTCCTTCTGCTGGTTCTTATAAGCCGCCCATTGCTGTTCCTGGCGCATGGCGCGCTGGGTCACATAGGCATCGTAATTGCCGCGGTAGCGGATGATACGGGCCTGAGCGATTTCAAAAATACTGCCGACCAGCTGATTGAGCAATTCGCGGTCGTGGGAAATCATCAGGATAGCGCCGGGATAAGTCCGCAAATAATCCTGGAACCAAATCAAAGATTCGATATCCAGGTGATTGGTGGGTTCATCCAGCATCAGCAGGCCGGGTTCCTGCACCAGCAGGCGCGCCAAGTGGGCGCGCATGATCCCCCCGCCGCTGAGCGTGCTCGTCGGCCGCTGGAAATCCGATTGGCGGAAGGCCAGCCCCGCCAGGATCCGCTGGGCTTTCGGTTCCAGTTCGTAGAGACGCCATTCGTCCAGCCGCTCCTGGGTGGCATGCCAGGCATCGCTGTTCGGTTGTTGCGTGCGCAGGGTGTTACGCAAAATCGTAATTTCAGGCGAAACCGTTGTAGCCAGTTCAAGGACGGTTTCGTGGCCGCTGGGCTCTATTTCCTGGGGAAGGTACCCCACCGCCGCGCTTTTCCGGAAAGCCACCGTGCCTTCGTCCGATTCCAGGTCGCCCAGGATAAGACGGAACAGGGTGGACTTGCCCGATCCGTTCGGTCCGACCAGCCCGATCCGGTCAGACGCCTTCACATGAAACGACACGTCGCGGAACAAGGTGCGCTCGCCATACGATTTGCGGAGATGGAAAACCGTGAGCATGGAACGACCGCTTTTCCGGTTAATTTTGCATGAACATTGGGTGCCGCATTTCGATTGACCTCAATGCGGATTGACATATAATTCTATATCACAACGCATCAGGCCAAACAAGGAGAAGCATTGTGAATGCACCCGGCGGATGCTATATATCAACCGTATCAAATCATCCCGATCGTTTGCCCGGGAACAGGTTGCTCCGATACCGGCCAACATGCTCAGGCCAGGCCATGGTGGAATATGTCATTATCGCGGGGCTTCTAATGGCCTCCCTGGTTTTTCTGACGGTTTTCTTTGTTACGTTTAAAGAATACGGCGGTCGGATTTTAGCGTTGGTCGCGTCGGAGTACCCTTGACGCGGCAAAAGGTAGCTGTAAATTAGGCCCCGAAGAACGGGGCGACTTATTCTGTAGCCGGGGTCGCTGACCCCGGATGTTCCGAATCCGCGATCACCGATCGCGGCTACAACTTTGAAATTCCTATGCATTAAATTAGGTATTCGGCAACTTTGCCGTTCTATCGAACGGCCCCTACACTAAGCTGCCTGCCCGAGCTCGGTCTGGGATGTAGCCGCGGTTCGGTAGAACCGCTATGTTTTAAAATTATGCATCAAATTCGAATATCGAGATCCCGTATATCAGTACGCCACAACTAAGAAGGAGGGCACACTATGAATCGCACGCGTAAAGGCAAACATGGCCAGGCTATGACCGAGTATATCATTATCGTCGCCATTATCGCACTGGCGGCGCTGGCAGTTTTCGGCCTGTTCGGCGACCGGATTCGCGCCATGGTCGGCGGCGCCGTCACGGACCTGGGTGGAGACCAGAGCGAAGTGGATACCGCCACGGAAACCAAATCGACGGATTATCTCAAAACCCTGGGCACCGAAACTACTCCCTGAGCGGGCCTCCACCACCATGGTGCAGACACTTCATGCCGAAGGCCAAGCCCTGATTGAGTCCTGCATCGTGATCGGCCTGATTTGTCTCCTGCTGATGGGCCTCTTTCAACTGGCCCAGTTGTTCATGGCCCAGGAAATCCTGGATTACGCCGCCGGGCGCGGCGCGCGCGCCAAGGCCGTCGGGTTCAATGATTTCATGGTATCGAAAACCGTGCGCATTGGCGCCATTCCCAATGCCGGGCGCATGACATTTCCCGAGCGGACCGGCGGCGGGCCCTGGACCCAATGGACCTGCCAGGAATCGCCGCGCATTCCCTTTTATCTTCTCTACGGGCAATTAGACTCCCCCCTGAATTACACGCTATGGGATACGATTTTCTGGTCTTGCCAGGAAACGGACAACCAACTGAGTTTCAGGGTCAACCAGGCAGTGCCCCTGACGTTTTTCTCCAACGTGTTCAGGGCGTTCTTCTCCGGTTCCACCGTCCCGATGCAAGGCATGGCGGACATTGAAAACCATTATCCACTCTACTTGCAATAATCATGACACCTCCCCCCTCAACCCACCATCCCGCCCACGTCTGCCAGCCCGCGCCCGGTGAGGGCACCGGGCCTACAATTTCGGTTATTTTATGTAGGCCGCGTGCTCTCACGCGGCGTTCATGGGGAAGAATGACACAACCCCACCATCCCGCCGCGCCAACCGCCGGCCAAACCATGATTTTCATGATCATGGCGCTCCTCATTCTGGCAGTTGTGATTGTCTGGATTTTCGATGTACACACGGTGTTGCATCTCAAAGCCCGCACGCAAAATGCCGGTGATGCCGCGGCGCTGGCCGCGGCGCGCTGGCAGGGCATCGCGCTCAACCTGGTCGGCGATTTGAACATTCTCCAGGCATTAGCCTTAAGCCGCGGCGACACGACCGCCTCGGAGCAGATAGCGGCTGCGCAAGCGCGTCTCTGCTTCGTGGGCCCCCTGGTTGGCCTGCTGGCTTCCCAACAGGCGGCAAAAAACAATCGCGCCTACAGCAACCCGGACTATACGGCCAATCTGATGACACATGCGGACCTCGTGTTATCCTATTACGCCGCCGACACCAACCGCTTCCGCGAGCCCTATCCCGGCGCCTGGCCGGAATACGCCGGCATGCTTGCCAACATCGCGGCACAGGGTGTGGCCGCCGGCCCCGACAACACCCGCTATTTCACCGATTCCACCGGCAACCATTGGCTCCTGTCACGTGATTTTTACTGGGCGGTGGCCGGTAGTGAATGGTGCTGGTTTTACTGGAACGGCCTGGCCACCCTGCAAGACTATATCGATCATCAATATTGGCCGGATCTACCGGCCGCCGATCCAGCTGACACTTATAACAGCGAAATATTCGGGCTCGGTCTGCGCCCGTTCACAACCGTTCTGCCTGGAGGCACCGTGGAGCGTATGAACCAGATCAGCCCGGAGACAATTTCCAATGAAGTCGCCACCATTACCAACACTTGGTATGTATATGGGGCAACCTGGAGCACATGGACAGCGTTGGCGATCAATGAGTTCCCGATGATCTCGGACGTCAAATTGGAATACGATTATGCCGGCGCCGATGCGGTCATCCGCGTGGAGGCCCAGCCTGATTCGCGCATGCCTGCCGCCTTCCCCAACATACAGCCTTTTTTAATCCGAACCTCGCCCAGCGCCACACGCCTGACACAAACCAACGCTGTCGCTGGCGCCGTTACCTGGACCGCCGCGGCCAAGCCGTTCGGATTCCTCACCAATGACACTATCCGTGTGCCCCCAAATGCCAACACTATAATCCTGCCGGCATTTCAAAACGTGCGCCTGGTTCCCGTGGATGCGGCTTCGGGCGCCAATCTCGGCGCTTACGACTTGGCCTGGCGCAGGCACATCCAGGACCATCTGCCAACCTATATGCAAAGCGGCCAAGCCGGCCTGGCAGCCGACTGCTGGTATTGTCAGCAATTGCAGACCTGGGATGATCCGGCATTCCGCCAACAAGGCATTGACTGGCTAAGCGACACCAACAATACCTGCACCACCCCCGCCCCCGGCGGCACACGCAGGGGACACTGAGGAAATGTGAGGAAATGAAGAATGCAGAATGTAGAATGCAGAATGCAAAAGAAGAGAGTCATACCCGCCGTCACTGACCCGGGCTCCGCGGCTCGACTGAGCTCGCCGAAGTCCAGAGACTACGCCGAGGCGAAAGCTATGGCAGACAAGGTACGTCTTTCATTCTGCATTCTGCATTCTACATTCTGCATTTCTTTTTCTTCCCGGGGCCAGGCCATGGTGGAATTCATGGTAGGCCTGGTGGTGGTGCTTGTGCTCCTGGTGGGATTGATCCAGATTGGCCAATTGGCGCATGCGCATTCACGCACCATGATGGCCGCGCGCGCGGCCGCCGGCCAACTTGCCATGGCTTCCACGCGGCCAATATCCGAAACCGCGTTGCTCATTTCCGACTGGGTCCCGGGCCCCGACCTGCGGCAGCATACACATGACGATATGGCCGTGGTCACCAGCAATGCCCTAACATTACCCGGCGAACTCATCGGGCAAGCCCATCTGGAGGATTTGGTTCCGGATGCGCCGACTAACGCGTTGACGACATTGGCAGCGTCGCCGAACCCGGCCGGCGATTTTTTTCTGGTCAAGGGGGAAGCATCTGAATTCGTTGCCATCCTGCCGATAATCCAGCGCCTGGTATATGCCCATCCCACGTTGGAGGTGAAAAGCGACGCTTGGCTGGTTTGGCTGAAATTAAGCGATTAAGCGATTCCGTGATTGATTGATTTGGGAGCGGGAAGACTGACGCCAGATGACAGCCTGGAGAAGATTAAAGACGAACACAGATTTAAATCACTCAATCTCTGAATCACTAAATCACTCAATTTCTTGATATGACCAAATATAAAACCATCGCAATCATCTTGCTGGCGGCAGGCACTATGACCTTATCCGCCGGCGCCAAGGTCTTCTGGGCGCGACCGGCGGCGCGGGGCCATGCCGTGCTGGAAACCACCCCCGACTGGAAAACGGTCTATACCAGTTCCGTACGCATCAATGATGGCCAGGGCAACCTGACCATCATCGGCTGTAACGAGCCCTTGGGCGCGGTGATGACCAAACTCCGGCAGGCTTATGCCTCCTGCGAAACACTGGAGGCTTTCCGCCAGAATGAAACCATGGGCTGGGCGCGGATGCGCGAGGGCGACGCCATCGTCACCTTGCTGGCGATGGCGCCAAACCTGGCGCTGGCGCCAAACGCGCCGGAACAAACCGTGCTCTTTGTGTTAACCCAAACACAGGGCGATTTTGACAAGTCGCGCTTGCCTCCTGCCGCGCCGCGCCTGAGCGATCCAGCGCCCTACCCCGGCAGTCGCGTGCAGACCTACTTGACCAGCGAGGAATCCCAATTGCAGTTGGAACTTTACGCCGCGGCGGCCATGCCGGAGGTTGTCCAGCAATATTACGAAAACGCCCTGCTCGGCCAGGCCTGGACGCGCCTCGATCCCGCCGGCGCCTCCGCGGGACTGGCGCTATACCAGAAAGGCCCCGCGCTGTGCGCCCTGTTGGTGCTCCCGGCCGGCAACGGCGCCGAAAGTACGATTACAGTGTTGCACAAACGGTTAAAAATGGAATAATGTTGACTACTTAGGTTAACGGTTCACGATAACCGCTGAACCGTTAACCAGGCAATAGCGACTTGTCCGCCGTAGCTTCTTAGCGAAGGCGGATGCCACCGTGTGTTGAATTCGGTTTCCGCCGGAGGCGGATTCGAAAAAGCCAGGCAAGCTTGGGTCGGATGTGGGTGCGCCGCGCGAAGCATTGGACTTAATTCCATGCGAGCGCGGCAAACCCGCAGACGGCCCAAGATCGCCGCCGCCTTTTTCGAACCGAATTCGACACACTGCCGGGTGAAAGACAGCAAATTTTCGGTTGCGGGCACAGCCCGCATTGGACAAGGAGCATTACCATGAAGCAGAAATCCATTTTGATAATCGCCATCCTGGCCGGCCTGATCGCCTTCTGGCTCACCGGCCAGTACCTGCGCCACGAACAGGAACGGATGCTGGGCGAGGCCAGGCGTATCTTTGTGGTCGTGGCCAACCACGAACTGCCGGCCGGCTCCATTCTCAAAAACACCGACCTGGCCAAGGCCTTGGTATTCCAACGCAGTGTGGGCGGCCGCGCCATTCTACCGGAATCCGTGCGGGATATCGTGGGCAAAAAACTGCTGTTTAACATCAGCCGCGGCGACCCGATCCAGTGGTCGGATATCGACGTGCCGGCCCAGGGAGCGGCGGGGTTGGCCGAAATGATCAATCCCAGCATGCGGGCGGTTTCCATCCCCGTGGACGTAATTGCGTCGGTGAGCGGCATGGTCAAGCCCAACGACCATGTGGACATCCTGGGCACATTCACATTCCCCTCGGCAACCGTGACGGGGAGCGTGGAAACCATCACGCTGACCGTGCTCCAGGACGTGACGGTGCTCGCCACCGGCCAGGCACTGGCCAACCAGATCCCAGCGCCGGGGGCGCGGGGCGCGGAACGGGCGCCACGCAGTTACGGCGCAATCACGTTCGAAGTAACGCCCCGGGAAGCGGAATTGCTCGTGTTCGCCCAGACTGTCCGCGGGCGCCTGACGCTGGCTTTGCGGAACCCGGCCGACGTTACGTTCATCACCAATCCCCCGACCATTAATTTCGAGCATCTCCAGAAAAAATTGCCGGAACTGAACATGATCCGCCAACGCGAAATTCGCCATAAGAAAGACATTTAACCGCATGGCTGTTGTGCTTCAACTTGAAATTCACCGTCCGGGGCACGAGGTGCAGACGCACGCGATCGAACACGGCGTCTATCCGACGGGCGCGGAAAAGGGCAATAAAATCATTATCCCCGACAGCGGCGTTGCGCCACGGCACGCCATTCTTATTTTCCACCCGGACGAGTTTTATGTGGAGGACTTGAACAGCAAGGCCGGAACGTTCCTGAATGAAGCCCCTGTCCGGGGCCGTGCCGCATTCCGGGCCGGCGACACCATCCGGGTGGGCAACTGCCGCCTGATTCTGCGCCTTCCCGGCCAGGTGGAGCCGCCCCGCACGCCAACGACCGCGGTATCCCCACCCTTGCCCGCAACCAGTGCACCCACGCCCCACGACGTTCATAACCAGCAGTTGCACACCGAAAAAAGCCTGATCAAAAAACAGATTCACACCGAACTGCTTGAGCGCCTGGACATCAAACGACTTACGGCGGCCCACATCAAGGAAGCCGATCTGCACGAACGCACGCTGCAGGCCATCGAAAAGATCGTCCAGGAAGTGCGCGCACGCCTGCCCGACTGGATCGATCCGGCGGCGCTAACCAAGGAAATTTTCGATGAATCCGTGGGGCTCGGCCCGCTGGAAGATTTGCTGGCCGACCCGGACGTGACCGAAATCATGGTTAACCGGAACGATCAGGTCTACATCGAAAAACACGGTAAACTGGAGATGAGCGACCGTGTGTTCATGGATGACAACTCCGTGCTGGCCATCATCGAGCGGATCGTGGCGCCCATCGGCCGCCGGATTGATGAAAGCCAGCCTTACGTTGACGCCCGTCTGAAAGACGGCTCGCGGGTCAATGCCATTATCCCGCCGCTGGCGCTCAACGGGCCGTGCCTGACGATCCGCAAGTTCGCCAAAAACGTGCTGACCGTGCGGGAATTGATCCAAATGGGCACCCTGGCGCCCGAAATGGCCGAGTTCCTGCAGGTGTGCGTGCAGTTGCGGAAAAACATCGTCATCTCCGGCGGAACGGGGTCGGGCAAGACCACTTTTCTAAACGTCATGGGGTCGTTTCTGCCGGACACGGACCGCATCGTCACGATCGAGGACTCGGCTGAACTGCGCTTGCCCCAGACACACGTGGTCCGGCTGGAGTCACGGCCGCCCAATATGGAGGGGCGCGGCGCCGTGACAATTCGCGACCTCCTGCGCAACGCCTTGCGGATGCGCCCGGACCGTATTGTAATCGGCGAGTGCCGGGGTGGCGAATCCCTGGACATGTTGCAGGCCATGAATACCGGGCACGATGGGTCCATGACCACCGCACACGCCAACTCGCCGCGCGACGTAATTGCCCGTCTGGAAACCATGACGCTTATGTCGGGTGTCGAGTTGCCCTCCCGCGCCATTCGCGAACAGATCGCCTCGGCCATTCACTTGGTCGTTCAGACCGCCCGGATGAGCGATGGCACGCGCAAGGTCACCCACATCACGGAAATTTCAGGCTTGGAGGGGGACCGCATCACCATGCAGGACTTGTTTACCTTCACCCAGACCGGGCTCGATCACAACGGCAAGGTCATCGGCCGCTTTGACGCCACCGGTTCCGTGCCGACCTTCATTGAGGAAATCAAAATCCGTGGGCTCTCGTTGCCCATGAGTGTCTTCGATACGCGCAAATGGACGCACTGACCCATACCGCCTGGCTTTGGCTGATTCCGACCCTCTATCTGGTCTGCTTCAGCGGACTGGCCTATGCCTTTCTGCTGGCCCTGCGCGCGGGCGCGGAAAGCTACGAGCGGGTGTATAGCGAGCAGACGGCGCGCCAATTCGCCGACATTTTTTACTTCATCCCCCCGCGGCGCATTCGTGATCTTGCCTGGACCGCCGCCATCGCTTTCTTCCTGATTTTCTTTTTTTTCGCCGGAGATTTCAAGAATGTCGCCGGTTTTCTACGCGGGTTGTTTATCGGGACCATGGCCGGACTGGTGGCGCTGGCCCTGCCCCGGTGGTACCTGGCAATCCTTAAACAACGGCGATTGCGGCTTTTCAACGAGCAACTCGTGGATGCCCTGATGACCATGAGCAGCGCCTTGCGCGCCGGTTCCAGCATTATGCAGACGTTCGAACATATCGTCCGGCAGAACCTGCTCCCAATTTCCCAGGAATTCGATCTTTTTCTCCAGCAGACCCGCATCGGCGTGAAGTTCGAAGACGCGCTCGTTAACCTGGAAAAGCGGGTGAACAGCGAGGATCTGACGCTCATGATCCGCTCCATCGAGATTGCCCGGCAGACCGGCGGCAACCTGACGGAAGTGTTCGATAAAATTGCCGCCGTGATCCGCGAGCGCATCCGCATCCAGGGACGCATATTGACGCTGACCTCGCAGGGGCGCATGCAAGGGATCGTCGTGGGCCTCCTGCCGATCGCGCTTGTCTTTGCCTTGTTCCTGCTGGATCCGGCGATGATGACGGCGTTTTTCACGTCGAGTGCCGGGATTCTGACCGGATGTCTGGCCCTGTTCCTGGAACTGGTCGGCGCTCTGCTGATCCGTAAAATCATGCGGATTGATATTTAGCCATGCCAACCATCATCATAATCAGCCTGGGAGTGTTATGGGCGGTGTTTGCCGCCGGCATCACCTGGCACTTGGCGCAGACGGCCTTTGCCATCACATACGTGACGCTGGCCGACGGGCGTCGCCAGGAACGGCGAATCCCGATGCTCTTCCGGGTATTACTGCCGCTGACCCCCTCCTTGACGCCTTTTTTCCGTCAGCCGCGCTTTCGGAAAGCGCGCGAGCAGACGCTGGTTAACCTGACATCCGGCGGGTTCGACGATGTCATTTCACCGGAAGAATTCATGGCCCTGCGGGTGCTGACGCCGCTCGTCGCGGTGCCCGTGCTAAGCATTCCGGTCATCAGCGCATTTGCCTGGCTCCAGGGCCACGCGGACAGCGGTTCGGGCGTGCGGCTCGCGGCCTTGTTCGGCGCCCTGTTACTCACAATGCTGCTCTACCCGACCTGGTGGCTCAAACAGGCCGTCGCGCTCCGGCATCGGTTGATCCTGAAAGCCCTGCCGTTTGTCATTGACCTATTGACGCTTTCGGTGGAGGCCGGTCTCGATTTCATGACCGCGATCAAGAACATCGTGGACCGGCGGCCGCCCGACCCGATCGCCGAGGAGCTTTCACGGGTCCTGTTCGAAATTCAACTCGGTAAGACCCGGCATGAGGCGCTGTCACGGATGGGGGAACGCGTGCGGCAGCCGGATATCCAGTCCCTGGTCATGGCCTTGGTCCAGGCCGACGAACTGGGCGTCAGCATCGGCGCCACGTTACGAATCCAGTCCGACCAAATCCGCATCAAGCGCTTCATGCGCGCCGAGAAACTGGCCAACGAGGCCCCCGTTAAAATGCTGTTTCCCCTGGTGGCCTGCATTTTCCCGGCCGTCTTTTTGATCATGTTGGGCCCCATTATCTTGCAGATGCTGAAGTATGGGTTTTAGGGCGTGACCGTAAAGTGTGAATTAAGCCGCTAAAGGCGGCAGCTTTTCTGGATTCCCGATTAGATCGGGAATGACAATTATGCGTCGCCATTCTGTCATTCCCGCGCAAGCGGGAATCCAGTCCAAACTTTGTCCGCCAGAGGCGGATCCGCCTACGGCGGACAATGCTACGCATCGCGTTGCAGGCGGACCAGTTCGATGTAGCGGCCGTTCGACAGAACGGCATTATTGCGGCTTTAGCCGCCTTCCATTTGAACTGTGAAGTGTGCGTAGTTGCCAATAATGAAAGAAATCAAATTATGTTGAAGGCCGGAACAAGCTGTTGCGACATCACACCTCCCGTGGGCTATCTGTTACAGGGCCATAACGCCCGCAAGAAACCGTCCGAACAAGTTCACGACCCGCTGTATCTCAAAGCGCTGACCGTTTCCGACGGCCGGCGCCGGGTTGCCGTCGTGACCTCGGACCTGGTTTATTTTCCGCCCGAGTTTGTCGAGCAAACACGCGCGGACATCCGGCGCGCGACCAAGATGCGCGCCGAGGATGTGTTGTTGACGGCGGCGCATACCCACACGGGACCGTTTATGTTCACCAGTCACCCGCCGGACCCGCGTCTGCTCCCGGATTACATCAGCCTTGTGCGCCGGAAAATTGTCGGCGCCATCCTGGAAGCCAGGCACCGTGAGGCCCCGGCCGTTCTGCGGTGGGGGCAGGGGTCTGTTAATATCGGCGCGATCAACCGCCGCCTCAAGACGGCGCACGGCGTGCAAATGATGCCGAACCCCAAGTTGCCGATCGATCCGCAGGTCACGGTGATCGGCGTCACCAAACCCGACGGCCAACCGTTGGCCGTGCTCTTCAATTACACGTGCCACCCCACGACACTGGCCACCGATATCTACCAGATTTCAGCCGATTATCCCGGCGTGGCCCAGCGCGAGCTGCAGCGGGCCTATCCTGGCGCGTTAGCCATGTTCACCAACGGATGTTGCGGCGATGTGCGCCCGGCCATCATCGAGGGCAACCAATTCAAGGGCGGCTCGTTCGCCGACATCGAGCGCATGGGCCGGACCCTGGCGGGCGAAGCCATCAAGGTATTCGAGCAGGCCACACCCTCTGATAATAATCGGGTTGGCGGATGCCTGAAACATTTGCGCTTGCCGTTGGATCAACGCCGACTGCCCTTGACGCCGGCGCTGCTGGAAAAGCATTATGCTTTTTATACGCGGAAACTGACCTGCACTTACGGAGGCATAAAATCCTGGAAGGATTACTGGCTTGCGGCGCTCCAGCGCGGTGAAGCCGTGCCGCGGTTCGTCCCCTGCGATATCCAGGTACTCACCCTGGGCGAGCTGCGCATAGCCGGCCTCTCCGGCGAAACCATGGTGGAAATCGGATTGCAGATCAAGGAGCGGGCACATGCCCAGCTTATGCTATGCACATATGCCAACGGTGTCATCGGCTACATTCCCACTGCGGCGGCCCTACGGGACGGCGGCTACGAAGCCAACAGCTTCCTGCACAAACCCTATGCGGCGCCTTACGCACCGGCGGTCGAACGCCGACTCGTGAATGCCGTCGTGAATTTGCTGTAATGCTCCACTCACAGCCCCAGCAGGCGGATGAGGTAATACAACGCCGGCACGGTCAGGATGCTCCACAGGGTGGAATAAAAAATGGCGCGGGCCGCCAGGGGCGTATCGCCGCCAAAGCGCTCCGTGACGATACTGCAGCTGATGGCCACGGGCATGGCCGCAATCAGGTAGGTGGTCATGCGCGTTACCTCCGGGATGCGCAATCCGAGCAGGATCGCGGCCGTCAATATTGCAATGGTTATCGCGGGCGCAACCAACAGCCGCAACACGATCACCCCGACAAAATCGCGCGTCGGGTAATGATCGGCCAGATTCAAAGCGCCTAATTGCGATCCTGTGATCACGAGCGAGAGCGGAATCGTAAGACTTCCCAGCATGGCCAACGCCTGGACCACGGACGCGGCCGCAAGCACACCGACCGAGGCTCCGGCCACGGACATGGTTTCCAGCGGGCGCGTAAACGGCAACACCAGCGCAATGACGATCCCGGCCACGGTGGCAACCAAGCCGTGGTTCATGGCCAATTCCTTGAATGCCATTTTGCTCGCCATCTTGCCGCGCAGGGTCCAGACCCCGATCGTCCACAGCATCAACTGGGCGCCCACATTGCAGAGCAAAACATCGCGCACACCGGCATCGCCAAACAGTCTTTCAACAATCGGCAGGGGAAAGAACACCCAATTCGGCATCGCCACCAGGAATACGGCGGTGGCCAGCGCACCCTTGTGACGGAAGAACGGCATACCCAACTGTCCCACGCCTTTGGCAATAACAATCACGGCGGCGCCGAGGATCGGCACGAACCAGCATTCGCGCAGAACCTGGAAATTAACGGTACGCAACATTTGCGTGAAGATCAGGGCGGGGAAGATCATGTCCACCAGCAAGCGACTGAGGACCCGGCCGGCGTCATCGGTGATCAGGGCGCGCTTGCGCGCCACCCATCCCAGCGCCATTACCAGGAACATGGAGGCCAGCTTCAATAAAACTATCAGGAAATCAGACATGGGAAGAAATTCTGTGATTGAGTGACCATCGGAAATTTAGTGATTCAGTAATTGAGTGATTTCCCGCCATAGGCGGGTCCGCCAAAGGCGGAAAGATTCGGAAATTAATGATTCGGAAATTCAGTGATTGGCAATCGCTCAATCACTCAATTTCTTTAATACCACACCCGCCAGAGAAACAACCCTTGCGGCGGGGCGGTTGGCACGCGCGCGGTGCGCACCTTCGAATGCAGGATACGCAGCGCTTCCTCCGGCGGCACGGCGCCCTCGCCCACCCGGATCAGAAATCCGGCCAGACTGCGCACCATCTTGTAGAGAAACCCGTCGCTTTGCGCCCGGATGACGATCTCCGGCCCTTTCCGGCTGACCGTGAGTTTCATCACATGCCGCCGTGTGCTTTCCACCTCGCGATTGGGGTTGGCGGTGAAAGCGGCGAAGTCGTGCCGGCCGACCAACAGAGCGGCCGCTTGCCGCATGGCGCGCACATCGAGCGGCGCGCGCACATGCGTCCGATACAACCGCAAGAACGGTGAGATAACGTCGCCGTTCCAAATACAATACCGATATTCCTTGCGCGCGGCACTGCGTCGGGCATGAAATGCCGCGCCGACCGGCCGGGCCCGCAGGATGCGGATATCCGCCGGCAGGAGCGCATTCAAGGCCCGCGCCAGATTGGCCGCCGGGAGCCTGAACGGCAAATCGCAGTGCGCCACCTGGCCGGCGGCATGGACGCCCTGGTCGGTGCGTCCACTGCCGTGGAGTTTCACGCTCGCGCCCGCCAGGCGGCGCAAGGCCGCCTCCAGTTCGCTCTGGACCGTGCGATGGTTGGGCTGAATTTGCCAGCCCGCATAGGCGGTCCCGTCATAGGCAATCAAAAGGCTATACCGTTGCGGGTGTGATGTCGTCCGCATCTTTACATCCACAACATGTTTACTTTTTGCGGAAAACATTAGGCTTTTCATTCGAAGTTCGGCGTTTGACGTTTGCTTTGCGGTCCGCGCCACGTTAAGGGACGCTATTGTAATGTCTCTAACGCTTCTTTACATTAATTCCGAATCTGTCATTCCCGCGCAAGCGGGAATCCAGATTAGAAAGACTGGATTCCGGGTCAAGCCCGGAATGACAATCAAAGCAAAGTTATTTATGGGACACTATCGTTTTCGGTTTTTGGGATGTGTGCATCAAGATAACTCTGCAAAATGACTTGGGCGGCCAGTTTATCCACCAGTCCCTTGCGCCTTGAGCGGCTGACATCGGAATCGATCAGCATGCGTTCCACCTGCCGACTGCTCATGCGCTCGTCCCAGACTTCCACCGGCAGGCGGCCTTGCTGGCGGAGTTCCTGGACAAACCGGTCCACGGCTTCAACCGCCGGCCCGCGCGAACCATCCATGTTGAGCGGCAGGCCAACCACAATCGCGGCCACCTGTTTTTCCTGGCACAGGCGCAGGAGATCCCGGATGACCTGCTTGGAACTCTGCACCGGCAGGATATCCAGCGGCATGGCCATCATGCCCAACTCGTCGCTGACGGCCAAACCCACGCGCCGCGCGCCGTAATCCACGCCTAATGTGCGAGACATAATATTTTTCCAAAATTTAAAGCCATGGATGCGCGCTGCGCCGGCGGCGGAGCTGTTCGACCATGCGCTTGACTTGCTGGGAATGGCCCTTGTGACAGACGAGGGTCACGGCGCCGGCCTTGACCACCACCAGGTTATCCACGCCGACCAGAGCCACCAGGCCTTCGTCGGCGACCACGATATTGCCGGAGGATTCCAACAGTTCGCCGTTTCCCACGACCACATTGCCGTGCGCGTCCTTGGGGAAATGTTTTTCCAACGCCGACCAGGAGCCCACATCATCCCATGCAAACAATCCCTCGGCCATCACGATATTATCCGCATGCTCCATGACGGCATAATCCACCGAGATTTTCTCGAGGCCGGCATAGGCGCGCTTCAACTCGGCTTGGAGGCGACATCTCGCCTGGAATCCCGGTCGGCCCGCCAGCGGCATCAGCCTATCCAGCAAGCGCCCCAGCGACGGACGATGCCGCCGGAGCGCCCGTTCCCAGGCTGACAACGACCAGACAAACATGCCCGAATTCCAATAGAATCGCCCGGCCTTGACATAGCGCTCCGCTATGCGGGCATTCGGTTTTTCGACAAACCGCCTCACGCGGTAAAAAGGTGTTCTTGACGGCCCGGCCAGGCGCTTACCAGCCTCAATGTATCCGAATCCCGTGCTCGGGAATGTCGGCTTGAGGCCGATGGTCAGCAATACGTCCGCGGCGGCGGCGCGCGCGAAAGCATCCTTCAGCGTCCGCCGGAAAACCGCCACATCGCCGACGACATGATCCGCCGTCAGCACGCAAAACACGGCCTTCGGGTTGCGCGCCTTGATCAGGGCCGCTCCGAGGGTGATGGCCGCCGCCGTATCGCGGCCGCAGGGCTCGCCGATCACATTGGCTTTCGGCAAGCCGGGCAACAGACTTCGCACCGCCTCTATAAGATCCGCACTGGTAATCACCAGAATCCGCTCTTCCGGAATGATGGAGCGCAGGCGATGGACCGCTTGCGCCAGCAGGGCCCGCCGGCCAACCAGGGCCAGAAGCTGCTTGGGGCGGCGGCTCGTGCTCATCGGCCAGAATCGTTCCCCCCGGCCCCCGGCCAGAATGACGGCATAAGTATTGGTATTCATTATGAATAACTCCTGTTATGAAAGCATTCAAAGTTATACGAATGGCAAACACTCATAGCGTGAAATTAGAAATTCGAAATTAGGCGGATAAATAATTGACTTTATGACAAAATAACAATTCGGGATTCAATTCTTTTCCAATTTCCAATTTCCAATTTTAATGCTCACGATCTGCATTGAGTTCATAAATCCGGGCAATGCCATACAACGTCAGGTCCGGGTCAATCCGCACCCTCAGGTCACATCCGGCCAGCGCCCAGGCCGCATAACCGCCGGTCGCACAGAGGCGGACCGACCGGCTTTTCAGCGTGCGCTTTAAGCGCGTAAAAATTTCGCGCACCATGCCAAGGTATCCCAATCGCGCCCCAATGGCCATGGCTTGGCGCGTGCTCTTGCCAATGACCGGCATGGCTCGTAAACTCCGCGGAATGCCAGGATACCGATCCAGCCGCAGATGCGGCAACAGCGCCGTTTTTTCGGCCAGGTAATCGGTCATGAGCGGCAGGCCGGGTACAATGATGCCGCCCTTATAGGCGTTGTTGGCCACCACATCGAAGGTCAGGGCCGTTCCGAAATCGGCTACAATCACGGGCGAGCCGTAGCGGTGCACCGCACCGCAGGCATTGGCCAGGCGGTCCGCGCCGATACTGGCGGGGTTCGGATACTCGATGCGCAGCCCAAATTTCATGCGGTGATGCACCTCGACGGGCGGCCGGCCACTGCATGAGCGCAGTGCCTGAAGCCAAAGGCGGTTGCGCTCCGGCACGACCGAACACAACATGGCACCCGCGATTCTACGGTTACGCGTCAAGCGAGTCAGCACGGCAGTTACATCCTTGCGGCACGCGGTTCGGGTTGGCAGGCGGCTGATTCCGCTGATCCGGCCGGCGCGCGCCAGGCCCACGGTTGTACTGGTGTTGCCCACATCCACGACTATCACAAATTCAGACATGGCTCATAGTTCCGGGTTCACGGTTTTTGTGGTTCTCGCCGTTTTTCATTTGACGTTCGGTGTTCGATGTTGGACGTTCGGCGTTTGCTTCGATTGCGGCTCCTGGCGCGACGACCATTCCTGCAGAATACGGCTTTTATCGTCCTGCCGCGCCATGGTGTAACAGATATCCAATTCATTCAGCACACGCACCAAAACCTGATCGCAATCCACGACGACGCCCTCCTGCCGCAGCGACGTGGCCAAAACAGGGGCAAGCGGTTCGAAATCGCTCGCGCGTTGAAGAACGTTGACCCCAATGCCCACCACGGCAAATTCGATCACGGTACGCTTGATCCGCGGCTCAACCAGCACTCCGGCGATTTTCCGGCCGTTGAGCATGACGTCGTTGGGCCATTTCAGCGAGACCTTTTCCGGCCGCCAGTGTTCCAGGGCCCGCGCCACCGCCACGGAAGCGAAGATATTCAGGAAAACGCCGTCCGTGGCCAGCCAGTGGGACCGCAGAAGGACGGACATGTAGACACCCTTGCCGGGCAATGACAACCAGGGCCGGCCATGCCGTCCCCGGCCGCGCGTCTGGCATTCGGCCACCACCGTAAAGCCTTCCGGCGCCCCCTGTTCGGCGCGCGCCTTAAGCACGTCGTTCGTGGATCCCGTTTCTTCCAAGAACAGCAGCGGTTGCCCCAGTTGGCAATCTTTCAGCGCGATGCGTATTTTTTGCAAATGTCGTTTCATAAATCAGGTCCGGCAGTCACCGGACAACTTTGCCGTTCTATCGAACGGCTTCTACAACGGATGCTGGTGTAGTGGCGGTTCGGTAGAACCGCAAGAACCAAAATTCCTATGCATTGAATTAGCCCGTAATTTCGAGCGACAAGTCGGCCGCCGGCGCCGAATGGGTCAGGCATCCCAGGGAAATCGCCTGGACTCCCGCCGCCGCCACGGCTTTCACATTGGCCAGCGTAATGCCGCCCGAGGCTTCCAATGGACAGCGGCCACGGCACAAACGGACGCATCGCCGCAGGCGTTTCGGGGTCATATTATCCAACAAGATCCAGTCCGGCCGGGCCGACAAGGCGCGCTCCAGCTCCGCCTCGGTTTCCACTTCCACTTCCACAGGCACACCCGGGAACCGGCGGCGCGCCGTATACACGGCCATATCCAAGTCACGCGCACCCCACAGCCGGCGATGATTATCCTTGATCAGCACCTGGTCGTAAAGTCCCATACGGTGGTTGGCCCCCCCGCCGCAACGCACCGCGTATTTTTCCAGCGGGCGCCATGTCGGCGTCGTCTTGCGGGTATCCAAAATGCGCGTTCCATACGGCTTGACCTTCCCGACAAAACGTGCTGTCAGGGTGGCAATGCCGGTCAGACGCTGTAAGAAATTAAGCGCGGTGCGCTCGCCCGCCAGAATCGCGCGGGCTTTGCCCATAATCCGCATCAAAGGCTCCCCCCTCCGGGCGCGGCAACCATCGGCAACCAATACCCGAACACGAACACCAGGATCCAGCTCGCGTAAAATATGCGCGGCAATATCAGTGCCGCAGACAATGCACGCATGGCGGGCAACCACAACCGCAGTTATAACGCGGCCGGGGGCAATCAGGGCGCAACTGGTGACGTCGCCTGATCCCACGTCCTCGCGCAGCGCGCTACGGACCAGCCTGCGCAGTCCCCGGCCAGGCAGGCTGTTCGACAATGGCAATATCCGTTTTCGACGCGCCGCGATCATACGTTGATATTCCCTGTTCGCATATTTAATTGGCTACTTTACCCTTGACGCCAAGTCCATAACAAGTCTAATATGTTTGTGAAAATACAGGTGAATTTGGCCGCACAAACGAAATTTCAAGAGGAGGCCGGGCATGTCGGGCGAACGCAAAGGAATCACGGATTGTTTGATTGATATCGCCCAGGAATTGGGCGGCGCGCTGACGACGGAAGAAGCGCTCCATGTGATCATCGAGCACATGAAAGTTTTCTTCCCGCACCAGAGCCTGGCAGTGTTGATCCTGGATGAAAACACGGGGACATTGAATATCAAAACGTCGCGCCAGATCAGCTATTCGTTCGTCAAGCAATTCAAGCGGGGCGTCGTCGGCACGGTTGTGCCGCGCGTTTTGCTCAAGCACGAACTGGTGTTCATTAACGATATGAAGAGCGACGATACGGAATATCCACATCTTAAATTGGAACGCGATTTTACGCACCTGTGCCTGGTGCCGATCATCCAGAACCAGCGGGCCATCGGATACCTGCACTGCGACCGGACGGAGGGTCCGCTCTTCACCGCGGAAGACGCACGGCATATGCTGATTATCGCCTATCTGATCGGCCAGCAGATGCAAAAATTCGATCTCCTGTTCCTGACACGCCACCTGGCGCTGATTGACGAAGCCAGCAAGGCCTTGAAATACCACGCCTTTGTGGAACAATTTCGCCGTGAGATGGTGCGCGCCAAGACGTATCACACTCCGCTCGGACTGATTTTCCTTAACTTGGACGACTATGGCGCTTTTGTCGCCGCTTCCGGGATTGACGCCGGGCATGCCCTGCTGGAGGAAGTCCAACACATGATCAAGGGATCCATCCGGCCCATAGACATTGTCGGCCGATTTTCGGCCAATGAGTTCATCGCGTGCCTGGGCGGCATGAACCGTGCGGAGGCCGAGGCCACCTTGGAGCATATCCGCAACGAAATCAGACAACGCGCCGCGCTTTCTTCCGGCCACCCCATCAATGTCAGCGGCGTCGTCATGACCTTTGAGCGCGCTGAAGATTTTGACCTGCCGCTGGAGAAAATTCTGGCAGCCCTGGGCAGCGGCCTGATCGCCGCGCGCGCCAAGGGCAAGCACCAGTTCGTGAGCATTCCGCCACCGCGGAAATAATACGGCCGCTTCCATCTTGCGTGGTGGTGTAGATGCGGTTCGATAGAACCGCGGATTGCCGTTCTGTCGAACGGCAGCTACAACTTATGCATGATGCCCCATCCTATACAGCCAAGAATGAAAATTCCGTTGAGTTCGCCCTCTTTTTCAGGCATAGTTCCCGCCACAGGACAGGAGAAGTTTACGCATGAATGTTCGCACGCGCATCGCGCCTTCACCCACGGGGTCGCCGCATATCGGCACGGCCTATATCGCCCTGTTCAACTACGCCTTCGCCAAACACCATGGCGGAGCGTTCATCCTGCGGATCGAGGATACCGACCAGGCACGCTCCACGCGCGAATCCGAACAGGCCATCCTGGACGCGCTCAAATGGGTTGGCCTGCATTGGGATGAAGGTCCCGACTGCGGCGGTCCCCGTGGCCCTTACCGTCAAAGCGAACGGACTGCGATTTATCGGGAGCATAGCCGCACGCTTGTGGCCAACGGCGCCGCCTACCCCTGTTTCTGTGCGGCGGAACGTTTGGCGGACCTGCGCCGCACACAGGCCGCCCAAGGCGGCCAGCCCGGCTACGATGGCCGGTGTGCCACGCTCAGCGCCGAGGAAGCGCGCAAGCGTATCCAGGCCGGCGAACCGCATGTAATTCGCCTGCGCGTGCCCCCGGAGGGCGAATGCGCCATGCAGGATGGCCTGCGCGGCGAAGTCCGCATTCCCTGGAACAAGGTGGATCACCAGGTGCTGTTGAAGGCCGACGGCTTCCCCACCTATCACCTGGCCAATGTCGTGGACGATCACCTCATGGGAATCACCCATGTCATCCGGGGCGAGGAATGGATCAATTCCCTGCCCAAACATCTTTTGCTCTACCAGGCATTCGGCTGGACCCCGCCGGATTTTTTTCATCTGCCGCTCCTGCGCAATCCGGACAAGTCCAAGCTCTCCAAGCGCAAGAATCCGGTCAGCATCCTGTACTACCAGCGCGCCGGTATCCTGCCGGAAGCACTGATCAATTACCTGGGCCTGCTGGCCTACAGCTTTGAGGACGGTCGCGAGCAGTTCACGCTCGACGAGCTGGCCGCCGCGTTTGACATCAAGCGTATCAGCCTGGGCGGGCCGATTTTCGATATTCAGAAATTGCAGGCCTTTAACGCTCGCCATCTGCGCGCCATGCCGGCGGATGAATTGCTCAATCGCTTCAAGACCTGGGGACTGAACGAGCAAACCTGGGCGAAAATCATCCCACTGGCCCAGCCGCGCCTGAATCAGCTCTCCGATCTGGTCCCCTTAGCCGCCTACCTGTTCGCCGACCGGCCGGCTTACGAGCCCCCTGCCCTGTTGGCCGGCGGGGTCGAAGGCGCGCGCTTGGTCCAATTGCTCCGCATCGCGCAATGGGAAATTGAAAAGACGGCGGACTGGACCCTGGACTCCATCAAGGCTATATTTGCGCAGATCGCCGAAAAGGAGGCGCTTAAGCTTAAAAGCCTTCTACCATCCTTCTTCATTGCCATTTCGGGCGCAGCCGTATCCCTGCCGGTGTTTGACAGCATGCTGATTCTTGGCCGGGACATGACCCTGCGACGCATTCAATACGCCCTCGAAGCCCTCGATACACAGGGCTTTGCGCTGAAGAAAGACAAGCTCAAAGAATTCGAAAAAACCTATCGCGCTAAGTACGGAAGCGATGACAGGCTGTAGACCGTAGGCTGTTGACTGTAGTACCTTCTTGTTTTGTGCGATTACGCAATGCAATCGCTGGGTGTATTTCGGTTTGGCAGCGGCCAATGCCCACGGAACATGTGAAGATGATTTCGGCTACAAGTCATATATATCTTGTGTCTTGCAATATTGCAATTCGTCTTGTATATTACTCCGAAAAAAGGTTAAGGAGGATATAAACATGGTCACGACAATTACCCAAAAAGGCCAGACGGTTGTGCCGGCGGCAATCAGACACCGGTTCAATATCCAGTCCAATACAAAGCTGGAATGGATGACCAACGGGGGGACAATCCGAGTCATCCCAATTCCCGCAGACCCTATCCATGGCGCGAGAGGAATTGCCAAGGGGGCAGGACTGATGAAAGCGTTGATGGAAGACCGCAAACAGGAGCGTAATCGTGGCGGAAAGTAATGTTGTCCTGGACACTTCTGCTGTCATGGCGTTTCTCTGTGACGAAGAGGGCGCGGATACAGTTGAAGGCTATCTGAATAAAGCCCAAAAGGGTAGTGTTCGGCTTTGCATGAGCTTTGCCACACTTGCCGAAGTATTCTCAAGTGCGACGAAGAAAGAAGGCAAGGACAAGGCTGAACTCTATGTGGCTGTTATCAAGTCGTGGCCGGTAAAATGGGTTCATTCCAGCGAAGAGTTGTGTTTGTCAGCCGGAATGTTGAAAGCACAATACCGGATAAGTTTCGCCGACGCCTTTATTGCCGCCACAGCCATTCACTTTGATGCTTTTCTTGTTCACAAAGACCCTGAGTTTGAAGCTCTCCGTGCCATACTGCGGACAGAATGCCTGCCGTACAAGCATAGAGGATAGACCATATTTTGCAAGGACAAGACCATGACAACGCCCGACGATTCCACATCCCGGCATTTCATTCGCGAAATTATCGAAAACGATCTCAAGGCCGGCAAGAACGACGGCAAGGTGATCACCCGCTTTCCACCCGAGCCGAACGGATACCTCCATATCGGCCATGCCAAGTCCATCTGCATGAATTTCGGGCTGGCCGCCGATTTCGGCGGCCGGTGCCATCTCCGGTTCGACGACACCAATCCGGAGACGGAGGACGTGGAATACGTCGAATCCATCCAGGAGGACATCCGCTGGCTGGGCTTCGACTGGGGCAAACACCTGCATTATGCCTCGGATTATTACGAGCAGCTCTACCAGTTCGCCATTCAGCTGATCCAGGCCGGCAAGGCGTATATCTGCACGTTGAGCACCGAGGAATTCAAGGCCTATCGCGGGGTACCGACCGCGCCCGGCAAGGAAAGCCCCGGGCGGAACCGTGCAATCGCGGAGAACTTGGATTTGTTCAAGCGCATGCGCGCGGGCGAGTTTGAGGAAGGGACGTACGTGCTCCGGGCCAAAATTGACATGGCCTCCCCCAACCTGCACCTGCGCGACCCGGTGATTTATCGCATCAACAAAACGCCGCATCACCGCACCGGCACACAATGGCCGATTTACCCGATGTACGATTTCGCCCACTGCCTCTCGGATTCCATCGAAGGCATTACGCACTCCATCTGCACCCTGGAGTTCGAAGTGCACCGCCCGCTCTATGACTGGATCCTGGACCAGCTCATGGCGCCCTGCCATCCCCGGCAGATTGAGTTCGCGCGGCTAAACCTGACCTACACGATCATGAGCAAGCGCAAGCTCCAGGAACTGGTGGCGGCAAAGGTGGTCTCCGGGTGGGACGATCCGCGCATGCCGACCCTGGCCGGCATGCGCCGGCGCGGCTATACGCCGGAAGGCATCCGCGAGTTCTGCCGCCGCGTGGGCGTGACCAAAGTCAACAGCCTGTCGGATGTCGCCTTGCTGGAACATTGCATCCGGGATGACTTGAACAAGCGTTCGCTCCGGGTCATGGGCGTGTTGAATCCCCTGCGGGTCGTGATTGACAACTATCCCGAGGGCCAGGAAGAAACCTTCGAGGCGCAGAACAATCCCGAAGACCCCGGCACCGACAACTCGGCCGGCGCCGGCACACGCCGCGTGCCGTTTTCCCGCGTGCTGTTCATCGAGCGGGATGACTTTATGGAAAACCCGCCCAAAAAATTCTTCCGCCTGGCGCCCGGACGGGAAGTGCGTTTGCGCAATGCCTGCTTCATCAAGTGCGAGCGCGTGGTTAAAGACCCGGCCACCGGCGCGATCGTCGAATTGCACTGCACCTATGACCCTCAGACGCGCGGGGGCAATGCACCGGACGGACGCAAGGTCAAGGCCACCCTGCACTGGGTTTCCGTCGCGCATGCCCTGGAAGCGGAAGTGCGCCTCTATGACCGGCTTTTTAACAAGGAAAACCCGGCCGACGAGAGTGACGGCATGGATTTCAAGGAGCACCTTAATCCCGATTCGCTCAAGATCACCACCGCCTACGTGGAGCCCAGCCTGAAAGACGCCCAGTCCGGGAACCGCTACCAATTCGAGCGCATCGGTTACTTCTGCGTGGACCCCGAGTCCACCGCGGCCAAGCTGATCTTCAACCGCACTATCACCCTGCAGGATATCTGGGCCAAAATCCAGGCCGCGGCGACTACGAAGACCATGTCCCCTCGCGGCGGTTGAGAAATAAATGAAAGGCTTTTGCGGATGACCGCGCGAAATGCATGCCGCAGGTCAATTTTGACCCGGCAACCCTGCGGTTATCCCAAATTTTTCAACGTTTGAACAGAAAGACCCAGAGGCATAAAGTGACAAGAAAGGAAAAACCAAAAGTTCTCGTTACGGTGGGAATGGAACATCTGCCGGAGAGCCGCGCCATTCTGGAGCGGGGCGCCAAAGTAACCTATGCCAAAAATCTGTCCAAGGCAAAACTCCTCCGGCTCATCCCGGCCTATGACACCATTGTGACCAATCTGCGCCAAAGGATCGATCGAAACATCATTGATGCCGGCACAAAACTGAGAGTTATCGCCACGCCTTCAACCGGCACGGATCATATCGATTTGGCCTATGCCAAAAGCAGGGGAATCGAAGTACAGTCGTTGAAATATGACTACACCGTTCTCAAGACCATTTCCTCAACCGCGGAACATGCTTTCCTGCTCATGATGGCCTGCCTGCGAAAACTCCCGTTCGCCTTTGACGATGTCAAGAAAGGCAAATGGACGGCGCCGGAAACGCGCGGTCGGGAAGTTGCCGACCGGATCGTTGGAATCATCGGTTATGGCCGGCTTGGCGAAATATTTTCCAAATTTGCACATGCTTTTGCCATGCAGGTCATTGCCTGCGATCCATTCAAAAAAATCCAGGATGAATGGGTCGAACAGGTCAAAATGCACGAATTGTTGAAACGGTCCGAAATTATCACCCTGCACGTGCATCTTGCGCCGGAAACGCGCGGCCTGATTGGCGCGCGGGAATTCGCCCTGATGCGCGACGGCGTCTATTTCGTGAACACTTCGCGCGGGGCTTTGCTTGACGAAAAGGCTTTTCTTCATGTTTTGCGAAGCGGCAAAATTGCCTGTGCCGGCATAGACGTTCTGGCCAACGAGATTGACGGCCGGATTGCCGACGACCCCCTTGTCCGCTATGCGCGCTCGCATAGAAACCTTATCATTACGCCGCATATCGGCGGTTGCACTTATGACGCCCAGGAAAAGGCCTTCCGCCATACCGTGCGCAAGCTCGTGGCATTTTTGAAGAAAACATGAAATCATACCGCGATCAGTTTCAAACCATCCTCCGCCGTCACATACATGGGTATGTTAAACTTGTTTCACTTGCTCGCGCCATATTTCTTGGCCCATATGGTTTTCATCTTCTTCATTTCCGGGTTCAGCTTGATCGGCCTGCCGGGACACTGGTGCTTCTTGTCAAAGAGCCATCGGCCGAGATTGTCCCGCAGGACCGGCATTCGCTTTTCTACTGAAGGCGGATTAATCGCTCGTGCCGGCCTGTCCGCGTACCAGTAGGCCACGGAGGACATTTCGTTCGCCAGATGGTTGCCGTGTCCGTGCTCGATGGTTACTTTGATTTCTTTCTGGAACCGCACCGGATTTTCAGAATGAAAGACGTAACTTGTCTGATATCCACCGACGGACCAAGGCGACGCAAAGGCATTCACACGATAAATAGTATTCCCTTCATAAATCGAGGAGCCATTGCGCAAAAAGGCGTTGTTTTGCATTCCCCACGCCTGGTTCAAAAAATCCTCGCTGCCGGTGCCGTGCAAATCCGGCGGCCACTTGTAGCCATCCACCCAGATCATGTCGTCGCCCTCGCCCCACCAAGTGCCCTGAAAATTGGTGACGCTCAGGTTGCAGCCGATATAATGCCCACACCCTTTTGTTTCCAGAATAACGTAATTGTTTTCCCAAGCCGTGCGGCCGGTGTTCACAATATCGGCTTCCGGCGTATTGACCCTGATTTCATGTCCCCAGCCGCCGAACGGGTTGGTCCGGCGGAATTCAGCGTGAAAATAGCCAAGGTCATTCCGCGGCGCCGCAAAAGTTTCATAATCGATATAAAAATATTGACGGTGCTTTTCCCGGCTTTGGTTGACCAGCTCCACCACGGCACGCTCCTTGAATGGCATCGGCACATAGGCGTTCAATGCACAACCCTGGTCGAATTGATTGTTGTGCTGCGTGGAGGCGCTGAAAAACAGAGACTGGAACGAATTCACCATGCCGTGGCCCAGGCAGAAAAAGTCGCCAAGGGGCGCCAGCACGCTCGGCAACCTGGCGTTATCCCAGGTTATCTTGAGGAGGCACTCCCGGTAATGCTTTCCTTGCGTCATCCAGATATGGGTAATCGCGCCCGGACCGCGGATATCGGCCAGCACTTTGGTTTCGCCCGCTTCAATTGTCCAGGCGTCTGAGTTTCTCCCGGTTCGATCGTAGGACGAACAGCGTCCGGTCTTGGCATCTTGAATTTGCGCCAGATTCATATTCATGGCTTACACTCCCTCTTGTGTTATGTGTTATGATTATCATTTCCGCGACCTTCCTTCGCCCGCCATAGCGGGCTACGCGAAGGCGGGAAGCGGGAATCCACGAGAATTTCTCAGACTGGATTCCCGATTAGATCGGGAATGACAAACTCGCTCTTTTGACAAACAGACTACATCCAGCCACTGGAAAATAAAATGGACAGGATTATGTTTTATTTGTATTTTCTTATTGTGCATGGATTCAAACATTTCTTTCCGTTCCCGCCCATTAACACGCCAAAACTGACCATCCGCGGCATTGGGGTGCAGGAGCATATGCCGGCCGGCATTATTGACCGGCCCCATGGAACCAGGGTCCGCGATTATCTTTTCATGCTTTTTTACGATCAGGTCGTCGTGGGCGCCGGAAAAAAGATCATGTCTCAACCGGCGGAAACGATGATGATCTGGACTCCCGGCCGCGCGCAATATTATGGTAACCGGGAACATCCCTATAATCACACCTGGATGCATTGCGATGGGACAATCATTCGTTCATTGCTCAGACACAACCGCCTGCCGCTCAATAAACCGTTTTGTCTTTCCGATCCGGCCGTCATGGAGCGCCATCTGCTGGCCATTCACCATGAGTTGACCAACCACGCCAGACCGGATGCCGTGATTGTCAGGAACCTCATTGAAAACTGGCTGATAGAAATAGCCCGGATCGTGAACGCTTCCCCGCGAACAGCGGACACCTGTCCGCCGGCCCTGCTCAAGGCACGGCATTACATCGAATCCGAATATTCCGCGCCCATCACATTGAAGCAATTGGCGATCATGGCGCACATGTCCGTGCCGCATTTTTGCCTGCAGTTCAAAAAATATTTCAAGACTTCGCCCATCGCCTATTTGATCCGCCAGCGCATGCACCAGGCCGCGTATTTTTTACAGGATAAAAACCTTAAAATATCCACCGTGGCTCATCAGGTTGGATATGACGATTTGTTCTATTTCTCCAAGCTCTTTAAAAAACACTATGGCTCCAGCCCGCGAACGTTGCGGCAAATGGCGGCGGGAAAGCAAAACTGCCATACTTAAAAACCGGGATTCGGCCGACACCCGTGGCGAGTAAAATGCACAACGTGACCGGAGCACGAACAAGCATATCCACCGTGGAAGATCAAGAGAGTGTTTCCCGCTGGTTATACGCGGGGGCGCTGGCGCTCCAGCCGGTCTTTTCCTGCACCAATGCGGCAAACGCCAGGGCGGTGGCCGCTTCGCCATGGGTCACAAAGATGCGGCGGGGCGGTTGCACACAGGCTTTCAGCCACGCGAGGAGTTCATCCCGATCGGCATGCGCCGAGAAGCCAAGCAGTTGTTCGACACGCGCCCGCACCGGATACCACTGGCCCAAAATCCGCACTTTTTTGGCCCCATCCAGGATTTCCCGCCCAAGTGTTCCCATGGCCTGGTAACCGACAAATAAAATCGTGTTTTCCTTCCGGCTGATGGTGTTCACCAAGTGATGCTTGATCCGGCCGCCATTGCACATGCCGGAACCCGCAATGATCACCGCCGAACCCTTGACCTTGTTGATGGCTTTCGATTCTTTCACGTCGGAGGTCAAAGTCATGCCTGGAAACTCATACGGCTCGTTGCCCTGCCCCATCAACGCCCTTGTTTCCTCGTCGAACAATTCCTTGTGGCGGTTAAAAACTTCTGTGACCCGGATGGCCATGGGGCTGTCAATAAAGACGGGGAGTTGCGGGATTTTTCCCGCACGGAGCAGGGCGCTCAGGTAATAGATCAATTCCTGGGTGCGTTCGACGGCAAACGCCGGGATCACGATTTTACCGCCCGCCTGCCGCGTCGCATTCAAAATACGCGCCAGCGCATCCGGGATATCCTCCGTGGCTTCATGGATCCGGTCCCCGTACGTTGATTCCATCACCACGTAGTCGGCCGAACGGCACAGGGAAGGATCCCGCAGGATCGGGAGATTGCGCCGTCCCAAGTCGCCGGTAAACAGGATCGTGCGTGCCTCCGGTGCCGACAACTCGGCTGGTCCTGCGCTTAAATCCAGCTTAACCATCGCCGCCCCAAGGATATGGCCGGCCTCGAAAAAGGTGGCCTTGATGCCGCTCGCCACCGGCACGGCCATGTCATAGGCAACCGGCGTCAAGAAAGGCAAAACCGCCTCGACATCGCGAATCGTGTATAATGGAAGATCAGGATAAGGCCCTTGCCGGCCCTCGCGCGCATGCCGCTTGGCCTTGTTATAGGCATCCTCCTCCTGGATCTTGGCGGAATCCAGGAGAACGATCCGCGCGATCTCAGCTGTCGCCGCGGTGCAGTATATTGGCCCCCGGAATCCTTCGCGGACCAGTTTGGGGAGCAGTCCACAATGATCCAAGTGGGCATGCGTAAGCAGGACGGCCTTGATACGGGCCGGGGAGACGGGGAATGCCGCCCAGTTCCGATCCCTGAGAGAGCGTTCCTGGTAGAGCCCGCAATCCACCAATACGGTGGTATCGCCCACATCCACGGCGTAGGATGAGCCGGTTACATTTTGCGCCGCACCGAGGAATGTCACGGACATTGACATAACGATTTTATTCCAGACCGGCCATCTTTATTTCACGACAACCGTAAACACGTTCGTTTCCGCCGGCGGCCGGTCTTTTTCCCACGGGCGAACGTATTTCAAGGAGATTTCGGCCTGCCCTTGACCTACCGCCTTAAAAATCCACACTTCATGTCCGCCGGCGCCCATGAGACTGCTCTCGGGGTGAATATAGTCGTTGGTAACCTGCACGACAATCTTTTCATCCAGCGGTTTGGCCAGTTGCCAGCCATAGCCGGTGGTCGGATTCGACTGCAAGCGTATGGCAAAACGCCGGCCGGTATTCACCGCAACGGTCCCGCCAGGGCTAAGATATTCCTCCATCTGTTCTTCTGCCGCATTTGCGCCCCGGCAAGGAATCAAGGCCGACACGTTCGTATTCGTTACGGTAACGGTCTCCTGCGCGGCGGCCGCCAGGAGACCCAAGCTCGAGAGCATTATTCCGATAAAACAAGTTTTTATTTTCATTCCTTTAAGGGAATACAAGGCATGAACAAAAAACCCTTGATATCACGTCATTCATTGATATCAAGGGTTATAATTATCGGGGTGCACCCGAGAGGAGTTGAACCTCCACGGCCGTGAGGCCACTAGAACCTGAATCTAGCGTGTATGCCAATTTCACCACGGGTGCCTGAAAACGCGAATACCATACCTATGACTTGACCACGTGTCAAGCGAACCGCCGGCTACGGCTTTTCATCCGACGACGGCTGCATTAACTGGCCTAACATTCCGCCCGTGCCGACTTTCTTTTTGGCCTTGTCCAGGGCCGCTTTATCCTCCGCCGTTGTTGCCGCCGGCGTCACCGTCTCGAATCCATCCGGAACCGTTATTTGTCCGTTGGGTTGTTGCACCAGGCTGGCCTTGCCCCGGGTGCCCGTATAGGTCTTGGCAAACAACTGCACGCCGAACGGCGTAACGGCCGTATGCACAAATCCCATTCCCATGGTCTGGAACAAAACATGCACGTTGCCGAATTCGTCCACCTTGATCTCGGGCGGCCGCACCCGCACGACGCGTCCCAGGTTAAACAAACCATACACGGTCTTATCGGCATCTTCGATCCGCAAATAAATATTCTCGACGCTGTCCCGCTGGAAATAGGAGAGAACATAGGTGCGAACGGCCTGCGTGTCACCAGGGACACCGGCCGTCAGACGCTGGAGCTCAAAGCCATCGGCTACTTCCAACGTCGCCTCCGGCGCGACATAATGCGTGCCACTCATCTCCACACCGGCGCGAATTTTATATACCCCCGGGTTGCGGATGGCATACAGGCGCGACACATTGAATTCGAATGTGCGGGCTTCGCCCGGCATAATATTCACATCGCTCACCAGGGGGGCATCGTCGCGCCGGCGAATGATCCGACTGCCTTCGCGTTCGACATCGAGCCAGAACCGGACCGCCCCCTGGGTCGAATCCAGCGCCAGCATCTGTCCGCTGTTGTTCCGGACAACGACCGTGGCAATGACATCCTCATACAGGAGCGCCTTGGCAGACGGCAACGTCATGGTGATCGCAACCTGGGCCACGACGCAGGCGGGAAACACCATTAGAACCATAATCGCACCCAGTCCCATTTTATATATGCGGCTGATTTTCATGGGTATCATTTTTCCTGACGAACGCCTTAAACTCCAGGGCTGGGTCATTCTCGGCCACCCTACGCCCGGTGAGGGCACCGGGCCTACAATTTCGGCCATTCCTGTAGGCCGCGTGCCCTCACGCGGCGTTCATATGGTAGAATGACACAGCCCCTGCTTACACCCCATTCGCGGTCAACTTTTCCTTTGCTTTAGTTCTCAATACCGGTAATATAACGTTCAACAATAGAGAACTCAATGTGAATATGAATTCGACCAATCAACAAGAAACTTTGGCCGAGCCCTGGCTCAGCGACGTTTTCGATCATTCGCCGGATATGATCGTCGTTCTGGATCATGATGGCATCATCCGGAAAGCTAACAGGGCCTTCCTGAATTTTTGCGAGCGGGAACCCTCGGTTCTGATTGGCGCTCAAATCAGCGCGTTTATTCCCGCCGAAGGCCGCATCCAATGGAAGCACGACCTTAACAAGCTGATCAGCGGGGAATGGACCAGCCTGGACGGCATATTGATCAGCGGGAAAGGACGTGCCGTGCCGTTCCATATCTCCCTTATCTCGCATGGCATGCATGATGGACATAATTTTACCATTCTACATCTTCAAGACGCTTCTGTCTATCAGACGGTGGAACGGGCCATGGTCACGGCCCAGGGTCAATGGGAGCGCTCGTTTGATGCCATTGCCGACTTCATGTGTGTGCTGGACCGATCCGGCCACATCATGCGGGCCAACCAGGCCATGATCAAACGTTTTACGCCTTTGTATGGCAATCTGGTCGGATGCGATTATCGCACGATCTTCAGCGTGACCGATACGCCGGATACACAACCGGCCATGCCCCATGCCGTGGAGGCCTCGCCCTTTGTAATCCCGGAAATCGAATTACCGAACCTGAAAGGCTGGTTCACCGTCTCGTCCTTCCCCTTGAAGGACGAACACGAAGCCATCACGGGCGTCGTGTTCACTGTCCGGGACATCACCGAACAGCACGCCACGGCTGCGGCCCTTAAAAAAGCCGAAGCGAGCCAGCACCAGACTACCAAGATGGAAGCCATCGGCCGGTTAGCCGGCGGCATTGCCCACGATTTTAACAATATGCTGACTTCCATCCTGGGCTATAGCTCGCTCATGTTAAAAACGACCAAGCCGAACGATACCCGGCGCAACGACATCCAGGAAATCATGCTGGCGGCGGAACGGGCCACGGCGCTCACGCGGCAACTGCTGGATTTCAGCCGCAACCAGGCCCTCGAAACCAAGAATGTGAGCCTGAACGCCGTCATCCAGAACATGCAAGAATTCCTGGGCCGCACGCTCGGCGAAAAGATCAAGCTGAACATTTGTTTGGATCCGGAAATGCGGAACATCAAGGCCGATGTGTCGCGGCTGGAACAAGTGATCGTTAACCTGGTCGTGAACGCCCGCGATGCCATGCCCGGCGGCGGCCAGCTGATGATCGAAACCGTCAACCTGAGCCTCGATCAAAAATTCTGCGCCGCGCACCCGGAGTTGACGCCGGGCAATTATGTCGAGCTGGAGGTCAGCGACACAGGCTGTGGGATGCCGCCCAAGGTGCGGGAGCACATGTTCGAGCCCTTTTTCACGACCAAGGCCAAAGGCAAGGGCACGGGATTGGGGTTGACGACAACCTACGGCATTGTCAAGCAGTTCGGGGGCCACATTACGGTGTATTCGGAAGTCGGACGGGGCACCACGTTCAAGATCTATTTCCCGGAATCGCATGAGGCCGGCGAGGTTTGTGCGCCGGCCACGCAAGAATCCGTCCTCCTGCGCGGCAACGAAACGATCATGGTGGTTGATGACGATACCAATATCGTCGCCATGGTCAGTCAGATCCTGACTGAGCTGGGCTATTCCGTCATTTCCGCCACCAGCGGCCGCGAGGCGCTGATCCTCAGCGACCAGCATGCCAATACGATTGACATGGTCCTCACGGATATTATCATGCCGGAGATGAATGGGCCCGACATCGTCCGGATGATGCGCAAGAAACGGTCGAATCTCAAAGCATTGTACATGTCGGGTTATGCCAATCATGCCGCCGCGCAGATCGGCGTGCTTAAACCCGACACGGCCTTTTTACAGAAACCGTTCGGTTCGGAAACCCTGACCCAGTGCATCAGAAAAGTCTTGGACGCACCGGGGCAATAAGGCAAGATGAATGGTCAATGGTCAATGGTCAATGGTCGATGGTTAATGGTTAATGGAGATCGTTCTCATGAAGTCAGATCGTGCGATGGTTTCGTTTATGGCCTCGGCGGCGCACGCCGGCCTTACGTTTGACGACGTTTCGCTGATTCCCCGTTATGCCGATTTCCTGCCGAAAGAGGCCGATATCAGCAGTCGGTTCACCGCGCGTATTCCTGTCAATATCCCCTTCGTCAGCGCTTCCATGGATACCGTGACCGAAAGCAAGATGGCCATTGCCATGGCCATGCTCGGCGGAATCGGCATCATCCACAAGAACCTGGACAGTACCCGGCAAAGCCGCGAGGTGGAAGCCGTCAAGCATCACCTGAACGGACTGATCCGCCACCCGATTACCTTCCGTTCCAGCGACACGCTCCAGCAGGTTAAGGCCCGCAAGGCTGAAAAAGGATACAGCTTTTCGGGTTTTCCCATTTTGGACGAGAAAGACAAAGTCGTAGGCATCCTGACGGCGGCGGACTCGAAATTCGCCCATGATCCGAATGCACGCGTGGCCGACATCATGACAACGGCCATCATCACCGCGCCACCGGATACCTCCCTCCAGGACGCCTACACCATCATGAAGCGCAACAAGATCGGGAAACTCCCGCTGGTGGAAAACGGCCGCTTGGTGGGGCTTTACAGTTTTTCGGATGTCAGCATTTTGATCGAAGACGCCCAGCCGCTCTTCAATCGGGACGCGCGGCACCGCCTGCGGGTGGGCGCGGCCGTGGGCCCCAACGACCAGGAACGCGTGGAAGCGTTGGCCGCCAAGGACGTGGATGTCCTGGTCATTGACACGGCCCACGGCCACAGTCAGGGCGTCATAGCGATGTGTCAATGGGTCAAGCGCCACTATCCTGAAATTGACGTGGTGGCGGGCAATATTGCCACGGGTGAGGCGGCCATGGCCCTGCACAAGGCCGGCGCCGATGCCGTAAAAGTTGGCATTGGGCCCGGTTCGATTTGCACGACGCGCGTGGTGGCCGGAGTCGGTATCCCGCAGATATCCGCCATTTATGAATGCGCCCAGGCTTTGCGGGGCGAGATTCCGATCATCGCCGACGGCGGCATCCGGTATTCGGGCGATGTGCCCAAGGCCATTGCCGCCGGCGCGGACACGGTCATGATGGGCTCCACGCTCGCGGGCACCAACGAAAGCCCGGGCGAAAAAATCATCCACCAGGGCCGGCAATATGTTGTTTATCGCGGAATGGGCAGCCTGGCGGCCATGAAAACCGCCCTGGGCAGCCGCGAACGTTACGGCCAGGCCGATGCCCGGGAAGACGAGCTTATTCCCCAGGGCGTGGAAGGTATCGTGCCGTTCTCCGGCAGTCTCGAGAAAGTGCTCACGCAGTTCTGCGGCGGCCTGCGGGCCGGGATGGGCTATTGCGGGTGCCGGACCATTTCAGACCTCCAACAGCGCGCCTGCTTCGTCCGCGTGTCGCCGGCCGGCGTCCGCGAGGCCCACGCCCACGACGTCAAGATCATCAAGGAAGCCCCCAACTACTCCGCCAATTTTCCGGAAAATGGCTGAGAATAAAAACCATGGTTAACGGTTGATGGTTTCCGCCAGAGGCGGATCCGCCTCTGGCGGAAACAAGGAATAGGGAACGAAGAATTTGGAATCCGACCATTTCCCATCGACCATTCTCCATTGACCATTTCCAATCAACGTGTTGACACGTTGATTGGGTTAGAACGCGCCAAAGAAGATACTGGAGAAGGTGACGATCGGGGAAGTCTCGCGAATTTCATCCACCGTGGCGCGGATATCGCCGATCATCTGTTTGACCTCCACGTAGAGGCTTTCGTCGTTGACCAGCAGGCCCAGCGTACCTTCGCCATGGTTGATCTTTTCCGAGATTTCGTTCAAATTCGCCATCGAGACTTCAAGATTTTTTATAAGGCCGCGATCCTTGACCGCCGCCTTCACTTCGTTGACCACGTCCCGGGCATCGTTGTAGAGGGCGTCGTCATTGAGCAGTTTGCCCATGGTCCCCTGCCCGGAATTGATTTTGCCGGTAATGTCCTTGAGGTCCGCCGCCACGGCCGACACCAGCGCCATGACGTCCTTGGGCGGCTGGCCCTTGATGACCGCGTCCGGCGCAATCGGTTCGGCACCGGCAGTGCCCTCGTAAATCTGCAGATAGCGGCCGCCCAACACCGACGAAATTACAACCTCGATCTGGTATCCCTTTTTCAGATAAACCGGCCGCTGAAGGGCCGCCGCCACGCGCACGCCCTCGCCCTCGAGCGTCATGGCCTTGACCTTGCCCACGGTCATGCCGCGCATGACCACGTTATCGCCGTCGCGCAGGCCCATGACATCGTTAAAGACCACCTCGAAGGGATAAGTCTGCTTGAACACGTTTTCACGGCTGAGCACGATGGTAAACACGCACAGGCTCAAAAGCGCCACGAACATGAACGTCCCGACCAGCACTTCCATGCTCAATTCCCGCATTCTATTGCGTCTCATGATCAGTCCTTTCCCAAGCTCCCCGTTTCGTAATATATTGCGCATCCAGAAACCTTTTTACAACCTCATTCTGCGACCGGACAAATTCGGCCGGCCGCGAAATCTCGAGAATGCGCCCCTCGTAAATCATGGCAATCCGCGTCCCGATTGCAAGGGCACTGAAGAGATCGTGCGTCACGACCACGCTGGTCACCTTCAGTTCCAGATGCATCCGGTCAATCAGCTGGTCAATGGCGCGCGAGGTGACCGGATCCAAGCCGGAGGTCGGCTCGTCATACAGGATGATCTCCGGGTTCATGACTATGGCGCGGGCCAGGCCCACGCGTTTGCGCATGCCGCCGGAGAGCTCCGAGGGCATGGCGTCATGAACGCCAACCAGATTGACCTGATGCAGTTTTTCCTCGACGCGCTTTTCGATTGCGGCGTTGCTCATATCGGTTTTTTCGCGCAGAGGCAGCGCCACGTTTTCAAACACACTCATCCATTCCAGCAGGGCCGCGCCTTGAAACAGCAGGCCAAACCGCTCCCGCAGGCGCACCAGGTCGGCGCCGGCGGCCGCGCTCATGACCTCGTTCCCCACGTAAATCTTGCCGACGTCCGGTGTAAGCAGGCGGATCATGTGCTTAAGCGTGACGCTCTTGCCCGCGCCGGAAAAGCCGACGATCACGAAGGTCTCGCCGCGCTCGACCTTGAAATTCACGGCGTCCAGCACCTTCTTGTCGCCGAAATACTTGGTGACGTGTTCAAAACTGATCATTGATAAAACAACCTGGTAATGATGTACCCAACCACGAGAATGGACAGGAACGAAATAACCACGCTGCGGCGCGTGGCCCGGCCCACGCCCACCGCGCCCTCCGTGGTGGCAAAGCCCTGGTAACAGCAGATCGTCGTGATCATGACGCCGAATACGAACGATTTGAACAAGCCCACGTAAAGGTCCTTGTTTTGCGCCCAGCGGGTCGCGTTTTCGATGTAGGCGGGGACCGACACTCCCAACTGCGTCGAGCCGACGATTGCGCCGCCGACCACTCCCAGCATGCAGGCGTAAAACGTCAGGATGGGCGTCATGATCATCATGGCCGCCAGCCGGGGCATGACCAGGAACCGCACGGGGCTGATGGACATGACCTCCAAGGCCGCGATTTCCTCCGAGACCGTCATGGTCCCCAATTCCGCCGCCATGGCCGAGCCAACGCTGGCCGCGAGAATCAAGGCCGTCATAAAGGGACCCATTTCCCTCAGCATGGTGACCATGACCGCCACGCCGACATTGACTTCCTGCCCGTATTTCCGCAGTTCCAAGCCGGTCTGCAGGGCCAGGATCATGCCGGTGAACATGGCCACCACGGAAATCACGCCCAGGCTCTTGATCCCGGTGATATAGAGCTGTTGCAAGACCACCGGGCGGGAGCGCTTGCTCAAGACAAACCGCAGGCTGAGCACCGCTTCCCAGAGGATCAACAGCGCCCGGCCCGCGTTGCGGCAATTCAGCAGGACGACCCGCCCCAGCCGCCCGCGCACATTGATGGGCGGCGGTAAAAATTCCGGTTCATGCGTGATCATGGGTCATTACCAAGGTTGTTTAGGCTGTAGGCTGAAGGCTGTTATTGACATCCGCATAAGTAATGCAATATAGTGGAGGCATCCTGAAAGGGGGTGTCTCCATGAGACCGAATGGTTCTCCGCAACTTCTTGAGGAACGTCGTCGAAGAGTCGTAGCGTTTCTCAAGCAGAAACTGTCCCTGCACGAAATTGCGCGGCGCATTGGTTGCCACGCCAGCAGTGTGCTGCGTTGGCGAAATGCCTTGCGTTCCGGCGGACCGGATGCGCTCACGGCAAAACCTGCGCCGGGTCGCCCGCCGAGACTGACGGCGGTACAGAAGGCGCGGCTGGTTCCTCTCTTGGCTCAAGGCGCTGTGTCGCACGGATACCGCACTGAGTTGTGGACCACATTGCGAGTCGCGGAGTTGATCCAGCGCAAGTTTCGAGTGAGGTATCATCGTAATCATGTGGGCAAACTCCTCCACCAGTTGCACTGGAGCCCCCAGAAACCGGAGGGCCGCGCGATCGAACGCGATGAGCGAGCCATCGAAGCATGGAAACGCGACATTTGGCCGGCAGTAAAAAAAACGCCTTGCGGCTGGCGGCCCACGTAGTCTTTATCGATGAATCCGGCTTTCTTTTGATTCCACCTGTCCGGAGAACGTGGAGTCCTGTGGGACAAACTCCCATTATGCCTTATCATTATCGCCATGATCGCGTCTCCGCCATCTCCGGCATCGCCGTCAGTCCCAAGACTTTTCACTGCACGCTCTACTGTCAACTCTATGAGGACAACATCCAAGGTGAAGAGGTGGCAATGTTCCTTCGCCACTTGCTGCGCCAGGTGCGCGGCCACCTCATCGTCTTGTTGGACAACGGCACAATCCATCGCGCCGATCCGGTGAAGGAACTTCTTGCACGCACTTCCCGCCTGCATCTTGTGCCTTTCCCATCATATGCTCCCGAACTGAATCCCGATGAAGGCGTATGGAATCATCTCAAGAGCACCCTCGCCAATGGCCGACCAGATACGCAAGCCGAATTGATGGACGTGCTGGCCGACGAAATCTGCAATATGGCCCGTTCCCAGCCTCACCTCCGCTGGTGTATCCGCCAATCCGAATTGCCCCCCTTTTTTTTGCCATAGCTGTTGCATTACTTATGCGGAGATCAATAGCATCATTTTGCGCGCATCTTTTGGTAGGGCGAACCGTCCCTGGTGAGCCGTCTGTTGTTTCACGGCTCAGCCTGAGGCTTCGCCCTACCTACAGGCCTAATTGCCTACAGCCTATCCACCTTCCGAGTTAAAACTTCAGGAAGTACAATAACCTAATCGTTTTCTTTGTGCCAGCGCGTTCGTAGCCCACCAGGCCTTTCAGCAGTGACCAGCTTCCACCCGCTCCGTCGGCCGCGCGGTCAACCGAAAAGAGCGGAAACACGGAAAGATCCATCTGGCCGGCTTCGGCCCGGCGCCAGCGGAACAGGCCCCAAAGCAATTCATCCTCCTTCAACGATCCGCAGGACGAATGGGAATACAGTGTCCACAACGCCGCGTAATTCCGTTCAATGTAGTCGTAATCCATAAAAGGAAACAGGCTGAGCACGTTCAGATGGAAACGGTCGGGCCCGCTCTGGCTGGAAAACAACGGCCAGACCTTGAGCGTGCGCGACACCATGTCCCACTGTCCCGGAGCTTCGCGCGACGGCTTGTGTTCGCTCGTATAATACAGGATCGGCATCAGCATGATCCGGGCACGTTGCTCCAGCGGGCCGTAACGCCACGCCTGCCGGTAGAGCGGCCATAGGACAAACGCGGAATCGTTGCCCGCCATGGACTTGCGGCCCCAGAGCGGCCAGAAATACAACCGGTTTACCTCGCCGGAACTCCATTGGAACAACGGCCAGGGACAGTTAACTTCGCTTTTTTTCTCGCCCTTGGAAAATCGCGTGAGGGGTGGCACAAACATCCAGGTTTCCTGGTCGGTCAACTTGAGATGCCCGACCAGCGGAAACAAGATATAGCCGCTCCCGGAAGACTTCGGATAGCCATATTTGGCCGAGGACCAGAACGGCCAGAGGATAAAGCGCTTTTCATAATCCATCCGGAACCGGGTGATCCCGTAAACGGGGAAGACGCGAAAACGGTCATGGCCCCCACCCCAGGTATAGGAGACAATCGGCCACAACCAGGAGCGGGTTTCGGCCTCATTTGTTCGGTTATACATCATCAGAGGGAACAGCACGAACCACGTTTCATCCCAACCGAGGAAATCGCGGATGACGCCGCCGATTGGGACTACTGCCAGATAGGGCTTGCCGTCAAAACCGCGGCCCTGGAAATAGACGGGGAAAAGCGCGAGCCGGTAGCGGCCATCCGGGTCGGTCATATCGTAATTGTTCCAGTACAATAGCACCATGAATTGCCACATGCTCTGGTTATCAATCCGCTTATCGGACCAGATTGGCCAAAGCATATTGGCCTCATGGCGCTTGCTGCCGGGATCATCAAGCGAGCTGTAGAGGGGATGCGCCGCCCAGAACACCTGGCCGCTGGAAGCCTGGTTCCATTCCAGGAACGGCCCCAGCGCCCGCCAGCGCGAGCGGCCAAACACATCCGTATCGCGCGAAAACAGCGGTGCAAAGTCCATATCCGCCGCGCCGGCAAGCATTGCCGTAAAAATAGCGCCCAGAAAAATCACGCACCGCACATAGCGCCCCAAGTTCATGGCTCGGACTATATCACATCCCCGGCGTTTGGCCATACCTTGCTTCCGGGGTGGAGGGGTTAGAATTGATGCACGCGATCTTTGATGGCCTGGGTTTCCGAATCCGCCGCCCGGGCTCGCGCATGCAAGGCGATATTATACAGCACGCCGATTTCCAGCAGGGAGATAATCAGGCTGGAGCCGCCCGCGCTGATGAACGGCAGGGGCAACCCCTTGGTCGGCAGAAGGCCGATGACCACCCCGATATTGATGACGGCCTGCAGGGTGATCATCACGGTAATGCCGAACGCCAATATGCGCCCAAACGTGTCCGGCGCCCGCAGGCTGATCCGCAGGCCGCATATAAAAAGCCCGGCGAATATCAACACCACGGCCAGAGTGGCCGCGGCGCCCAATTCCTCGCCGATGATGGCAAAAATAAAATCCGTGTGAGCTTCCGGCAGATAGTAGTGCTTCTGGATACTGCCGCCCAAGCCCACTCCCATGGGACCGCCGGCGATGAAAGCGTTAATTGCACTCAGCAGCTGGAAGGAATACGTCTGGGCATACTGTTCCGGATCCAAGAACGCCACAATGCGGTGCATGCGCACAGGATCGCGCATAACGGCCGCCGCGAAGCCACCGAAGCCCATCACGGCGCACACGGCCAGATAGGCCGTCCGCGTCCCGCCTGCATACAGGATCGCCAGCCCCACCACGCCGCAAAGCAAAGCGGTGCCAAAATCCGGCTCGATAAAGATCGGGCCCACCACCGATCCCAGCATGACCAACGGCGCCACAGCGCCCCGCCAGAATTCGCGCACATGCCATTTCTCGCGCGCCATCCACCATGCCAGGACCAAAACAAGCGAAAACTTGGCCAACTCCGAGGGTTGAACACTGAGAATCCCGAGATGGAACCAGCGCCGACTGCCGCCGATCTTGGAGCCGATACCGGGAACCAGCACCAGCATTAGAA
>Ga0074199_1000572_pt1 | contig 53006 bp, 57 predicted proteins | sample EPASupsiteSAE347_FD_64528 | JGI IMG/M metagenome (GOLD analysis project Ga0074199, IMG submission 64528) | Bioremediated contaminated groundwater from EPA Superfund site, New Mexico - Sample SAE3-47 | ecosystem: Environmental > Aquatic > Deep subsurface > Groundwater > Contaminated ... | reverse complement strand
TGTATGTGTTTAGCTCACCACAATCAGTATCTATAGGCCCATTTTACGACTTCCAGTGTCGCTAATCGCAAGGGATTGTTTTATTAATGGCCAAGACTCCATTTGATATCGATATCTATATTAATAGATTTTAATATATATTATCATCTTAGGAACTAGAAACATCATCTATCAATCGATTCTGGGGCAGCTAAACAATTTGCAGGTTATACGCACATCCCCTCAAATCGACCGCTTTTAGATCCATGCACTCACCACCCGAATCCATGCAGATCAAACGCTTCCTTCACCAGTGGCCGGCACCAAAGTGGCGTAGATCTATAGCCTCTTGTGCCCGAACCTGTTTCTGAATCATTGGCACCGGCACGCCGGCCATCGGCGCGAAACCTCCCGGATTCCGGCCTCTTCTGCCAGGCGACCTATTGTCCGGAGCACCATCTTGGTGCCCAGGTACCCGGAGCTGTGGCCTGGGAAGAGCCACATCCGGCCAGGTCCGCAGCACCCCATCACCACGAAGCCGAAACAGCATGTATGCAGATGGTTATTGATCAATGTGGTCGAGGATGTGCTTTTGCGCCTGCCTCTGGATGGTCGGCTCCTCGACTGCCAGGAGAAGATGGCCTCCCTTCTGGAAGCTGACCAGCTTCGCACCCGGAATGTTGGACGCAGCGAACTGGGCATTGTGGTAGAGCTGCAATGTATCGTCTGTGGCATGGAATATCAAGGTCGGAGCTTTAATTGCTGCAATCCTCTCGCCCGGCATCTTTGCCTTGTTGTCGAAAGAAACACCGGCGGATCGCAGCGACACAGGATTCATGTAATCAACGATCTGGTCAACTAATTCCCGCTGATAGGGGTTAAGGCCGGCAATGACCGCGTCGTTAGCGCCCAGCAGCTCCAGGAACTGCTTATTAAACAGCTTGGTTACAGCCCAGTAGAGCGGATCATACCTGTAAATCGTCGTCAGCATATCGCCTTTCTGGTTCGCATGCACCTGGTCTTCTGCAGCTGAAGATGCAACACCGCAGGAGATGAGGGTAAGCGAGGATACTCGCTCCGGGTACAGCACGGCAAAGAGCAGAGCGGATGGGCCGCCATGAGATAATGCAACGACCGCCACCTTCTTGATGCCCAACTGGTCGAGCAAATACGCATAGGCATGCGCCTGGTCGTCAAATGTGGCGCCTTCGTGGAAGGTCGAGCGCAGATATCCAAAGCGCGAAGGCACAATCCAGTGGAATTGGTCACCAACTGCAGCCTGCGCAAGGAGTTCTCCCTGGTCATAACCTCCACCGCTACCGTGGATTACCAGGACATCGGGACCAGATCCTCCTTCGGCGAATTCGATATCCCCGTAAGGCGAAGGTATGACCGTACTCTTTCCAGAGATCCGTTCATAGGACCGGTTCATATCCCAGAAATATGCTGCGCAAACTAAAAGCACTGCTAAGATTAATCCTATCCCAATCCAGCGTAGAATTCTTAGCATCATTATTGGAGGAATTTCAACTGCCAATCATTTATTAGCTTTTTGGGAGGCTTGCCAGAACTGCTACAATCCTAAAGAGATGCTACTGCTTCTCTTCACTCTTTGCCTTGGCTTTCTTTCCTTCCTCGATTAGTTCTTTGACCCTCTGGCCACCTTTGTGGCCGATTTCTTCATAAAATTCCTTACCATGCGTTTGAGCAGTCTTCATGCCGCCCTTTCTGCCGGCCTCTTGAACAGTCATCGTGCCTTTTGCGTTCTTCTTAGAACTCTTCTTGTCTTCTGCCATCCATGTCCCTCCAAAATCTAAATAATCAGTAACAATTAATTTGTATTTGATATTCATACTATCTTCTTTAAATATTTATGTTTTGCGCCATTATTTGTCCAGGAATAGCGATAAAATTGAGTCAAAAACCATAAAAAATGTGTATTATTTTAAAGCTGCAGAGATCATCTCGAATTAATAGGTGTCGACACATTAGCGATTAGCAAGAAAATCACTAAATACTTCATTGCCAAACCACCTCGCGCTAACTTTCCAGGCTAAAGCACCCGGTAACCGATATCTGTTGATCTATTAAGGTTTTTAATGGATTGTTTTGAAGGATTTATTGCGCCGAACAAGAGATGTATTTCTGTTTAGAATACTTGAGTTAGTTGACGACCAAAAGTCCGGTATATCATGCGTCATTCCTCCTGGTATCCTATTCTGGTTAATATCATCTCATTGACCAGTGCTCTGGCTATTTCCTTAAGCCCCAACTCTTCATCTGCCATAAGGATCTCGTCCTTGTTGGCCCTTGTCATGGGCTTGCTGGGCACGGCAGTGCAGGATTTGGTCTCTGCGGCAATGCCGTAGGTGCCAATTTTTCTGGCCAGATCCGTGATCTCTGTTTTATCCAGAGAGATAAGCGGATGAAATACTGGAACTCCAAGCGCCGCCTGCTCAGCCAGAATGTTATCTGCTGTCTGTGAGGCTACCTGGCCCATGGAATAGCCGGTGACAATGCCCAGGCACCCCTGCATCTGCATGACCTCGGAGGCTATGCGGTACATCAAACGCCGGCAGAGAACACAGGTTGCTCTCGGATAGTGAGATGCTATCTTCTCAATTCCCCGGCTGATGGGAATGGTGATAAAATCTATCTTTCGACCTGCCGTCCAGTTCGCCAGAACCTTTGCGCATTTCATGGACTGGTCTATGGCATCTGCATAAGGCCGTGAGTCGAAGTGCAGGAGAGTGACCGGACAGCCCCTCTTCATCATCATCCAGGCAGCCACGGGCGAGTCAATGCCTCCGGAAATGAGCACCAGCATCTTGCCCTGCGAACCCAGGGGCAGGCCGCCCACGCCTTTCATTACTTTGCAAAAGATAAAGGATCGATTCTTCCTGGCCTCAACAAATATCTCCAGTTCCGGCTTATCCAGGTCCACCGTGGAGAGCGTTGCCACTCTAACTGCTTCCCCCACGACCCGCCCTATCATTTCGCTGGAAAATGAGACCCCTGAACGCCTGGGCCGGATGGCGAAAGTACTGGGTTTAGCCTGGCCAGCCAGCTCCACCGCCGCCCGGCTTATCTCCTCCAGATCAGAGGCTACAGTCATGGCGGGACTGGTAGAGACGACCCCAAAAACCCGCGCAACAATCTCGCTTGCCTGGGGGTCAGAGGTGTGGACGAAGATCCTGCCCTCGCCCCTCTCTATCTTATGCTCTACCCCGGCTCTATGCAAGGAAAAAGCTATATTGCCTGCTAAAATGCGTTCCCAGTTCTGCCTAGTCCAGCTATCTTTTAGTGTGATCTCCCCGTAGCGAACCAACACTACGTCCTGGAAGATCATGTTCTGATTTGAGTAGCCTTCGCAGATCTCTTTATCTTCTTGACTCTTGAACCTGCTGCGGTGTATCTCTGCATTGGACCGGGCTTCTTGTGAGTGACCTCAGCTTTGGTGACCTGCCGAACCTGACCCTTTCTGCCCTTAACCTTGACCCAAACTATGCTTCCTGTCTTTCCCATGAGATGTCCCTATTAAAGCAGGATTTAAAAAGGTTGTGATTAGGGTTTTCGCGAATCGCAATGCTTTGCTGGTTGCAGCAGGCAAGTGTTAAGCAAAAGCCTTTTAAAGACTACAGACCAGTAGGGCCTACTTCATTTTGGGACAGTGGGGTAGCCTGGTCTATCCTCGAGGGTTTGGGACTCTTGGACCGCGGTTCGAATCCGCGCTGTCCCACCAATCATTATTTACACGATTATAATCTCATTACAGCAGCGGCAGGCCCTCTCCATCTCTGCGGTTTTCGCGCCTGGAAAGTGATCGATCAGGCAAATGTCGGCAGGCTTTGCTCTGGAAAAGAGCCGCCGCAGATCGCCGTGATAGACCTCGATCTCGCACGACCCGTGGGCGCGACCGACGAGCACCGGCTCCTTTCCTACCGCGTTCTTGGATGGCTCGGGGTACTCGATCTCATCGATTCCCAGCAAGCTTTTATTGGCGTCCAGGTTGAGCAGCACATTTTGCACTCCGGCAAGCCAGGCATCATTGAAGACCACGCGTTTGGCTCCGGCCAGCACGCACATCAACCCCAGAGTTCCCGGACCGCAAAGCCCATCCACCACATCGCGAAGCTTTCCCTGCAAATATAGCTGCTCTAGAATTCTCATCTTGGGGGCGCTCTGCCGGGAAAATTCAATATGAATTCGCGACTGACTCTTGTAGATCACGGCTTCTCCAAATAGGCTCTGGGAAATGTCGGCGCGCATGTCGCAGCCCGCCAACAGCACGTTCTCTCGTGGGGCAATATCTGAGCCTACTATGCCGGCAACACCTTGGCTCTGAATCACTCCCTTGATCTCCGGTATTTGCTCAATCATCGCCTCTGCTGCCTCCTTGCTATACCTGTTACCGGAAATTATCAGGCTTCTGGGCCCAAGCCGGGGCGAGTACGCTAATGGATAGCCCACCTCGATGAGCGGCGAGCCGACGGAGCGGAGTGTATCATCTTCGTCGCGCAGGCCAAATTCCTGCAACAAGCGCAGGGCATCGAGCATTACGCCATCAAGCGTCGCTTTGCCGCAGGAGTAGCATCGCAATACCCTTTTCGGAAGGTGCTTTGCCCCTTTCGTCTTGTCCAAATTAGGCTCCGGCGCGCAAGCAGGGCAGGCAGGATACCTCTGCTCGATCTCCGCCAGAACCTCCCTTGCAGGCCGAATACAGCCTTTTCCACAAACAGGACACTTCATGGTCTGCCCTTCTCCCTGGAATATTTCGCCATTCGTGAGACATTCCGGCTTTTTCCTTTAGAAAGGTTTGTAAATAAGAAACTCATTAAGGCGGCGAAGGTGGTTTTGGACATGGCACAGAGAGGCATTAGGGAATACGATGCAAAGCGTTTGCTGGCCGGATTCCTTCCCCAGTACCTCAGTGAATTCTCCTATAAAGGCGATCTCGCCCTTGTGGGACCGGAGACAGATCTGGAGGAGCTGGCGTCAACTCATCCCTGGCTGAAAACGACTAAGCTTGTCGTAAAGCCTGATCAGCTCTTTGGAAAGAGGGGCAAGCACGGGCTGGTTCTTCTGGATGCAGATTGGGATAAGGCGAAGAAATACCTTCAGGAGAACATGGGTGCATCGGTCGCGGTAGGCGGTATAACCGGAAGGCTATCTCATTTCTTAATTGAACCCTTCATACCCCATGATGAGGAGCTTTATGTGGCCATCAGCTCGGATGGCGATGGTGACAATATCTTCTTCTCCGCACAAGGCGGTGTCTTTGTCGAAGAGAACTGGGACAAAGTAATTCGCTTTCATGTAGATCTGCTGGACGGAATAGATGGCCTTGATATAAAGTCCAGGTTGCCGGAGGGCCTTAGGGAAAAGAAGACTGCCATTGAGAATTTCATCAAGGCCTTATGGCGCTTTTATGCAGAAACGGGCTTTTCCTACCTGGAGATTAACCCCTTTACCTTCCAGGACGGCACCATTGTGCCTTTGGATATGGTGGCCAAGCTCGATGATGCTGAGGAGTACTGGCAGAGGAAGAGATGGTCGGGTCTTGCATTCCCCGAGCCGTTCGGCAGAAGCCTGTCCAAGGAAGAGCTGTTCATCAAGGAACTTGATTCCAAGACAGGTGCCTCTTTGAAGCTGACTATCCTAAATCCGGATGGAAGGGTCTGGACAATGGTGGCAGGAGGCGGAGCGAGTGTGATCTATGCCGATACCATCTGTGATCTGGGCCATGCCAAGGAGATGGCCAATTACGGCGAATACAGCGGCGATCCCAATACAGAGGAGACTTATTATTACACCAGGACCATTTTAGACCTGATGACACGCCGCGTTGACTCTCGCGGAAAGATGCTGCTTATTGGTGGCGCTATTGCCAACTTTACCGATGTGGCCAAGACCTTCAAGGGAGTGGTCATGGCTTTGGAAGAGTATCAGCAAAAACTGCAGGATGCGAGGGTCAAGATCTATGTTAGAAGAGGCGGTCCCAATTACGAGCAGGGCCTGAAGCTTATGCGCAGTTTAGGAAAGAGGCTGGGCGTGCCCATTGAAGTCTACGGACCCGAGACGCATATGACCAGAATTGTTCCCCTGGCCCTGGGTGGTGCATCGGCATGAGCCAAATATCAAGAAATAGTTGCGTTCTATTTGATAGGAATACGAAAGCCTTTGTCTACGGCTATCAGACCAATGCCATCCAGCGCATGCTGGACTTCGATTACATCTGCAATCGCCCCTGCCCCAGCATATCTGCCATCATCAATCCCAGTAGAGCCGGTATTCACAAGGCGTTTTGGGGAACCAAAGAGATACTCCTGCCCATGTACAAGAGCATCCCTCTGGCTGCCAAGGCCTATCCTGAGGCGGATGTGATGGTTAACTTTGCTTCACACCGTTCCGCTTTTGATACTACTATGGAGGCGCTGGCTGAAGAGAGCATTCGTGTTGTGGCGGTCATTGCCGAAGGTGTGCCTGAGAGGCAGTCGCGGATCATGAGCCTCACAGCCAAAAAACAGGGCAAGATGGTCATCGGCCCAGCCACGGTAGGAGGCATGGGGGCAGGAGCTTTTCGCATAGGCAATACTGCCGGAACCATTGAGAACATCATCGCCTCCAAGCTCTACCGACCGGGATGTGTGGGCTTCGTCTCCAAGTCGGGAGGTATGCTCAACGAGGCCTTCAACATCATCTCCAGAAACTCAGACGGCATTTACGAGGGCGTGGCCATTGGAGGAGATCGCTATCCCGGCTCAACCATGCTCGACCATATCCTGCGCTATGAGGAAAATCCGGCCATCAAGATGATTGCCTGTCTGGGTGAGCTGGGCGGTGAGGATGAGTACAAGATCATTTCCGCATTAAAAGATGGCAGGATCAAGAAGCCGCTGGTAGCCTGGGTGACTGGAACCTGCTCTCCGGTACTTCCCGCCAGCGTTCAATTCGGCCATGCGGGAGCCAAGGCGGATACTCACAAGGAGACGGCTCAAGCCAAGAATGATGCATTTAGAGCGGCGGGTGCATATGTTCCCAACTCATTTGACGGCTATGGAGACACAATTCGACTGGTTTACGAGATGCTGCTCTCCCAGGGCAAAGTAGTCCCGCTCATTGAGCCGGAAGTTCCTAAGATCCCGGCAGACTACAGCAAAGCAATGGCATCCGGAGATATCAGAAAGCCGACCACATTCATCTGCACAATATCCGATGACAGCGGAGAAGAGGTGCTCTATGCCGGCAAGAGGCTCTCATCTGTCCTGGATGAGAAGATGGGCATAGGTGGCGTAATCGGTCTGCTCTGGTTCAAGAAAGAGCTGCCTAACTATGCCGCAGGTTTCATTGAACTGGTTTTGCAGATCGTGGCTGACCACGGGCCGGCCGTATCCGGGGCCCATAATGCCATTGTAGCTTCATGTGCCGGAAAAGACCTCATCTCGTCGCTGTGCAGCGGCCTCTTGACCATCGGCCCGCGCTTTGGTGGAGCTATCGATGATGCCGCTCGCGAGTTCAAGCATGCCAAAGAGACGGATTTGACTCCCGAGCAGTTTGTAAAAGAAATGAAGAGAAAGGGCATCAATATCCCTGGAATCGGCCACAAGATAAAGAGCGTCAAAAACCCGGACAAGCGTGTTCAGTTGCTCATCAGCTACGCCAAAGCGAACTTCCCGAGCACGCAGCTGCTCGATTACGCCCTGCAGGTAGAAGAGCTTACCACAGCCAAGAAAGGAAATCTGATCTTGAATGTAGATGGCTGCATAGGCATTCTCTTCTTGGATCTGATGGCCTCTTGCGGAGCTTTCAGCAAGGCGGAGATCGATGAAATAGTGCGTCTGGGCTATCTCAATGGACTGTTTGCCCTGGGCAGAAGCATCGGCCTGATTGGGCACATCCTGGATCAAAAGCGCTTGGGTTCAAGGCTCTACCGTCATCCTGCAGATGACATCGCTTACATGATGCCTTCCCAGGAGGAGATAAAATGCAAGCGTTGAGCTTAAGTGATAGTATCGCCATTTGAGCCCTGAGGCGGGCGAGATCAATGGCAAGCGGAACTATAAGCCAAAAAATTTTTTTGCGAGCCTCCGGTTCCACTAAAATGGTGGAGCCGGGGGAGATTGTTGAGGCTGGCGTGGATTATGCCATGTCTCATGATGGAACGAGCGTTCTGGCCATCAAGGCCTTCCAGGAGATGGGTTCAGAGAAGATATGGGATCCGGAACGAATTGTAATACCTTTCGACCATATCGTTCCTGCCAACAATGAGACGGCAGCAGAGCTGCAAAAGGAAGTGCGGGCCTGGGCAAAAGGCCAGAATATCACCAACTTTTTTGACTGCGGCAGCGGAGTGTGTCATCAGGTCTTTCCAGAACAGGGTTTTGCCCTGCCCGGCCTCTTGTTAGTGGGTGCCGATTCTCATTCCTGTACCTATGGGGCCCTGGGGGCCTTTGGCACCGGCGTGGGAGCGACGGACATGGCAGAGATCTATTCTCGGGGGCGCTTGTGGTTTAAGGTGCCGCAGACCATCGCCGTGCGAGTGTCCGGCTCGCCCAAACCATCCGTCTCAGCCAAGGACATTGCACTGATGATAATAGGCAAGCAGGGCGCAGATGGTGCGACTTACAAGACCGTGGAGTACATCGGTCCGGCCATTGAAGCTCTGAGCATATCCGGAAGGATGACGCTGTGCAATTTGGGTGTAGAGATGGGGGCCAAAGCGGCCATAGTACCGCCCGACAAGAAGACGCATGCCTGGCTGGCTGGCAGGGCGCGGCAGCCTTACAAGTCGGTGCACTCCGATCCGGATTCATACGATTACGAATACGAGTATGATATAACCGATTTAGAGCCGCAAGTGGCAGTGCCCTACCGGGTGGATAATGTCAAACCGGTCTCGGAGCTGGAAGGTCTGGAGGTCGATCAGGTCTTCATAGGCACCTGCACCAATGGAAGGCTGGAAGATCTGGATCTGGCGGCCCGCATCCTCAGGGGAAAGCGGGTTATTGCCAGAACCCTGGTCATCCCGGCCTCACGAGAGGTCTTGCTGGAGGCGCTGCAGAGCGGCATAATCCAGACGCTGGTGGAAGCGGGAGCGATGATCGGTCCGCCGGGATGCGGGCCCTGCCTGGGGGCACACATGGGCGTCCTGGCGGAAGGAGAGGTTTGTGTCTCCACATCCAACCGGAACTTCCCGGGAAGGATGGGCAAAGGCGGGCTGGTTTATCTGGCAAGCCCGGCAACGGCTGCAGCCTCGGCCCTGAACGGCTATCTGACTGTGCCGGAAATCAGTGGCTAACGACGATTCCACCACAAAGGCACAAAGCCACAAAGTACGCATTGAGAAACGCTAAGTCGTCTTTGTGCCTTTGTGTCTTTGTGGTCAGATAGGTAGTAAGCACTAATCCCACATTCTTGCCCAAAAAAACTAACCACAAAGTACGCAAAAGGAGATGGAGCCCCTGGCTAAGATGAGATTTGATCTGCATGTGCATTCCAACTGTTCCGATGGCCGCGATGATGTCAGGACCATCCTGCACGCCGCAGTAGGGCGCGGATTGGCCGGCCTTTCCATAACCGATCACGACACGCTGCAGGGCTCCTTGAAAGCCCTGAAGATCATTCGAGAAGAGAAGCTCGATCTGATTCTTATCCCAGGTGGAGAGGTCACCACAGATGAGGGGCATCTGCTGGTCCTGGGTGTGCAGGAGCTGCCGCCCCGAGGCTTAAGCCCGGAGGAGACGGCGGAGATGGCCCGCGAACAGGGAGGGATCACCATCGTTCCTCATCCTTACCATCCCTTCCGTCATGCCATCGGGCGCATACCTGACTGCGATGCTGTGGAGGTCTACAACTCCAAGCACCTCTTCGGCATCGCCAATGCCCGGGCCCGCATGGGAGCAAAGAAGCGGCAACTGCCCATGGTAGCGGGAAGCGACTCGCATTTTGCCGCCACCGTGGGCTTGGGAGTAACTGAGATCGAGGCCGCAGACGCAGAGGAGGCGGTGGCGGCCATCCGGGCCGGGCAGACGCGAGTGGTTGGAAAACGAACGCCCCCGCGATTCTTCATCGGGAATACGGTGCAGTCCATCTGCATGATTGTGAGGAAGAGGGTGAAGAGAGGGCGGAAGGTGTAGCTGCAATGGTTACGTTTCGTTACAATCTTCAGGAAACCGACTGTTCATTCAAACCGAAATCGCCCCTTGGTCGGCGACTCTAGTCCATCCGAAAGAGGATTGTCGCATCAGGAGAGCCACTTCTAGGCTGGGATGAGATCGAAAAAGAGATCGCAGAACGCCGAGGAGAGGCTGATTGATCCGGAAGAGGACATTCATTGATGTCGGGATGTTGATAGCGGTGGCAGTGGGGCCGTGTGTGACTGAGATCGAAGCAGCAGACGCGGAAGAGGCGGTAGCAGCCATCCGGGCCGGGCAGACGCGCGTCGTTGGCAAGTGGACACCGCCGAGGTTTTTCATTGGGAATACCGTGCAGTCGATATGCCTGATTGTGAGGAAGAGGGTGAGGAGAGGGCGGAAGGTGAAGCTTTTGGTTATGTGCAAAATCCGGATGCCAATTGGCAAAGTTGAGGGAAGATGAGCGTAGTCCGCTTTCAGGTTCTTGGCAGAGGGATTCATGTATTCTGGTAGATCTATTCAAGAAAAATATGACTTAAAAGATATCAATGCTAGCGAAATCGTTGCCAAGATTGTGAAGGGCGAAACCGTCGATTTAGATCATGTCAGAATCTTAGGGAATCTGGACATTGGCAAGCTAGATTTACCAAAAAGACATATCGGTAGAACAGATCTCGAAATAAATTCATTAGGATTCGAAGAGAATATATCAATCATAGCTTCCATTATAAAAATTATAAACTCGGAAATCCAAGGCGCATCCAACTTTTGTGAGGCTGCATTCGATCAAGAGGTTGATTTTTCGGGATCGAGATTCACAGGTGTGGCCGATTTCAGAGGAGCTAAGTTCCACGGACCCACAGACTTCTCATGGTCGCAATTCGGCGAAGATGCCCTTTTCAGTGGATCTCAGTTTACAGGAGGGGCTTTATTTGACGGATGCCGGTTCAACGAACGGGCAGATTTCTTAGGATTTCGAGTAAGAGGGCCCACAGAATTCAGAGGATGCCAGTTTAATAAGAAAGCCGATTTCGTGAGATCTCGATTCAGTGGTTATATCGTTGACTTCAGTGAATCTGAGTTCCGCGGAAATACAGAATTTATAAGAAGCATGTTCGGCGAAGATACCTACTTCAATCAATGTGTGTTCATCGGAGACCTAGACTTTAGCGGATCGCAATTCAAAGGTGATGTTTTAACATTTAAACACTCAAAATTCTCTAACTCAAGATCTCAAGAAGATGCGTGCAGAAGGGCCAAGAACATATTGGAAAAGAATGGCGATCGAGAGGAATCAGGATACCATTTTTATCAAGAGATGGATGCCAAACGAAAGCAAAGGCCATGGTATTTACGTTATCCCGAATTCGTATTTATTCAGATGATATTCGGGTATGGTGTCCACCCAGGGTGGCTCATGGCTTGGTGGGGCATAATCGTCACTGCATTTGGTTCTCTATATTGGATTGTGAAAGGAATAGATGGAGCTACCATATCAGAATGCATTAAGTTCAGCTTTGCCACTGCCATTGCTCCAGGATACATAGCCTCCGTCATTAATCCAGGAAATGCAGGCTACAGACTAATTCCTGAATATCACGCGATTGCAATGGCAGAGACAATTGTGGGAACCTTCTTGTGGGCAGGCTTTATTGCAACCTTTGCCAGGAAATATATGAAGTAGCGATTGAGGGAAAATTATTAGTTAGAGCGTTCTCTTTAAAGCCATTATGTGGTTCGATCTAGATGTATTACGATTTTTTAATGGAAGTAGAGAAAATCTTCGCTAGATTTGGCAAGCGCAAGCAGGAGACTAGTTTGTCGTAGTCGAATCCACAATCGACTCGATACTCTGAAAGAAGGAGGACCTCAGAACTATATTGAAGGGCGTTTATAAAAGAGGCCAAGAGCAAGTGGGAGATACTGATGCTGCTCAGCGAGAGTGGAGTTCCTCTGGACTACTCGGCCAATGATGCCGAAAAGGATCTCCGAACTCTTGAAGAAGAGCTTGGCCGATGATCGCCCATTTCCAACTCCACATTTGAGATGAAGAAATAAGAGATCGTTCAATAGATGGATTGATGATGCACCTGAAATATCGCATAATAATAGAAAAAGACCCTGAAGAGGGCGTTTATATCGCGTCGGTACCTTCGCTTCCAGGATGCAATACCTTCGGAAAGAATGCAAAAGAAGCTGCCCTGATGGCTGAAGAGGCCATAGAAGTCTATATTGAAACGCTGCTTGATCTCGGAAAAAGAGTTCCAATCGAAGATGCTTGATGCATTTGAGAGCGAGCAGGTCAATATCATGCGCGGAAAAATCCTATCAGGCCTCGGTCAGGCCCAGTACTTCCTCACCCGTGAGGGCTACAGCCGCCAATTCCTGGAGCGCCTGGGCTTCGTCCCCTTCCCCGGCACCCTGAACGTGCTGCTCGATGAGCCCTTCCCGACTGAGAGGCTGGCGATCAAAATAGAGGGATTCGCCGAGGAGGGTCGCACTTTTGGTGAGTGCAGAAGCTACCGCATCAAGCTGAACGGTATCGAGGCCGCTGTGGTCCGGCCCGAGAGGAGCCGCTACCCGCCTGAGCTGATCGAGGTCATAGCGCCTGTGCAGCTGCGCCGAGCGGAGTTTCCCCCAGAACTCTCCAAACACCTGTCAATACCGATAAATTAATACTATTAGCAGAGCTATAAAATACAAGGTGAATGAAAAGCCTATGTCCACGGCAAAGATTGATGAAAAGGATAGGATCGTGCTCCCCGCCGATTTGATGGCCAGGCTTAAAATGAACCCTGGCGACGAGTTTGTCATCGGCGAAGCCACAAGCGATTCCATACTCCTGAAGAAGAAGGACCTACGAACCATATTGGAAGGCGTTATAAAAGAGGGCCGGAAGGTGGATCTCTATAAGCTTGAGAGGGATGTCGAGGAAGAGGGCAACAGAATTGCACGAGAGAAGTACCAGATTTTTGCGGAACAAATCAAATAGTATCCATTAGATTTATTAAGAATGCACTACATCAATTAACAGGTAGGTGAATGATGGTTGACCACAAAGTCTAAAAGTGAGCAATTTGCATCTTGTGCATCTGGTAGGAGTGCGCCGGATCAAACATCTAGCATGCCGTCAGTCATAGCATCAAATAAAATTAAAATTCAAATAGGTTTACCAAGAAGTTTAGAAAATCCCAAACTTAAAGTATTTGATTTGACAATTCCATCGAAGATGACCTCAGGTGAACTTAAGGGTTTTCTTGCGGACAAATTCAATAAAAACAAAGATAAGTGGGAAATAGTAGTAACGGGCGGAAATGAAAGCCCAAAGGTTCTCGATAAGGATAAAACATTGGTTGAGTTTTCATCAGACAAAACGAAACGCCTTTATTTCTATCCAGGGATTTTTGAAAAATAATCGTAAGCGGCAACTTTTTTATGTTCGAAAACAATGAAAGTGCTCCATTAAGTGAAGTAGAGATCTCTGAAGGCGATGCTAGTGGGTATTCGGATCAAGATGTCCTTGATAAAACGATTGATATAATAGAACAAGAACGGAATGATATTAGGACAATTATTCAATCGTCTCTATCAGTTTCAGGATTATTATTAACCATTTCACTTGGTACATTATACTTTAGTTATAGCAGTGATTCCATCGTGATCACTCCGATTAATACGAAAGAAGCTCTGTTCATCTCAGCATTTTGCCTTACAGTCTCGATTTTTATAAATATATTAGCATTGCGCATGAAACCGATTAGACCGATAGAAACAGAAGATAGAGCCATATTGCTAAAAGAGTCTTATATGAGTGAGAAGCGATATACGAAATGGTCAACGATTGCGTTATTATTATCCATATTAGGACTATTTTATGGCATGGGAGCATTTGCATGGGATCAAGCAAATATTGATTCTCAACTGAACACGATAAAAGAGGTTATTACTTTTCAAATTCAAAGCACTACAAAAAATACGATTCCTTCGATTTTTAGCAATTTGTCAAACATATCAGGATTGCAGAAACTCATAGAATTAGTATAACTGGCTAATCATGAAATCAAGATCGTAGAAAAAGTCATGCGGGTATTTTCATGCGCGGAAAAATCTTATCAGGTCTCGGTCAGGCCCAGTACTTCCTCACCCGTGAGGGCTACAGCCGCCAGTTCCAAGAGCGCCTGGGCTTCGTCCCCTTCCCCGGCACCCTGAATGTGCTGCTGGATGAGCCCTTCCCGACTGAGTGGCTGGCGATCAAAATAGAGGGATTCGCCGAGGAGGGCCGCACTTTTGGCGAGTGCAAATGCTACCGCATCAAGCTGAACGGTATCGAGGCCGCTGTGGTCCGGCCCGATAAGAGCCGCTATCCGCCGAAATTGATCGAGATTATTGCGCTCGTGCAGCTGCGCCGAGCGCTGGGGCTGGAAGACGGCGATCCTTTTAGAATCGAAAACTAAGATAGTAATATCTAGTTTGACATCAAAGACTATAATCAGGTGATGAAAACGGTTCGTGCTGTTGTGGACCTTCCTGGCTCGGTTATAGCCCTCATTAAAGTAGATAATGACCAGTTAGGCCCTTTCATAAAGCGCTCTTTAGCGGTGGAACTCTACCGCGAAGGCAGACTCTCCCTGGGCAAAGCAGCAGAGCTAGCCGGGGCTAAGAGCAAATGGGAGATGCTGCTGCTGCTCAGCGAGAGGGGAGTGCCTCTGGACTATACAGCCGATGATGCTGAAAAAGATCTCCAAACTCTTAAAGAAGTTCTGGGACGATGACCACAGTAACCAATTCTACACCCTTGATAGTCCTTTCAAAGATAAATCAACTCGATCTTCTGAAGGACTACTTCGGCGAGATCTACATCCCGGAAGAAGTCTACGACGAAGTAGTAAGAAGGGGTGGGAATCAAGCTGGCAGCTCCGAGGTGGCATCATGCACATGGATCAAAGTGGAGCCGGTGAAGAACAGGATGGCCGTAGAGACGCTCAGCTTGACCCTGGATAAGGGCGAGGCAGAAGCCATTGTCCTCTCCAAGGAAAAAGAATCTCTTTTGATAATCGATGATGGAGCAGGCAGAAAGACTGCAGAATTGTTAGGTGTCAAGATAACAGGAACCATAGGCATTTTGCTTCTTGCTTCGAAGGATGGAAAGCTGAGCCTGAGAAAGACCATGGATGAACTCAAATCAGCTGGATTTCGTCTAAGTGAGAAGGAATACAAGAGGATCTTGTCGCTTGATTGATGATGTAATGCGCGGAAAAATCCTATCAGGTCTCGGTCAGGCCCAGTACTTCCTCACTCGTGAGGGCTACAGCCGCCAGTTCGTGGAAAAACTCGGATTTATCCCCTTCCCCGGCACCTTGAATGTGCTCTTGGAGGAGCCCTTCCCCGCGGAGCAAGAGGCAATTAAAATCGAGGGCTTCGCCGAGGAGGGCCGCACCTTTGGAGAATGCAGGTGCTACCCAATCAAGCTTAACGGCATCGATGCCGCTGTGGTCCGGCCCGAGAGGAGCCGCTATCCTCCTGAGCTGATCGAGGTCATAGCGCCTGTGCAGCTGCGAGCGCTGGGGCTGGAAGACGGCGATCCTGTCGAGGTTATAATAATATGATATACTGTTATTTAGGCATGCCTGCTCACAAAAAGGTCTCCATAGATCTCCTCTTGCTCCAGCCATACCTGCTTTCTCTGGGCCATAAAGAGCAGAGAGACGTAGTTGGTAACCCCATCCTCTGTCTTGCAGTTTTTGCTGTTTATTTCCTGGAAGGTGACGGTCTTCGTCTCCATGAACATATCGTCTAAGATGGGGCCGAGCGCTTTGATTCGGTCCTCAATCCCCTCATCGTGCGAGACATCCAGGGTCTTTTCCTCGGTGCTGGGCCACCTCTCCCGCATAGCCTTCCTTCTGCCCACCATCTCCGCCTTTTTCAGCTCAGAGATCAGCTCGTCTAATGTTACAGGTCGCTTGGTATGCCGGCGTACCGGCGGGCGGGGCAGATTCTCTTCAATCTCCTCTTCCGGTTCATCCAAAATCTCCTCGATCTCCGGCTCCGGCTCTTCCTCCTTTTGCTCTTCCATGGAGTCGGACTTCATGCGCAAGAGGATGCTGGCGTAGAGCAGAGTTCGGGCGGGAATGCGCAGGTCCCTCTTCTCCAGAGAGTCTATGTACTGCAAGAATTTCTCGGTGGCCATGGCGATATCGATATCCCATGGATCGATCTCTCCACTCTTGGCCAGCTCCACCAAAACCTCAGCCGGCTCCCCGAATTCAAACTCAGGAATATCTTCCGCTTTCGAATCGGAGGTGGAACTGGCTTGGGGGGTTTCCTGTGAATCCTGGATAGACGGATCGTCGCTCATTTTCGCCTCAGCTTGTACAGATGCCGGTCACGGTGGTGATATTGTTCTCCTGCATAGTCACGCCCAGGGTGTACTTGGACTGCAGTATCATGGGTTTTCGCAAGGATACTACTATGAACTGTGCCTTGGAAGAGATCTTCTTGATCAGTTTGGCTACTCGTTCCACATTGGCCCCATCCAGGAACATATCGATCTCATCCATGGCATAGAAGGGAGCAGGTCGGTACATCTGAATGGAGAATATAAATGAGAGTGCCGTCAGGCTCTTCTCACCGCCTGACATCGCCTCCAGGCGGTGCAGAGACTTGCCGGCGGGCCGGGCCTTGATGGTCATGCCTGCTGCCAGGGGATCTTCTGGATTTTCCAGGACCAGATCACCCTCACCCTTGGAAAGCTCCTGGAAGATCTGCTTGAAGTTCTTGTTGATCTCGGTGAAGCTGGCCAGGAATGCCTCCCTCTTCATTTGATCGTACTTTTCCAGCTTATCGATGATCGCCTCGCGCTCCTCTGAGAGAGTGGTCCTTCTCTCCGCCAGGAAGTCGTGGCGCGTCTTAACATGATCATATTCCTGGATAGCCATCATATTCACCGGCTCCAGGTCCCGCATGGCCTGCTCCAGTGCTTTGATCTTCTCGGCCACGGTATTGCTATTGGGCGGCTCCTGAGAGGAGTCAACTCCACGGCCCTCAATTTGCGAGCGCAGATCATTGACTTTGGAGAGGATGGCGTCTCTGGCATAGGCCGTGGCATTCTTGCGGGCCTCAATTCTGTCCTTCTCCCTCTCTGCCAGGTCTATCTCTCTTTGCAGAGCCAGCGTCTTTTCCAGAAGCTCTCCACGTACTCCTTTCAAGCCGTGCAGCTCTCCTTCAATCTCCGCCTCACGCCCCTGGGATAACGAGAGCTTCTCATTCAGCTCCACAATTTGCAAAGCTGCTGCATCCGTTCTAGCCAGAGCCTCAGCCTTCTGGCCGTCCAATGATTCTCTTCTGGCCGCAATCTCCGCCAGCTTCTCTTTGCCGCTCTCCTCCCTGATCTTGTCCTTGAGAATCTCGGCATCAATGCCGGTAAGTCGATCTTGCAGACGCTTGATCTCCAGGCCGGCAGCGTCAGCCTTCTTGTTCAGTCCGGGAATTTCCGAGCCCTTCAGCTCACTATCCAGTCTGTCGATCTTCTGCTGCACATCGGCCAATGTCTCTTCCGAGATCCTGATATCGCCCTCCAAAAGGCCAAGCTGCTCCTTAAAGCTGATAGACTCGCCTTCCATGGCCAGCAGACGCTCGCGCTTTTCTAAAATAGACTTATCCAGGCGTGGCCGGGACGATACAATCTCGTCTATCTGGAAGGTCTTCTTGGATATGACCCGGTTTAGTTCCTCCACCTCACGGGAGAGGCGGGATATCTGCTCTTCAATTCGATCCAGCTTATCAAGCCTGGTGCTGCGCTCGCTCTCGGCATTGGCGATCTTCTCAGACAGCTCCAGGAGCTTGGTCTTCTCTTCTGCCGCAAACTTCATCTTGGAGCGGTAGTGGCCGCCGGTCATGGCACCCGATTTCTCTACCAGGTCCCCTTCCAATGTGACCATACGATACCGGCCCATGAGCGGACGGGCAAAGACCAGGCTCTCTACCACCAGAGTATCCCGGAAGACATACCAGAACGCGCCCTGGAACTTGGGATCGAAGTCAACCAGGTTGAGGGCATAATCCACCACTCCGGCATGATTGGGCCGGGTGTAGAGGCTTCCTTTGTCCAGTTTGTTCAAAGGCAAAAAGGTGGCCCGCCCGATCTGTGACCTCTTGAGATACTCGATGGCAGCAGAGGCATCCAGATCATTGTCGGCCACGATGCTCTGCAGGCGCGCTCCCGCCGCCACCTCGAGAGCCGAAGAGTAACGCGATGCCACATTGCCAAGCTCGGCAATGGTTCCGTATAGTCCTTGCAGCATCTGCCTCTTGATAGCCGATCGAATGGCTTCCACCGCCCGACTGTATCCCGCTTTATCCTCGGCGCCCCTCATGCGCCCATCGCTCTTGGCAAACTCTCCCTGCAGCCTTTGCAGCTCTCTCTCCGCCTCGGTGATCTCCCGGCGCAATCGCAGCCGCCCGCTCTCCAGGTCATCCCGGTCCCGCTCCATCTCCATGGCCTTGCTGTTGAAGGCAGCAAGCTCCGCTTTCAGCTTTTCCGTCTCATGATCGAGGCCGGCGAGCTTATCAAGTGCCTCTTTGATGCCCGAGGATAGCTCCTCTCTTTCCAGGCCGCCTCGCCTCGTGGCATCCAGCAGCCTGTCCCTCTCCCGCACCAGGTCGCCAAGCTTTGATTTGGCCTCCTCACGAATCAGCCGAACGCGGGAGAGCTCATCCCGGAGCAGGGCGAATTTTGCATCAGCCTGGGAGAGACTGGCCATTGCGGCTGCCTGCTCTTCTATCTGATCATCCAGTTCTCCTCGCAGGCTGGCTCCGCGCAGAGCTGCATCTCTGATCTTTTCTGCTAACGATTCCAGCTCGGCGGTCAGGCTGCTCATCTGGATGAAGCAGCTCTTTTGCTGCCCATCCATCTCAGAGATGGCTTTTTCCGTCATCTCGATGCGAGCGGCCTCACGAGAGATCTCCCCTTTCAGCTCCTCGATTCGCCGTTTAACAGAGATCTGCTCATCCTCTCCTTTGTGGGTGATCTCCGAGCTTATGGATTGCAGCTTCTCATCAAGTGCCAAGAGCTCAGTTTTTTTGCTCTCCGATCGCTCCAGAAGCGTCTGATTCTTAACATCAAGGGAATTGATCTCATCATCCAGGCCAGCCAGCTCCATTGATGCCTCTTTGAGCCTGGCCAGGAGCAGAAAAGCCTCCTGTCTGGAAAGCTCCTCCCGGTGCGCCTGGTAGGAGTGGGCACGATCCCGCTCTGCCTTAAGCCTGGCAAGCTGGGATGAAACCTCCTCCAGGATCACATCGACGCGACCGACGCGCTCGCGCACCACATCCAGCTCTTCCATAGCCTTCTTCTTCTTCTCATCAAACTCTGCCACGCCAGCGATCTCATCTATGATCTTTCGGCGTTCTACCGGTGTCATCTCGATGATGCGCGTCACATCACCCTGCATGACTATGTTGTAGCTCTCCGGGGTTATGCCTGCCTTGGCCAGCAGATCCAGTAATTCCGCCTGGCCGCAGGACTTTCCATTAAAATAATAAGAAGAGGCATATTTGTCGCCTTTGACCTTAATCTTCCTGGAGACCTCAATGAGATCCTGATCCAATGGAAAGAGGCGGCTGGTATTGTCCAGCTTGACTGTTACCTGGGCAAAATCCGGATTCTTGCCGTTATCGCCCTTGTAGATAAGATCGGGCAGCCTTTCCGCCCGCATGGCTCGCGAGCTGGAAAGGCAGAGAGCAAAGAGCAGAGCATCAACGATATTGGACTTACCGCTACCGTTAGGCCCGGTAACGGTCACAAAATCGTTCTTCAGAGGAACCCGGACGCTCTTGCCGAATGACTTGAAGTTCTTGAGTTCGACCTCTTTAATATGCAAAGGTTACCTCCGCTCGCATCAATGCCTCTGCTTTCTTAGCGATAGGGTGTTGAAAGTTTCGCTCCATTAATTTTTACGCCCGACGCCAGGTTGAGCCCATCTTCTCCCACTACAGCCCATAAACCATCCAGCTAATACTTTAACTTAAGCATGTATTCGAGGATGTATATATTGTTTTCCTTTTTGTGATCTGATTTTGGGTCCCACGGCAACATTCCACATGGCTAATATCTCTCGTTAGATTATTAGTCTATCAGATAGCCATACAAGGTATCACGGGGAAAACGGTAGATTGAGGCAATAAGAATTAGATAATGCATATATGGTGATCTCGGAATGGTTGCTGACTCAAAATCCAGATTTCATATTCCTTGATTTGATGAAGGGTGCAGAAAGTGGTCCTGGAAAGACGGAAGAAGATATGGATAATTTATCAAGAAAGCTTATGGAGCAGAGAAATTTCTCGGGATCTTGGAAGATCAACGCTATTGAGAATAACAATTTTTATATCATCGATCGAGATATAACATCCGGACCAAGATGAGTCGTAGGCCATGCATATTTTGCTAAATGCATGCATTCTGAACTGTTTACAGATATCCATCCGGAAGAGCTGAACCAGGAATACCTTAAGGAATTCTTCGGACTGGATATAACAGGAACTTGGGCATATCCCATGCCCAAGTAAATACATTTTCCATGAACCGGCAGAACCACTATCATGCCAACAATGCAAATGAACATATCAGTCTTTGGGGGAAAAGAATATGGAGCCAAATAGATCGGAGATTAAGAAAAAGTAAGAGCATTCTGGGATAATCCTCACCACGAGAAGGAGATGTGGAGAAAGGGAATAACCCAATTGCTCGGCACCGGCAAGGACTTAAAGATCATGGATATAGGAACAGGTACCGGCTTTCTGGCGCTGCTGCTCGCCGAGATGGAATACAATGTCATCTGGACATTGGCAAATCCTCTGATTGCGGCCAGAGATTGGGCCAGATTCGTCCGACTTCAAGGAAGCTGGATTGACAAAAGTGGATCTACTTACATTAGAGAGACCAGCCGACCTGGATAAAACGACTGTGCTGGTACATGGAGAAAAAGGATAAGAGGTTCGGGCAAGAAGGATAACGCGCATGACACATGAGATCTTCATGGCGATCGTGGGCGGAATTGGTCTGGCCATCATTCTCCTTTGTTTCCCCTATCTGCTCTTGCGCTCCTGGGATATCAATGCGGCAGAATCGGATTCATTGGAGAGATTGAACCGAGCTCTTCTCCCATGCGTCCTTCCTGGATTTGGTTAAATAAATCACACTTAGTGATACTAGATAGATAGATAGTTTTATTAATAATGCTGACATCTAGCACTGCCAAGCAATGGACTATGTTATGCGCAATTGGTGCATAGGCGAATCGACTGCTATCCGACGGAGTGCGATGGTTTATGGTAAAAATCACGATTAAGGATCTGACCTTTAGCTATGCAAGCAACAAAATCTTGGATAATCTGAACGTGGTAATTGATTCATCAGAGATCCTCAGCCTGGTGGGTCCCAATGGGTCGGGCAAGACCACCCTCATAAAATGCATGGATCGTATTCTCAGGCCGAAGGGAAGCATCCTGCTCGATGCCCGCAAGCTTGAGGACATGAGCGGCGTGGAGATTGCCCGCATTTTCGGCTATGTACCACAGTCCAGTTCAACGCCCTTAAACACAACTGTATTCGATACCGTGCTCATGGGCAGAAGGCCGCACATTAGCTGGCGAGTCTCAGACGCAGACATCGAGAAAGTGGCGGATACCCTTGAACTCTTGCACCTGGAGAAGTTTTCCATGAGAGATTTCTCACAGCTCTCCGGCGGCCAGAAGCAAAAAGTTCTGATCGCTCGCGCCTTATGTCAGGAGCCGGAGGTACTGCTATTAGACGAGCCAACCTCTAACCTGGATATGAAGCATCAGCTTGATGTCATGGAAACGATAAGCTCGCTTGTTAAGGAGAAAGGCATCTCCGCAGTCATGGCCATACATGATCTCAACCTGGCCTCCAGGTTCTCTGATAAGCTGGCTATGTTGATGGGCGGGAAGGTATATGCTGTAGGCAGCCCAAATGCACTTATTACAGAGAGCAATATCGGTTACGTCTATGGGATTGAGGCACAGGTGATGAATGATCTGGACAAACCCTATGTTGTACCCATCCGATCTATGAGCGCAAGCACCGTATGTAGCTGAAGGCACATCCATTTGAGCAAGAGACGATCGAGTCCGAATCGTCTCCCATAAATTATTTTTCACTCAATGATCTTTCTGAAGCTGATCGATGCCACAATGAAGATCACGCCGTCAAAGGCGATTACGGCCATGAAGTCCACGGGGACATTTGCCACATCTCCACTTATCATCAAACCTCTCACCGCGTCCACTGCATAGGTCAATGGATTTAAAACAGCTATGGACTGCAGAAATGGAGGCATCAGCGTAATAGGATAAAGGGCATTGCTGGCGAAGAAGAGCGGCATGATCATGGCCTGGCCGATTCCCATGAAACGTTCCCTGGTCTTCATGAGAGATGCCACAAAAATAGAGAGTGCGGCAAAGCCTCCCGAGACCATGAATAGCATCAGGAAAGCCGCTAAGATGTAGATGGGATTGGCAATGAACTTCACACCGAGCAGGATGGCTACCGGGAAGATAATCAGAGCCTGGACCACGGCCCTGACCCCAGAGGCGATGGCCCGACCGATTACAGTGGCGTATCTGGATGCAGGAGCCACCAGCAGGCGCTTTAAGATGCCGGTCTCCCTCTCCCAGACGATGGTAAGACCATAGAAGACAGAGACGAAGATGGTGGACTGAAGCAGAACGCCCGGTGTAATGTAATCGATATAAGGGATGCCGTTGGTAGGAATGTCCCGCACATGACTCATGACTGTTCCATAGACCGCCAGCCACAAGATTGGCTGAACGGCACGGGTGTAAATCTCTGTCCGGTCGTGCCTGAGCCTTCTCATCTCAAGCTCGATCATAGCGAACATCTCTCTTAGGGAATCATTAAATGCCATAGTGGTAACCTGATTGGTCCTGCATATGTCGCATTCCTGCATATTTTAAGAAAACATCATCCAGTGTCGGCCTCGTCGATCTGATCCATTCCAGCGAGATTCCTTCGCTCCTCAAGACATCGATGATCAAAGGCATGGCAAACTCTCCATTCTCAACTGTAACATCCATGACACAGTCATGAATGGTCACATCATCAACGAAATTCAGAGCTCTTATCTTCGTCAGGATTTCATATTCCAGTCTCAGAGGAGTTGCGGATGAATGCATAGAATTGATTCTATTGTTTGCCAGGCAAAAGGATATTATCTCACCATGAAGTGAGCGTTTAAGCTCGCTGGCGGTGCCGGTCTTAACGATTTTGCCCTGGTTGATTATGGCGACCTCATCGGAATACAGGTCTGCTTCATCCATATAATGGGTATTGAAGAAGACCGTGGTGCCAAATTCTTTTTTGAACGATCTCAGATTCTCCCAGACCGCTTTTCTGGCGGAAGGATCTAGACCAAGAGTAGGTTCGTCCAGGAAGAGAATTTTAGGCTTGATCAGCAGGGCGCAGGCGATCTCAAGCCTGCGGATCATGCCGCCGGAATATTTTTTGACGGGCCCGTTTGCCACATCCTCCAGGCCCATATTTTGCAGGGCATCCCAGATGACCTTCTTTCTCTGAACGGAGGATACACCATAGATCTTGGCATAGATGAGGAGATTCTCAAAGCCGGTGATATCGGTCCAGACGCTCATCTCCTGGGGCACATATCCGATGATCTTGCGGACCTGATCATCATCCTTGACAACATCATAGTGAAAGGCACGCGCAAGTCCCATTGTAGGATGAATCTGGGTGGTCAAGATGCGCATCAAGGTAGTCTTGCCGGACCCATTGGGACCAAGCAAGGCAAAGATGCTGGCCGCCTTAACAGTCAGATCTACACCGTTCAGAGCGTTTACCTTGCCGTCATAGACCTTAGTAAGCTGCCTTATATCAATTGCAGATGCCATATTTACCTTCTGGATTTTTCTCTCACATCTTTTAATAAGATATATAAATTCTGTGATTAGCAGCATAAATGTTCTGTATTTTGATGATTGATTTACGTGTTTATTAATACTAATTTGCCTCGTATTTAGCTTAAATGTTACAAATATATGTCAATAATCAAATGAGACACACTATGAGACTGGCTCCCCAGATCTCATCGAAGAGGATCATTGATGCCAGTCTAGCCAAGGAGGAATCAGGAACATTGATTGTAAAAGTTAGATGAACCATGGATGGGCATAAACCCCATCCGTTCAATTATCCTTTTATATTTCCAGCACCGGTTCTATCTTCTTCATATAACGCTCCAGCCGTTCTTCGCACTCATCCCAGGTCACATCCACATTCAGGCTCTTCATGATCTCCTGTAGCTGGTCTTTAACCTCAACCCAGGTGTACTTGTTATTGGATTTGCACAGATCGGTCATCAAACGGAGGGTAGGCACAAAGACCTTCTTGAACTCCGCCCGGATGAATTTCATGAACGGCTCGCTCGTGTCCCTGGAAATATAAGATCTCAATTCATCCAGGATGATATATTGAGAGGTGCACGGGTCCTTGTAAGGATCGACAATGTCTCTGCCGGCTTTCGCGGAAAGAGTCTGATATGCCTGGGCTATGAGCAGATCGATGTACTTTCTGGTGTAGGGCTCTTCTTTCATCTCAGCCACTAGACTATAGCCAACCAGCCTGCATCTGAGGAGCTGAATTCTCGCCTCCTCAAGAGGTAAATAGAGGTTTATTTTGCCGGTATAGTCCTCCAGGTGTTCCAGTCTTTTATGAGGCTCAAAGGTCACAGTCATATCGACACATCCGTCCGATTCCTCATACTATCAAGGCTCTCAAAATAGTTATTCTTTTGGATACTTTGGAAATAGTTATAATAGAAGAGCACTAATAAACATGCATGAAAAAGATTTGGAGTTTAGTATTGTTGGTCCTTGTCTTTTGGGCCACTGGAATGTGCGCAGCCGAAGTTCCAAACCTGGTAGGGACATGGACTGGCTCAGGAAATGGATTGTATAACGAAAATGCAGCTGCCAAGTTGACCGAAAACTTGAGCGTGATTGCTGCTGTCGATATGCAGAAAGATCGTCTCTTTGCAGGAAATTTGACCTACTTGGATAAGAATGGAACAGAGGTTGTTGAAGGTTTTGCCGGAGCCATTGACTGGGATAATAAAAAGCTCTATATCGCCGAATTTAACGAGGGCTACGACATTGGGACGATCATCTCCGAGGATGAGATTGAGTTGATATATCTCTACGACGGGAAAAAGGGGAATATAGAAATCGATAGGCTTCATAGGATTAAGGTATAAGATCAGCCTTAGATCTCTCTTAATTGGAGGTAGGCTGGATCGCAGCTCATAATCAGCTCAACCTTCAAGCGAATACTTTATATCGTTGAACGTCGATCCTCGTAGGGGCGATAGTCGGATGTCCCTCCCAGATGCTTGACATCGCCCCATCTTTTCTTAGGCGGATAGATCCGGTATTATCATAAACCTTTTATCGCTTGCGTTCCTCTTTATGGTGGGAGGATCAGAAAATGAGAACTGCATTTGCAGCAATCATCTCGCTGACGATTTGCCTATTAGCAGCAGGCTGCTATGCCCAGAGCAGCAGCTCTGTGCAAAGCGTAGGTGGAGATTTTGGCAGGGACTGGATAAGCAGCTTCAAAGCCCAAAATCCTCAGCCAGCGGAGACAAACCTCAAGAATGACCTCTGGTCGTGGGGCAGTTCTCCCAAAGGAAGTATAGTTGTCAATGGAAATCTATTGCCGGACCCCTATTACATTTGGAAGTCCCTCAACTACACCAGTGGCTGGCTGGGAAGAGTTTATGTTGATCCCAATACAGGATATCCGGTCTATGGTTATATAGATCCCTACACGGGAATGCCAATCTACTTTGTTTCGAAAAGACTCAATTGAATGCTCAGGAGCCGGATCGGCTGGCCGTTGCATTTCCCTTTTCCGCCAGCGCCTCCGTCTCATAGAGCTCGTAGCTGCCTTCCAGCTCGCTTCTAACCAGAGCCATATCCAGCTTGTAATCCTTTTGCTGCTGAACCAATTTTACATCCAGACTTATGCCCTCCTCGGATATGGAGCCCGTGGCAGTGGCCGGAGTATCAGAGCCTCCTTCGAGGAGCGTGCCATAACCCTGCAGCCTATCGCCGGTCTGTATCAATATCAAATTGATGGCTTTTCCTGCATCCAGCTCTGCAGGACTCTTTTCCAGCAGAACCTTCCACTTACCAGCCAGGTCGATGGTGGGGGCCTTTTTTTCGGCGACAACATTGTTAGTCACCGCTTTTTCACTACTCTCTGCAGTCTCATTCTTCGCTTTCGCCGTGCCGTCGGGATTTACCGTAGCACTGCTCCCGGTGGAGGACGCCACTGCATCATCGAAGATAGGGTCTTTCAGAAAATCGGTATTATCTCGAATTACCCATTTTCCGCAGCCTGCAGAGGCTGGACTGGCGAGCATGGCTAAGATTAATACTATGCATACAATTAACTGGCTCTTCAATTGTGGTCCTCCTTTCTCCTTTTAATAAGATCAATTTAAGATGCAAATCTGGTGGCGGTAGCATTTCCTTTGCCGATCAGATCTTCGCCCGAGTACAATTCATAGCTTCCGGATATTGATCTATCTACCTTTACCAGATCGAGATTTATGCGCTCATCTATCTTGTTTCCATATTCGGAGACTATTGTCCATACATCAAGACTCATGACGTTATTGGAAACGGAACCTTTGGCGCTGACCTGAAGCTTGGTGTTCTTCTCATTGAGAGTGCCCATGCCCATGACGCTTCCTCCGGTCTGGATAATGGTTAGTGGGTTTAAGGTAGCACCCTCATTTTCCAGCTTTACCGTCCACTTGCCCTCTACTTCCATAAACTCTGGCTCCTGTGGTTGGACCTGCGTCTGCTGCTCAGCTCCAATCCCAGCCGTTTCTGCTACCCCCTGCGCGGTGGTGGGTGTATTCAGTGGTATGGGTTTCGTATCGGGCATTTGCATATTGGGACCGCTTGTTGTCGGGATTACGTTTGTCCTCTCGTCAGGCGCAACTCTGGGCCTATCCGAAATGGGTTCACCCGTTTTCGATTCAGGATGACCCTCCCCCACGGAGGATGTAGCAGCGGAAGCAGAGGTTGATGAAGTGCCGGATGATGCAGCGACTGTTGATGCCGATGACGACGCAATGACATAGCTTTGTACTTTGCGGTCCTCAAATCCAGCAGATCCGCCGCGCATTACCTGTACCTCAATCTGATTTTCTCCGGCATCCGCATCTGCAGTGTTCCAGGTCCAGGAATTTTCAGCTATCCAGCCGGTCTCATCTTTAAGCTGCCCGCCGGTCGCGGGGCCCATGAGCAGAAATTTGTAGAGCATATTTTCATTATTGGAATTAGATGCCTGGACATTCCAAACAATGACAGATCCCGGGCTTTGTGGACTGGGCTTGTCCGGATTTATGCTCTGAATTGTTGCATTCTTGTTAGCTTTAGCGACTTCCCCCAGAGTCACAGCTGGCTTTGCAGAGCTGGATTGTGCCGTCGATGATGTGCTGGATATACCTTGATTTTGGTTTTTGCTTACATAAAAGTCCGTATCCCCGGATGTATCGCCCAGAGGATTTGTGCCGCATCCTACTCCTGCAAATGCCGTATTGCTGAGCAGAAAGGGCATCGCCAACAGGCACAAGAGCACAGCTATAGAAAGAGACAATGATTTGCACTTCATCTATCCTAAACCTCCACCATTCTCATAGACGATTTAATTGCAACGGTTTAAAGCTTCCCCTTGGAACGTCATTCAACGAAATACCTTTCTCATGCCCCTCCCTCGTTAGCTTTATCAATCATTAAAGATCTCGGTGTTAGAACAGCCCGAGGGGCTGAAGGGTGATTGAGCATGAATGCGTGGGATCGATTTATTTGGTAAAATCCGTTTTCTAGACACTACATTACGTGATGGTGAACAGACGCCAGGCGTGTCACTTTGCATGGATGAGAAGCTTTCCATCGCCCAGGGGCTCGATTCTCTGGGAGTGGATGTGATTGAAGCGGGCTCGGCCATGACCTCTGAAGGTGAACGCCTATCGATAAAAGCAATTGCTGATTTTGGCCTCAGGGCGGAGATATGCAGCTATGTCCGAGCAGTGACCGCAGATATTGACACGGCATTGGCATGCGATGTCGATTCCGTCCATCTTGTGGTACCGGTATCGGACCTTCACATCGCGTGCAAGCTGAAATCCGACCGAAAATCGGTAATAAATAAGGCTGTGCAGGTGACTGAATATGCCAAAGATCACGGCCTCATTGTAGAGCTCTCCGGTGAGGATGCCAGCCGGGCCGATCAGGATTATCTGATCAGCCTTTACAAGGCGGGAATTGAGGCTGGAGCCGATCGGCTGGCTTTTTGTGATACAGTAGGCGTCCTTGTCCCAGAGACGACAGGGGAGATATTTTCCCGGCTGTCTCAATTGGGGGCGCCGATCAGTATCCACTGCCATAATGACTTCGGCATGGCTACCGCCAACACTGTTGCGGCCCTTCGCGCCGGAGCGGCGCAGGCACACGTGACTGTGAACGGTATAGGCGAGAGAGCCGGCAATGCCAGCCTGGAAGAGGTAGTCATGACCCTGGAATCCCTCTACAAAATCAACACCGGGATCAAATGCCAGGACATATACCAGCTATCTCGGCTGGTTTCGCGCATGACCGGCATTCCCATGGCCCCTAACAAGTCAATTGTCGGTGAGAATGCTTTTACGCATGAGGCAGGCATTCATGTGCATGGGCTTCTGGCCGATACCAGTACCTATGAGCCGATACATCCTGAGACTGTGGGCAGGAAGAGGCGTATAGTGCTTGGCAAGCACGCCGGTCGGGCCTCGGTCGAACTGGCCTTGCGCGAGTTCGGACTACTGGTTACTGAGCCGCAATTGGCCTCAATAGTAGAAAGAGTAAAAGAGCTGGGCGACAAAGGCAAGCGTGTCTCTGATGCTGATTTGCAGTCCATAGCCGACACCGTTCTCTCCATCCAGATGGAGTCGAAGGTGAAGCTGCAAGAGGTGACCGTGGTGGCCGGCAATACGGTGACTCCTACCGCCTCGGTGAAGATAATGCTAAACGGGGCGATGAAGCTGGAGGCGGGAACCGGAGTCGGGCCGGTGGATGCGGCCATAAATGCCATAAGGAGGGCCATGTCAGATGTGGCTGATGTGCGGCTGGAAGAGTATCATGTAGATGCCATAACAGGCGGAACGAATGCACTTGTAGAAGTATGGGTGACGATGGCAATGGCAGACAGGAAGATAACGGCTCGAGGAGCCGGCACTGACATAATTATGGCATCGGTCGAAGCGGTGCTGGACGGCATCAACCGGCTGATGCGACTGGAAGAGGAGGACAAAGCCAAATGTCTCAAAAGATGACGGGTGCTCAGGCAGTACTGGAGAGCTTGAAAAGAGAGGGAGTAGATGTTGTATTCGGGCTTCCCGGCGGAGTATTGCTGCCTCTTTACGACGCCATCTACCAGTCAGATATTCATCATATCCTGGTGCGCCATGAGCAAGGTGCAGCGCATATGGCGGATGGATATGCCAGAGCCACTGGAAAGGTAGGAGTGTGCATTGCCACCTCCGGGCCAGGAGCTACCAACCTGGTAACCGGTATCGCCAATGCCTACATGGACTCCGTGCCGATGGTGGCCATAACCGGCCAGGTGAACACCTGGCTAATTGGAAAAGACGCTTTTCAGGAAGCGGATATAACCGGGATTACTCTGCCCATTACCAAGCACAATTACTTGCTGCGAAGTGCCAAGGATATTACGCGCGTCTTCCGGGAGGCTTTCTATATAGCTCGCACCGGGCGCCCCGGACCTGTGCTGATCGATCTGCCCAGAGATGTGACTGTGGATGAGGTCGAGTTTACCTGGCCTGAGGTGGATCTGCCCGGCTATCGACCATCCTTTAAAGCGCATGAGATGCAGATCAAGAAAGCAGCCAAAGCGCTGATGGAGGCGGAGAGGCCAGTTATTTACGTGGGTGGGGGAGTGAAGTATGCCGACGCACACCGCGAACTCATTGAGCTGGCAGTCAAGATCAACGCCCCGGTTACTACTACTCTCATGGGCGTGGGCTGTTTTCCAGAGGATCATCCGCTCTCCCTGGGCATGCTGGGAATGCACGGCACAAAGTATGCCAACTACGCCATTCAGGAATCCGATCTCATTCTGGCGATTGGCGCTCGATTTGATGATCGCGTGACCGGCAAGATCTCCAGCTTCGCGCCGCGGGCCAAGATCGTTCATATCGATGTCGACCCGGCTGAGGTGGGCAAGAATGTGCGAGTGGATATTCCCGTTGTAGGTGACGCGAAAAATGCCCTGCAAGGACTCATAAAAGAGGTCAGAGCGAAGGGCAGAAGCGTTTGGAATGAGAAGACGGAAGGCTGGAAGAAAGACTATCCGCTGCGTTATATCCCTGATATGAATATCATCAAGCCGCAGTATGTGATTGAGAAGTTATGCGAGATTGCGCCTGACGCCATAATCACCACCGAGGTAGGGCAAAACCAGATGTGGGCAGCGCAGTTCTTTGTGCATAAGGACCCGCAAAAGTTCATATCTTCCGGGGGCCTGGGCACCATGGGATACGGCTTTCCCGCAGCTATCGGAGCCAAGATGGGGCGGCCGGAGTGCGATGTCATCGACGTAGCCGGCGACGGAAGCTTCCTCATGAACAGCCAGGAGCTGGCGACGGCGGTAGTTAACGAGATTCCCGTGAAGGTAGCCGTGCTTAATAACGGTTGCCTGGGCATGGTTCGACAGTGGCAGGAGCTGTTCTTTGAGAAGAGATACTCAGCCACCATTCTGGGGCGAACGAGCCCAGATTTCGTGAAGCTGGCCGAGGCCTATGGGGCGGTAGGCCTGCGGGCTACCAAGCCCTCTGAGGTTGAGCCGGTCATTCGCGCCGCAATGGCTACAGATAGGCCGGTGGTAATGGACTTCATCGTCAGTCCAGCTGAGAAGGTCTCGCCTATGGTTCCGGCTGGAGCCACTTTAAGCGAAATCCTGGAGCTGGAGTGGTGTGATGTTGACCAATCCTGCCATTTGGAGAAGATCTATGCTCAAGGCAGAAAGGACATCCTGGGCCAGGAGGGATTCTAGATGAAGCACACCATTGCCGTTATCGTTGAGAACAAGTCCGGAGTGCTGACGCGCATCGCCGGCCTCTTCAGCCGCAGGTCCTTTAACATTGACAGCCTCTCGGTAGGAGCGACGGACAATCCCGATTACTCGCGCATGACTATCACTGTGCATGGCGACCGGGATGTTCTGGAGCAGGTCATAAAGCAGCTCTCCAAGCTCATCAACGTCATTCGCGTCAGCGAGCTTGAGGCGGGCGAGTCTGTGGAGAGGGAGCTGGCCATCATCAAGGTGAATGCGGACAAAGAGAGCCGAAGCGAGATCATGCAGATTGTGAACATCTTCCGGGCCAAGATCATCGATGTCTCTCACCGATCCATGATCATTGAAGTCACAGGAGACGAGGAGAAGGTCGATGCCATTGTTCAACTGCTGCGCCAGTTCGGCATTAAGGAGATAGCCCGCACCGGCAAAGTGTCGATGGTGAGGGGAGCGAGGGTAGTCAAGGCTTGAGGATTCGAGGAATGCCTGAAAAAAGGCATTCCTCGAATCCATTATTTTTTGCGGTTATTATTATTATTACTTTTAGAATAGAGATATGGAGGAATGAAACTTGGTGAAGATATACCATGAAAAGGATGCAGATTTGAGGGTGTTGAAGGACAAGACCATCGCTATAGTTGGATGGGGAAATCAGGGACATGCCCAGGGTGAGAACCTTAAGGACTCCGGGCTGGATGTTATAGCTGCCGACCTACCTGGCTCCAGGGCCTGGAAGAGGGCTGAGGCGGATGGAGTGCCGGTCATGTCCGTGGCTGACGCAGCCAAGAAGGCTGACTACATTCAGATCCTTCTGCCCGACGAATACCAGGGCAAGATCTACCGGGAGCAGATTGCACCCTATCTGGAGGAAGGCAAGGTTCTAGGCTTCTCGCATGGCTTTAACATTCGCTACTTCCAGATTGTGCCGCCCGAGAACGTGGACGTGGTCATGATAGCGCCCAAGGGGCCGGGCGACCTGGTTCGGCGCACCTACCAGGAAGGCAAGGGCGTACCCTGTCTGGTGGCTATTGAGCAGGATGCCTCCGGCGCAGCTCTCAAGAAGGCGCTGGCCTATGCCAAGGGCATCGGCGGGACAAGAGCGGGTGTCATTGAGACCACCTTCACCGAAGAGACGGAGACCGATCTGTTCGGCGAGCAGGTGGACTTATGCGGCGGCGTTACAGAAATGATCAAGGCCTCATTTGAGACTCTCGTGGATGCCGGCTACCAGCCGGAGATCGCCTACTTCGAGGCCTGCCATGAGCTGAAGCTGATTGTGGACCTGATCTACGAGGGCGGATTCATGCGCATGTGGAACAACGTTTCCAACACGGCAGAGTACGGCGGCATGACTCGCGGCCAGAGAATCATCAATGAGGAATCCAGAGCTGAAATGCAGGAGATTCTCTCGGAGATTCAGTCCGGCGAGTTTGCTCGCGAGTGGATTTTGGAGAGCCAAGCAGGCCTGCCGGTCAAGAAGTCTCTGGAGAAGATAGAGGCTGAGCACCCCATAGAGAAGGTGGGTGCAGAGCTGCGGGCCATGATGCCCTGGCTGCAGAAGAAGTAAAGCAGCAGCAATAAGTTCAGGATTCGTGCAAGAGTGCAAGCCTTGCCGAGAGCAGGAAAAGCCCTGCCCGGATGAAGCAGGGCTCGCAGTTTTGCATCATTAATGGCCTTATCTCATGGCTGCTTAGCAGTCCCATTGGAGTGAAATTTTTTTTCATGTTCTGCAATGGCACTCATGACAAGATCTCTGTATGCGGAAGAAGGCGGTCTCTTTAGACCAATGACCAGAAGATCCCTGACGACATCGCTTTTGCTGCGACCTGAAGCCAATATACGATTCTCAATAGCTTCTAAAACATCATCATCTACAAGCACAGATAATTGTTTCATGTGCCATGTTATATGATAATATTCATTAATAAAGTGTTCGCGGCCAATCAATAATTATCATGAAATATGAGGCGAAATCTTGATATACCATAATATGTTATGATATAATATGAAATCCGATACCGCAAAAACGGCTGTTCTCCAGGAAGAGACCAGGATTTTCAATACGCCACAATGGATTGTTGAGCACTCCAATTCGTATCAGTGGATGAAGAAGAAAGGCTTCAAGACTGAGATGGAAATGCGCAAGTGGTGCTCTGCCAACTACATAGACTTCTGGGATGAGATGGCCAAGACCTATGTCGATTGGTTCAAGCCTTACACCAAAATACTCGATGACTCTGAAAAGCCCCATTACAAGTGGTTCACAGACGGCAAGGTCAATGTTGCCTATAATGCTGTGGACAGACATGCCCACTCTGCGAAAAGGAATAAGGTAGCCTACTACTTCGTAGGTGAGCCATTGGGCGATGCCAAGGCAATCACATACTATCAGCTATTCAGGGAGGTCAATAAACTGGCCAATGCCCTGAAGAGCATGGGGGTCGAAAAGGGAGACAGAGTGGTCACATACCTGCCCATGATTCCCGAGCAGCCCATCACTATGCTGGCATGTGCCAAGATTGGAGCCATTCATACGCTGGTGTTCTCCGGATTCTCCTCCGGCGGCCTGGCCAGCAGGGTCAACGATGCGGAGGCCAAGGTCGTCGTGACTGCAGACGGCTTTTACCGGCGTGGAAAGCCCCTGCCCCTCAAGCCGAATGTGGATGAGGCCTTGAAGAATGCACCATCCGTTAAGAAGGTAGTTGTCGTCAGGAGGACCGGTGTCGCAGTGCCCATGACCGAGGGACGAGATGTCTTCTACGATGATTTCGTAGCCGGCCAGTCCGCTCAGTGCGAAACAGCTCAACTTGATCCAGAGGACAGGCTGTTCATCCTCTATACCTCCGGAACCACCGGCAAGCCAAAAGGAATTGAGCATGCTCACGGCGGTTATGCTGTCGGCGCCGCCCAGACGACATCCTGGGTACTGGATGTTCACGATGATGATGTCTACTGGTGTACGGCTGATGCCGGCTGGATCACCGGTCACAGCTATGTGATCTACGGCCCACTGATCCTGGGCGCCTCCAGCATTCTCTACGAAGGCTCTCCAGACTTTCCGGATCTGGGCCGCTGGTGGTCCATTGTTGAGCAGTACGGCGTATCAGTATTCTACAGCGCACCTACCGCAGTCAGGATGTTCATGAAGAGCGGTGATATATTTGTCAAGAAGTATGACCTATCCTCTATCAGAATTCTGGCATCTGTGGGCGAGCCTCTCAACCCCGAGGCCTACATATGGTTTAGAAAGAACATAGGATCTGACCAGGCGCCAATTATGGATACCTGGTGGCAGACTGAGACAGGGTGCCATGTTGTTGCACCGCTGGCAATGACACCTGAGAAGCCGGGTTCCGTTTGCTTCCCGCTGCCAGGCATGAACACCGATATTTATGATGAGGATGCCAACTCAGTGCCGCTTGGCTTTGGCGGCAATATCGTTCAGACTGCTCCCTGGCCATCTATGCTGCGCGCCTTCTTCAGAGATGAAATCAGGTACAAGAAAGAGTACTGGGACATGTACTGGCAGATGAAGCCTGGCACATACCTGGCTGGAGACAAGGCTACCCGGGACAAGGATGGCTACTGGTGGATCCAGGGAAGAATCGATGATGTGCTGAAGGTTGCCGGGCACAGGATCTCCAACGCAGAGGTCGAGTCAGCAGCCGTCTCTCATCCCAAGGTCGCTGAGGCAGCAGTTATCGGTGAGCCGGATGAGGTCAAGGGCGAGAAGATCGTGGCCTTCATCATCCTCAAAGAAGGGGTAGCTGAGGAGGAGGCGCTGAAGAAGGAGATCTCCACTCATGTCAGGAAGGTCCTGGGCCCGGTTGCTTATCCGGACAAGGTCTTTTTCGTTAAGGATGTACCCAAGACCAGGTCAGGCAAGATCATGCGCCGAGTCATCAAGGCCAAGGCCCTGGGCAAGGAGACGGGAGATCTGTCTGCTCTGGCCAACCCGGAGGCGGTAAACAGCATACCACTCATCAATTAAGATCAGCGATGCATACCTCCTTTTTTTTGTCTCTGTTGAATTCGTCCCTTTTTTAAAGCTATATCAATTCTCATGAAATAATAGATTCACTGCATTGCCGACCTGATCGCGCATTTTGCGTTATAGAGGTCGCGCTTGAGGGGTTATCGGCAGGAAATAGGACGCCAGGTCGGAAATTCTTGCAGGAAAAGAGAACAAGCGAGAAGAAACTTTATATCATGGGAAGTTGTAGCAAGGTGTCGGACGGGTGCGGCTACACCTGCGCCCGGACACGATGCCATGTGGCTATGGCCTCGGGATAAACGATTATAACCCAACAACAACTACATCACAGGAGGGAGGAGCAGTTCCAGAAGCGCGGCCACTGTGCCGCGTTTCGGGGGCTGTAATTCTATTATTAAATTATGGATGAAGGATTGAATTATTCTGATCTCTGTGTCCCAATCTACCTTAATCATCAAGTTGTTTTTGATTTGCTTGCGATATTAGAAGATGGTTTCTCGCATTTATCTTCGGTTAAAGCTTCCTCTTCCGGTAATGAAAGCCAGAAATCAAACCTAGGCGCATCACTAGGCGGAAAGTTCCTTGATATCGTTGGAATTTCATTAAAAGGAGATCGCATAAAAGAAACCGGATCGCATGAGCAAGTTGAGGTTTCAAAGGAAAAAGTTCACACGCCGTCATCTCTATTTTCTAAGCTCAGGACAGAACTAGATGAGAATGGCTTAATCACACGATTAGATAATATCGAAGAGATCGAGCAACTGAAAAGTGGCCAATTCATCGAACTTCACGCCATATTGAAAAAACCATCTTTGGTTGATACTATCGAAGGAATCAAGCGATTAATGGAAATCGCATTGTTATTTCCCCATAAAGAAAATGAGGGATCACGTTTAGGTAAAGGGAAAAAGGGAGAACCTCAAAAAAATGCAAATCCGGATATATTACTTAACCAAATTGATGGATTTCTAAAAGCGCTAACTCAATCAAATTCGTTAGAGCTTATCGGAGAATCGACCAAGTTACCAGAAGCGAAAGTTGTCTTAAATACCGAACTGAACTATTTTAATAATAAGACCACAACTGAAGCCATTGATGGTGAATTCTATGTTCTTGGAAAAGTAATACGTGTTATAAAACCGGGTTCAAAAGACACGATCAATCTTCTACGAAATACCAGTTTTAGGCAGATAGATTTGAAGCTATTTAATGAATTCACAAACGCTTTTAAGGGAGCTGAAGACGCTGGGCTGAATTTCCCTGAAATAGTAACTGAAATCAAAGCGCCAGCTATCCAGATTTTGCCAATAGCGATATTTACCTAGGATAATGCAAAGATTGGCCCCTCTGTATCGGTCTCACGTCGCTGTATTGCCTACCTCATCGCCTTTCAGCGAAGACCGTAGCTCTGTGGTCGTTTCCTGATGGCAAAGCGCGGACCTGCGAGCATGTACACCCACGAGCTCCAAACGAAGGCTGCTGCTGGGGGAATTCAGCTCAAGGGTGCAAGCGTGCGACTTGTCAGTACTGTCAGAGAGTTTCTGCTTGTGCGCTTCAAGATGTAGTCGATAGAGATAGATAATTTTGATTCAACGTTAACGTTAAATAAATCCTGGGCACTAAGTTGATAGCTCATAAGCTTAAGAACCGAAGAGCTTGATATGTGGGATGAATGGATGAAAACTACGCATAAGATCTATATTGGTAACTCTAGGCAAATGACGGCGGTCCCAAATCAGTCTGTGAGCTGTGTTATAACTAGCCCACCTTATGTGACCACGCTAATGAAGAAGGGACAAAAGTTTGACTATGTGGCTTATCGATCTATGATTCAAGATGTCTTTAAAGAAATCTGGCGTGTGCTAATCCCTGATGGCCGATTCTGCTTAAACGTTGCCGATATCCGAAGCAAATACTTCTATGAAGAGGAGAACGGCTTATATCGGGTTCCAATTTCTGCCGATCTCCTGATGCTATGCCAGGACCTAGGTTTCCGGCTTTTTGATACATTCATCTGGGATAAAGGGTTTAACCGATGCTTTGGCGGGCCGCTGCTGGGCTCTTACCCCTACCCCGCCTCGATATACAATAATGTGTATTTTGAGTACATATTTATCTTAAAAAAACCAGGAAAGCGCAACAAGCTGGATCCAGCAATCAAGAAAGCTAGCGAGATCGATAAGGAAACCTGGAAACAGTACGTTCAGAAGATCTGGCGAATAGAGTCTGAAACGGAGTGGTTCAAAGGACATGAAGCCGTTTTCCCCGAAGAGGTACCCCGCAGGCTCATCCGCATGTACTCTTTTGCAGGCGACACGATACTGGATCCTTTTGCTGGATCTGGTACGACAACAAAGGCAGCAATGAATCTTGAAAGGAACAGCATCGGCTACGAAATTAACGAAGACCTTATCCCTGTGATCAAGCGTCGCTTGGATATAGGCCAGTCATTGCTGATTGAGAGAGAGGCTCTGATCGATATCTCTTTAGCTGAGTACAGAGTCCGAGAGTCTATGGAGTAAACGATGACTCGGCAAGTGACTTTAGAAGATCTTCTTGGACAGCTAAAACGTATCCCTGCGGAGTGGTTAGATGATGAAGGCAGAAAGGTGCTAGAATCAATTCCGCACGTGATTGACAAAATAGATGATTCAACTCTCGATCAACAGCTCATCAAATCCATACTGGTTGATGATCGTTATGCATTGGATGTTTTTCGGCTCTTTCTGGATTTGTCACAGGATATCCTGGCAAATGAGATGAGGGCCAGAGGAGTAAAGGGCGATTTCACCAGTATCCGTAGCAAATGCAAAAAGGACTCAGAAAAGATCGCTCAGGTGCTTGTAGAACTTGGATTAACGGATGCCATTGATGCCCATCGTTTTCATGAGTGGACCTTGCGGGATGTCTTATGGGATAGGTACGGTCATATGAGAGGCAGGGCAATGACTGCTCAAAAGCGCGGATTGACTTTGGAGGATGCCGTTGAGAGCATATTGAATGAGCTCAAGAATGAGGCAGGTATAACCTTTGATCGCGGTGGCAACTTCATCAGCAAATCAGGGGCGGAGGCAAAAGCAGACTTCACAGTTCCCTCCAGAGAGGTACCACATATCATAATAGAAGCTAAGGGTTATGAAGCTACGGGCAGCAAGCTTACAGATGTACTTGGGGACATCCTTAAGGTCTTGAGGGTTAAGGATAAAGATACTCATTACTTCTTCGTAACCGATGGCATAGGATGGTATCGTCGTTTAAGCGACCTAAAGAAAATCGTTGAACATCATCAGAGTGGAAATATCGAAATGATCTATACGATGAGCACCTTGCCGGACCTAAAAGAGGCAATAATAGAAATAATAGCAACTCGATAGACAAGCTTACTCTTTTGGGACTTCAAGCTGAGTCAAGATTTTGTCCAGAGCCTCGTCCTGAGTAGTCAGGCGGGAATGCCTCTGGTATGCCACCAACTTTGCTTTAGCCTCATCGGAGACCATAACGTTGATCCTTTTCATAAATGACGATAATCTGTTTAACGTTTAAGCATTGCTATGATAACGTTAATGTAATTTTGTGCCTCCTTTGTACCATGTGTTCAGCTAATAGTAATAGCGAAATGCCGCAGTTCCCCAAATCCAGCACTCGGATAACTGCCATTACAGGAGGCAGGCACACTTGTCCTCTAGGCCCGACCGGTCCTCCCGCCCCCTTGTCCCGCCAGGCTACCATGCCCGCCCTGGCGAGTGACGCTGCAACCCCGGACGCCCCGGACCACGGGCGATATGCCATGAGCGAGAGCCGGGCAAAGCAGCCACAGGCAAGCGGCCACCGGGCATAGCCGCGCACAGCCCCGCAAGGATCGCTAAGCAGGAGATCTGCCTCGGACCTCTTTGCGCGTCCTTTTTGCCTTCGTGCCTTTGTGGTTTGGTCCGTAATTCCCAGATATAATTATCAGCTAATAGTAATAACGAAATGCCGCTATTATCCAAATCCAGCATCCGAAAAGCTATTTACTCCGGCCCGGCTCCTCCGGGCATCAGGCCCTACCGGCTCCAGCCCGCCCAGGCGAGTGGCGGGCACGAGCGCAGCCGGGAGCTGGGCAAGGCAGTAATGGATGATAAATTGTCTATGAAGACCCAAAGGTTAAATTCCTTAAACAGCAATCTAAAATCCTAAAAGGTGCATTTTAATGAGCGGTGCAGTGCATTCATTGAGCTTTCAGGATCTGATCGAAGCTGTGGAGTCCATGCCTCTGGATGATCAGTCCATGCTGGTGGAGCTGATCAACAAGCGCATCATAGAGAAGCGCCGGGCCGAGCTGGTAGCTGAGGTCCAAGAGGCGAGAGGTGCGTTTAAAAGAGGCGAGGCTAAACGGGGCACATTTGAAGACCTGATGAAGGATCTGTTAGATTGAAGGTTCTTGGGCTTGTACAGTCGACTTCGAATACCGCATCGTATTTGAGTTCGTGCAAGATCCCGAGACTCAAGAAGAGATCATCCTGCTTGAAGCAGTTGGCACGCACGATGAAGTCTACTAAACTAATTCGCCATCATCTGATATCAGGGCGATCGACCTCCTGCCCACTTGTTCCCGCGAAGGGCAAAGCTAGCCCGCCCTGGCGAGTGACGCTGCAACCCCGGACGGCCCGGACCATGGGCGATATGCCAGGAGCGAGAGCCGGGCAAGGCAGCCACAGGCAAGCGGCTGCCGGGCGCTGCTGTCCACAGCCCCGCAACGATCACCAAGTAGGGGAACTGTCTCGGACCTCTTTGCGCGTCCTTTGTGCCTTCGTGCCTTTGTGGTTTGGTTCGTAGTTCCCAGATATAATTATCAGATAATTGTAATAACGAAATGCCGCCGTTACCAAAATCCAGCGCCTGAAAAGCTATTTACTCCGGCCCGGCTCCTCCAGGCATCAGGCCCGATCGGCCTCCTGCGCCAGAGTGCGAGCGTGCGCGTGCAGCCAGGCCTGCCTGGTGGACGGCGCCCTGTCTCCGGATGGCCTTTGCCAAGAAACGGCACCCTCGACGCGGCTCGATGGCTCTAGCGAAAAATTGTCCTTCTCTCATCGGAACTTCGCGGCTTCGCGCCTCGCGTGAACTCGTGATCTCGGCCAGACCGGCCACCAGCCCGCTCTGGCAAGTATCGCCGCAATCCCGGACGGCCCGGCCCATAGGCCGCGGTCTGTTCCATGTGAAGAAAACCTCTATATCTCATTAACGATTATATTCCGCTGATGTTTGCTGAGTACATTCAGGCTGCAATGGATAAGGCGACTTACGAGATCATCGATGACCCAGAACCATTTTATGGCGAGGTTCCAGAGCTTCAAGGACTGTGGGCAACTGGAAAGACTCTTGAAGAATGTCGAAAAAACCTTATGGATGCGCTTGAAGACTGGATAGCAGCGCACCTGGCGTGGGGCTACCCGGTCCCGCCTCTCGAAGGTCATATGATACAAGTCTCGAAGGAGCCGATGGCTGTTGCAGACTAAATTCGTGCCGGTATCATGGCACGAGCTAACAAGGCGCCTCAACAAGCTGGGTTGGGATGGCCCATTTCCTGGCAAGAAGCATCCGTATATGCGCAAAGATGAAATATTCTTGCTTATTCCCAATCCGCATCATGGTGAAGACGTTAGCGTTGACCTCATTAAGAAGGTTCTTAAAAGAGCAGAAATCGATCGTGACCAATGGTTTGAGGCTGCATAGAATCATAATGCTCTTTTTTTATTCACTAAGACCAGTCCCGATCGAGCTCACGCCCTATGTACGAGCGCTTGCTTGGCAATCTAGCCGGCCCCGACTTCAGCGCAGCAACCCCGGACACCCCGCCGATGACAGCAGCCACGAGCCACGAATGAACTGCTCAGATCGGATTCAGACACCATTTCTACTAAAAGGGGCAAAGTTTTTAGGGATGTAACACCTCAGATCGTGGACGATGCCATGAAAAATGAGCTTCCTGAGATTCGATTAAATTTATTAAAATTATTATATAATATATAATATTCTACAAATAGCACTCGTAGACTGTCACTGTTTCCAAGAGCCTGCTACGGAAAAGCCACATCTTCCGGCCTCCTGCCCGCCTTGGCGAGTATCGCTGCGACCCCGGACAGCCCGGCCCGATGACAGCGATCACGAGCGCAGCCCGCTTCCCAGAGCAGCCACAGGCAAGCGGCTGCCGGGCGCTGCTGCCCACAGCTCAGCAAGGATCGCTAAGCAGGAGAACTACCTCGACTCTATTTGTGCCTCCTTTGTGCCTTCGTGCCCCATAATGAATTGTCCTCTATCCTAACTTTCTGCTTTCTCTTGAGGTGTATTCATCAGATAACCTGCAAACGCCATCATCCAGAGAACAATGGGATAGACAAGCATTCTCTCTTCTCCTCCTCTGCCGAAGGCCAAGAATAGTGATGACTGGCCTGCAAAGACCGATGAAATGAGCACGATGAGTGCAAACACACCGATGATAACTGAGAAGTAAGCGAAGGGCTTCTTCAGAAATCCAAAAGCAACAATAGAAGACAGAGGGGCTGTTACAAACCAGGCTAGAGCGACCAATCCATGTATGGTGCCGGTATCGCCGGGGAAGATTCCAACCGCCATGGCAGCCAGGCCGGATAAGGCCAGGAGCGCAGTAAAAAGCCGCTTCTTGCAGACGCGGTGAATCAAGAAGGCACTGGCGATGATGAGCATTCCGAAAAGGAAGGTAGTGACGTTGAAGAGCATGGCAGAAGGCTGGAGCACCGATACATTTGGCGGAACGGTTGATGCCAGATCGCTCAAGTCATTGGCCATGATGCTGTAGCCGGGAAACAGAGTTTCGGCTGCTAGCACTGTCATGAACCATTGAATTCCGGCAAAGAAAATTAGCGATCCCGCGAGCTTGAGGGAACTAGATTTAGGTCTCATTAGTTTTTAGTTTTGTGATTCTTCTAGAAAAATGTTTTTGACATAGTTTTTATATACTGTCAGCAACCATATACATATAGCATCGCTATGCAATCGCAGTCGAATTTGCAGTGCATTGGGCAGCTTAAAAATTGCATAGATCCATTCCGGGGATGAAGATGGATAATTTTTCTACACTTATTGGCGGTATAGCCGGTGATGGCATAAATGAGGCGGGCCTAACTGTGGCTCGTCTCTTTAGCCGCCTTGGCTATCACATTTACATGTATTACGACTATCCCTCTCTCATCAGAGGGGGGCACAATTTCTCTTTGGTTAGAGTCTCTCAAGGGAAGATTGCGGCTCACACAGACCAGATCGATGTCTTGATAGCTCTTAACCAGGATACCCTGGAGAAGCATGCCGGCCGTCTTAAGGAAAGTTCCTTTGTAATTTACGATGCAGATAAAGTAAAACTCGATGAGACAAAGCATCGAGGTTGCGGCCTTACCATCACTCAGATCCTGAAGGAGGCCGGTGCACCTGCCATCATGAAGAATACCTGCATAATAGGTGGATACTGCAAGGTTGTGGGCTTAGACTGGTCCGTTCTGCAAGACGTCCTGAAAAAGCATATACCAAAGATGCTGGAGCTAAATATGCAGGTGGCCCGGCGGGGCTACGACCAGGCTGCGCAGTTCTGCCACATGGGCAATCATGCAGATAGTAGTAACGATAAGCACGCCCAGAAGCCTCAACCCGTTTTAACCGGCAACCAGGCTATCAGTCTGGGCCTGATCAAAGCAGGCATGGGTGCTTATGTGGCTTATCCCATGACTCCCTCATCCAGCATACTCGATTTTATGGCAAAATTCGGACCGCAGTTCGGCCTCAAGGTGATTCATCCGGAGAGCGAGATCTCAGTAATGCTCATGGCGCAGGGATTTGCCTATGCCGGAGTCAAAGCAGCTGTAGGAACTTCGGGCGGCGGATTTTGCCTCATGACCGAGGGGCTGAGCCTGGCAGGCATGGCTGAGATGCCGGTGGTAGTTATCATGGCCCAGAGAACTGGACCTTCCACGGGTCTTCCCACCTACACGGCGCAGGGAGATCTGCATTTTGTCCTCAATGCTGGTCAAGGGGAGTTTCCGAGATTTATCGTCGCACCAGGAGACGCAGAGGAGGCGTATTACTGGGCCGGCTTCGCCATGAATTTGGCCTGGAAGTTCCAGGTGCCATCGTTCATTCTAACCGACAAGACCGTCAGCGAGAGCCAGTACAGCTTTGATATAGATCTGGCCGCTGACCCTTCCGGCGATCTGAAAGAAGAGACGCTGATGTCTCACTTGCTCTGGGATGGACTGGGGGAGTACAAACGTTACCGCTACACTGAGACTGGCATCTCGCCTCTGGCTTTCCCGCCTCTGCATGGGCAGGTGATAAAGGCGGATAGCTACATTCACGATGAAAACGGTATAACCACTGAGGACCCCCAAATAGCCACGCAGACCAGCGACAAACGCCAGAGAAAGGGTCAATTCATGGCCGAATATCTGGAGGGATACGAGACGGTAAAGGTCCTGGGAGACGAAAAGAGCAAGACTGGCCTGCTCTGCTGGGGCTCGAATAAAGGTGTCTGTGAGGAGGCGGCCCGAAAATTGGGACTTCGGGTAATTTATGTGCTGGTTCTCTCTCCCTTCCCGGAAAAAAGGCTGAAGAGTGCCCTGCAGGGGGTTGAGCGGCTCTTTGCCGTAGAGTGCAACTCCACTGGTCAATTGGCAAGGCTGGCCGGGTTTTACGGCATCAAGACCCAGGATAGGATTTTAAAATATGACGGCAGGCCTTTTTCGGTGGAATATCTTCTGGCACAGCTGGGGAGGGTTCTGGCATGAATCCTAAAGATCTGGCAACTGCGACTCAGGTCACCTGGTGCCCGGGCTGCGGCAACTTCTCCATCATGAGCTCCATGAGGATGGTGCTGGCTGAGCTGAACGGCGAAGGCATTCCACTAGAAAACATCGTACTGGTCTCAGGCATCGGATGCCATGCCAAGATTGTGGACTACATGAATGTGAATAGCTTCTATTCCATTCATGGCAGAACAATTCCAGTAGCTTCGGCCATAAAGATTGCCAATCCGGATTTAAAGGTGATCTGCTTTTCCGGCGATGGCGACAGCCTGGCGGAAGGTCTTGATCATCTCATCTTTGCTGCCAAGCGAAATATCGACATCACAATGATATTGCATGACAACCGCGTCTACGGCCTGACAACAGGTCAGTTTACACCCACATCACCTCAGGGCTTCAAGGGCAAGTCCACACCATCCGGGGCAGTCGAGCATCCCATAAACCCGCTCGATCTGATGCTGGTTAGCGGAGCGTCTTACATAGCCAGAGGCTACACGCATGGCATAGAGCAGCTACAGACGCTCTTTAAAGAGGCAATACTTCACAAGGGTTTCTCCTTTGTGGATGTTCTCCAGGTCTGCGTCTCTTATAATAATCTATACGACAGCTACAACAAATGGACCTATACCGTGCAGGGCAACGATGCCTCAAGTTTCGAGGAGGCGCAAAAGATCATTCGCTCCTGGAACTATGACCGCTCTGATGTGCCTATTCCTCTGGGAAAGTTCTATCAGAAGGAAGTAGAGCGTTTTGATCAGTCATTTGAGCAATATCGGCCGAATCTATCTGAGAGAGATAGCAAAATGAAGATCTTACTGGAAAATTTTATCTAGGAGGTGCATATAAAATGCAAAAATATATTTGTCAGGTTTGCGGGTACATCTATGATCCGGAGAAAGGAGATTCCACCTCCGGTATTCCTGCTGGAACGGCATTCGAGGATCTTCCCGATGATTGGATCTGTCCTGAATGCGGTGTGGGAAAAGAGCAATTTAAGAAGGCAAATTAGAACGGCAAGAATTAAAGATTAGAAGGTGCTATTGCCATGCTCAGCGAAAAGATGAATGACGCCTTGAATATTCAGGCGAATAGAGAATTGTACTCCTCCTATCTCTATCTCTCCATGTCCTATTATTTTGAATCCATAAAAATGAGGGGTTTTGCCCATTGGATGAGATTGCAGGCAGGTGAGGAGCTGGTCCATACCATGAAGATGCTCGACTATGTGGCAGGAAGTGGCGGCAGAGCAAAGATGCTGGCTGTGGAGGCTCCCAAGTTCACCTGGGACTCGCCTCTGCAGGCTTTCCAGCATGTCTGGGATCATGAGCGCGTGGTGACCGGGCTCATCAAAGCACTGGTCAAGGTGGCAGAGGAGGAGTTGGACGGGGCTACAGAAGAGTTCTTGCAGTGGTTTGTCTTAGAGCAGGTGGAAGAAGAAGAGTCCTCGGATAATGTGCTAAATAAAGTCAAAGCGGCAGGAGCTGACAAGAGTGCTCTGGAAGCGGCGGATAAACTGCTGGGACAGAGAAGCTTCAAGTTCCCCAGGGGATTTGAGATATTTCCCCAAGCGGATTGAATGACATATATCGTGACCAGCATAAAGTCGCATAATAAGCCGTTTTGTGACGGCAGTCATGTCTGATCGAAAAGGTTTATTATGTAATAGTAATAATATTGATTACGATGCTTAGCATAACAGATCTAAATGAGATGCAGCTTTACCTGGAGAGCGACCGATGGCAATGCAATTTCGGCTATGGCGAGCCGGTCGGGTTGGGTCTGGTTTTAGAGGCTATGGACCTGGCTCCAGGTGACGAAGGAGGCTTCTCTTACGTCATCGAAGCCGGACTCATTCCCCAGTTCGATTTTCTGGATGAGGAAATTTTAGAGGAGGCAAGATTGGACGGCCTGGAGACGCGAGAAGAGCTTTTGCGCTATGCCTACGAATGCTATGGCTGCGTGCCCGTTAACATCGATGCCGTGCAACCTCCCAAAGCTTCCTGCGGTATGTCCAGTTTTGTTGCCAAGAGCAGCATAAGCACCATTATTGCCGGAACGGGTGAGGAGATGGAGACCCGCAAATTCCAGGATCTGGGGGAGGCTATGTCCTTTGCTCGCGACTTTTATGCAGTTTATGCTCCTGTCATCTTTGGTTTCATAGATGTGGTTCTCGACCACCCGCTTAGGGCAGGAGGGACCGGCTGGGACAAAATAAGGCAGATGGCTAAGAAGTAGTGCGGCAATAAGCCCCTTGAAGCGGTACCACAACCTTATATAAGTTAAATGTCGAATACCATGCAGTCAGAAGTCGATAAGAGGAATTGATATGCCATACTACCATATGATGGACTGGTTCCCGTTCATGGGATTTGGGACAGTCTTTTCCTGGTTTATCTCGTTAGCTGTAGCTTATCTGGTCTACAAGGATGCTGAGAGACGAAACATGAATGGGCTCTTATGGGGTTTGCCGATCTTGATACCCTGGATAGGCATACTGTTTCTGATCCTGTATCTGATCATGCGCGATTCCGGACATCACCTAGCTGCCCAGAACAGCGCACCGTCAAGCAGTGTACCGGTAAGAACTGCAGCCGAAGAGATCCTGGATGAGAGATATGCAAGAGGAGAGCTTACCAGAGAGATCTACATACAGATGAAAGAAGATTTAAAAAAATCAGCAAATAATTGAAGACTAGATCAAACGAAAAGAGCCTGTGCGTCCGCCGCTGTTGGCAAACCGATGCCTCCTAAATTGCGTTCAATAGCCGCACCAAGCTCATCCATTTTTACCGGCTTGTTTAGATAATCATCTGCTCCAGCATCATAGCAAAGATCGCGGCACATCTCTGCTTCAATTGATGTCACAACTATTATTTTGGGGCCTTGCGACCACCGCTTGCGAATAATTTTAGTGGCTTCAATTCCATCCATTTCAGGCATCTGGATATCCATGAGAACCAGATCATAATGATGCTCCTCCAGAGCCACCAGAACCTCCTGGCCATTCTCGGCGGTATCGGCCTTGAGGCCAAGCTTCCTCAGTTCAATCAGAGCAACTTTCCTATTTACCGGGTTGTCCTCGGCAAGAAGAATATTCAAATTAGGTCTGGCCAGCATAGTCCTCTATCATGAATATCGCGCTTTTAGTATAAGAATTTTTCTTTAGTAATTAATTTTATGGCAGAGTTCTCAGATTGTTAAAATGAGTTACATATGTCTATTTGCAAAGATTTATAATTCAATACTACAATTGAACTAATCATAACTTAAAATTAATTCAAATAAAAATATCATAAATGGGCAAACATTCAATTGATGTTATTTTTCCCAGAATTACGGAGTGGTTTGAGCTAATCGTTTTGCTTTTGTCGGACATTAATTTTGTATACTTGTTCCTATAAATTTATTATTATTTGACGAAATTCTCGGAAGGAGTTGGGAACAAAGAGGACGATCAATTTTATTGCTGGTTTATACGGAGACTGTGGTGCTATCATTGGCAGCATCTGCCTGGCAAGAGATGATGACAATTAGAAAATCTGATCTATCGGCAATCGCGAGCAAATCCTGGAGAATGGCATGCAAACTTTTTATGGTGAAGAGCACCAGGATGGCTGTCATGGAAGATCAAACCATGTCGCCGGTAAAAAGGGCTAACGATAGATTCTTCTTGATGCCCGCATTTCAAGCTCTGACCATTGGTGTTCCTTTCTGCATCTTCAAGTTGCTCTTCGGCCTGCTTGCCTTGCGAACGGGCGAGCCGTCTGCATCTTTTTTAGCCTTGGGATGGCTGGTGATTGCCTGGTCAGTTGCAGATTTGATCATGAATCTGGCTCGAGTCTTCTTAGATCTGGCCGGCAGGGAGTCTTCCATCGAATACTGCACCATCGCTCAGATGGGAAAGCTATTTAATCGGGCCAGACTTTTCTTGGCCATCGACACTCTGATAACCTTTTCAATAATATGTTTCGTTCTTTGGTCCGGCTGGATAGTGCAACTTCGCCTGCATGAATCCTATCTCTGGTATGCAGCCACCACATTAAACTTGATTAGCATATCAGCGGTCAACGTATGGATTGAGCTATCTAGAGAACGGTGAGTCTCTTATCTGCAATGAGAAACTGATATATTTTCGGACTGCATATCTTTATTATAATGGAAGTTGATTATGATGAATAAAGACCTCGAAAGCCTCCTCTCCGAATTAAAGGCTGTTCATGAAGATCTGCGACTCATACCTACGGAGATGATAGTAGTGTCTGATTGGGTGCGGCTCAAGTGCAGATATGGCTGCGACAATTATGGAAATCATCTAGGGTGTCCTCCTTTTTCTCCCACCCCGTCTGAGACCAGAGCCGTTCTCTCTGCATACAGAAATGCGGTTCTTGTTCGCTTTGAGGCTAAGCCTGATCCCAAGGCAACAGTCAAACATGCCGGACGTGCTCTATCCAATTCAGTGGTGAAGATGCAAAATACCGTGGCAGAGCTCGAAAGAGCTGCTTTTTTGGCCGGCTATTATAAGGCATTCGGCATGAATGCCATGCCCTGCGCACTCTGCGATACATGTGTTATAGGAGAGATGCAAAAGAAGGATCAAGCAGTCTTCGATCTGGATAGCGTGAAATGCAGAAATAAGAAGATCATGCGTCCATCCATGGAGGCCTGCGGCATCGATGTATTCAAAACCCTGCAAAACGCCGGCTTTCGGCCTCGGGTTCTCAAGGACTGCAAGGAGATGGTGGAACTCTTTGGTCTGATACTTCTGGACTGAAAAATCAAATCCTTTTTTTGGGATCTATTTTTTCGTGTAGCGTTACAGCTAATAAGCTAATATACCATCATATCCTTCTCAGGCTGGATGCAATGGGAATTGATTGGGTCGTTAGCCGCCGTTTTAACAATGTTCGGCTTTGTGCCTCAGATCCTCAAGATGTACAAGACGCAGTCCGTGGCAGATGTAAGTCTGTTTATGCTTCTGCAATTCTGCCTGGGAATGTTCCTCTGGCTGCTCTACGGCTGGCATATCCAGGATAATATTCTCATCGTTGCCAATATTGTATCATTTTCCAGCTTGTTAGTGGCCATAGGAATATTTTTTAAATACAGAAAAAGATAATCAGCTCTTTTCCATTTTTTCTTTGATCCGGCTTGCCAGCCGTTCTAATGAGGCTTTGGTGTACTGACGATTTTCACAGGGAGAGAAATCCTTGGGGCTGCAGCCAGCCAGGAGTTCCATGACCCTGTCCGCCAAATCATTTACTTGCAAGTCCTCCAGCTCTTGAAGAAAGATTGAAACCCTGGAATTGAATTCTCTGCATTTTCCCGGATGGGAGATTTCGCTCTCATGCAGCTCATAAAGTCGCTTCAGATCCTCTTGGATCTTCAGCCAATCATCTCTGTCCATGGCAATTAAGACAGCTTCTTCCAGGTTTATAAAGAGGTGCGTTAAAGAGGGAAAATGATGAGGCATAAAGTACATTCATATCTGACGAAAGAAGAGGCTGAGCACTCTTGTTTTGAGATTAATTTCTTGCAGGCAGACTCATTGCCGGATCTGCTCCGACTGCAAAACATCATCGCTGCCAATCTTCCATGCCCGGAGATCTTCATGTTGCATGATGATCTTTACCTGCGGGAGATCTTGCTTCATGAGCGATCAGTTATTGGCGTGGCAGCTGAGGAAGGGCTGATTGCTTTCAGCATGATTCGCATTCCCGGCCTCGCCCATGACAATCTGGGCAGGGATATGAATCTGCCTGAAGAGGAGCTTTGCAAGGTTGCTCATCTTCAGGCGGCAGCGGTTCATCCTGCCTATCGCGGCAATGGTCTGCAGCGAAAGCTCACTTTTGCACATCTGGATGTGATTGAAGAGTTGGGATTTGGGCATGCCTGCTGCACAGTATCTCCCAAGAATCCCGTAAGCCTCGCCAATTATCTCTCCTGCGGACTGGTAATTGAGGAATTGCGCCCAAAAATGCAGGGCTGGTGGAGATTCATTTTGCATAAAAATATCCGGCAGGCAAATTCCAAAGATACGGATGGGGCTGTTGATATGAATGTGCCTATGGATGGGTCCGGGAAACAGAAAGAAGAAGAAAGCAGGATCAGAATCTCAGATATTGAAGGTCAGTTGGATCTCTTGAGAAGAGGCTTCAAAGGCTATAAGATTTCATCTCTTTCCGATGGCGTGAATGTATATTATGCAAAGTTCTGATTAAATCTGATTCAATGGTGCTGTATTCCTACCGCATTGCCATTGCCACCAGATCTACCAGGTCGATTACCTTATCGCCGGCACCTGCATCTCTCAAATTTCTGATGCATAGTGGACAGGAGGTGACGATGTAGTCCACATCCTGCGGGACATCTTTTAGCCTCTTCTTGGCCATTTGCAGGGATAGATCTCTGTACCCGGCCCGGACACCGCCCCCGCCTCCACAGCATCTGGCGTCTTTTCGGTTTGTTTTCATCTCTTTGAGGCGACAAATAGCTTCGATAACCTGGCGCGGCTGCTCATAGATCTGGTTATGTCGACCAAGATGGCAGGGATCATGATAGGTTACGGTAAGATCAAGCTGCTTTAGGTCTATTTCGGATATTCTCTCCGCCAAAAACTCCGGGACGCTCTCTACCTGAAAGTCCTGAGGGTAGCTCTTCTTGAGGGTGGTATAGCAGCCTGCGCAGCCGGTAATTATGGTTTTCGCACCCGTCTTTGCGATCTGTCTGCAGTTCTCATCCACAAATCGCCGGGCATCAAATCCGGTACGAAGCAGAGGCGAGCCGCAGCACTGTTCAGCGGGAAGCATGGTTGCCCCAAAGCGACGCAAAAGCCCAAAAGTATTGGCAGCAGTATCCGTATAACGATAGGAATTCATGCATCCCACAAAATAGACATAATCTGCCTTTTTCGCGAGAAGGCTTCTGTCTTTCAGCCAGGAGAGCCGATCTCTGCCATCGCCAAAGGTGTTGCCGCTCGTAAAGATATTTCTGCTCAGGTCTGCCTGCTGGATTGTCATCTTTCCCTGGGAGACAAGCTGTCTTCTGGCGTTCTCAATTAGTTCTGGCGGATTTACACCGGCAGGGCAGTTTTCCGTGCATATTCCGCAGGTAGTGCAGCTATTCAGGCTATCGAGAACCTGCGAGTCGGGCGAAAGTCCGCAGGTTAGGCCCTTCATGATTATAATGCGTCCTCGGGTATTGGCCGACTCCCAGCCGGACTCCTCGAAAGCTGGGCAAAAGGTGCGGCAGCTTCCGCATCGCACGCATTGGTTTATTGCTTTAAGATCTAGATTCATTCAAAACCCATCTTTCCCGGATTGAGAATTCCCTGCGGGTCCAGGGCTTTTTTAATGGATTGCATCACCGAAAATGCCTCAGTTCCCACTTGCTCAGGCAGATACCGGGCACGAGCAAGGCCAATGCCATGCTCGGAGCTAACCGTTCCCCCCAGCTCCATAGCCGCTCTATGAATCCTGTCAGCAGCCAGTCGCAACTTCTGCCATTGCTCTTCGCTCATGACATCAATAAAGAGGGCCACATGCAGGTTCCCGTCTCCAATATGGCCGTATTTCATGGCCGGGATGTCTAACTTTGTTGTGATCTGTTGCACCTTCTTAATCAGAGCAGGAATCTCCTTAATGGGCACGCCCACATCCTCTCCCATATAAATTCGGGTCTTTGTGGGATCAAGCCGTGATATGGCGGCTCCTACCAGTCTTCTGGCCGCCCAGATGCTGTCCATCCCCCTACCGACGGCAATTCTCACGCTCTTGGCCGTTGTTTGGCATATCTCCGAGATTTGCCTGGCAGCTTCTGATGTTGAACTTTCCGTTCCATCCACCTCAAATAAAATTATGTCTCCCTCTTCGGGTATGGCAAGCAAAGGATCACAAAGCTTCAGGACCTGCAGAGTTGTTCTGTCGAGTATCTCACAGGCGGAGGGGGTTATGCCGTTTGAAAATATCTCTATTACTGCCTGGCCGGCGATTTCCGCCTCGTCAAAGCATGCCAGAATCAGCTTTCTGGTGTTGGGCAAGGGGGCAATCTTAAGTCCGGCCTGGGTAATGATTCCCAGCGTTCCTTCTGATCCCACAAAAAGCCGGGTAAGATCATATCCTGCAGATGATTTGAGCACCTTTTTGCCGGTATGAATGACCCGACCGTCTGCCAGCACTACCTCTAAATCAAGGACGTAATTTCTTACCGTCCCATATTTGACTGAGCGCATGCCGCTGCTGTTGTAGGAGATCATTCCGCCGATGGTGCACATGGCCAGGCTTCCAGGATCTGGCGGAAAGAAAAAACCATAAGGCTTCAGAGCTGAATTGAGTTTTTCTGCTACTACACCAGGCTCAACTATGACCTGCTGATTTTCAATATCTATCTCTAATATCCGGTTCATTCCCGACATATCAAGGACAAGGCCGCCTTTTACTGGAGAACATCCGCCTGCAAGCCCGGTGCCGGCTCCGCGTGCCGTGGCGGGAATGAGCTTTTTGCTGCATAATCGGAGAATGCGAGAGACCTGGCTAGCGTTTTGCGGGCGTACAACAAAGTCGGGCATACCCATGATTTGAGATGCATCGCCTGCATAGCAGCATCTTTCACCCGGAGAGGCAGATACTCTATCTCCAGCAATCTCATTTAGCTCTTGCATGATTTCGATCATAGCGATTCCGGACACTCACTTTCATTTGATAACTTCTCCATTTCGATATAAAGATTCGCTATCCAAAAACGGAGGAAATTTTTTCTAAAATTCTCTCTTCTGCATGAACTCTCACTTTTTCTTCAAAACTAAAAATCAATCAAATAAAAAAAATTATATATTAATTTTTTTTTTTTGTTTTTCATTAAATTTTTTTAATTGACCCAAAAGCCACATCACCTGTCCT
>Ga0074199_1000571_pt1 | contig 53132 bp, 43 predicted proteins | sample EPASupsiteSAE347_FD_64528 | JGI IMG/M metagenome (GOLD analysis project Ga0074199, IMG submission 64528) | Bioremediated contaminated groundwater from EPA Superfund site, New Mexico - Sample SAE3-47 | ecosystem: Environmental > Aquatic > Deep subsurface > Groundwater > Contaminated ... | reverse complement strand
TCAAAACGTCGTGAGACAGTTTGGTCCTTATCCTCTGTGGGCGCAGGAAATTTGAGGAGAACATTCCTTAGTACGAGAGGACCGGGAATGACGTACCTCTGGTGTTCCAGTTGTTTTGCCATAAGCATCGCTGGGTAGCCACGTACGGAGCGGATAAGCGCTGAAAGCATCTAAGCGCTAAGCCAACTCCAAGATTAGATTTCCCTTTCCGCTTTTGCCGCAAGGCAGGAGCGGGATTAAGGCAGGTCGAAGACTACGACCTTGATAGGCTGGACGTGCAAGTCCCGTGAGGGATTTAGCCAACCAGTACTAATCCGCCGATCGACTTGATCATTTCCTGAACATCAAGCAGGAAGTGCTTTTATCTACCTATGCATTTTCAGTATTGTCATTCCCGCGTAGGCGGGAATCCAGAAGTTAATTCTGATCTCTGACTTCTGCTTACTGACTTCTGATTTAAATTCCGGTGACTATAGCGGGGAGGAAACACTCGTTCCCATTCCGAACACGACAGTTAAGGGCCCCTGCGGCGATGGTATTGTGGTGTAGTCCATGAGAGAGTAGCGCGTTGCCGGATTAATTTCAAAGCCCCTGATTGGAAATCAATCAGGGGCTTTTTGTTTCAGCGCCGGGGTGGAATCTGGCGCAAGGAGGCATCCGCCAGAACCAAGGCGGTCATGGCTTCCACAATCGGCACCGCCCGCGGCACAATACAGGGGTCATGGCGCCCTTTGCATGTCAGCAGGGCTGGCCGGCCTTTGTAATCGGCGGTGCGCTGTTCCTTGGCAATGGTTGCGGTCGGCTTGAAAGCCACCCGAAAATAAATCGGTTCGCCATTGCTGATGCCGCCCTGTATTCCGCCGCTATTGTTTGTGAGCGTGCCCAGGCCTTTGCCTTTTTTGACAAACAGGTCATTGTGTTCCGAGCCGCGCATCCGGGCGGCGGAAAAACCGTTCCCGATTTCAAAACCTTTCACGGCCGGAATGGAAAACATGGCGTGCGCCAGCATGGCGGAAAGCTTGTCAAAGACCGGTTCGCCCCAGCCGGCTTGGACTCCGCGGCAAAGGCAGGTTACGATGCCGCCAATGGAGTCCCCGCGCGCGCGGGCATTATTTATTTCCGCCTCCATTTCTTTGGCCGTCCTTGCGTCCGGACAGCGGACTGCAAATTTATCCACGGCCGCGCGGGTTGGCGCAGATTTAATCAAATCCGGCGCGGTAATTTGTCCCACCGCGCTTACCCAGGCGGCAATTTGAACGCCGTGTCTCACGGCAAGTAATTTTTCAGCGACCGCGCCAGCCGCAACTCTGGCCGCGGTTTCACGCGCGCTGGCCCGCCCTCCGCCGCTGGAGGGCAGAAGCCCGTATTTGAGGAAATAAGTCAGATCAGCGTGCGCAGGCCGGGGAACGCTTGCAAAGCGCTTGTAATCAGCGGGGCGTGCATCCGTATTGCCTATCAAGAGAGCAATCGGCGCTCCGGTGGTCAGACCTTCCGCGATTCCCGAAAGAACGGCTACCTTGTCCGCTTCTTTTCTTTGGCTGGTCAGCTTGCTTTGTCCTGGACGCCGCCGGTCAAGCTGGCTTTGAATTTCATTCTCGGAGACCGGGATCAAAGAAGGACAGCCATCAATGACCGCGCCCAGAGCGGGGCCGTGGGACTCGCCAAAAGTCGTTATTCTGAATATGGTTCCGAATGTGTTTGACATGTTTTTACTTCTGAAAGAGATTAATGCAAATTTGCGCTCATTCCTCAAGCACAAAAATGGAAGAGAAGTGATATTGAAACCGGCTATTGACGGCCAATTTTAATAGGGTATGCTGCTTGAAAAACAATCGTGAAGGCATAAATATGACTCAATTGCCGGCGGAGCAGGAAAATGCTATTCCTTTGGGAGACCAGACCGAGGACGCTCCGGTCCAATTTATCGCTCTGGTCAAGGGGTTTTCGCGGATGTTCTGGGGGGTGGCTTTGACCGCAATATTTTTTCTGAGCCAGGCCAGGCTGGAAATATTTTCCGCAATTTATCTGCCGGTCTATTTTGCGGGCACCGCGCTCCATTGCTGGGGATTATTAACCTTGCGCAAGGCGGGAAAAGTCAGCGGCCGATGGGATTTTTACCTGGTGCTGGCGACATTGCTGACGCTCCTGGAAATATATTTCTCCCCCTTTGTGCACTGGTGGCAAGCCATGCCTTATATACCTTTTTTCACGTTTAATGTCGGCGCGCTGGCTATGGCGGTGATAATTTCCCTTTATTTGACCAATATCATTATCGCCGATTTTTTCCGCCGCTTCTCTTTGAAAGGCGAAAGGCTTGAGGCCCGGATTTATGCCGTGACCGTCCTGGTTTTCATGGCGGCCCCGCTCCTTGTTGCGCTTGTTTTTTCAGGAGTTTCCGCCTTGCGTTATCAGACAATTTTTCTGGACGAACTTGTTGGAACAATTCACCGCGTGCCGATCTGGCTGTATGTTATTGTCACCATTCCTTATTCATTAACCCTGGCCGTGTTATGGAAGGCGCGCGACCGCAGTTATCAGCAATTCTGCCGCGAAAAAGAGGCGGTAAAATAATTTTATGCATAAATTCCTGCCGTTAACCTTGAACACGGCCCGCGATATTGTCCGCCAGCCGGTGATTGTCATGCTGACGGTCGCCGGCATCGTTACGATGGGCATGCTGCCGGTTGTCGCGGTCTTCGCTTTCGGCCAGGAGGAACGCATTATCCGCGACGGCGCCATCGCCTCCTGTTTTGTCTACGGCCTCTTTCTGGCGGTTTCTTCATCCATCGCATCCATATCCAAACAGATCAGAAGCGGCACGGCAGAGAGCGTGCTGGCCAAGCCGGTCAGCCGTGAAATATTTTTTTGCGCAACATACTGCGGCATCCTGCTGGTCTGCCTGTTCTTCACGGCAATTGCCGCCATGGCCGCCATGCTCAGCGTCCGGATGGCGCTGGCCGGCATTTATACGGACTGGCTTATCGGGAAAATATTTGCCGCGGCGGTCTTATTGGCTTTTGCCGGCGCGGCGGCGGCAAATTATTACGGACAGAATTTCTATTCGGCCTTGTTCAAGGCGCTTTTTTTCTGCCTCATCCCGGCCTTATTGCTTGCGTCGTTTTTTGATCCGGACGGCGGCCTGGTGCCCCTGGCCGGGCACAGCCAGGCGGGATGTGCCTATTGCCAGGGGCAGGCGATCCATGCCGGCGTAATCGGGCATTTTGGCGAATTCATCCAATGGCAGCTGGCGCCGGTTTCCCTGCTGGTCTTCGGTGCCCTGGCCATGCTCTCCGCCATAGCCGTGGCCCTTTCCACCCGTTTCGCGCCGGCGGTTGTTTTTGCCGCTTGTTGCCTTGTTTTTATTCTGGGGCTGATTGCCGATTATCTTTTGCTGACCGTGGCCGGCGGCAGTCTTCTGGCCAGACTAGGCGCGGTAATTTTGCCGAACTGGCAGTGTCTCTGGGTTGATGAAGCTCATGCCGGGAGCGGCGTCTTGACGCCGGCCTACATCCTGAAAGCCTGCGCTTACGCGGGGCTTTATATTTCCGGCGTGCTCTGTCTGGGGGTTTTGTCGTTCAAGAACATGGATGCGTGATAATGGGGGAGCCATCAGCGGCCGTTGTCTTTTATCAGACTTGGGTGGCTTCAAAGATCAAATTCAACGCATAGATTGAAACAAGGCTTTCCTCCCAGTAAACACGATTGCCCAAAGCCTCGTTCTGGGAAAGCAATTCGTGCAGAAAACGATGCCCGGTCTCCTGCGTTTCATTGTAACGATGGTACTTTGGGCCGAATAACAAATCACTGACGGATATCACCTCGCGCAGGGTTTCCAGGTAACGTTTTTCCGCGTAAAAAGCCTCAATTTGTTTCAGGTTTTCTATTTTGCGGGCACAATACGCGGGATCAATGGCGGTCTTCCTCTTTTTGGAAATAAAATGCGTCATGCGGGTTATGATCCGGCCGACTTCTTCTCCGTATACGCGTTCTTCATGGGTTAACAACCGATAAAATCTGCCGCGTTCGCCGAGCATATCGCCCAGCGAAACCGAGAGTTGACGCCGGATCACCGGCTGATCGCTGGCCACAAGTTTCTCAAGCGTTTTCCAGAGCGCCTTTTTGTAGCCCAGCCGGCTGAGGGCGTTTGCGGCGCAAGTCGTTTCAAAGGCGTCCTGGCCCTTTTCCAGGCGTTCCAGCAGCGGCTCAATGGCCGCCGCCGCTCCAATTTCACCCAGCGCCATGGCCGCATAGCCGCGCAATTTTGGGTCCGAACTTTGCAGACATTTAAGCAAGGGCGGGATGCTTTGATCATCCTTGATATTGCCCAGGGCCCATGCCGCCTCATGCTGGATATTGGCGCACTCATCCGCCATCTTGGCAATCAGCGGCATGACTGCATCGCGATCTCCGATGCGTCCCAGCGCCAAGGCCGCTTCGCGCCGCACAAAGTAGATGGGATCATCCAGCGTGTTGACCAATTCACCGACGACGATCGGGCTGCCGGTGCGCCCCAACCCAATCGTGGCGTTCAGGCGGGTCTTTTCGTCAAAACTGTTATGATAGGCAAAAATCCGGAAAACCAGATTAAGGGGATTGACCATCAGGATGTTGCGCAAGACGAACCAAGCGGGTTTCCCGCCCCGTTCCTGAATCTGGATAATGAAGAACAACGGCAGAAATGAAAGCAATCCGACCAGCCCGAAAAGAGCGTGGTAGCGGCCGATGGAATATCCCAGCAATTGCAAGTTCAGGTTCCGGCATAACAACACAACCGCGCTGCCAAACAACGGAGCCGCAAAGCCGATTATTCCGGCCACAATCTGGTAAACGGTCAAATAAGCCGCATTGTGCTGCCGGCTTGAGAACCCCATGATCAGGTTCTGCAGGGCCACCGCCGTTCCGGCCGAGGCAATGCCCGAAATGATATGAATCACGGGGACCATGAAATAGCGGCTGGGGGTGTTGAATATCCACAGAAAGGAGATAATCGCCAACGGGACACAGCATAACAACAGGATGGGCCGGCTGCCGTATTTGTCAACCAGATACCCCCACATAACCGAGAACAGGATAAAAAAGAGCGAAGAAAGGATTGCGAAGACGGCAATCAATGCATAAGGAATATGAAGGACATCAATCATGAAGACACTGGTAAACGGTCCAACGGTGCCGGTGGCCAGGGTGAAGGAGAACGCAAACAAAAGGAATTTTCGGAAAGAATCATCCCGGAGCACAATCCCCGTCTGGTTCATGAGCGAAGGCCCATCCAGCTGCGGTTTTGCCCGTGCATCGGGGATTTGCCGGTACACTATCCCCGCCAGCATTCCTACCAGCCCGCAAACTATAAAGACAATGCAAAATCCTGTCAGTCCATTGAACAAGTCCAGGTAACGGCCAATCAAATAGTTGCATGGCATTCCTATCAGGGGAACTATAATTAACAGCCGGCCGAAAAAAATGCCCCGCTGGCCTTCGGGGATAATCTCGGATACCCACGAATACCAGAAAACATCATGGATTTTAAACAACACAAAGGCGCCGGCCAGCACCAGAAGCACGATCCGTATCTGGCTGGTCGCCGATATGGAACCGAACAAATATGGAATAACGCCGATAAGCGAATGTCCAAGAAAGGCCGCGGTCAATAGCGCGATAACCCAGCTCCGCCATCGGCGGGTATGCCCCAGCAGCCAGCCGCCGAAAATTGCCGCCAGACTGCAAACCGACGGAATGGCCGAAATTAACCCGATCTGGAAACTGCTCGCCTTGAGTAACAGGAAGAACCCGGTAAGATAAGTGACTCCGAAACCGGACCAGAAAATGCCGCTCGGAATCTCCGCCATCATCAGCCAATATTTGGTTTTTTTGATTTCAAGAGGAGTGAACATAAATAAAATTTACTTAATTAGCGGCAATTGGTAAAGAAAATCAATGCCAGGTTCGTATAAATCACCATTCTTGTCTGACCGGCTGATAGCCCTCTTCATTTTATGCACGCCAAATGGCGAGGGGACAAATGGAGGGATGGCTGTATCTCTTCTTGAAATTACCGTTAAGGCGGTTATTTAATGGTCGGGAAAGATTCCAGCGGCTCAACCCGCAGAATACCATCCCGCGTCAGAATAAGCCGGTAACGGAACAAGGACTGCCGCCTTTTTGATTTATTGCAGTCGGACAGGCAGATAATCATGTTCACATGGTAGACCCGGTTGGCCAGCACCGATGTAATGGCTCCATTCCGCAGGCAGGACAATTGATTGGCCGGGTCGTCCATGTTGGCGAACCAGTAGTCCATTTTCAGCCGTATGATTTCCGTCAAAGACTCCAGGCGTTTGTGGTAATTGCGGATTTTGCCGGAATCAAACCGGATTGATTTATGATAATGCAGAATATCCTCCGGCGGAATTATGCTCTTAAACACATTGGCCCGGATATCGCGCAAACGCGTCACCAGTTCCGGTATCTGGTCGGGCCGGCAGAAACGCGCGCGCGAACGGCTGGAGCCCACTTTTTTATCCAGCGCCGGATCAATCAAATTCTCAATCTGGTCCGCCATCAGCGATGGGATCATGGTGATCAGGGCCGAGCGCAACAGGTCCTTGATGCGGTCCTTGGCGATATAACCCAGCACGATCAGAATGACCCATGGCAGGCTTTCCGCAACGAACAGGCGCGAGGCAAAGATTGTCGCGAACACGGCAAATGCCATCGCAATTCCCGCCGCGGCGCCCATCATGATCTGGGCAATATGCGCCGCGATGGAGGATGGCAGCCGGCTCAGATAAAGGCATCCCTCGGACCATTTTTTCAGTATTCCCGCGCGATAGACAAACAATTCATTGCCCTTTTCGTTGTCAGGATCAATGATGGTCTCGTAGCCGCGCTGCATCCGATATTGCTGTTCCTGTCCCAGCCTTTGTTCCAGGCGGCTCCGGCATGGATCCATGGCCGGACGCGCCGTCAGGAATTGATGCATATGATACTGGAGTTTTTCCGTGTGGAGACTGATGGACTCATCCGCCCATTGCAGGCTTTCGCGGAGCATATTGCTGACCCGCGAATCAAGAAATTCCTGATGTAATGCGCGGAATTTTGCCAGAAACCGGTCTATTTCATCCAGGGAGGATTGCAGATAAATGGACGCATATTCGGCGTCCTTGGTCTGCTCAAGTTTCTGCTGCAGAAGCTGACGAATGTCAATCAATTGTTCGTGATACACATTGGTCAATACCCTTAATTCGTAGAGCACGGTCTTTTCATTCAGTTCGGACGCCATGTTTGATTTTGACAGTATTTTGTAAATTCTCGTCAGCGGGCTGAGATCGCAGGCGGGATCAACCAGTTTGTCCAGCGGAATGATGGGCACGGTATATCTGGTGTAAGAGCGCAGATCATTGAAAAAGCCCTTGATCCCATAGCGGCTGCCGGTTATGGCCAGCTGGTATGGGCTGAACAGATAACAATCCAGATGAAAGCAGGCCTTGGCCTGGTCCTTGATCAGCGGATACTGAAGGTTCAACTCAAGCTGCCGGCGGCCGTGGGTTTTGATTGCGCAAAGATAATCCATGATTGATTCTCGGTCTTTCTATAAAGGTAAAAATGTAACTATTAAAATGTTATATTCAAGGATATTTTGCGCGGACGGCTGCGGTCTTCCGCCTGCGGGGCGGGCTTCCTGACTGTTTTTGAATTGCGGCGCGCAATTCAAACAACTGGTCGCGCAGAACGGCCGCCCTTTCAAATTCAAGCGCGTCGGCGGCCGCGGTCATTTCCCGCTCAATCTCGGCCATGGCCATGCGGCCGTCGTATTCCTCGTCCGTCCGGCCGAGGACAATGCGCCCGATTTTTTCGCTTTCCGTCCGGGAAATGAGATTTTCCTGGATGCTCTTTTTGATGCTTTTGGGAGTGATCTTGTGCCGGCGGTTGTATTCCTCCTGCCGGCGGCGGCGTTCATTCATAACATCCAGCGCGCGCCGCATTGAGCCGGTCATTTCATCCGCGTAAAGAATCACCGCGCCGGCGACATGCCGCGCCGCCCGGCCGGACGTCTGGATCAGCGCCGTCTCGGAACGCAGGAAGCCCTCCTTATCCGCGTCAAGAATGGCCACCAGCGACACTTCCGGCAAATCCAATCCTTCGCGCAGAAGGTTGATCCCGATCAGGCAATCAAACTCGCCCAGGCGCAGTCCGCGCAGAATTTCCACCCTTTCAATCGCGTCAATGTCCGAATGCAGATAAGTTACCTTGAGCCCGGCCTCCTGCAGGTAGGAGGCCAGATCCTCGGCCGTTTTTTTGGTAAGGGTTGTCACCAGCACCCGCTCTTTTCTGGCGGCGCGCGCTTTAATTTCATTCATCAGGTCGTCAATCTGGCCTTTCAGCGGGCGCACTGACACAATTGGATCAACCAGACCGGTGGGACGGATGATCTGCTGGACTTTTCCGTGCGAGACCTGCTGTTCATAGGGGCCCGGCGTGGCGGTCATGAAGATGATCTGCCCGGTTTTTTTCAGGAATTCGTCAAAATTGAGCGGACGGTTGTCCCTGGCCGACGGCAGGCGGAACCCGTGTTCAATCAGGACATTTTTGCGCGACTGGTCGCCGTGATACATGCCGCGCAGCTGGGGCAGGGTGGCGTGCGATTCGTCAATGACCGTCAGAAAATCGCCGCCGATGTAATCAATCAAGGTGGCCGGCGGCTCGCCCGCGGCGCGGCCGCTCAAGTGCCGGGAATAATTTTCAACGCCGGAGCAGTAACCGACGGTTTCCAGCATTTCCAGGTCATACATGGTGCGCATTTTAAGACGCTGGGCCTCAAGCAATTTTTTATTTGTTTCCAGGAAACTGATCTGTTCTTCAAGCTCGGCCGTGATGCGCGCCGCCGCCGGCGCGATGCGGTCGGGCGGCATGACAAAATGTTTGGCGGGCGAAATTATCACCGCCGCAAGCTCTTCCTCAACGCGCCCGCTGGCCGGATCAAACCGGCAGATTTTCTCAAGTTCATCGCCTAAAAATTCCAGCCGGATGCCGGCTTGCGAATAGGAGGGGAAAATATCCAGCCTATCGCCCCGGGCCCGGAAATTGCCCGGCAGGGGCTCATAATCATTCCGGACATATTGGATTCCAACCAGGCGGCGCATGAGATCATCGCGCTCAATCCTTTCGCCTTTTTTGAGCTCCACGAGCATGGCCCGGTAGTCTTCGGGCGACCCCAGGCCGTAAATGCAGGAGACGGAGGCCACGATAATCACATCTTCGCGGTTGAGGAGCGAGTTGGTGGCGGAAAGCCGGAGGCGTTCAATCTCCTCGTTGATGGCAGCGTCCTTTTCAATGTAGGTGTCGGTCTGGGGAATATAGGCTTCCGGCTGATAGTAATCATAATAGCTGATAAAATATTCAACGGCATTGTCTGGAAAATAGTTTTTCAGTTCGTGAAAAAGCTGGGCGGCCAGGGTTTTATTGTGGGAGATGATCAAGGCCGGCTTGCCCCATTGTTCAATAACATTGGCGATCGTGAACGTTTTGCCCGATCCGGTCACGCCCTCAAGCGTCTGAAAGCGATTTCCCGCTTTCAGGCCTTTGCGCAGGGCTTCAATCGCCGCCGGCTGGTCGCCGGAGGGCTTGTAATGCGCGCGTAAATTGAAAAGGCTGTTAATAGACATTTTATGATTATTTGTTTTTCTATTATCCCAATGATTGCCCCGGCGTCAAGTGTCTTCACAGACCTTCCTGTGCATGCGCTCCTCTTTTAAGGCCGGCGGCGCGGATAAGGGAATTCAAAGAACATAATAAGGAATTCCCTTATGACATATCCTGATAAAAATATTATTTTATAGGAGGGTTAAATGTCTGCGGAAAGGAAAAAACAATGACAACTGAACGTTATGTTCGCATGGCAGCGGGCGCTTTTGTGCTTTTGAGCCTGGCGTTGGGCTACTGGGTTCATCCCGGCTGGTTCTTGTTCACGGCCTTCGTTGGTTTGAATCTCTTCCAGTCGGCATTTACCAGGTTCTGTCCGCTGGAAACGATTCTGCGGCGCTGCGGGGTCCCCTCTGCCGGCGACGATAAGAATCGGGGCAATTAATTGATGAAAAAGCTGCCAATCTATTGCCTGAGCGGCGCGGCCATAACGCTCGCTATGCTCGCCTGCCAGTCCTGCTGTTACGCAGTGACGCTTGACGAATGCATCAATATCGCGCTCGGCAACAACGCCAGCATACGCGCCGCGACCGAACGCATTCAAGCCGCGCGCGCCGCCATCAAGGAAGCCCAATCCGCTTATTATCCGATGATCGGAGCTTCCGCCGCTTATGCCCGCACTGATAATCCGCCCCAGGCATTCATGATGCTGCTGGGCCAGCGCCGGGCTTCGCTGCAATCCGACTTCAACAATCCGTCGGACACGGAAAACACCGCGCTCAGCCTTGGACTCAAATACTGTCTGTTTGATTTCGGCCGGCGCGGGCTTGACAACGAAATGGCCCGGGGCGGAGCCGAAATCTCGCGTTTGGTGCTGCTGGGCCTTCAGAACGATTTGATCCATCAGGTGACCCAAGGCTATTATGCGGTGCTACAGGCCGACGCCTTTGTCGTTGTCCACGAAGACACAGTTCTGGCGCTTCAGGAAAGCTTGCGGGTCGCCAATGAGTTGGTGAAGTCCGGCCGGACATTGAAAAGCGATGCGCTGAATCTTGAAGTCCAGGTAGCCCAGGCAAAGGATGAATTAATCCGCTCGCGCAATGGGGTCAAACTCGCGCTGGCCGCGCTGAATACCGCCATGGGAGTCAATCTCGCGAGCCTGTCCAATATGCCGGACAAGGTGGCAGAACCAGATATCAAACCTTCGGAAAGCAATAATTTTGATGCCGTCCGCAACCGTCCGGAATTGCAAGCGGCGTATAAAATGGCGGAGGTCCAACAAGCCGCCCTTGAAAAATCCCGCCGCCAATTCTGGCCCACCATCAATGCCTTTGGTTCCGCGGACTGGAACAGCGACGTCTCATTTGATCTTCAGCAAAGTTATTTTGCAGGAATAACGGCCGAGGTAAGCATATTTGACGGATTCCGCCGCAGTGCGGCGGTCGCTGGCGCCAGCGCGCAAAAACGCGCCGCGGAAGCCGAGGCACAGAAAACCGCCGATAACCTGCGGCTGGACCTCACCTCCGCCTCCATCCAGGTTGTGGATGCATGGGAACGGCTTGAAGTCATGCGCACGATCATTGAAAGCGCCGAGGAAGCGCTTCGGATCACCCAACAAAGATACCAGGAAGGCGCCGCCGACATACCGGAACTGCTGACGGCGCAAACCGGCCTTACCGGAACGCACGCGCGCAACGCCGCGGCTTTGTATGACTATCTGACCGCCATTTCCAATCTGGGACGCGCGCGTGGCGAGCTGGTTCAACGCTATGCCAAGGATGAACAATATGGAAAATAACATGACTGAAAAAACGCAGATGGAAAAAAGTGAAGCACCCCGCGGTAAGCTACAGGACTTTCTGGCGAAGAAGGATAAAAACGAACTCAAACCTGCCGCCAGACTTCCCCGGAAAACCATCGTGAAAATAGCGGCGGGCATTGCCGTCCTGGTGGTGGTGGTCATCTGGAATCTCGGCGTATTTCACGCGCGTACACCGGCGGGACGCGCGCCATACCTGTCCGGACTTCTTCTGCCGGAAAATGCCGGGCAATTCACGGTGAAAGCGGAAAACATAGCGCCCCGCATGGGACTCGCCGGAACCGTGGCTTCCGATGTCATGGTCAAGATCAACGCTCGGCTAGCATCCTGCGTTAAGGAAGTATTTGTCTCCGCCGGCAGTCCGGTCAAACAAGGCCAGGATTTGATCACGCTTGACGACCGCGAACTTAAGGAACAGGTCGCGGCGGCGGAAGCACGGGGCAAACAGGCGGAAACCGAGTTCAACCGTACACGGCGCCTTTTTGATAACAAAGCAAGCACGGAACAGGCCTTGACTTCGGCCCAATCAATGCTCGGCGAGACGCGCGCCCATTGGGAACGGAGCAAAGTCATGCTGACTTATGCCACGATCGTCTCACCCATGGACGGCGTAATCACCGACCGCCGGGTTGAACCGGGCGATCTGGCCGTTCCCGGCCAGGTGCTGATGTCCATATATGATCCTTCCCGCATGCGCCTGGAAGTGCCGGTGCCGGTGCGATTGGTCGGAAAACTGCCTCTGAACCAGCTTGTGGATATTACCCTTGAGCGGCCGGCGACAAATTTGCAGGGCCGCGTCAGCCAGATCGTAAGCGAAATTGATCCGCTAAGCCGCACCCAACTGATCAAGATCCGTATTGAGGAAACGAGTTTAAAAATCATGCCGGGCGACTTCGGCCGGGTTTGGGTCGCGGATGAGGCGCGCTGCGCATTAATGATTCCAACCTCGGCCGTCTACCGCGTCGGCCAGGTTGAACTGGTTCAGATTGTAAAGGAAGGGCGCGCCGTGCGCCGCGCGATACGGACCGGACTCAGGCAGGGGGATTTAGTGGAAGCCCTCTCCGGCATCAATGCGGGGGACGTCTTGCTCCTCAAACCGCTCATGGAGGACTGACAAATGGACGGCGAGCGCAAAAATTCCGCAGTGAGCGAACTCATTGAGGCATTCCTCAAAGGCAATCTGGCGGTTCTTTTGATCATAATTGCCCTGGCCGCCGGCACGGCGGCGCTGCTTTTGACGCCCAGGGAAGAGGAACCGCAAATCGTCGTCCCCATGGCCGATGTTCTCATCAGTTATCCCGGCGGCACGGCCGTTGAAGTTGAACGTCTGGTTTCGTCACGCCTGGAGCGCATGCTCTACCAGATTGACGGCGTTGAATATGTTTATTCAATGTCACGTCCGGGCATGGCCGTTGTCACCGTGCGTTTCCGGGTGGGGGAAGACCGCGAAAAAAGCCTGATCAAACTCTATAATAAAATTTTCCAGAATATTGACAAAACCACTCCCGGTATCGCCGCCTGGGTCGTAAAACCTGTTGAAATTGACGATGTGCCGATCGTCAATGTTGCGCTTTATGGCGGACGCTATGGCGAACATGAGCTTTATCGCGTGGCGGAAGAGGCGGTTTCGCGGATCCAGCACATTCCCGATACGGCCAACATTACCATCCACGGCGGCCAAAAACGCGTATTATACGTATATCTTGACATGGAATCCATGGCGGCCCACAGCCTCTCGCCCATGGAGATTGCCGGCGCAATGAAGGTTTCCAATGCCCAGGCGGAAAGCGGCGGTTTTGAACAAAACAACGCCTCTTTCCGCGTTACGACCGGTCCTTTCCTGAGCAATGCGGAAGAAGTCAGCAGTCTGATGGTGGGCAAGCACGCCGGCCGGCCGGTTTATCTGCGCGACATAGCCAGAATCGTGGACGGCCCGGAAGAAATCACCTCTTATTCGCGGATAGGGTTCGGGCCGGCCGCAAGAGTGCCGGATCATGCCTCTGGGGCGGCAGGGGAAATCAGCGCCGGCGCCGGACTTTCAGACTTGAGTTGTCCGGCCGTCATTATCGCCATTGCCAAAAAAAAAGGCAGTAATGCCGTCTGGGTTTCCCGCGAAATAAAACACTCCCTCAACGCCATGCGCGGCACGATCATTCCGGATGATATGCATTTTCGCATCGTCCGCGATTATGGCGAAACGGCCAATGCCAAAGTCAACGACCTGGTTGACAGCCTGTCGCTGGCAATCATTACCGTGATAGCGCTGATTGCCATGAGCATGAACTGGCGGGTTGGCGTGATTGTTGCCCTGGCCGTTCCCATTACCTATTCGCTGACCCTTCTGGTCAACTATCTCGCCGGCTACACGATCAACCGCGTCACGTTGTTTGCCCTGATTCTCTCGCTCGGTTTGCTGGTGGATGACCCCATCGTGGCGGTTGAAAACATTTACCGGCATTTGACCATGCGCCGTTATCCGCGGCTCCAGGCCATCTCCATGGCCATGAACGAGGTGATGCCTCCGGTCATCCTGGCCACGCTGGCCGTGGTGGCGGCGTTCATCCCCATGTTTTTTATAACCGGAATGATGGGGCCTTACATGCGTCCCATGGCTTTGAACGTGCCCCTGGCCATGATGGCCTCCATGTTTGTGTCTTTTGCAATCACGCCCTGGGTTTCCGACAAGTTGCTCGTTTCCGATCAGGATCACAAGGTCTATGATCTCAAGCAGACGCGCATTTACCGCGTGTATTGTACCGTCATGCAGCCTTTTGCCGATTCCCGGCGTAAAGGAGCTTTACTGCTGGCAGTCACCTTTGCGCTTTTCATTCTGTCGCTGTTGCTTATCCCGACCGGCGGCGTGCCGCTGAAAATGCTTCCCTTTGACAACAAGAACGAATTCCAGATAGTCATAGACATGCCCGAAACAGCGACGCTGGAAACAACCGATGCCCTTGCGCGTGACTTGGAGGATTATTTGCGCACCATACCCGAGGTTGACAATTTTACCACCATCGTGGGGGCAAGTTCGCCCATGGACTTCAACGGGCTGGTCAGGCATTATTACCTGAGGCAGGGGCCGCATGTGGCCGATATCAGGGTCAACCTCATACCGCGCGCGTGCCGCAAGATGGACAGCCATTCCATCGTTTTGCGCATCCGCAAGGATATAAACGCCATCGGCCGGCAATGGAAGGCGCGCGTTAAACTGGTGGAAGTTCCGCCCGGTCCGCCGGTGCTCTCAACCGTGGTGGCCGAAATTTACGGACAGCCCTTTCACAATTACAACGACCTCATTGCCGGCGCCCAGCTGGCCAAAGAACGGTTTGAGATGGAACCGGGCGTGGTTGACGTGGATGACACCAGCGAGGCCGACCAGCAGGAGTTCTTTTTCCATGTGGACCGTGAAAAATCCGCCCTCAGCGGCGTCTCCACTGAAGACATTACGCAAATACTCAGCCTGACACTGAGCGGCATGGCCGACGGTATCCTGCATGTGCCCGGACAACAGAACGAAATTCCTGTTATTTTGAGATTGCCGCAGAGCGATCGTTCCGACCAGGCCCTGCTCAAAAAAATCACGCTCAAAGGCCGCGAAGGGCATTTGGTGCAACTCGGCGAACTGGGGAGTTTTGAGGAAAACACGTATGACAAAACCATTTTCCATAAAAACTTGAGGCGGGTTGTCTATGTCACGGCCGAGATGGCAGGACGCGGGCCGGCTTACGCCGTGCTGAATCTCCAGCGTTATTTTAAAAAACATCCTCTGCCGGATGGGCTCAGCATTGATTGGCGGGGCGAAGGCGAATGGAAAATCACGCTGGATGTGTTCCGGGATTTGGGCATTGCCTTTGCGGCGGCCCTGGTGGCCATTTATGTCCTGTTGGTCTATGAAACCGGGTCCTATATCCTGCCGGTGGTCATAATGATGTCCATCCCGCTGACCCTCATCGGCATCATGCCGGGATTCTCTCTGCTCAATTTGATCGTGAACAAACCCGTGGGCGGATTTGATAATCCGGTGTTCTTTACCGCGACCGCCATGATCGGCATGATCGCCTTGGCCGGAATCGTGGTCCGGAACGGAATTATTCTGGTTGATTTCATCCGCAACGCCGTGATCCGCGGTCAATCGCCGCGCGAGGCAGTTTTTGAAGCCGGCGCAGTCAGGTTTCGCCCAATCTTTCTCACCGCCGGCGCGGCTTTGCTCGGCACCTGGCCGATCACGTTTGACCCGATCTTCAGCGGATTGGCCTGGTCAATTATCTTTGGATTGTTCGTATCCACGGCCTTTACTCTGCTCATTATTCCAACCGTCTATGTGCTGATCTACGGCGGACGGGTGGAAAGCGCCGAAAAGGAGGAAACCTGATGAATCTGCTGATGATCATATGCCCGGAAGAAAGACGCCACCAAATCACTGCCCTGCTTGAAAAACGCGGTATTCATTCCTTCACGGAATTTCCCCAGGTCATGGGCTCTGGCATAAGCGGCAAACATCTTGGCAGTCATGTCTGGCCCGGGAAATCCACATTGGTCTTCACCGTTGTGCCGGACGAAGTGAAAGCCGAGCTCGTTGCCGAACTTAAAAACTGCCAGACAAATCTTTTTCCCGGCGAAGGCATGAAAGCCTTTGTTTTGCCGGTTGAAGAGGAGTTCTGAAAATTACGATATTTCCAGCATTCTCTTCAGGGCAAGCGCCGCGCCGGCTTTCAGTTTTGGTTCAACATGAATTTCATTTTCACGCGGAAACTTTTCCATGAGCGCCAGGAGTTTTTCCTCGGTGGTCAAGGCCATGTTACGGCAGGCGGAAGGACGCAGGGGATAGATGGCAATTCTTTCCTTGTGAAGCACCGCAAGCCTTCTTACCAGGTTTAATTCTGTTCCAATGATAATTGTTGCCCCGGCTTTTGCCTCCTCAACATACTTGACAATCCGGGAGGTTGAACCGTGCGCATCGGTAAGCCGCAGGACTTCCTTCGGCGTTTCCGGGTGCACGATGATCTTTGCCCCCGGATGTTCGGCGCGGGCTCTTTTAACGTCATCAGTGGAAAACATGTGCACATGACAATAGCCCTTCCAGACCAGAATTTTTGCATTTTTGATTTGTCCGGAGGTGACGCCGCCCAATGATTGGCTTGGGTTAAAGACCGCCACGGCCTCATCCGGCAAACCGAGGTCATGGGCCGTGTTTGTGCCCAAATGCTCGTCCGGCAGAAATAATATTTTTTTATCATCCTGCTGGAGCACCCATTTGAATACTTTGCCGGCGTTGCTGGAAGTGCAGGTTGCCCCGCCTTTTTCGCCGCAAAAGGCCTTGAGAGCCGCGCTGCTGTTGACATAGACGATCGGCAGCCAGTCGCCGAATGGAGCAATATCGGCCCACGCTTTGACAACTTCGCGCATGGGTGCCATATCGGCCATGGGGCATCCGGCGTTCGGATCGGGCATATAAACCGTCTGATGTTTACCGGCAAGAATATCGGCCGATTCAGCCATGAAATGCACCCCGCAAAAAACGATTTTTTCCGCTTCCTTCGCCGCGGCGGCTTTTTTTGCCAGTTCAAGCGAATCGCCGACAAAATCAGCGTGCCGGATAACTTCGTCGCGCTGATAATAATGGCCAAGAATGCAGAGTTTGTCCTTTAATTGCTTTTTTATCTGTTCAATTTTTTCGGATGTGGTCATGGAATTTATTTTCCCGCTAAATACGCTAATAGACGCGAATAAAGAATATGAAATCACGAAATATTCGTCTTTTTAATTCGCGTGATTAGCGGGTAACACCTTCTCTTATCGCGGGCTATCTCTTTCAGCTTATTTGTGAATCCGTCTTCAACGGCCGGCCATTGGAAAATCTAACGCGCAAAATATCCGAAAGCAAGATGCAAAATCCGGTGGTATGATGCAATCCTACGTTCGAGGTAGGGCGAGGCGTCCCTGCCGCGCCGTTCCAAGAGCGTTTTTGACCGACGTTGACATTTTAGCCAGCTTTTTTATTTCCGCATGCCGGAAGCAGCCGACAATGTGATCGTTGACCATTCCGACGGACTGCATGAAGGCATAGCAAATAGTGGAACCGATAAAGTTGAAGCCGCATTTCTTCAGGTCCCTGCTCATCGCATCCGACTGCTCGGTTCGGGCCGGAATTTGACTTAATGAGGTCCAGGCGTTCTGGCGGGGAACATCCTCCACGTAGCGCCAAAGGAATGCGCTGAAAGCGCCCTCTTTATTTATAATTTTTAACGTTGCCTTGGCATTTTGAATAGCAGATTCAATTTTGAGCCGATTGCGCACAATGCCTGAATCCTTCAGCAAGCGCCGAATGTCGGTCTGTGAATAGGCGGCAACCTTCTTTGGGTCAAAGCCGTGAAACGCGTTCCGGTAGTTTTCCCGCTTTCTGAGGATCGTCAACCAGCTTAAGCCCGCTTGCGCGCCCTCCAGGACCAGCATCTCAAACAAATGGCGGTCATCATGAACGGGCACGCCCCATTCCTCATCATGGTAGGCGACATAAAGCGGATCACTACCGCACCATTCGCATCTGCATTTCATGTGATTCTTCGTCCCTGGTTATTAATGCTGTCTTCAACTCAACACTCGATGTTAATCTTTTATGATCTTTAAGAGTGAAACGCACACTTCGGGCTCATTCATGGCGATTTATTTCTTTGTTGTTAACCAGTGGGGTGAACGATAGTCATGCCGCGCTATTCCTTACCGCTGTCTATGGCTTTGTTCTTAGGTCTTTTCTTGAATCGCATCATTCTCTCGGCCGCCATCTTTTGCTCTGTGAACCTTCTTTGGCGGCACGAAGATACCGTTCAGTGTTGACGAGTTTCGGTGAGGCTTGCGACTTGACATCCTTGTTATGTTTCCAGAATGTTCCATGCACAATCTGTGCAATATCACCCTTCATCAACTGATCTTGGTCCCTAGAATGTCAAAGAAGCCGATAATGCCTTCGTTCATAATACCTTAGAACGGTAAGAGCAAACGTTCAGTTGTTCGATTTTCCTTGTCTGCGTTCTGCAAGTTGCCTGGCGGTAAGCTCGTGAGACCGGAGAAGTGAAACTAGGAGCGATGCCAGGAATATCTTTTGGTTATCGGGTTCACCCAGAAGTTCCAGAATCCTGATGCCTGGTTCTGAATCGCAGGATGCCTTCTGTTGTTTCTCTATCCATGCCTCAATAGGGTCAAGATATGAAGCAAGGATTTCTGCTCTCTCAAAGCCGTCTGTTCCTCTCATTGGCATTGCGCCACGCCATTTGCCGCACCCGATGCTTGAAATGATGATGTCATATCGCCGGAAGGCTTTGTGGTTGCACGGTATTAGCCGCTCATCGCCATCCTGGTGCATGGCGCTCAAGATGTGGTTCTCCGGATCCCGGCTTTTTATCTCAGCTTCTATTGCCTCAGCGGCTGCCCTGTGTCCTTTTAGCATTACCGATTCCCAAGGTTGATGTGCAAAAAACCACCTCTCCAGAGAAAGACAAAGCCGTTCAATATACAATTCTTTAAGTTCGGTTTTCTCGCCAAGCATGTCCGTGATGTGTTTTTTTATCTTCGCTTCCGGGTCGCAAGTTTTAAGCAGGACGAAACAACTGACGTTGTTGTCTACAGCAAGCCAGTCGCGAAGAGACAGGTAGTATGCCCAAACCTGCTGCCAGCGTTTCTCTGTCATTGATGCGCCGTGTCCAATAGGCATCTCTGTTGGCTTTTTCTGTGCGATCGCCTGGCAAAGCGCTACTATGCTGTCCTTCAACCTCCAGTTGCAGATTTCCAAGGATGCTATCTGGTCAATGATCTTCCGGATATTGTCGTCTACAGGCTGAATAACATCCCAGAGCACTTTGAGACGAGAGCTCTCCGCGTTTGCCCTTTCCCCGAAACGTCCCCACCGGTGTCCGGCGAAAATTTCTGCTTCCCATGCTTCCCGTGTTTTTGAAATGTCACTCATGAAATTACTCAATTCAAACCCGATGATACAAGTCAACGGCAACACGCTACGCGAAGAATGCTGGACTTGCCGCTTGTACTATTATCCGGCAGCTTCTTGTTTTCCTGACAAGATTTTTCCATTCTGTCATTCCCATGAAAATGGGAATCCAGTATTGAATTGTCTGGATTCCCGCTTTCGCGGGAATGACCCGTCCGCAACGCTGGCGCGTAGCGACTGCGGGCAGGCAATCATGCGAACCTTTGATTGCGGCCCTCTGGGCAGCGTTAAGAAATATTCGGGTAAATCCATGTTCCAAAAGGGAAAAATGGTCAGCCCGTGATTCTTTCTTCAGCGCCGCCCTGCTTGGCCGGCCATTTCAGAATCTGTCTTGCTCGTCCGGCTCCACATCCGGGACTTTTTTCAGGGCGGTTTCAAATTTTTTCCTTCTTGCCCTGCTTGCCCGCATTTTCAAATAGTCTTCCGTATCAAGCGCGGATATTTTTTCCGCCACGGCGGTTGCAACGAATTGGTTGATTGATATGTGGTCGGTTTTGGATAAAATTCTGACCCTTTGGTGAATGGAATCAGGCAGGCGAAGATTGATTGCGCTCATTGTATTTCTCCAAATTTCAGCAGAAATTCCTTTGGATCAAGCAGTTCAATCCCAAAGATGTTTGCATCCTGTAAATCTTTTTTGTTGTATGTAATTATAAAATCGCAGTTGCCCGCTACGGCCAGTTCCAGAATCATGTCGTCCTTTGGGTCTCTGGTCCTTGGCCGCCAGAGGAAATGAATCCGCTGTTGTTCTCCTTCCAGGCATAGATAATCCAAAATATCTGAAATGTAATTCCAACCCGGCTTTCCTTCCCATTTCGTTTTTTTTGCCGCGGATTCATATTCCAAAATAAGTGGCACTGATATGTTTGTTGCAAACCGTCCTGTTCCGACCAAAGAGAGCAATCTGAACGATGCTCCGCGTCGCGACCTCATTGCGGAAATAAACACATTAGTGTCAATAACTACACGATATATCCGCTTCATAATGGTATCATAGGCGGTGCCACGATGAAGTCAATTCTCTTTTTCAGTCGAAATGGGCGCGGGGAGAATGCGGGAGATAAAAAAGGCCCAGTCTTAAGAATGAAGACCGGCGCACAGCCGGCAATCGGGATTGCGTTTGACCGGCACTTCGCGGAATTTCATCTTCAAGGCGTCAAAAGTAAGCAGGCGGTTGAAGAGCAGGTCGCCAAGCTGGAGCATATATTTAATCGCTTCCGTGGCTTGAATGGCGCCGATCACGCCCGGCACCGCGCCCAAAGGCCCTTGCGGTGTTTTCGGATCTTCCGGCGGCGAATCAAAAACACAACGATAACAGGCCGTTTTCCCGGGAATGACCGTCATGGTCTGCCCGAAGAACCTTAAAATTCCGGCATGAGAATATGGTTTCTTTGCGGCGTGGCAGGCATCGGCAATCAGAATTTTTGATGGAAAATTGTCCGTGGCGTCAATGATAAAATCCCAGTCGCGCAAGATGTCAGGAGCATTTTCAGAAGTCAGACGGGAAGGGTAGGCGAGGATATGAATGTCCGGATTCAATGCCCTCAGCTTTTCCCCGGCGGATTCCGTTTTTGGACGTCCGACATCCGGCGTAAAATGCAAAAGCTGGCGCTGCAGATTGCTTAGTTCCACGACATCGGAATCCATCAACCCGAGCGTGCCAATGCCGGCGGCGGCCAGATAATAGGCCGCAGGCGAGCCGAGTCCGCCGGTGCCGATGATCAGCACGCGGCTTTTTCCGAGTTTTTCCTGCCCAGCCTCGCCGATTTCTGGCAGGGCAAGATGGCGTGCATATCGTTCCTGTTGTTGTGCGTTGAGCGGCATCTTTACCCCCCCCCGACAAAGGTCAATATTTCCACCCGATCGCCATCTTTCAGGATATGACTGGCTTGTTTGTCCGCGGGAATTAAATCGCCGTTCAGGAGAACGGCAACGCGTTGTTTTTTTTGAGCATGTAATGTCTTGACCAGTCCGGCCAGAGTTTCTCCTGACCGTATTTCGCGTTTTTCGCCATTGATTTGAATATTCATTGTGGTTCTTTGTTTAATCAGACCTTAATAATTTTCTGGATTCCCGCCTTCGCGGGAATGACATCTTTGTGCCGGTGCTTGCCCGCCAAAGCTTTTGAGCGACGGCGGGTGCCTGTCTTTTCCCAATTCAAATTCCCGCTCCTTAATCCGGCCAGATCCAAAACAGCATAATTGAATCCGGTTTTGCGCGCCGCTGCCAGGATTGATTTACGCGTCTTATTTTTGGTTGCCAATGGCAGTTCTTTTTCCGGCACTTCAATTCGGACGATGCCGCGCGCCTCAATCCTTGCGCGACAATCGCTGAATCCCAGAGCACGGATTTTTGTTTCAAGCACGTCAACGGCCCGTAATTGCGGCTGTGTTATCGGAGTTCCATATGGAAAACGCGAAGCCAGACAGGGCGAAGGCGGTTTGTTCGCGATGGATAGTCCCATCCGGCGCGCCGCAAGGCGAATATCGCTTTTTGTAAATCCGCATTCCTGCAATGGATGGCGGATGCGATGTTCCTGCGCGGCCTTGAGTCCCGGCCGATAATCGCTCAAATCGTCGGCATTGGTGCCGTCGGCCACGAACGCCAACCCGCGTTCCCGGGCCATTTTTTGCAGGCGCATGAACAGGGCAAGCTTGCAGTAATAACAGCGATTTTTTGGATTGGCGGCATATTGTGGCTTTTGGGTTTCATTGATTGCGATGGTCGCATGCCTGAATCCAAATTTTTTGGCCGCAGTCCGCGCATCCCGCCAATCGCGGCTGGAAAGGGCAGGGGATTGTCCGGTAACCGCTAGCATTCTTTTGCCCAGCACCCGGCCGGCCACAACCGCCAGGAAAGTGCTGTCCAGTCCGCCGCTATAGGCCACCAGGAGCGATTTCATACTCCGCAGGCATTTTTCTAAGGCGCGGAGTTTTGGCTGAATGGTTGTAATTGATATTGCTTTCATTCTGCATTCTGCCTTCTACCTTCTGTATTTGCTACAATCCATCCCCCGCCCAGCACTTCGTCGCCCTGATAAAAAACCGCGGCCTGGCCGGGCGTTACGGCAAATTGCGGGGCGTTGAAAACAATCCGCGCCTGATTCTTGTCCGCGAGCGTTACTCTGGCCTGGATGCCGGTATGACGGTAGCGCAGGCGGACCAGGCAGGTAAAATCTTTTTCAGGCGGAGTTCCGCATATCCAGTGGACGTTATCAACCATAGTTTCTGCGGCCAAGACATCGTTATGCTCGCCGACAACGATTGTATTGTCTCCGGCGCGGATTTCCTTCACATACATGCGTTGGCCGGCGCTGATCCCGAGGCCGTCCCGTTGGCCGATGGTATAATAGATCAATCCGCGGTGCGTGCCGATAATCTTTCCCCTGGCATCCATGATCGGTCCGGGACGAATTTTACTGCCGTCAAACAATGCCGTATGATCGTCGCTTTCAACAAAATCCTGACTTTCTTTTTTATCCGTTACGCGCGGTATTTTCCATTCCTTGGCTAGCGCGATAACATCGCGTTTCAACCGTGTCCCAAGCGGCAGAAGAATTTTGGCGAGTTGCGCCTGATTCAGCCGGTGGAGGAAATAGGACTGATCCTTGGATGCGTCAATGCCCTGCCTGAGCCGGAATATTCCGGCGGCCGCGTCATGCTCAATCCGGGCATAGTGCCCCATGGCCAGGAAATCGCAATTAAGGCCGGATCGTTCAAGCGAATCCCATAAAGCGCCGAATTTTATGAGCGCATTGCAGACAATGCACGGATTTGGCGTTCGCCCGGCAAGATATTCGCGCCGGTAATAATTGAGCACCTTTTGCTCATATTCTTCGGCCAGCGGGATGACTTTATGCGGGATGCCGAGAAAGGCGGCGACTTCCTGCGCGGCGGCAATATCCCCGGCTTCCCCGGGTCCGAAACAGGCGGCGCTTCCGTTGGGTTGAAGCTTGACCCGTCCGCTCCATAATTGCATGGTGACGGCATGGACCGCGTGCCCTGCGCGGCATAGCAAGGCCGCAGTTACGGCCGAATCAATTCCGCCGCTTAAACCGACCGCTATCTTTCTTTTTATTGATTTGGACATGATAAAATATCAGCGCAAATGAACGGAAGTTTCCTGTCGGCCCGGTCGGACATAGATTGCCGAGGCCAGCTCCCGGTCAATGGCGAACTGGGAATGTCTGATTTGAAAGACATAGGAAGGAAATTTCTGGATTAAAGTTATCGCAATGCCGGGCAGAACGCCCATGGCCATAAGCGTCTGCAGGCATTTGTGATCTTTAGCGCGCAGGTAGGCGATTTTGGCCTTCTGGTTTACTGCCAGGTCATGGAGCGCGAAAACGCTCTGGTCGGCATGTTCTTTGCCTGTTTTCATTTATTGATTTTGTTTCTTGCAACGCTTAAACCATTCCGGGTCGGGCGGAGTTTCAAAACCGCAGTTCGGGCATCGGATCAGATTGCACCCCTTCCTGAGAAGGCAGCGTTTGCAAGCCTTTTCAGCCTTGGCCGGATCAAATTCATATCCGCAGAGAGTGCATTTCATGTAACCCTGGTTCATAAATGCGCCCCGGAAACATTTAATATAAAGTTGACCAGAAATCCAACCAGGAATGAGAAAAACAATACAAAAACTGAAATGGCGACGCCGGTTTTAATTCCCCTTTCCTTCACATTCATCAGGAATTGGGCGATACAGGGCAGGAACAGGGTCAGGGTAATGCAAGCCACCACCAGTTGATTGCCGTCTAAGAGGCCGGCTTGTTTGATGTCATAGAGTCCGGCGGCGCCATAGTCTCTTCTGAAAAAACCGAAGAGAAAAGGGACCGCTGTTTGCGCCGGCAAACCAATCCAGCGGACCGGGTATTCCAGGACCCTGGTCAGCAGATCAAACAATCTCAACAATTGGCCGATCCAGATAAGGAAGCTGGCAAAAATAAACATGGGCAATATTTCCGTAAAATACCATTGAACCCGCGTATAAGTTTTGACAAACACATTTGATAATTTCGGCAGTCTTAAAGGCGGGATTTCCATGTAAAAAGACGGCGCATCACCCGGCAAAATCCGCGAGGAAAGAAAGCCAACTAATAAGAAGACCAGGATTAAAACGCCCAGCCAGACTGCTAATTCCTGAGGATGACCCGCGAGCAGGGAAAAAATCACTCCCAATTGCGCCGAGCAGGGGACCGCCAGGGCCAGCAGGATGGTTGCGATAAGCCGTTCTCTTTTTGTCGGGAGCGTGCGCGTTACCATGGTTGCCATGGTGTCGCACCCCAGGCCCAGCACCATCGGTATCACCGCCCGCCCGGTCAGGCCGATCTTTTTAAAGAGCCGGTCAATCAGCAAAGCCAGGCGCGGCAAATAGCCGGTATCTTCTATCACCGCAAAAGCGATAAAAAAAGTTGTGACAATCGGCAGAATGATAGCCACGGCATATCTCAGCCCCAGGGTTATAATGCCGTATTCGCCGGTAAACAAGTCTCTTAAAATCTGCCAGGGAATGAGCCGGTCAAAAAAGAGCGTCACCCAGGGATTGACATGATTTTTAAAGAGGTCTTCTTCAATAAAATTAACCAGCGTGCCCGCCCCGAACTTGCCGACAAACACGTAAATCCCGTAATAGAGCACCAGGATCAAAATGGGAATGCCGCTGAAAGGATTGATCATAAGACGGCTCAGGCTTTCGCGCCAAGGCAGTTTTTCGCGGACTGAATGCTGGACCGTTTCGTCGGTTACGCGGTTGGCTTCCTCCTGACGGCGGACGGCAATGATATAAGACAAAGGCTCGGAATAATGGGACTTGGTGTAATTTGTTATTTCATTTATGTTGTCAAAGACGGCCGGCTCTCCGGCCTTGACAATAGAAATTATTTCCGGATCTTCCTGAAGAAGCAGTAACGCGACGCTGCGCTTTGACAGGCCATAATCTGTCGTCAGCAAGGCGGCAATCTGTTCAATGGATATTTCCAGGATGTCCCCGGAGTCCTTATCTCTTGGCGCAGACATATTTTTCAATCTTTCCTTTTAAGATATCAATGCCCCGGCCCGTGGTGGAGGCGGTGGCCGCCACCGGGATTTGCAAGAGCTTCTCCAGCTCATCAAATTTGAACCGCATGCCGATTTTATCCGCCTCATCAATGATGTTCAGGACCAGGATGACCGGCAGGCGGGCCTCAATTAATTGCAAGGTCAAGGGCAGCATCCTTTCCAGGTTTTTAGCATCAATGACATGCATGACCGCGATCGGTTTCTCCCCGATCAATATTCTTCTTGCGACCCGCTCTTCCTCGCTGATCGGCAGAAGCGAATACATCCCGGGGGTGTCTATAACTTCAAATTCCTCTTCGCCGATGCGCGCCTTGCCACGATATACATCCACGGTAGTGCCGGGATAGTTTGAGACCGTCGCATATCTGCCGGTCAGGCGGTTAAACAGCAGGGATTTTCCCACATTTGGCGCCCCGACAATTGTAATTTTGCGCAGGTTTTGTTGTGCGACCGGCTTTCTGAACCTGCTTAACAATTTCCCAATCATTTTAAGTTCTCTTCCGCATTCCCAATTAAGTCCCGGGCAGCTGGCCAACGCCGGCCATCGGTTCCGTCAGGCTGGTATTCGGTTTTTCTACGTCTTTGTGCCTGTCTAAACTGTCTTACTCAACGCCTGGTCAATATCGGCCTGGATGTCTTCCACATCCTCCAGACCGATTGAAAGCCGGATGTAATCCGGTGTGACCCCGGTTGCCAACTGCTCGGCTTCGGTCAACTGCTGGTGCGTGGTGGAAGCCGGGTGAATCACCAGGCTCTTGGCGTCGCCGATATTCGCCAGATGCGAGAGCAGTTTGACCGAATTGATGAATTTTTTTCCGGCCTCCAGTCCGCCCTTGATCCCGAATCCGACCAGACCTCCAAAACCTTTCTTGAGATATTTGGCCGCAACCGGGTGGTTGGGATTGTCTTCCAATCCCGGATAAACAACCCAACTGACCAACGGATGTTTTTTTAACCAGCGGGCAATGGCAAGCGCATTCTCCGAATGCCTTTGCTGGCGCAGGGGCAGGGTCTCCAGCCCCAGCAGAAATTGATGCGCGTTAAAGGGACTTAAGGCCGCCCCCAGATCGCGCAGAAGGGTCACCCGGACCTTTGTGATAAAAGCGACATTCCCAGCATCGGGCACATTGCCGAGCGCATCCCAATATATCAGCCCGTGATAGCCCGGATCCGGCTCGGTGAATTCCGGAAATTTGCCGTTGTTCCATTTAAAATTGCCGGAATCAATGATTATACCGCCGAGCGAAGTACCGTGCCCGCCGATGTATTTTGTCGCGGAAGAGGCGATGATATCAGCGCCGTGGTCAAAAGGACGGACAAGGCCGATGCCCACCGTATTGTCCACGACCAGAGGAACCCCGGCTTCATGGGCAATTTTTGCCAGCACCTCAAAATCAGGCACGTCCAGTTTCGGGTTGCCGATTGTTTCGGCATAAATGGCGCGGGTCTTGCCAGTGATGGCTTTTCGGAAGGCCTTGTAATCCTGGGAATCAACGAATTTCGCGGCGCGCCCAAGTTTCGGGAAAGTGTGATGAAACAACTGATACGTGCCGCCATAGAGATTGTTGGCCGCCACGATTTCATCCCCCATACAGGTTATGGCCAGCAGGGCATAGGAAATAGCGGCCTGACCCGAGGCCACCGCCAATGCGCCGGTCCCGCCTTCCAGCGCGGCCATGCGTTTTTCAAACACGTCATTGGTCGGATTCATCAGCCGCGTATAAATATTGCCGGGTTCCTTCAGCGCAAAGAGATTGGCCGCATGTTCCGCGCTTTTAAACACATAGGATGTGGTTTGATAAATAGGCACGGCCCGCGCACCCGTGGTCGGGTCAGGCGTTTGCCCCGCATGCAGTGATATTGTGTTTATTCCCGGATGGTTCATTTTTCCCCTTTCGTTTTATTTGCCATTCAAAGTTCACGTTTCGCAGTTTGCAGTTTACGATCTCCAAATGCTGATTTCCGACCTCTGACTTCTGATCACTAATTTCTTACTGATCTGCCATGGCCAAAATCGGTTCCGATTGGCCGGTGCAATACGGCCAATCTCCGTTTCAGACATTTACCGCATTGGGTATCATCCTCGTCAACGCATGGTTTGTTCGGATAAAGCATGTATAATCGCCGGTAACGGGCTGGTGTCAAGTTCGGCATGATCACGTTCGCGCCCAGCGTCAGGAGCCGATCGCGGCTGCCGGGCGCCATGGCGTCAAAAGCCGTGGTGGCGGGAATATGCGCGCGGGGATTTAACAAACGCAGGATGGCAATAGTTTTGAAATATATCTCCTGATCCTCCAGCAGAGGGCTCGCCGCCAGGGGCGTGTCCGGGTGCGCTATAAACGGTCCGCAGCCGATCATGTCCAGCCGCAGGCGGGTGGCAAAAATAACATCGCGGGCAATGGTTTCAAGATTTGACCATGGCAGTCCTATGAGAAACCCGCTGCCCGGTTGAAAACCGGCTCTGCGGATGTTCTCCAGGCAAGCCAGCCGTTCTTCAAGCACATCATCGGGATGCAAACGGGCGAATAACGCCGGATCAGAAGTTTCAAACCTGAGCAGATACCGGTCCGCGCCGGCCCGGCGCATGGCGCGGAGTTCATGCAACGGACGTTCGCCGATGGAAAGCGTTATGGCCAGCGGATATTTGTTTTTGATTTCGCGGATTATGCGGCACAGGCGTTCGCCGGTGAACCAAGGATCTTCGCCGGATTGCAGGACCACGGTGGTGCATCCCTGTTCCAGCGCACGTCCGCATTGCATGATGATTTCCTCCGGGTCCATGCGGTAACGTTTGATGTTCCGATTGGCGCGGTTGATTCCGCAATATGAACACGATTTCCTGCAAATATTGGAAAACTCTATCACGCCGCGCAGGTAGACCGCATCGCCGGCATATTTTTGCCGGAAACGGTCCGCCTCTTTGTAGAGCGCCCGCAGTTCCGTTCCTTTCGCTCTTAGCCAGCGCAAGACTTTTTGTTCCATAACGGGCGAGCCAGCAAAATGCCGTCTGTTATGATTAACCTTGTCGCCTAAATGTTTATTTAATATCCGCATACAATGGCGTTGAGAGATAGCGCTCTCCAAAGCTTGCCGCGATGGTGACAATGCGCTTGTTCTTCAGGTTGAATTTTTTTATGGCCTTGGCCACGGCGCAAATATTGGCGCCGGTGCTTATCCCGGCAAAAACGCCCTCTTCGCGGACCAGGCGGCGGCCCCAGGTAAATGCCTCCTCGTTCGTAACCGTGATTGTGCCGGTCAAAAGAGATGTGTCCAGATTTTTTGGCACAAATCCGGCGCCGATCCCCTGGATTTTATGCAACCCCGGTTTGCCGCCGCTGATTACCGGGGAATCCGTCGGTTCCACCGCAATGGCCTGAAAAGCCGGGTTTTTCCGCCGCAGATAACGGGTTATACCGGTGATGGTGCCGCCGGTGCCGACTCCGGCTACGATGGCATCAATGTTTTCCCCGCTGTCATTCCAGATTTCCGGTCCGGTGGTGGCTTCATGAATCGCCGGATTGGCCGGATTTTCAAATTGCTGCGGCATCCAGCTGTTGGGCGTGGCGGCCAGCAGCGCCTGTGCCTTTTCAATTGAGCCGCGCATGCCTTTTGCGGCCGGAGTCAGGACCAATTCGGCGCCCAAGGCCTTCAGCATAGCCCGGCGCTCTATGCTCATTGAATCCGGCATGGTCAGGATCAGCCGGTATTTGCGAACCGTGCATACAAAGGCCAGCGCAATGCCCGTGTTGCCGCTGGTCGGTTCAATAACAACCGCGTCTTTTTTGAGCAGTCCCCGCTTTTCGGCGTCTTCTATCATGGCCGCTCCGATGCGGTCCTTGACGCTGGAGTAGGGGTTGTGCGATTCCATTTTAAGGAACACTTCCGCCTCGGCCGGATCAATGATTGTTTTCACTTTCAGAAGCGGTGTGCGGCCGATGGTTTCTATGATATTTGATTTGATGGTCATGGTTTGATCTCCTCTGGTTATATTTGATAAAATACTGACATTGTCTGGGATTTAATTCTATTGACTAAAGTTTCAAATGTTATCTTGTCTATAATATCGGAAGTTGCCTTTGCCACGTCCTGCCAGATGGATCTAAAAACGCATTTATATATGTCTTTACAGCCGGCATATTTTTGCTCGGTGCACGCGATGGGCTCGGTTGGCCCGTCTATATATCTGATTATCTCGCCCACTTTTATGGATGAAGGCGGTTTTGCGAGATAATAACCGCCAATTTTTCCCCGGCGGGATTCCACAAACCCGCCGCGCTTCAGATCCAGGAGGACCTGCTCCAAAAATTTTATGGGTATATCCGCCCGCTTGGCTATATCATGGATTGTCACCACTCCACCCTGCTCGTAATTCAGCGCCAAATCCAGCATAGCCTTCAGCGCATAGTCTCCTTTATAAGTTATTTTCATATATTTTTTCTTTCTCTATAATATCTATTGGCTTGATAGAGCATATCATAAAAAGGCCTGTCGGCAACTGTTTTTTGCCTGATGCAACCTGTATATTGCTGTTTTTTAATCATCCAGCGCGCTCAAAATATCCGATTCCAGATCAGAGACGTGTTCAATGCCCACCGAGAGCCGGAGCAGGTTATCCCGTATCCCGCGCCGTTCACGTTCAGACTGAGATATTGAACTGTGCGTCATCTTGGGTGGATAGCAGACCAGCGATTCCACGCCGCCGAGACTTTCCGCCAGTAAAAAAAGTTTAAGGTGGGAAACGAACCGTTCCACGCCCGGGAATCCGCCGGCGATCTCAAAACTGATCATGCCGCCGAATCCGCTCATTTGCTTTTTGGCCAGCTCATGCTGGGGATGGCTTTCCAATCCCGGATAATAAACCCGCGCAACCTTATTGTGTTTTTCAAGCAATTTAGCCAGATGAAGCGCATTGCGCTCGTGCTCCCGCATTCTCACGCTGAGGGTTTTGATACCGCGCAGGGTGAGCCAGCAATCCCAGGGGCCGGGCACTGCGCCGGCTGCATTCTGGTAAAATTTTATTTCCTCGTATTCCCTGGCGCCGGAGGTAATCACCGCACCTCCCACCAGATCGCTGTGCCCGGCCAGATACTTGGTGGTGCTATGCACGACAATATTTGCCCCCAATTCCAGCGGCCGCTGAAAATACGGACTGGCAAAAGTGTTATCCACCACGAGCAGGGCGCCGGCATTGCGGGCTATGGTGCCCAAGTCGGCTATGTCGGCAATTTTTAATAAGGGGTTGGTCGGAGTTTCTATCCAGATCAGGCGCGTGTTTGGTTTGATGAGCGCCGCGAAGGAGGCCGGGTTGGTTACATCCGCATAGTCTATATCCAACCCCCAGGGACGATAGACGCGTTCCAGCAGACGATATGTGCCGCCATATAAATCATCCCCGGCCACAAGATGTTCGCCGGGATGCAACAGTTGCAAGACGGCGCTGGTGGCCGCAACGCCGGAGGCAAACGCCAGTCCATATCTTCCGCCTTCCAGTGAGGCGAGCGCCTGCTCCAGGGCATGGCGGGTGGGGTTGCCGGTGCGCGAATATTCGTAGCCGCGCGGTTGGCCGATCCCATCCTGCTGATAGGTGGATGTTTGATAGACCGGCACGGTTACCGCGCCGGTGGCCGCATCGGCTTCCTGTCCATCATGAATAGCACGTGTTTCAAATTTCATTCCGAACCTCGTCGGCATCAAGTGACTTTTGTTCTCCTGCAGTCCAGGCGGCAATTATGTCGGCGCGGGTTATAAGCCCGATGCTTTCTCTTTTACGCCGGACAATTCCCGTCTTGTTTCGCGTAATGATAATCGCCGGTATCCCGGATAGAAGCAGTCGGTATGCCTCGGCAACATCCACCTTTTCGTCCAATGATAAAAATGGTTTGGCCATGACGGCGCTTATTTCCTGATTGACGGGGTCAAGGCCGTCGTGCAGGACTTTCATGATTGAAGATTCGTTGAGACTGCCGACTGAATCTCCAAATTGGCTGGTCAAGACCGGTAATTGAGAGATGTTATACGATTGCATCAGGTTGATGGCCCGGCTCAGTTTGTCCCGCGGGGTCACATAAACCAATGAGCGCAATTGCTGCTTGGCATCAAGAATTTCTCCGACGGTCAGAGCGGGCCGTGAGCGGTCTTCCCAGAAACCGTTTTCCTGCATCCAGCGGTCGGAATATATTTTGGTCATATAATTGCGCCCGGTATCCGGCAATAAAACCACAATTTCTTTTTTTTCATTCCGGCCTGCCAGGCGCTGGGCGTATTTCAGCGCCGCGGCCAACGCTGTCCCGGATGAACCGCCGGCGAGGATTCCTTCCAGACTGGCAAGACGCCGGACGGTGTTGAACGATTCCTTGTCGCTGACGCGGATCATTTCGTCCACGACCTGGCGGTTAAACGTTTTCGGAATAAAATCCTCGCCGATGCCTTCCACCTTGTAGGAATGAGGACTGTCGCCGGAAAGAATTGAGCCCTCCGGGTCCGCGCCCACAGTCACAATGTTCGGATTTTTTTCCTTAAGATACTTTGCCGTTCCCGAGATGGTGCCGCCGGTCCCCATACCGGCCACAAAAACTTCCACGCGGCCTTGCGAATCCTCCCATATTTCCGGTCCGGTCGTGAGATAATGAATGAGCGGGTTATTCGGATTGGCAAATTGATTGGGACGGAAAGCGCCGGGGATTTCCCGGGCCAGGCGGTCGGCCACGCCGTTATAACTCTCGGGCGAGTCCGGCGGCACATTGGTGGCCGTTATGACCACCTCGGCGCCGTAAGATTTGAGCAGGCTGATCTTGTCCTCGCTCATCTTGTCCGGCATCACCGCGATCATTTTATATCCTTTAACGGCCGCGGCAAGGGCCAGCCCCACGCCGGTATTTCCGGCCGTGGCTTCCACAATAGTGCCGCCGGGTTTGAGTAGTCCTTCCCGTTCCGCGGCTTCAATCATGGCCAGGCCGATGCGGTCCTTGACGCTTCCGCCGGGATTCAGCATTTCCGCCTTGACGTAAACCGGCGAGGCAATGTCCGCCGTGATCCGGTTCAGACGGATCAGCGGCGTGCTGCCGATTGCCCTTAAAATGTTGCTGTATTGTGCCATAGTGTTCAGTTCTGTTCATAAGGGTAGGGCGAGGCGTCCCGCCGAGCCGTCTGAAAGAAGCGGCTCACCCAGCCGTCGTCGCGCCGAAGCGGCGCTATGCCGAGCCGCGAAGGCGGAAGGGTGCGCCCTACCAATAGAATTTTTCTACTCCACCGCCTTCTTCAGCGCCTGGTCTATGTCCTCCTTGATGTCCGCAATGTCCTCCAGTCCAATGGATAGCCGGATATAATCCTCGCTGACGCCCGTTTCCTTCTGTTCTTCCGGCGTCAACTGCTGATGCGTGGTTGAAGCCGGGTGAATCACCAGCGTTTTGGCGTCGCCGATGTTCGCCAGGTGCGAGAGGAGTTTTACCGAATTGATGAATTTCTTTCCGGCCTCCAGTCCGCCCTTGATTCCGAATCCGACCAATCCGCCGAAGCCCTTTTTCAGGTATTGCGAGGCAGTTTTATAGCTTGGATCGCTTTCCAGTCCGGGATATGTCACCCATTTGACTGCGGGGTGCTGTTTTAGCCAGCGGGCAATGGCGAGCGCATTCTCGGAATGACGCTGCTGGCGGAGAGGCAGGGTCTCCAACCCCAGCAGGAATTGGTGCGCGTTGAACGGGCTCAAGGCCGCGCCAATATCGCGCAGGAGCGTTACCCGGATATTGATGATAAACGCCACATTGCCGAGGCCCGGCACATTGCTCAGGGCATCCCAATAGACTATTCCGTGATAACTGGGGTCCGGTTCCGTGAACTCCGGGAATTTACCGTTGTTCCATTTGAACTTGCCGGAATCAACAATCACGCCGCCGATGGATGTGCCGTGGCCGCCGATATATTTTGTGGCCGAGTTCGCCAGGATGTCTACGCCATAATCAATCGGCCGCACCAGGCCGATGCCGACCGTGTTATCCACCACGAACGGAATACCCGCAGCATGCGCGATTTTGGCAATGGCCTCAAAATCCGGAACATCCAGCTTCGGATTGCCGATGGTTTCGGCGTAAATGGCCCGGGTTTTGGACGTGATCGCCCGTTTGAAGGCATCTGGATTGCGCGAATCAACGAATTTTACCTTGCGTCCCAATTTCGGAAAAGTATTGTGAAACAATTGATATGTCCCGCCATACAGGTTGTTCGCCGCAACGATTTCATCGCCCAAACGCGTGATGGACAATAATGAATATGTAATTGCCGCCTGGCCGGAGGCCACGGCCAAGGCGCCGGTTCCTCCCTCAATGGCGGCAATCCGTTGTTCAAAGACGTCATTGGTCGGGTTCATCAGTCGGGTGTAAATGTTGCCGAATTCCTTCAGGGCAAAGAGATTGGCCGCATGTTCCGTGCTTTTGAACACGTAGGAGGTCGTTTGATAAATAGGAACGGCCCGCGCGCCCGTGGTCGGATCCGGTTGCTGTCCCGCGTGTAATGCCAGTGTATCAAGTTTATAACTCATGGTTATTGATCCTTTCTTGTTTTATTTTTCTGTTTTGTTTAGAACGCGTATTGGGCGCTCAAAACCACACCGTTGCCCAACCCGACCGTGCTGGTTGAATCGGCATTGCCGGCGTTCACCCATGCGGCCACCAGCGTCAAGTTCTTATTGGCGAACCAGGCGGTGTGAACATTCCAGTAATCGGAATCTTTCCAGTCGTCAAAACTGGGTCCCTGTTTATATTCCACGCCGAACGCCAGACTGCTGATCGGTATTATGTCCAGGTTGGCAAACCCGGTTGCCCGGTAGTTCGGATCATAACCGAATACGCCCGTGGCATGTCCATCCGTTGCCAGAATGCCGGCGGACACCAATATCGGCAGGGGTGCTTGCGGAATCAGCTTGGTAGCGACCGCGTAAAAATCACCGCCGGCGCTGTTTACTCCGGCCGGCACATTTTGAGTCTTTTTCCAAATGCCGCCCACGGATATGGCCGGCACCCACGCTGTTTCCCCGGAATTTTCCTTAATCACCAGCAATTTGGCGCCGATGTTGTTTTTATGGACGTTGCCGCCGGCCGGGGATATAACTTCGTAGCCATAGGACAACTCCAGGCGATCGCCGATAGTTTCGGCGACGCCAATGGCCGTCCAGTCAACTCTGACGTCCGGCAGGGCCACATACCAGGCGCCGAATTGCGGCTTGCTGAATATGGTGCTGTTGTTTGTGTCGGCGTTTTGTCCGGCAGGATAGGCAAGGGGATTGAACGCCGCGCCGCCCACTCCCTCCAGGTTGTTCAAGGGAACCCCGGCCTGCGCCGGATTGCCGATGACTATGCCCAAGCCGGCTATAAAGCCGGCAACTAACAGACTAATTTTCTTTTGCATTTATATTCTCTCTTTCTTTTTATTGATTTAATATTGATTGATCGGAAAACAAAAAACCCACTGCCGGACTTTACCCGGCAATGGGTTTCCTGGGATGAGAATAACTTTATATTTTTTACATCATCCGGATAGAACACCCCCTGCCGGGCATCTACAAATGCACCGACACATAGAGATGGAATCGCACATTCCAACACTTTGAATGTGTGCGATCACGGTGTTCCTTTTTATTGAATGATTCAAAATACTGTTCCAAGTATATCTTATTTTAAAGCCTACTATTCCTATAGATTTAATTTAAAATATCAAACGACATAAATTTGTCAACATTTATTTTCAATTATTTTTTGTAATGGAATTCGTGGTTAGCGACGGCTTCACTTCCCTATACCATTTCCACAGGAAATAAATGGCGGGGTAGACCAGCAGTTCCATGATGAAGGAAGTAATGAGCCCGCCGACCATCGGCGCCGCCACACGTTTCATCATGTCCGCGCCGGTGCCAGCCGACCACATGATCGGCATGAGGCCCATACTGGCCGCCGCCACGGTCATTATCTTAGGACGGATCCGTTTTACCGCGCCGTGAATGATGGCCTCGTGCAGGTCCGATATATTTTGCAGTCGGCCCTTCCGTTTCGCTTCATCATACGACATATCCAGGAACAGAAGCATGAACACGCCGGTTTCCGCGTCCAGCCCCATCAAGGCGATCATGCCCACCCAGACGGCAATTGAGATGTTGTAATTCAGGATGTAGAGCAGCCAGACCGCGCCGACCAGCGAGAATGGGACGGCCAGCATCACGATTATCGCTTTGAACGGCGACTTGGTGTTCATGTATAGCAGCAGGAAAATAAGCAGAATGGTGACGGGAACGACGATCTTCAGGCGCTCACGCACGCGCATCATGTTCTCGTATTGGCCGCTCCAGATCAGGGAGTAACCGGTGGGCAGCTTCAATTCTTTTGACACCGCCCGTTTGGCATCCTCCACGTAGCCGCCGATGTCGCGGCCGGTGATGTCAACGTAGACGTAGCCGGCGAGCATGCCGTTTTCGTCGCGGATCATGGCTGGGCCGTTCACCAACTGGATGTCGGCCACCTCAATGATCGGCACCTGTGCGCCATTATGGGTGGTTACAAGCACGCGTTCGAGCTGGTCAAGGTCGGCCCGCAGGTCGCGTGGGTACCGGAGGTTGATGGTGTAGCGTTCACGGCCTTCAATCGTGGTGGAAATGGTTTCCCCTCCGATGGCCGTCATGATGACCGCCTGTAAGTCATCCAAGGTCAATCCGTAACGGGCGAGCGTCTCGCGTTTCGGAACGAAATCTACGAAAAATCCGCCGGCGGCGCGTTCGGCGTAGATACTGCGGGTGCCGGGCGTTTTGCGAAGGATTGTTTCAATCCGCTCGCCAATATGCTGAATCGTTTCAAGGTTCGCGCCGAAAATCTTGATGCCGACCGGAGTGCGCACGCCGGTGGAAAGCATGTCTATGCGTCCTTTGATCGGCATGGTCCAGGCGTTTACATTGCCGGGAATTTGCAAAGCGCGGTCCATCTCGTTGATCAATTCCTCCCATGAAATGTGAGCCGGCCATATTTGGCCGAAGACGGCTGCCAGCGGCTCCGGCGCCCAGGAGGAATACCAGCGGTGTTTGGCGCGCCACTCGCCCGGCGGCTTGAGCACTATCGTGGTCTCCATCATGGAGAACGGGGCTGGATCGGTGGATGTGTCGGCCCGGCCCGCCTTGCCGAATACGGAGACCACTTCCGGGAAGGCTTTCAGGATGCGATCCTCAATTTCCATGAGCCGTTGTGCCTCGGTGACGGAAATGCCGGGCAAGGTGGTGGGCATGTAGAGAATCACGCCTTCGTTAAGCGGCGGCATGAATTCGTGGCCCAGCTTCAGGTAGACCGGCACCGCCGAGGCCATGATCAGCACGGAGGTCACGATGGTAATGATCGGGTGGCGCAACACCCAACGGCAGGGCCGCTCATACAACGCAAACAACACACGGCTTATGGGATGTTTTTCCTCGGGATAGTATTTACCGACGGTGATACCGTTGACAATCCATGCCAGCCAACTGGGACGGAAGTTGAACCTGTCCATGCGCGCAAACAACATGCGCACCGCGGGGTCAAACGTGATCGCCAGCATAGCCGCGAGTGCGATGGCCAGGGTCTTGGTGTAAGCCAGCGGCTTGAACAACCGTCCCTCCTGTTCAACGAGCGTGAAAACGGGCAGGAACGCTACCGCAATCACCAGCAGCGAAAAAAATACCGAAGGACCAACTTCCTTGAGGGCCTCCAGCCGGATTTTGTGGAAATCACCGTGGCGGCCCTCCTCCTGCCAGCGCTCAAGTTTTTTGTAGGCGTTTTCCACCTCCACAATAGCGCCGTCCACCAGCACGCCGATTGAAATAGCGATGCCGGCCAGGCTCATAATGTTGGAAGTGATGCCCATCATATACATGGGGATAAAGACCAGCACAACAGAGATAGGGATCGTAATGATCGGCACAATGGCCGAAGGTATGTGCCAGAGGAAAAACAGGATCACCAGGCTGACGATTATCATAGTTATGATTAGTTCGTGTTTGAGATTATCAATGGATTCCTGGATCAATCCCGAGCGGTTGTAGGTGGTAACAATCTCAACGCCTTCAGGCAGGGAGGGCTTCAACTCCTCCAGTTTGGCTTTTACGCGCTTAATAACATTCAGCGCGTTCTCGCCGTGGCGCATGACGACAATTGCGCCGACCGTGTCGCCCTTGCCATCCAGATCCGCGATGCCGCGGCGGATTTGCGGGCCGAGCTGGATGTCGGCCACGTCCCGCAGCAGCACCGGCGTCCCCTTCTTGTTGGTCTTTACGACCGCCTTGCCGAGTGCTGCGGTGTCCTGCACGTAGCCGCGGCCACGCACCATATACTCGCGTCCGCTCCATTCCATCAGCCGTCCGCCGACTTCGTTGTTGCTTTTGCGGATTGCCTCAACGATTTCCATCACCGACAACCCGTAGTTTTGCAGCCGGTTAGGGTCAATAGTGACCTGGTACTGTTTCTGAAAACCGCCGATCCCAGCCACTTCGGCCACGCCGGGAACGCTCTGAATGGCGTAGCGCAAATTCCAGTCCTGAAAACTGCGCAGTTCGGCCAGGTTATGTTTACCGCTCTTATCCACGAGAGCATATTCAAAGACCCAACCGACACCAGTTGCGTCAGGCCCGAGTTCGGGCGTTACACCGGGCGGCAGGGTGCCCTGAATTTTGGAAAGATATTCTATTACGCGGCTGCGCGCCCAGTAAATGTCGGTGCCGTCCTGGAAGATGACGTATACATACGAGAACCCGAAATCCGAGAACCCGCGAATCGCCTTCACTTTCGGCGCGCCGAGCAGGGCCGTGATGATGGGATAGGTGACTTGATCCTCCATGATATCCGGGCTGCGGTCCCACTTGGTATATATGATCACCTGCGTATCGCTCAAGTCCGGGATCGCATCCAGGCGGATATGCTGCATAGTGTAGACAGAATATGCCGCCGCCGCGGCCACCAAACCGATGACCAGGATGCGGTTATGTGCGCTGAATTCGATTATTTGCTTGATCATGGATTACTCAGCCGAGAGAGCTTCAAGCGCGGCCTTCATTGATGATTCGGAATCCACCAGAAAATTCGACGAAGTTACAACACGGTCGCCTTCGTTCAATCCCGCAAGGACTTCGTAATAGCCATCGGTTCGCACGCCCAATCTGATCTCAATGGGAACCAGTTTGCCGTTGTCGCCCTTGCGGAATACGTAGTTGCGCAGGCCGGTGCGCATAACCGCCTGTTCAGGAATAACCAGCCGCTCGCCCAGTTCATAGTTAAGATGCGCGTCGGCGTACATTTCTGGTTTGAGCGCCAGATCAGGATTGTTGATCTCCAGGCGTGCCCGCAATGTGCGGGTCTCAGGATCAAGCGTCGGCGTGATGAAACTGATCGTGCCTTTGAACACTTTATCGGGCCAGTAGGACAACGTGATCTCCACCGGCATACCAGTCTTTACGTACGGCAGGTCGGACTCGTAAATATCGGCGTCGCCCCAGACGCGGGTAAGATCACCCACAACCATCAACGGCTCACCGGGCATGACCTTATGACCGGGTAACACCATGCGTTCCAGCACCCAGCCGTTGGCCGGCGAGTACAGAGTCATGATCTTTTCTGCCTGGCCGGTTTTCGCCAGCCGCTCGATCTGCTTGTCGCTAATGTCCCAATATTCCAGGCGCCGTCGCGCGCCGACTACCAGCGCTTCTCCTCCGGCGGCGGCATCCGGATTGCTCTTGGCCAGTTGTTCGCGCGCGTGCACCGCAGTCAAGTATTCATACTGCGCCGACACCAACTCCGGACTGTAAATAGTCAGCAGCGGTTCGTCTTTTTTTACCGCCTGGCCTGTGGTGGCCACGAAGAGCTTTTCGACCCAGCCCTCAACTTTGATGTGCACATGATACAACCGCGTTTCGTCCACCAGGATACGAGCTGAGGTACGCATGTGCCGGGTCAACGGACGTTTTTCCACCTTCCCGAATGTAAGGCCCATGCGTTGACGAGCTTCGGGCGTGATGGAGACGACCGTCAATCCGGGAGGAATTTTCACGGTGGACGTTTCCACTTCAAAGGGCGCCATTTCCATTCCCATTGAATCCTTGCCCGGCTTGTCGCTGATCTCGTTGGGGTTCATTGTGGAACGGTATTTAATTTTCTTCTCCGCAGGTACCGTAACGCCTGCGTCTTTCGTCCTGTCCCCAATCGGGGCAAGCCGCATCCCGCATATGGGGCAGTCGCCAGGTTTATCTGAAATCACGGCCGGGTGCATCGGGCAGTGATACTTGGCGGTTTTCTTTTCAACGCCGGCGCCATGGCCTTGATGGCCCGAACCTGATTTCCCGCAGCCGCCCGTCAAAAAAACGATCAGTGTCAATGAAACGAGCACACAAACAATTATCTTATTTTGCATGGGAATCTCCACTCTTTGTCTCTTTCTTCTGTAGAATCGGCGTGTTGGGGGCGGGCGGGACAGCAATCAGCAGGGCAAGCTCCGCCAGCGCCATTTCTCTCTGGGTGCGCGCATCAACGACTTCAAGTTCTATTCCCAACACGGTGCGCCAGGCATCAACAAGATCAAGATATCCCGTCTGCCCCGTAATGTACTTGCCCCGGGCAACTTCGAGCGCTTGCCGGGCCTTGGGAAGCAGGACTTGCATCAGGGTAACGTTACGACCGGCTTCGCGAAACATAAAGCTTTTCTCGGCCAGTTCCACGGCCAGCCTGATCTGTTCCGAGGTCAGGCGCGCCCCGGAGGCGCCTTTCATTGCCTGGGCTTCCGCTATCTCGGCCGCGGTCTTGTCGCGCCAGATGGGCAGGGTCAACGCGGCCATGGGGCTGGGCCACCCCGTGAAATCCGTCTCCAAACCGACCGCGAAGTCTGGAATGCGAGCTTTGGCCGCCAGCCGGAGCGAGGCTTCCGCCCGGCTGACATCGGCTTCCATCGCTTTCAAGCGCGGATTGCGCTCATAGACAACTGCTAACATTTGATCCAGAGAGACGTCAAGCGGTGTTGTTTCAAAACGCACAGGCAAAGGCGGGGCGGAATCGCCGGCCTTGAGACCCAGCACTGCTTTGAATGCCGCCGCGAGCGGCGCACGCGAATCATCAAGATTGGCTATTTCGGTGTCAAGACGGTCTTTTTCCATTTGGATCCGAAGCACATCCTGCAATGTGGCCTTGCCAACATCGTTCTGCCGGCGGGCAATTTGCTCCATCTGGGCGAGAAGATTAAGGGTTTCGCGGTTCACGCGGATTTTGTCGGTCAGAAAATAGAGCTGGTAGTAAGCCTTCTTAACCTCAAAAGCCGTCTGAAGCACCTCGGCCTCAAAGGCATAGTATCCGGCCTCAGTCTCTTTTGAAGCAACTTCGGCCCGCAGTCCGAGCTTGCCGGGACCGGGAATTTCCATCATGAGCCCCGGCATGCTGACAACCGACTGGATATCCATCTGATACGTCACTACTGGATCGGGCAGGGAGCGAGCCTGGGTAATGCGTTCAACGGAGGCCAGCCAGTCAAAATAAGCAGCCCTTACCGCGGGTGAATTCAGCATGGCATATTGGAGCAACTCCGACAGGGTGGCATTGGTCGTCAGAACCGGCAAGGCCTGCGGTTGAAACTTGGCGGTAACTTGTGTTGTTTCAAGCCGCGCCTGTCTTTCAGCGGCGGTTGGCACGCCGACACAACCTTGGAGGAATAACGCCAGTATCAAATACGGCAGGCCGGCAAAGACAACCTGCCATGGCGCATCTAGCTTGCCCGACTTTTCTGTAAACATTTACCATCCTTTCATGGCTTTTGGCCGGCCGCTGAGAACCAAACCCTGTTTAAAATTCCATGCGCCGCAGAATTTCCATGACTTCCGCTATTTTCTGTTCCATCTCCCTGGCGGATCGGACGCGAATGGCCGCTGCCACGCAGTTTTCTGCGTGTTTCTGGAAAATTTTCCGGGCAACGGCCTGCAGGGCGCGATGCGCCGCCTGCAACTGGGTGAGGATGTCAATGCAGTAAGCCCCGTTGCTGATCATTTTCCGGATGCCGCGGACCTGCCCCTCAATCCGCGCCAGCCGCGCCAGGTTTTCATTATGGGTTGTCTTTGGCCGTTTCACAATATTCCCCTTTTTGTTTTAAATAATACCAGAGGGGGGTATATTGTCAACGAGAATTTTGATGATTTTTTTGTTGATTCATAATGCATGTTCCGTTTTTTTATGTTAAAGATTCTCCGGCATGAAAAGAGATTCCAATTTTTGACGTCGCAATAATATGTCCGGCATGATTCCACGCCTTGTTCTTTCAAACCAGCCGCACCGCATTGAGCGCGGCCATCTCTGGGTCTATCGCAATGAAATCCAGAAAATTCAGGGCGAACTTAATGACGGCGATATCGCCGACGCGGTCAGCCTCGGCGGAAAATTCATCGCCCGCGGCTATTACAACAGCAAAACCATCCTGTCCTTCCGCGCCCTGACGCGCCAGCCCTCTGCAATTGGCGAAACATTCTGGCGCGCGCGCCTGGAGGAGGCCATTGCCTATCGCCGGCTGAGATACCCGGGACACCCCGCCGGCCGCCTGGTTCACAGCGAAGGCGATTTTCTGCCCGGCCTGATTGTTGACCAGTATGGCGATGCGCTGGTCCTGCAGACGACCACCCTGGGCATGGATTTGCGCAAAGATATTTTTGTCAGGCTGCTGGCCGATATGCTGAAACCTAAATTAATCCTGGAAAATAACGAAGGCTCTTCCCGCGACCCGGAAAAACTGCCGCGCCTCAAGGGGATATTGTTTGGCGCGGGCGAAACAACGGTGCGCGCGCGGATCGGGAAAGCGGATTTTATCTGCGACCTTTTTGACGGACATAAAACCGGTTTTTACCTTGATCAACAGCCGAATTACGAAATTGTGTCCCAATTCGCGGCGCCGGGCATGCGCATCCTGGACGGCTTCTGCAACCTGGCCGGTTTTGCGATCCATGCCTTGCTGGCCGGGGGCGGTGAAGCCGTGGCGGTGGACAGCAATGCAAAGAGCATTGAACTGGCCAAGGCCGCGGCAGGCCTGGCCGGGGTCGGGGCGCGGCTTTCTCTCCGGGCTGAGAACATGTTTGATTATCTGCGGAAGGCGCAGGAGCAGAAAGAAAAGTTTGATTTCATCATCCTTGATCCGCCTTCCTTCAGCCGCTCGCACAAATCAATCCCGGAAGCCCGGCGGGGCTACAAGGAAATCCATTTGCGCGCCTTCAAGTTGTTGAAAGACGGCGGCAAGCTGGCCACCTTTTGCTGTTCGCACCATGTCTCGTCCGGCATGTTTATGCAGTTTATCCTTGAAGCGGCCCAGGACACCCATGTCCTCCTGCGCCGCGAAGCAGTGCTGGCGGCCGGACCTGATCATCCGGTCATAGCCTCCATCCCGGAAACCGAATACCTCAAGGGGTTTGTTTTTACGGTCAAGCCATATCCATAGACAATGCGCCGAGGGCAGGCAAAAATCATTTGCTTCTTTTATCTTGATATATTCAGACTGTTTTCGTAACTATCTCTTCCATTCAGCGCGCAGTATGGTTCAGGAGTAAAAATGACCTTGCCGCCAATTTGCATCATTCCAAAGCCGGCATCCGTTGTGCCGCGTAAAACGGGTTTCACCCTGATTGCCCGGACGGCCATCTGTTATGACGACGGCGCGGAATCAATTGCCCAGATCCTGGCGCAGCGTCTGCGCGCGGCCACGGGTTTCGCCATTCCCCTTCAACGCGGTAATGCACACGGACATCCCGGGATTCAACTGCGGGTCAGGAACAGCGGCGCCGGCGGCCTGCCGGAGGCATACGAACTCATCTCTGATGCCGGAGGGGTTCTGATCACGGCCGAACATCCGGCGGGAATATTTTACGGCATCCAGACCTTGCTTCAGTTGTTGCCGGCGGAGGTTTTTCACGATGCGCCGGTCCCCGGCCGGCAGTGGATTGTGCCCGGAGTTGCCGTCCGCGACTTTCCGCGTTTTGGCTGGCGCGGCCTGCTGTTGGACGTGAGCCGCCATTACATGCCCAAGCATTTCATTAAACGGCTCATGGACCTAATGGCCCTGCACAAATTAAATGTTCTTCATCTGCATCTTACCGATGACCAGGGCTGGCGGCTGGAAATCAAACGCTATCCAAGACTGACCGAAGTCGGGGCCTGGCGCGAGGGCACGGTGGCGGATCATGTTAATAACCGGCCGCGCCGGTTCAATATGATCAGGCATGGCGGTTTTTACACCCAGGCCGACATGCGGGAGCTGGTGGAATACGGCCGCCGCCGGATGATCACCATTGTGCCGGAGATTGAAATGCCGGGCCATGCCCAGGCGGCCATTGCCGCTTATCCGGAACTTGGCAATCTCGCCGCGCCTCTCAATGTCAGTTGCGAATGGGGAGTGCATAAAAATATTTTCAATCCTACAAAAAAAACCATCCGCTTCCTGCAGAACGTCCTCCTGGAAGTCATGGCTGTCTTTCCCAGCCGGTTCATCCATATTGGCGGCGATGAAGTCCCCAAGGACCAATGGAAGGCAAGCCCCCGGGCTCAGGCCATGATTCATAAACTGAAACTCAAGGACGAACATGAACTGCAAAGCTGGTTTATCAGGCAGATGGATGATTTCCTGACCGGCTATAAACGGCGTCTTGTGGGATGGGATGAGATACTGGAGGGGGGCCTGGCCAAAGGCGCCACGGTCATGTCCTGGCGCGGCATGGAAGGCGGCATTCAGGCGGCCCGGGCCGGGCATGATGTGATCATGGCTCCCCATCAAGATACATATTTTGATTTTTACCAGACCGAAGCCATTGACCGCGAACCGCTGGCGATTGGCGGATTTCTCCCGCTTGAAAAGGTCTATGCCTTTGAACCGGTTTCGGCGCAATTGACGGCGTGTGAGGCCCGTCATATCATCGGAGCACAGGGACAACTCTGGAGTGAATACATTTCAACCCCGAGCCATATGGAATACATGGCTTTTCCGCGCGCGGCGGCTCTGGCCGAAAGCGTCTGGTCACAACCATCGCAAAAGCGGTTTAACGACTTCATGCGGCGTCTGACTCTCCATGCCCGTCGTCTGGATGTTCTGGATGTCAATTACCGGCGGTGGTAAGCCTGCGGCAGGGTATCGCGATCAGCCAGATGCCGTTGTCACCGCTCTTTTGAAATTAAACCAGTCAAGTCCCACTTCTGCGGACGCACCTTTTTCCCAGTGTTGAAACGAAATTCCTGTCCGCCGACCTTGAGGAGCGTTTCGTCCGGCAAAATATCAAGCGCGATTTTTTCCGCGGGCCGGCGCTGATGGAAAACGTTTGCCAGCAAGAGCGCCTTTTCAAGCCCGTCGCCCCGTTTAAAATTCCAGACTTCGTCCGGCTGGGCCAGGCGGCCATCCTCATCGTAAATTGACCGGTCCGGCATTTTCTCAATTTCGGCCAGCAGCGCGGCGTCATCAAGCTCTTTTGCGCCGGCCCGCGAAACGGGCGAGCGTTCCATGGCGGCCAGCAGGAAAGGTCCGGGCTCCACGGCGTTCAGGTCACGGTAGGCGTAAAAGGCCAGGTCGGCTTCCCGGCGCGCGCCGCGCATGTTTTTTATCTGCGCTATAATTTCCTCCCTTCCCATGTCGGGATTGATGCCGAGCGAATTTGGAGGGCGGGGCGCAATGTTTTTTGCGGCGCGGTCCGGAATCCTGGGAATGACGCGGCAGAAATTGATCAATTGCTCCATGGCCGTTTTGGCATTGAGACAGTTGCAGGTGAATTTGTCCGTGAGGAGCGCAACGCTTGTCGGGTCGGCCAGGTCAATTTTTTGCTTTTGCAGGAAGTCCTCAAGGTCATTGAGCACAATGCCGCCGGTCGCGGGCCGGGGCTGGAACTCGTCGCTGTCTATTTCCGCCAGCAGTTTTTCGCGTGTGGCGTCGGTCAGGCGTGAAGAGCTGTCCTGTTCATAGGCGAAAACGCGGTCAGCGGTTATGTAATTATCAATCCCGCGGATCGGGTAACGGACATAAAAACATTTCTGCAAATCGCGGCGGTGGCGGACAAAATTGCCGAGGATTTCCGGGGTCAGGTCAATTTTCAGAAATGCCTTCAGGCGGGCGGCGAAATCGTCATAAGCGGCCGGGGAGATGGTGGCCTCCTTGTAGAAAACATGAATCCAGCCGCTTTCATGGGCGACGGCCGTTACGCGCTCTTTTTCCAGCGCGCGCCGCGCCTGGGCGGAAATGGCCGTGCCGTTGAACCACATTTGTTTTGTCACCAGCCGCCGGTTGTTGGTCAGGATGCCGTCTTCAATGGCGACATAGTTTTGCGAATGCAGGGGCGTGGCCATCATATAGATTAGGGAAAGCGGGATGCGGGCCACGATGAAAAGCGCCGCGGCATAGAGCGCGGCCAGCGAAACGCATTCGCCCGCGCCGGTCCGGCAGTTCGGCTTGTATTGGAAGGCATCCATCGCCTCCACGGTTTCGGTCTTCCAGTAGGGGATGACATTGCCTTCATATTTATCCAGGCCAAAGTGCCGGCGGATATCAATGTCAAAATAATATTTGTCGCCCTCATAACCGAAGAGCGCATTGGATTGACGCAGGGCTTCCAGGTCAACAAAATCCTTAAAGCGTTCCATTTCCCTTTGCTTGGTGGTCAATCCCCATGTATCCAGGTCCAGGTTGAAGGCGTAATGATCCATGATGTATTGTTTCAGGCGCAGAATCCGGCGGTAGGGCTTCATTTTTTCAATGCCGGCAAACCACTTGTCATGGCGCCATTCCCAGATGCGGGGCGACATCAGGTTGGCAAGGAGAAGGCTGAAAAGCAGTTCGGGGAAGACAAAAATCTCCATGTCGGAGAGGGTGATGGCCGAGGATTTCAATTCCAGCTCGCGTTTTGTATCAGGTTTCATGTTTTTTCCATAAAGAGCCCAGGCGCGCGGCGGCGATCAAAACAAACAGAACAACCGCGCTCAAGTTTTTCACAAAGAGCGGCAATCCGGCATGGTTCATCGGCGCGCTGGAAGCGGAAATATTCACCGCCGCAAAAAGACCGTCTATGGCGAACCCAAATATGATTGAAAATACTGCCACGGTCAGCAAATACAGGAGGGCGGTTTTTTTGCCGAGGGTTTTCCAGACGGTGGCGATCGTGGCGGCATTGGTTGCCGGACCGGCCATCAGGAAAACAAAGGCCGCACCCGGCGTAACGCCCTGCAGGATCAAGGCCGCCGCCACCGGCACCGAAGCGGCGGCGCAGACGTAAAGCGGAATGGCGACAACCATCATGATCAGCATCGGCTTTAATCCGCTGCCCATGACATGGCCAAGAAAGTTTGGCGGCAGGAGAACGCTGATAAGGGCGGAAATAATCAAACCCGTCAGGAGGGCATTGCCGATATTTCGCGGCATGGCTATGAACCCATAACGCATGGCCGCCGCAATCCGGTTAACCGGTTTTTCGGCACAGCAGAAACATTCCCGGGCGGCCGCATGCGAAACATCAGCTCCGCCTTCTTTTCCGGGTGAAAACCGGTCAACCAGCCAGCCGCCGGCCAGTCCGGAGATAAAAGCCGCCAACGGGCGCATGATTGTAAAAACAGGACCGAGCAGGCTGTAGGTGACCAAAATACTGTCAATGCCGGTTTGCGGCGTTGAAATCAGGAAGGCGATCGTGGCTCCGCGGCCGGCGCCGTGTTCTCTCAAGCTGACGGCAACCGGGATCACACTGCAGGAACAAAGGGGGAGGGGCACGCCGAAAAGCGCCGCCTTGAAACCGGAAAATTTACCGGCGGCGCCCATATGCCGCTCAATAAAATCCGGCTTAAGGAACAGGACCGATACGGCCGCGGCGAGAAAGCCAAAGAGCAGATAGGGCGCCATCTCGCCGGCGGTCTCCCAGAAGGACAGCAGAAATCTGTAAATAGTTTGCGTCAATTGTATGAGTCAAAAGAGAAATGCATTCCACTGCGAACGTTCTCCGTTTTGCCATTCAGAATTGTCTACATATACCAGTAGAGCGCCCAGTAAGTTATTGGCACATAATAGGCGCCTCCGAAGCCGGTCACATGCGCATGGGAACCAGAGCCGATATAATAAATATACCAGTCGCCATAAGCGCGCGAATAAACGGCCAGATCAGATATGCCGTCGCCGTCATAATCGCCGGCCACTGGCACATAATAATAACTGTTATAATTGGCCCATTTGAAACCGTCGGCGTCGGTGATCCAACCATTAACCGGCGACCAGATATACCAGTAACCATACCAGTAATCATAGAGCCCGAAGTCGGTCACGCCGTCGTAATCATAGTCGCCCGGCGCAGGGAGATATCCCGGACCGCCAAAATCCTGCAGGTATTCCGACGAGCCGTCTTCCGGATAAAAGAGAAGCCACAAGCCCAGTTCTTCCGAATAAACGACCGCGTCCGACATGCCGCCGCCGTTGTAATCACCGGGAACCGGTAGATAGCCATAACCGCCGAACACGTCGCCGTAAGTCAGCCAGGTCTGGGTTGAAGATTTGAGAATATACCATGCGCCGGTCATAAAATCATAAAGCGCGAAATCAGACTTGCCGTCGCCGTCATAGTCGCCCGCGGCCGGGATGCAGTTATAAGCCCCCCACTGGCAAGTGAGCACAGTGCCTATGCCGGTGTAAAAGACCATCCACCACGCCGTGGAGCGGGAATAAACAACCACATCGGCATAGCCATCGCCGTTGTAATCGCCCGGGACGGGCAGGTAGGTGTCTACGCCGAAATTGACGCCATTGGCAAGCCAGGTTGAGGATAATGATGAAAAAATATACCAGTTGCCATAAGGGTAATTGTAGAGCGCAAAATCCGCCTTGTCGTCATTGTCAAAATCGTTGTTCAATCCCTGAGCCCGCAAATTGGAAGAGTGGGTGGGCGTGCTTGTGCTTACGCCGACCGCCGTCCATGCGTCCTGAACAGCGCTGGTCCATGCCGAATTTAAATCAGCGGCCGCCGAAATCCAGTTGCGACGCACAGCGGCGTAATCGGTGCTGCGGGTGCAATAGGTCGTCAGGGTGCGATAGGCAATCTGGCGGGCATTGGTAATGCCGATTCCGGTAATAGCGTAACTGATGCCGTCATTGTTGCCGCTGCCGCCCTCGCAGAGCAGATAGAAAAAATGATTCTGGACGCCGCTGTTGTAATGCACGCCGCCGTTGTCGCTGCTTCCGTAATACCAATCCGTGCCGTGATATTTGCTCGGCTGGTCGTAGCGCTGGGGATTGCGCATGTCGCGCAAAGCCACCGAGTATGGATAAGTGCAGTCTTCACCCAGCAACCAGTCGGCATAGCCGGCGGTGCGGTTGGGATAAATGCCGCGCCCATCCGGTTGATCGGCGAACTCAATCACCGCGCCGAAAATATCAGAAAATGATTCGTTAAGTGCGCCGGGTTCATATTGATAGACAAGGTCGGACGTTTTTTCAGTAACCGCATGGGTGAACTCGTGGGCGCAGACATCCAAAACCGTTAGCTCGGCAAATTCGCTTCCGGGATAGAAATAAAACTGCTGGGTGTCAGGATCCCAGAAAGCGTTGTCCGTGCCGCCGGTAACATGGACATTGGCGGTGGCCTTTGCGCCGGCGTTGTCATAACTGTTGCGGGAATGAATATTTAAATAATAAGTTTGGATGCTGTTAAAATTATAAGCTGCTGATAGCTCTGAGCAATACCATGCGGTTGTTCCCCAGGCGGCTGTGCTGTTTCGGGCGACACGGCTATGGGGGTAATCATATATTTCCCAGTGCCGGGTGGTGTAGCGAAGATAATAATAGGTGCTGTAATCGCCGGTTACGGTTACTGATGCGCCGCCTTCACCGGCGTTCAGACTACCGCTTATGGCGGCATCGCTTTTGCGGATGTCGTTGTAGCGGTTGATGATTGTGCCGTCATTCGCATTAACCCAGTAACGCCAGTTGCCCGGCCCCGCTTCTTCATCGCCATAGACCAGCGTCAGTTCATAGGCCAGCACCGGCAAAACATCCTGTGCATAGACAACAAGCTCCGCCGCCCCCTTGAGTTTCCCGGCCGTTTTCCCCGCATTGACAAGATCCTGCTGTGCGGCGGCCACCGCGGAATTTGCGTCAGCAGCCGGCGTGATAGCCAGGTTGATATCCGGAATATAACGTCCGTTGACCTGGTAGGCTTGTCCTGATTTATTAAAATGGACGATCAGCTGTCCGCCCACAACGCGGAGTCCCTGATACATCTGGTCCATCCGGACGTGATGGAAGCCGAGCTTATCGGCATCGGTTTTGAAAACTTTTAATTCAGCGGAGACATCGCGCAGCCGGTAGGCCCTGGTGAGGCGGTCCATGACGGCCAGGGCATCAACGGCAAAATTTGGTTTATCCCTGGCGCTCAGCGTCAAGCCTTTGCCGCCGAGGTTCCTGGCAGAAAGGTTTTTTCCCCGCATTGAAGCCGGCGCGCCGGTTCGGGCGTCCCAATCAACCTGCGCGCCATCCAGCGCCTTGACCGCTTCCTGCTGGTCATCGGTCGGCATTTTTTGCGGGGCGGCCTTCAGGGCCGCGGCCGCTGCGGACTGTGCCGGTCCGGAGACTGGCTCGTCAGCCCTGAAGGCAAACAATTGCGTCGCCACAAAAATAACTGCCAGAGAAAAAATTATCCGTTTTACAGGCTTTTTCATTATATTATTTCCCTTAATGATTAATATTTGCCGTCTTATAAATACAGGCTGAACATTCTTAATTTAATAATTTTATATAATATTATATCGTCATTGTCAAGGTTTTCCAAGGTGTGTGTGTTTTCCAAGGTGTGGTCCCGGGACAGGGCGTTGTGGTTTAACAAGCCAAAAGCGGGGGAGACTGGCGCATCTGGCAGGCGTTGCATGCGCCCTCGCTCCGGGAGCCATGAGGTACAAGTCTGACTCCCGCCTTCAGTCACGGCCCTGTCCTCCGCAGTTAAGACACAGGCGAACGAAAAAGGATGGCGTACCTGGCTGGATTTGAACCAGCAGCCTTCTGATCCGTAGTCAGATGCTCTGTCCAGTTGAGCTACAGGTACGTGTAAACAGCAAGAAGCATAAAAAAATCACAAGATAGTTCAAGCATTATCTCTGGTTTTTTATGCGCCGGAGCTCAAGACGTGCACCACGGCTTGCCACATAACGTTTCACTTGTTATCATGGGCGCATTTAGAACTATGATAACAAGGGAGCGTTAAAATGATAGTGTTTATATTGGTTGTCACCATTGCGGTCGTGATAGCGTTCATGTGTTCGCTGAGTGAAGCATGCCTGTTGAGTCTTTCGCCGGTTGATATTGCGCGCATATCCGAAAAGAGGCCGCGCACCGCGGAAATCTGGAGGGGATTCAGGCACAATATCCAGAAGCCGATTGCGGTCATTCTGATTATAAATACACTTGCCGAAACGATGGGGGCGGCGATCGGCGGCGGTTTGTTCGGCGGTTTGTTCGGATCAAAACTGATTATGGTGTTTTCCATTATCTTTTCATTTATTGTCATTCAGTGGTGCGAGATATTGCCTAAGTCTCTGGGAGTGCGTTTCAATAAACAGGTTGCGTGTTTGGCTGCCCGTCCGTTACAGTTCGGGATAAAAGCGCTTGGCCCGCTGATGTCCTTTATTGAATGGCTGAACAAGCCTTTCCTGCCGCCCGGGATGGCGCGATCCGGCCATGACACCATCAGCGATATATCGGTGCTGGCGCGCTTTGCCTCGTACAATAAACTCATTACCACCGAACAGGAAGGCATTGTGGCGCGCAGTCTTAAGCTGTCGCAAACCGCAGTAAAGGACATAATGGTGGCGAGAAATGAGATAAAATACCTTTCAACGAACATGTCTCTGGCCGAAGCGCTGATTGAGGCTCATATTCACCATCACACGCGTTATATCCTGGTCAATGACGGCAATCTTGACGATGTGCTCGGCTATGTGAACGTCAAGGATATCGTCAGCGCTTTGCAAACCAATCCCAAAAATCCTTCGCTGAAAGGAATTGCGCGTCCAATACCGGTTATAAGAACGGTCCAGTTTGTCACGGAGTTGCTCAAGGAATTGACCAAGGGTTATCAACATATTGCCCTGGTGCGCGATAATGCCGGCCATACCGCGGGGTTGATCACGCTGGAAGACGTGGTGGAAGCGATCGTCGGTGACCTGGAGGATGAATACGATGTTGTTCCTTTGCACGTGATTCACCTCTCTGATGTTCGTTTCCTGGCGGGCGGTGGCGTTACTCTGGCAACCTTGAAAAAAGAGACCGGCTTTGACCTGCCGCAGGAGCAGATGACGATCAATGATTTCTTGTTGAACATTACCAGGGGGTTCCCGGCGGTGGAGCAGAAAATACCGTATCAAAACGTTACGTTTACTGTCCGCAAAGTCCGGCGCTCAAAGATTCATGAAGTTATTGTGGAGAAAGGATAGGGGACATGCCGGCCGACCGCCATGATTCATCCGCAATGCCGCCGCGGCTCGCGCTTTATATCTCCGCGCTGGTCTGGCCCGGCGCCGGCCAGTTTGTTCAGAAAAGATGGCTGGCCGGATGGTTTTATGCGCTTGCCTTTCTGGTCTGCTCTGTATTTTTAACCATTGCAATTTTTGCGCCGCTGTTCTGGAATCTGCGGATGCTGGCCGAATATTCTGGCAAGACGGAAACATTAAACTTTCACCCGGTTGCTTTCGTAAAAATCATGCTTTGGCTGGGGCTGGCCGCGCTTGTCTATCTGGCGAGCCTGCTGGACACCTTCCTCAGCCATAAGCGGCGGCAAAAACAACAGGAGAGCCATGCAGACAATTGATTTTGATTTTGCAGTGGTGGGCAGCGGCATTGCCGGCTTGATGTCGGCCATTCATTTGAGCGCATTCGGGCGCGTCTGTGTGCTCACCAAAAAAGACAGCGCGGAAAGCAACACCAATTATGCCCAGGGCGGCATTGCCTGCGTGCTTTCCTCGGATGACAGTTTTGAGGCGCATGTCCAGGATACGCTCATTGCCGGCGACGGACTCTGTGACGAAAAGGTCGTGCGCAGAATTGTCGGTTCGGGGCCGGAACGCATCGCGGAACTTGAAAATCTGGGCATGAAATTCGCCGAAACGGCCGGCAATTCAGACCGGCGTTATGATCTGGGACGGGAGGGCGGACACTCAAAACGGCGCGTGTTGCATGCCGGCGACATTACCGGCCGGGAAATTGAAAAGATACTGCTTGAAAAAGCGCGCGCCGCAAAAGTTGCGATTATGGAGCACTGCATACTGATTGATCTGATAACCACGGGCTGGCTGGGATTGAGCGGACCAAACCGCTGTATCGGCGGTTATTTTCTGAACAGACAAACGGGGAAAATTGCCGCCTTCCGCGCGCCCCATACCGTGCTTGCGACCGGAGGGGGAGGGAAAGTATATCTTTACACGAGCAATCCCGAAATCGCCACCGGCGATGGACTGGCCCTGGCGTGGCGGGCGGGAGTGCCCATCAGGAACCTGGAATTCATCCAGTTTCATCCGACCTGCCTCTATCACCCCCAGGCAAAATCATTTCTGATCAGCGAAGCGGTCCGCGGAGAAGGCGCGGTCCTGGTCAATTCCGCCGGCCAGCCGTTTATGGAAAA
>Ga0074199_1000570_pt1 | contig 53185 bp, 37 predicted proteins | sample EPASupsiteSAE347_FD_64528 | JGI IMG/M metagenome (GOLD analysis project Ga0074199, IMG submission 64528) | Bioremediated contaminated groundwater from EPA Superfund site, New Mexico - Sample SAE3-47 | ecosystem: Environmental > Aquatic > Deep subsurface > Groundwater > Contaminated ... | reverse complement strand
AGATTTCAATGAAATCAAACTGAACTTGAACAACTGTATCGACAACATCAATGCATTGGTCGGCGATGCCGGCATGTTGGTCAAAGCCGCGGTCGAAGGTAAACTTGCGACACGTGCCGATGCCACCAAACACCAGGGCGACTATCGAAAAATCGTAGACGGCGTGAATAAAACCCTTGACGCGGTTATCGGGCCGTTGAATGTCGCCGCGGAATACGTCGATCGAATCAGCAAAGGCGATTTACCTCAAAAGATCACGGATCAATACAACGGAGATTTCAATGAAATCAAACTGAACTTGAACAACTGTATCGACAACATCAATGCATTGGTCGGCGATGCCGGCATGTTGGTCAAAGCCGCGGTCGAAGGTAAACTTGCGACACGTGCCGATGCAACCAAACATCAGGGCGACTATCGAAAAATCGTGGACGGCGTGAATAAGACTCTTGACGCGGTTATCGGGCCGTTGAATGTCGCCGCGGAATACGTCGATCGAATCAGCAAAGGCGATTTACCTCAAAAGATCACGGATCAATACAACGGTGATTTCAATGAAATCAAACTGAACTTGAACAACTGTATCGACAACATCAATGCATTGGTCGGTGATGCCGGCAAATTGGTCAAAGCCGCGGTTGAAGGAAAATTGGCGACTCGCGCCGATGCAACCAAACATCAGGGGGATTATCGCAAGATCGTGGAAGGCGTAAATCAGACACTTGATGCAGTAATCGGGCCGTTGAATGTTGCGGCAAAATACGTCGATCGCATCAGCAAAGGTGACATCCCTCAGAAGATTACCGACAGTTACAATGGTGATTTCAATGAGATCAAGTTGAACTTGAACAACTGCATAGAAAATATCAATGCATTGGTCGGTGATGCCGGCATGTTGGTCAAAGCTGCGGTCGAAGGAAAATTGGCGACTCGCGCCGATGCAACCAAACATCAGGGGGATTATCGCAAGATCGTGGAAGGCGTAAATCAGACGCTTGATGCGGTTATCGGACCATTGAACGTTGCTGCGGAATACGTCGATCGCATCAGCAAAGGCGACATACCCCAAAAGATCACCGATAAATACAACGGAGATTTCAATGAGATCAAGTTGAACTTGAACAACTGCATAGAAAATATCAATGCATTGGTCGGTGATGCCGGTATGTTGGTCAAAGCCGCAATTGAAGGCAGATTGGCGACTCGCGCCGATACCACCAAACATCAGGGTGATTACCGCAAGATCGTGGAAGGTGTAAATCAGACGCTTGATGCGGTTATTGGGCCGCTTAACGTCGCGGCGGAGTATGTCGATCGGATCAGCAAGGGTGATATTCCCCAGAAAATTACCGACAATTACAACGGTGATTTCAATGAAATCAAAAACAACTTGAATAACTGTATAGTCAACATAAATGCATTGGTCGGCGATGCCGGTATGTTGGTTAAAGCAGCGATTGAAGGCAAGTTGGCGACACGTGCTGACGTGACCAAGCATCAGGGTGATTATCGTAAGATCGTGGAAGGTGTAAACCAGACACTTGATGCAGTCATCGGGCCGCTTAACATCGCGGCGGAGTATGTCGATCGAATCAGCAAGGGCGATATCCCCAAGCCAATTACGGAAACTTACTTCGGCGATTTCAACGCCATAAAGAATAATATCAACTTGTTGGTTGAAGCCAACAACGCGATGACTGTGGCAACGAAAGAAATTGCCAACGGCAACTTGGAGATCGAAGTCCGTGAACGTTCCGTTCAAGATGAATTGATGAAAGCCCTGAAAAACATGGTTCAAAAGTTGACTGCAACGGTAACCAACATTCGTTTATCCTCTGATAATGTAGCTCGTGGAAGCGCCGAGTTGTCTTCCAGCGCCGAACAATTGTCCAGCGGGGCCAACGAGCAGGCTTCCGCGGCTGAGGAAGCTTCTTCTTCCATGGAGGAGATGAGTTCCAATATTCAACAGAACGCGGATAATGCCGCAACCACCGAGAAAATTGCGAGAAAAGCTGCCGAAGACGCACGGGATGGAGGAAAAGCTGTTGCCGAAACCGTAACTGCCATGAATGAAATAGCCGCTAAAATTTCCATAATTGAGGAAATTGCACGGCAAACGAATCTGTTGGCTTTAAATGCCGCTATAGAAGCCGCTCGGGCTGGAGAGCACGGCAAGGGATTCGCGGTTGTAGCTTCTGAAGTGCGAAAATTGGCGGAACGCAGCCAATTAGCTGCCGGTGAAATTCGCAATCTTTCGGGGTCCAGCGTGAAGGTTGCGGGTCGAGCCGGAGAGATGCTTGCCAAGATCGTTCCGGATATTCAAAAAACTGCTGAGCTGGTTCAGGAGATTAGTGCGGCATGTAAAGAACAGACTACGGGTGCCGAGCAAATCAACAGAGCTATCCAAGAATTGGATAAAATCATTCAACAGAATGCCGGTGCTTCGGAAGAGCTTGCTTCAACTTCTGAAGAGATGACATCTCAGGCGGAGCAAATGCGTTCCGTAATATCATTCTTCAAATTTGAAATGACGGATTCGGCTTATCGCACATTTGAAGATCGAAATGCCGTGGCTAAGGCCGTGTCAAAGCCTATTGCCGCCGATGCGAATTTCAACAAGAACAAAAAAGCGGCCGTAAAAAGCGGAATGAAAAAACACGGCAAACAGGATGGCGTGAACATCGAACTGGTATCGGAAGAAGGCGACAAGCGTGATCCCGAGTTCGAGAAATACTGAGGAGGAATGTCGATGAATGTCGGTGAAAACAAAGGTGCGAGCACTTCGATTCAGTATCTGACGTTTAAACTGGAAGACGAAGTCTATGCTGTGGATGTGGCGAAAGTTCGCGAGATCCTGGATTTCCCGCCGATTACCAAGGTTCCGCAAACTCCTGAATTCATGCGTGGAGTAATCAATTTGCGGGGAAGCGTGGTGCCGGTCGTTGACATGCGGCTGAAATTCGGCATGGCCAAGACTGAGCGTTCGGTGAACACATGCATTGTTGTGGTTGAAGTCATGCTTGAAAATGAAAGCACAATAATCGGCGCTCTGGCCGATTCAGTACAGGAAGTCATCGAGCTTGAGCCGACCCAAATTGAACCTCCGCCGAAGATTGGATCTCGCTTGAAAGTGGAATTCCTGAAAGGTATGGGAAAAATCAGCGAAAGATTTCTGATGATTTTGGATATCGATAAGGTTTTTTCCGCCGAGGAAATAATTTCCGTGCAGGAAGCCTCTGCTTTGAAACAGTCCGAATCCGCTAAATCACAGCAAGTCTAACAGCAAGTTTTCGGGCCGGGTAAAACCGGCCCGAAGTTTTTGCTGATAAAAGTCATGGAAATAACTTAATTATTACAATATGCGACAATTTCAAAGTCAAATTGATCTTATTAAATCGTTCAAAGCAGACAAGGCAACGATTTTGTCGGTTTGTTTAAGATCAATGAGTGAATTTTGCAGAAATTGGGAGATGAGCATATCAATAAAGTGACTGTTATGGAAAGGGATGCTGAGGCGCTGGGGAAGAAATTCTTCCATGTAAATATCGGGCAGCTCTTCGTGTGTCGTGAAGTCGCCGTTATTCAAACGCTTCTGGGTTCATGCATATCGGCATGTCTTTACGATCCTGCCGCCAAGGTATGTGGAATGAATCATATTCTTTTGCCGGGAAAAGCCGATTTGCAGAAGTTCGATGATACCGCTCGTTATGGAATCAATGCCATGGAATTGTTGATAAATGAGATGAGTAAGTTGGGTGCCTTGCGTTCGAGATTGAAAGCCAAAGTTTTTGGCGGTGGACATGTGCTGACAACGGTACCTATAGACAGAAGCCCGGGTAGAAAAAACGTAAAATTTGTCATGGATTATCTGAATTTTGAAAAAATTCCTTTGATCTGCAAAGACACAGGCGGAAATTGGACAAGGATCCTCCATTTTCATACGGACACATTTGAAATATTCGTGAAAAAACTTCAATTAAGTGCAAAAGCCAGATTGTTTGCGGAAGAAGAGAAATATTCGAGGATGATCAAGAAAAACCTCGCAAAAGCAGGCGATGTTACATTGTTTTAAGAAAATAGGGGGGAACTTTGCTAATGGAAGGAACGAAAAAAGCAGAATTGCCGCAGTTGGATATCATTCTGCAAACTTCGAAAAATAGGCAGGAAATTCAGGATTTTTTGGAAAAATGCCGGGAAGATGGAAAAATAACGATCGAAGCAATTCCCGACCCGACGCAATCAATCGTTCCTGATCCGGAAGTCAAGCTTCTTGGGCAAATCCTTATCGAACGGGGAGATGTAGATCATGAAAGACTTGCTCAGACGCTTAAAGACCAAAAACCCATTGGAGAGAAGCTCGTTTTGGCAGGGGTAGTCTCTCAGGATAAGATTGACGCCGCACTTGCTGAACAGCGTCGCCAAAAAGAAGTGTATGAGAAAAGATTTCGCCCGGATGCGATGTCGAGCATTCGCGTCAGTTCCTATAAACTCGATAAACTAGTAAATCTTATCGGAGAATTGGTTACCGTTCAGGAGCGACTTTCTCAGGTAACAAGCACGTTGCGCGAAACACATTTCGAGGAAGCGGGTCGAATTTTGCAGAAATTTGATATAAATGCCATTTCCGAAGAAGTGAGCCGTTTAACCAACGGATTACGCGATAATACCTTGAGTATCCGCATGCTTCCAATCGAGGCGACTTTTAGTAAATTCAAACGACTGGTTCATGATCTTTCGGCTGACCTAGGTAAGGAAATTGAACTTACTACCAGCGGATCTGAAACGGAAATTGACAAAACCGTCATCGATAAGCTTGATGAACCTCTTATGCATTTAATTCGCAACAGCATCGATCATGGGATTGAAAAATCGGAAGTTCGAGAGTCTCTCGGAAAACCGAGAAAAGGAAACATTCATCTTTCCGCTGAACATTCCGGCGGCAATGTGGTAATCCATGTTCGGGATGACGGTGGCGGACTTAATAAAGAGGCTATTTTAGCCAAGGCAATGGAAAAAAAGTTGATTTCACCAGATACGTTACTTTCCGAAAAAGAAATTTTCAATTTGATATTTTTACCTGGATTTTCCACGGCGGAAAAAGTGACGAATGTTTCCGGACGCGGCGTAGGTATGGATATCGTGAAAAGGACGATCGAAGACTTGCGAGGGCATCTTGATATATCCAGTATTCCGGGCTCCGGGACGTGTGTTGATTTAACGCTTCCTCTTACATTGGCCATTATCGACGGCCTTTTAGTCGAAATTGCAGGGCAACCCTTTATTCTTCCCTTGGCGATCGTTGAAGAATGTGTTGAGTTGAAGAGAGATATGTGTGATTCCTTTAATAACCGCCAAATTGCCAACGTAAGGGAAACGCAGATTCCCTTTATTCCCTTGCGGGATCGGTTCAATATTGAAGGGGAAGCGCCGAAAATTGAACAAATCGTCATTACAAACTTTAAAGGTCAAAAAATCGGTTTTGTGGTTGATTCAGTGATTGGCGAGCATAAAACGGTCATCAAGCCGTTGGGAAAAATCTATCGCAATCTTCCTGAATTTTCAGGTGCCACGATCCTTGGAGACGGATCGGTAGCTATAATTTTGGATATTGCCAAACTTCTGGAAACCAAGCGTTGATGAAACATAATACCATTTCCAAAAAGAAATGTAGTATGCCCTAGAACGGATTAGGCGCTTGCAGCCGTAATCCGCCGAAAAAAAACATATTTTATTTAATGGAATTGGTATAATACTCGTTCGCTACGTATCAGGGTCTTCCCTTCAGGTAATGTTTGGGGTATTATTGAAGGAGAGTTGTTTATTCGAATAACTATATTAGTGAATTTTCCTTATCGGCAATCAATCTCTTCAAGACCGGTCGGCTTAAATTATTTCATAGGAGGAAAATATGAAAAAAGGGTTGTGGTCTTTTATTTTCTTACTTTCAGTCTTTTTGGTCATTTTCCATTGCAATATTGCTCCGGTTGCAGCTCAATGCGGATGCGGCAGCAGCATTAAGGTCAGTTCTTCGAACTCCAGTTCCGATCCTAATGCTTCTTTACCGGGATATGATTATTACATGAAAAAGAAGGCTGAAAAAGAGGATGAAGAAAAAGAGAAAGAAGCGAAAGAACAGGAAGAAGCCCAAAATAAAGAGCAAGATTCGGACTCTGAAAATGTAACGAATGAAAATACAACGAATGAAAATAACGGTGGCGAAGATGTTAAAAACAGTGATGATTCTTCAAAAACCGAAGAGAATACTGAGCCGGTCACTTACACATGTCCGCAGTGTGGGGCGACCAGTGATACCGCGGGGACATGCAGCGTCTGTAATGTTTCTTATGAAAAAGATAAGAGCGAGCAATCCGAAGAGAAAGAAAAGCCTGCCGGTGACGAAGTGAAAGATACATCCGACGATAAGAAAATCGACGGCGGCGAAAGCAACACCGATGATCCCAAGAATACAAATAATGAAACAAAGCCGACACCCTCCGGGGAACCCGAGAAGGAAAATTAACATTGAAAAAAGCACGGTGATTTCCGTGATTTTCTGAGTATCGTTCTAAATATTTCAACAATGTGTTTATCGGAGACGTTTACATATTACTCTTTTTTAATATGGCACTTGGCGCAGCTTTTTTTTGCCTCAAAAGCCTTTTTTCCGTCGTGACAAGCTCCGCAGATTAGACCGGCGTACATATCCGACATCGCGTAAGCTTTGTCGCTCTTACTTTTTAGAAAAAGTGGTTTGTTGCCTTCATGACACTCGGTGCATTTGGATCGCTTAACATGATCGGTATGGCTGAATGGAACAGGTGCAAGCTTCCCGGTCCGATCAAAATTTATTTTGTCGGACACGGTATTTTGGGCGGATAAAAAATCTGCTCCGGCCAGGAAGAGTATAAATGTACAAATGGAAAGAACTCCGATAAAAATGGTTTTTCTCACATTCAGCTCCTTTTGATGAGTGCGGCTTCTTCTGCTATTATTGACTAACCTCAAGAAAATATCAATCCGTAAGCACCAAATACAGAGATTCTCCATTTGAGCTTTGGAGCAGTGTTCAGAGGTATTTCGTTTTCAGTGTATTTCAAATTCTCACCCAGCCTGTATTCACCATGGCAAGTTTTTCACCAAATGACCGGAAATGCCGCCAAGGCGGTGGGGAATTTTCCTTCGAACTGGCATTTTGAGAGCTTTTAGAGTTTTCATCAAGAAAAACGAATCTCTTGGCAAAACTGCATCTGGCCACAAATGGAGAATTACTGTTTGAATGAATCAAAATTGCGCCAGAAAGTAAACGAAGGATTGAATGTTGTCGAAAACTGGAACAGTGCCAACAGCTTCATTTTTTACGGAAAAGGCGGTGAATTATCGACAAACAGAAGGGAAGATCAGGAAATTGGTCTGCTTTCCCTGCATTTGCTCCAGGCTTGCCTGGTATACGTAAACACGCTGATGATTCAAAATGTCCTTGCTGAGCCTGTTTGGATGGAGAAAATGACTACACGTGATCTCGCAGCCGTGAGCCCACTTATCTACCACCATGTCAACCCATACGGAAAGTTTGAATTGGACCTGAATACAAGGCTTCCACTACTGAATGAATCTCAGAACTTGGCTTCCTGAAATCGTTTCCGCTATTTTGTGGCTGGTAGTTGGAATGTTGGGATTGGGCCATTACTGAAAAATAGTATTGGCTTGCGATAGGCGAATATTTACACGACCGCGTTGTCGCAGAGGGATCGTATTTAAATAGACGATGGCCCGGAAAGATGCTGTCTGATTGCATAATTGAGAACGGCGCCCTTGACGAATATGAAAGACTATCCTACGGGATGTCTCTTCGATACTATAATGCACAAAAGTCAATTCCTTCGGATGTTAGTTTCGAGCTGCAAAAATTGGGAAAAGATGCGAGGGAGAGAATCAAGAACCCTCGGTTTCATTGGATACGATACGCGATAAATCCGCGATCGTATTTTTGCGATAGCATGATCGGAGGAACGGGTTTGATGTCGACTTCGCTTTTCGATCAGGATTTGATAATACGGCGCAAACTCCGAGCTACAAGAGCAGCTCTTGCGTCCGTTGCCTTCAAATCTACCAATAAAAAATGGGCGGATTCTTCAGCTGAAATATCCAAATGGCTTGGAGAACCTTGGCCGCTCGACATCGGTGATCGTTTTCCGTTATTGTACGTTTCTGGCGATCCGCCGAGAATCATGAGCGCAGGTGAAGATGAAATACCCGGAACATCCGACGATGTACAGCTGTTTCCCGTTAACCCATCCGCTCATAAGCCGTGAAAATCGACGAAATCGGCAAAACCTGATAATCGAAACACGCGAAACACCAATCCAAAACATCTTAAAAGAACAATGCGCACCCAAGGGGGTAATCCCAACATTCGTGCGGGATCATCTAGCGTTCCAAAAAGGCCTAAACAGGGTATCAGCCATGTTAATAAAAAAGCGGAGGTTCACAAAACCCCCGCCTTTCGAAATTCCCGATAAATTTTTTATTTTTTCTCAGATTTCAGATCGGCGGACTTCGTTTTCGATTTATGAGTAATCTGCTTGGTTTTTTGGGCTTCTTCAAAGATCGTCCGAGCTTCGATGGTTCGCGGATCTTCCTCGCCGTATTCTTTCCGGAGATTGGAATAATTCAAATAAAGTTGGTTTAGATCGTTGCTTTTACCAGAAATCCAATCCATTTCTTTCCATTCGAGGGCTTTTCTGGCTTCATTAAATTTATAGGGTGTAACCGGAGTTTGGCTGGAATCACAATGGCTGGCAAAACCAGCCTTAACCGTTACTTCAGAAGCAGTGCTGCTTTTGCCTTTGATGGCAACGGCACCCTCCATGACCGAAAGAACGGATCGGCCTCGCGAAGAAACGGAAACATCAAAAACGGTTCCTCTGATTCCGGCAACAAGACTTGGAGTTTCTATAACAAACTCGGTACCGCGTTTTGTGAATTTAAACCAGCTTTGCCCTTTAAAAATCTTAAGCGAATTGAGTTGGACTTCAACCATCGTCAAAGGTTTGATACGCATCGCGGTACCGTCACCATAAAGCAATTCGGCCTTCGATTCACGCAAAGTTTCAACCAAATCACCGGCGCTAAGCGAACATCCGGTGTTGAGAACATCGGATAACGTTTTTCCCACGCGCGTCAGCTTTACCTGACCGTTGAGAATATTCAGCTTGACGTCAAGCAATTGCCCGGCAGGACCTTCCGCCCAGGCTGAGCCACTGATGAAGAGAATTGCAATCAAAATCAGGAAGCGTCTAATTCTCAATTTTTCCATACATGCCTCCTTCAGAGGGTGTAACTTTAACAGTATGTTTAGATTATAAGAACGACCCCTCAGGCTGTCAAGAATCGGAGGTAATGTATTGATTAAAAATATTTTCAAGATTACGAACGGCTTCATCCAAATCATCATTTATCAATACATGTTCATACTGATTTCTAGCCTCGATTTCAGCCTGAGCGTTAGCCATTCTATGCCGAAGGACATCTTCCGAGTCCATGTTTCTCTTTCTCAGTCTTTCTTCCAGGATTTCCATTGATGGGGGAAGAATAAAGATCATTATTGCGTTCGGATATGACCGCTTTATCTTCATCGCTCCTTGGACATCAATGTTCAGGATCACGTGCTTCCCGCCGCTGAGTTTTTTCTCCAAGAAAGCTTTTGGCGTTCCATAATAGTTTCCATGGACCATCGCCCATTCTGCGAACATCTCTTTCTTTATGGCCTCTTCAAATTGCTCCCGGGAATAAAAAAAGTATTCCTGCCCCTCTTTTTCCGCCCCTCGGGGTAATCGGGATGTGGCTGAAATGGAATAAACAGCCTGCCGATGAAAACGCTCAATCATTTTCGAGCAAAGTACCGTTTTGCCCACTCCGGATGGGCCGGATACAACGAACAGCAAACCTCTTCGCAAGCAGGGGGAATTGTTGTTCATCGCAGTTCAGTCATTAAACAAAAATTTCTTAATTTAAAAAGCCAAACAATCACGAATTTACCCAATGTCATATGTGTTTTAAAGGGGGTTAGAAGGTGAGTTAGATCATACGCCCTTATCTTGCCTTTGACAAGACCAAGATTCTATTTTCATTATCTTTTTAAGTTGTTTTGCATGAATTCGATCTTATTTCACAACTTCCCTGTCTTATTTCACGAAACTTGACGCTTTTGATATTCCCGATTAGAGTATTACTGTTGGTTTTAATTTCCGTTGCCAGCAACGGGAATATAACAAAGTTGGCGAGGCCGGAAGATCGTCTTCCGCCGGACATTTTGAAGCACGTGAATTTTCTTAGAAAACTGCAATGGATCAGACCCTTAATATAACAGCACCAGGAAATATTCCCAGGAAACCCCAGCGGGACACATACAGTTACCTTTTGCCTATCGCAACATTAATCAAAGTTGCCATGGCCTTGGGGATACTAAATGTTTTCTTCCAGAACTTCGCTTTATTTCGCTATCTTGAGAATGTTCCAACTCTTGACGATCCTCCGGCTTCGACGGTCGCCGAAATTACAACAAGCGTTATTCGCAACATACAAGCTCCGCTTCGCGCACGTGAAAAGAAATTTCTAACGATTCTCGAAAAGGAAAAAGGTTTCGCGAACCTGCTTTATGCCTGCGGCAAATGGACGCATACGGTCAAGAGAGGAAAAAACTCGGAAACCGTTACCGATCTGACATTGGAAGCATGCTATCCATATAAATTGAGAACTCCAAAATTCGAGATCAAATATGACAACCACGACATATTGTACTCATATCGCAAAGCTTACTATAATCCCGAGGGAGAACTGGCACAGTTCAGTCCGAAATCAACGAGTCTTCAGATTTTATATTTCGCTCCTACCGAACTGAAAGTCATTGGTGAAGTCGGGCCTGAAAAAAGGGGAATACGCAAATTATACGGGAAACCCGGTCATCCTTTAATCGTCTCGGAAATTCCTGTAAGGCAATTAAACTGGTATTTCCTTATTTGCCTCGTTCTTTCCCTGGGCGCACTTGTTTATTTCGCAACATCGTTTTTTTTCAATTATCAGACACCTTTAAAAGCCAAATTCGCCACAGATCCCGAGAATTATTTTATTTTTGATTTTACGGGCGGATCGGAATACTTGGTTATTGTTCTTATGGTTCTCTACTTAATCGGAACAGCATTGATCCTATATAATGTCGATTTAACACACGCATTTTTCGAGGATATGAAACTGGTTTTTCTTTTCTTCGGATTCTTCGTCTTGGAACATATTTCCAGAAGCATCGAATGTTTCTATATCGCCAATAAAAAAGAAAAAGCGCTCTTCTTGATTTCGAGAGGATATTTCAGCATGAAAATCGAGGAAATAACTTCTTTGGCAAATCTAAAAATATATATAAAATCGGAAACGAGAAGCAAAGGCGGCGTTTTATACCGTCTCCGCGGATCATACGGACAAAAATCCGTTGATTTGACAGACACCTACGGCAAACGCAACGAACTGGATGAAATAGAAAAAGAATACGCAGCGTTCATATCTCCACGGATGGTGTAGGTTGTTTTCTTACAGGCTCTTATGGCCGGAAATCCCGGAAATTCGTTACAGTTATTTGCTGACAATGCCTTAATTTCCGCTGAGTCGATCCTCGGTTTTTTCATCAGGTTGAACTTCATAACCCATGTCGGTGCGAACGATGAAAACTTTCTGTTTTTTCGCGAGAGCTTGGATGTCATCCGGATTTAGGTTGATGATTCCCTTCCATACCAACTCTCCGACATCGTGAACATCCACTTCCTTTTTCTTGATTTCCCGATTTTGATATAACGCAATCTCGGGCCCTAATTCCCTGCGGACTTCGAGGTTCAATTTGAATCCCGACGGACTCAAGAACAGGAAAAGATGCACGATCACCGTTAGAATCGCTGCTCCGACAACCCAGGTACCCAACGAGAAAGGTTCGATTTCAGAAAGGGTCTCCAATAAGATAACGGCTCCGACGAAAATGAAAACGGGTAAAAACAAGGGGTTCATAAGCGACAACAGTCCCGATAATGCATAAAATATGATGTTGGGAAAAATTTCTTCACTTACTTTCGGCAAAAAAAGCAGATTGGGAAGAAGGAAGATTCCGGCCAGCAAATTCAACAGTTGCGCATCCTCTTGCGGTTGAAACAGCATGGAAAGCGGCATGGGGTAAGAAACCGAGCTGGCTGCGCCTTCCGGAAAAAACAGAAGACCGATAAGAGCGCAAAGAATCCATGACAATTTCAGATTTTCCCGAAATAGGGCATGGCAAGCAACCAAAGCCACGAGCAACCAACTATTCAAGCCGAACCCGCTGGCGGCTGCCGTTACGGGAATAATCGCCACACCGTATCCATCTTTCAACCAGTCTCCGTAAAAAAACGTCATCAATCCCCCGACGAACATCAGTTGTAAAGCGCATCTTAGACTCAACAACGGCTGCATGGCGAAAGCAAAAAGTCCGACGATAATGATTCCGGGCAGCATTTCCCTGGATTTGAAAACCCAGCTCATCAATATGCAACAGAGAATGAAAAAGGAAATATGATAAAGCGATTTCAAGCCGGCCATCGCGGCGGATGAGGATACTATTCCGTAAGAGAGGCTTTCCGGCGGGAAAGTCCAACCGATGTTCAAGTCGTAAATTCGAGCCGCCAGGAGATCCCAATATGTGCTTGCGGGGAAAGGACAGGGGCGGGTGTAGAAGAACAACACAACGAGGGTCAAGGCTAAAACAGCGATTCTATCCCACTCGAATTCGATTGAGACCTGATTTTCGGACTGCGTTTGAGCTTGAACCACAGGGCTTGTACTCTGCTCGTTCATTTTGTTTGCTCCATCTGGGTTGCCGGCATCAAATTCGCCGGGGCGACCGTTTCCCTTAAAATATCTTGCCTACGGATTTCATCCGCAATCAACCAACTTTTCAGGTTTTATGGGAAGTATGCGAACGCGTTTTCCGGTAGCGTTAAAGACGGCATTAGCTATCGCGGGCGCTATGCCCATGAGCGGAACTTCTCCGAAACCCTTGGCACCGTAAGGGCCTTCGCTGTATGGATGTTCCACTATTATCGGAACGAGCTCCGGAGAATCCTCGGTCGTAGGCAGGATATAAGTCGCGAACGCGTTGTTGAGCATCTTGCCTGACGAATCATGTTTTATCTCCTCCATCAGACAGTAGCCAAGCCCCTGAAGGGTTCCGCCTTCGATCTGACCTTCGACCTGTTGCGGGTTTACGGCCTTTCCGATATCATGCGCCGATGTAATACGTTCCACACGGATTTCTCCGGTTTCGACATCAACCTCGACCTCGGCGACATTCGTGCAAAAACTGTAAACGAAGTATGCATCACCTTGACCGGTATCCTTGTCGTAACTGGTGTCGGGCGCAACATACCAGCCGAACGAACTCGGCATTATGCGGCGTTGATACATCTCTTTAACAAGATCGGCAAAAGCGATTTTCTTTCTTTCCGGAGACGAACGGGAAAATGCAAAACCGTCGATCAACCCGCAATCTTCGGGTTTAGCGACCGCGAGAAGGTCCGCGGCAATTTGAAGCAGTCGGGTTTTTAAGTCCTTTGCGGCATTGATCAACGCGTTTCCGGACATGAACGTGGTTCTGCTTGCAACCGTCGGTCCGGAATCGGGAACGAATGCCGTGTCGGCCTCAATCAGATTCACAAGATCGTACGGAACACCCAAAGCATCGGCGGCGATTTGCGCAAGAACCGTTCTGGCACCTTGACCCATTTCCGTGTTTCCCACGGCGCACAAGACCGAACCATCCTTCATTATGATCATGCTTGCACCGACACGATCGAGATGCTTCCCGCCGGCACCCAAGCCCACTCCGTAATAAATGGTCGAGATGCCTATGCCTTTTCGCAGTTTCCCGCTTTTTTGATCGGGAGCTCTCCACTTTTCACGCCATTTGGAATTATCGAGGGCACTGTCGATGGTATCCGTAAGACCGCAGGATTGAGTGATGACTTGCGAAGTCACCGTGGATTCTCCCAGCTTCAGACTATTCCGTCGACGAATTTCCACAGGGTCGATTTTCAATTCATGCGCGATTTCATCGATCATCGACTCACCAGCGAAAATCACTTGCGGTGAACCGAAACCCCGGTAAGCTCCGCACGGCACTTTATTCGTAGCCATCGCGAAAGATTTGATTAAAACATCGTTGCAAACATATGGTCCGAGAGCATGAACGGTTCCACGCCAAAGCACGATCGGACTCAATGTGGCGTAAGCACCGCCGTCAACGTAGTATTCGATATCCCCCGCGGTGATTTTTCCCTGACGGGTAACTCCTATCTTCATCTTGATCAAAGCCGGATGACGCTTTGAACTGCTGATGATGTCCTCTTCGCGCCGATAAACCAGTTTCACCGGACGATTAAGATGTTTAGCCAGCAAAGCCGCGTGGCCCGCGACCAACGACGGAAAATCTTCCTTTCCCCCAAAACCGCCGCCGGTCGTCGTCTGAACGATTCTCACCTTGTTTTTCGTAATCCCCAATATTTGTGAAACCGCGTCATGAACGTAAAAGGGACATTGCATCGATCCGTAAACCGTAATCGAATCCTCAAGACCCGGAACAGCTATCATTCCTTGAGTTTCAAGATATGCATGTTCCTGGTAAGGGGTTTCATATTCGCGTTCGAATACGACTTCGGCTTTCGCCAACGCAACCGCGGCATCGCCTTTTTTGATGGTGAAGCGCGTAAAAATATTGTCGTCTTTATAAACCCTCGGCGACGATTTATCGAGTGATTCTCGAATCGACAGCACCGGCTTACCCGGCTCAATATCCAAGCGAACCAGCGCTGCCGCCTTGCAAGCCAATTCAAGAGTTTCAGCGGCAACAACGGCAATGGGTTCTCCGTGAAATCTGACGAGATCTTCGGCCAAAAAAGGCTCATCGTCGTAAACAAGCGGATTGATGTTTTTACCGGGGATGTCGAATGCGGTTAGAACGGCTTTGACTCCGGACAACGCGACGGCTTTCGAAATATCGATGTTTTTCAGGACTCCGACGGTGACCGGAGAACGAACCGTGACGGCGTGCAAAATACCGGGAAAGGAATAATCGTCGATATATTTTGCTTTTCCCGCAACTTTGTCCCAGGCGTCTTTTCTGGGAACGGATTTACCAACGGAGGGCATCGTATTCCTCCTAAATTATTTTATTTCATCCGGAAGTTTATCACAACGTTAATGGAAAAACCATGGATAACCGGTGATCGACACGGATTAAGCCTTGTTAATAAATAACCGTAACAAATTTCGTTCATCGACCGGCCATAAGAGCCTGCGGAAAAAGCAGCGGCGGGATCGGATATGTTAAAAAGATTCCGTTCGTAATGCGCAGGCTCAAAGTATTCCCGGATTTCCCGTTATTGCTCATAAAAAGCTAATCTGATAGACTTGACCGTATACGGTTTCCATTGTGTTTATCGAAAACCTTATCCGCACAGGGGGAGAGATACATGACCAAAGAGAACGGAAAATTCCGGTTGGTGACGCGCAGTGACTTTGACGGCCTGGTATGCGCCGTGCTGTTCAAGGAACTCGGGATGATTGATGAGATCAAGTTTGTCCATCCCAAAGACATGCAGGATGGGAAAATCCCGATCACCGAAAACGATATTTCAACCAATCTTCCCTATGTTCCGGGGGCGTATATGTTGTTCGACCACCATCTCAGCGAAACGGTCAGGAACAAGGAGCGTCCGCCGAATTACATCATCGACCCGGATGCGAAATCCGCTTCAAGAGTGGTCTACAATTATTACGGCGGGAAAGAACGCTTCACGAACGTCTCCGATGAAATGATGATTGCCGTGGACAAAGCCGATTCCGCTCAGTTTACCATTGATGAGATCCTCAAGCCGCAAGATTGGGTTCTACTGAATTATCTCATGGACCCGCGCACGGGTCTCGGCCGTTTTCGAGAATTCAGAATTTCCAACTACCAATTGATGATGGACCTGATCGATTGCTGTCAAAAACTGACCATCAAGCAGATTCTCGATTTGCCGGATGTCAAGGAAAGGGTTCTCCTCTATTTCGAACAGGAAGAAAAGTTCAAAGCACAAGTACACCGCTGTTCCTCAGTTCACAAGAATCTCATCGTTCTTGATCTGCGCAAGGAAGAGGTCATCAACGCCGGCAATCGCTTCATAATCTACGCCATGTTTCCGGAAACCAACATCTCAATTCATTGCATGATGGGATTCCGCAACCAGAATACCGTTTTCGCCACCGGAAAGAGCATCGTAAACCGAACTTCCAAGACCAATATCGGCGATCTGATGTTGAAATACGGGGGCGGGGGACACGCAAACGCCGGGACTTGCCAAATCGATCATGACAAAGCCGAAGGCGTTCTCAAGGAATTGATCACCAAAATCACTGCCGACGGATAAACGCCTGGCGACAATCGCGTTCAAATTTCAGCAATAATGAATTGCCGGAATAATCGGTAGTGTCCCAAATTAACTGAAAAATATTTGTTACAGTTATTTATTAACAAGGCCTTATTATCAATCATTACAAAGTTTTCAAAATAAATTCAAAAAGAGACAAAAGAATTCATTTGAGTTATTCGGAAGAAGACGAGGATTGCCGATTACGAATTGGGGAAGGTAGAGAAATTCATGCCGGCAGAATCGGATCTTCGAGCCCGAGGGTTGTGGTTGCTCAAACCATGTACCAGAAGGCTGATAGGTTTTCTTTCTCATCATGACACTCAACTTCGTGGTGAAGGCGCCAAATCCTTAGGATTGATCGGCGATGAAGAGGCTGTTCCTCCTTTGATCGAAGCTTTGATGCGAGAGCGACAAGATGAACAATTGCCGCTGGCGCTGGCGGAAATCGGTGATCATTCAGCTCTTCCCTCACTGCTCGAAGCTTTTAATCAAGCAGACCGTGAAGTTAGACCCAATATCGCTTTGGCTTTGAGTTCCTTCAAGGATGGTCGCGTCATATCAACGCTGGTAAGCGCTCTAGCTGATCCCGATCCAAACGTGCGATTCAACTGTATTTCCGCTTTGGGAAAATTAAAGGATGTTTCAGCAGTATCACCATTGCTTGGGTGCTTAGGTGAAGCCAACGAATGGATTTTCCTCAATGTTGTGGATGCTTTGGCGAAAATCGGAGACCATCGCGCGACCAATCTGCTCGTCGCATTTTATTTAAAGGAAAATGTTGAAAGAAAACGTGCGGCGATAATAACCGCACTAGGCTTCCTCAAGGATCTGACTTCGATTCCGACCCTTTCAAAGGCTCTTAGAGACCCGGATGACCGCGTGAAAGCAAATGCGATCGAGAGTTTGAGAAAATTGGATTTACCGAAGGATAAAATCCTATCTCTCATTCAACCTTTTTTAAAACATCCCAATAATCGCGTTCGCGGCAACGCCATGGTGGCAATTGCCGAGCTGGGAACATTCGACATATCACCTTTCGTCGAAATAATGCGCAACGATCCGGATAAATGGATCAGAGCTACCTTGGGATATATTCTTTCCGTGATTCCTTACGGAAAGTCCATTAATATCTTGGTTGATTTGCTCAAAGACGAAGACGGCGACGTTAAAAAGAATGCGGCACGGGCATTGGCGGTTATGGCCAATGAAGAACAAACCGAGATTCTGATCAAACTTTTATCCGACCCGACACCGTTTGTTCGCCAGCAAGCCGTCCAAACTCTTGGAAGGATAAAGGCGGCGGCATCCGTTCCCCTCTTGGCTAAGTTGTTTTCAAATGAAAGAAATTTTAAAATCAGATCGGCAGTCGTATCCGCCTTTGGATCCATAGGCGATCAATCCACAATGACGCTTCTGCAAAACGCCTTAAAAGACAGGGATTCACGTGTTCGCGCCAATGCCGTTGAGGCTATTGAAATCGTTCTTGGTGAAGCAAGCGCCATTACTCTGAAGCCGCTTCTTACCGATCCCGACAACCGAACCCGCTCAAATGCAGCCAAGGCTCTTTTCAAAATGGGCGATATCGCGGTATTGTCGCAACTTGAAAAGATGCTTACCGAAAAAGATACTCCGACAAGGATTTCAGCCGCCTATGCTCTTGGACAAATCGGGCAATCATTGCGGGAACTTGAACGATCGCCGCTTTTAAGCCCCTTGAAATCGTCGCTCGGCACGGTCAAATTACAAGATATTCCCGGCAAACAAGCAAAACCTCTTTCAACATCCGCCGCTGAACTCGAAACCAAACCTCCTCCGGTGGGAAAAGATGCTTTAAGGGAATTCTTCCTCGAACACTACAATGCCGGAAGACTCAAGGAAGCCCTCGACGGAACTCAAGCGTATCTGGCGCAATTTCCTCACGATCTGATGGCAAATTTCTTTGCGGGCAATTTAAACTTTCAGCTAAGCCGTTTTGAGGCAGCCATAGGTTTCTTCAAGAAAACCGTGGAAATCGATCCATTTCACGTTCAAGCTCACAGCAATCTTGCCATCTCATGCTACCGAGAGGGAAGAATTCAGGAAGCAATTCATTTCTTCAAACAGGCTTTGAAAATTCAACCGGATTTATCCGTGTTGAGATTCAATTTGGGAAATCTTCTTTTAAAGGAAAACAAATGGGAAGAAGCTATTTTCCAGTATGAAGAAGGTCGAAGATATCAGAAAGCGCCGCCCAGGGTTTTAGCCAATTTGGGATTCGCCTATCAAAAAACCGGACAATATGAAAAGGCCGTATATTATTACGAGGAATCAGCAAACGCCGATCCCAGGGATGCCGGCGTATATTATAATTGGGCGCTGATTCTCATACGCCAGGGAAAAAAGGAAGAAGCGCAAGCGATTTTACAGCATGCCATCAAATCCATTCTTCCAGGCTCCGCCGGCTTAAAAACAATTCGTGAATTGATAGAACGAATAAAAACTTGAATCAAGCGCTGATGTAAACACACGCGGCCGATAATTGGCCTGGAGGGCAAGAGCGCTCGCACCGGGTCCGCCTTCCGTGGCACCCATCCCGGAATTGTAGCCGTCCGTGGCCGCTTGGGCGTTCTCACCCTTCCGCCAAAAACACATTTCCATCATGAATACCGGCATTCAATAAAATTACACTAGCCCTGAACGTCGATATTTTCGCCCAACCCGTCTTGAGTAACCTGCGAGACTTTTCCCGCCGTGGCGATCTTAATCATTTTCTTCGTCAGTTCCAATGCCTGAGCTTGATTCTGTTCAAGAACCTTCATGAGATCGGATGCACCGGTATTTGACACACCGCCAATGCTTGACATATCGCTTCCCCCCCCCTTGAATCATCTATGCCGCAATGTTCAACCTGGACTTTGACGACTGCGGATCCGACGGATTTTTAGCCGCCTTTTTCATCGCTTCAACCCAGGTGTTTCGCAGATCTTCAATCAGAGGTCGAATCTCAAGTAGTGGTTGGTGATCCTTCTTTACGTTGGCTTCTCCCAGCTTCTCAAGGAAGAAAACGTAAAGCCTTTCAAGATTCAATGCGATCTCCCCACCTTTATCCTTATTCAGCGAGGTCAACAACTCCGTGAATATCGCTTGTACTTTCAACAACAAATTACTTATTTTTTCCAGATTTTTTTGCTCAAAAGCTTCGTCAGCCTGAGTCATGAATCTCAGCGCGCCGTCATACAACATCAAGATCAATGCTTCCGGGCTTGCGGTATCAATCTGCGTTTTTCGATATGAATCCTGCTGACTTATATAGCTCATGATTAGCGCCCCCCATCGGAATCAACGGATTTTTGGGAAAATCCGTCCGAGGTTTTCCGAAAAATCATACGAATTCCGTTTTCCAATAAAGGGAGTTGATATTCATTAAATCTCATTGCGGCTTCAAAAAAAACGGTCATTTCAGTCAACCAAGCAAAAAGCGTAGCAAGCGAATTTGACTTGAGATTTTTGATTTCCATCGTGTGACGCGTAATAAAACGCGTTTGATGAATTGAAAACCAGGAAAATAAAGTCGAGTTCTCGCAGAGTTTATCGTGCAACTTCAATATTTCATCATAATCGGCGAGCGCGGTGCCGTTCAGATCTTGCGGCAAGACATCTCCGACCGACTTCGTGAGTTTCCTGCATAGATTTATTCCAGTCTTGGCGACGGATTCCTGTGCTCTTACATCCATTAAAATTTCATCAAGCTTTTTTCTCAAACTTGAAAAATCACATTTAACCGAAGTTTCCAGAGCTTGTGAAATAATCTGCTTTATCGGCGCGCTTTTATGTAGGTATTCGTTGATAACCTCATTCAAGGGGCGACATTGCACATGCTTCTCAACGACCCCGCCTTCAGTAGCATTGATAACGGTTTGGCGAGTCTGCCGAAATTGATCTTCGAACCATCCTCTATAAAGATTCATGTTCTGATCGGTAAATAAAAATCGACCGTTTTCTTTTTCAATTTTGTGAATTCCCTTGAGTGAAATATAATCGAGTGTTTCATGTTCAAGAGACGTAAAACTGTGTACCGAATCATAAAAGACATCGTCTGAATAAGACCCGCGGGCGTATAAACGACCGTCTTGAAATGATAAATCCAATCCGATGAAAACTATCGGATCGCATTCCAATTTTCTTGCCATGTCAAAAGCCGTGGTCGCGATCGAGCCCCACGAAACAAGTTTTCCTATCGGTTCACGGAATGATTCCATGATAGGCGCCAGCCCGCCGCCGAAAGTCATCAGCATCTTTTGCCCGTGAAAACTGGTCAAGATATCCGGATGAGTCATCAGTTCAAGCGCCAAAACAACTTCCATTTCCTCCTCGACTCCGACGAAATCCAGGGAATTCAAATAAGAGGGATCGGCGGCGCATACTATATCCGGTCTGATGCCATGAGTCACCAATTGCCGAAATGAAGTGTCAACGGCAATGATCAAAAATTTACCCTTAACGCTACGCAGCAAACCAACATTCTTTTCGAGTGAAGGACCGGCCGCAACGATAATAGCCGGAACATTTTGGAATTTACCGAACAATCTCGCGACTCCAGGGAATGCTGTCATTGCCGCCATATTGGCGAAATAGTTGGAATGAAATTCATGCCCGGCGTGCATTAGGGTGATCAGATTTCCTTTCGAGCGATTGCAGAGAAAACGAATTTTTTCTTTCAGCCTTTCGAAATAATCCGGAAATCTTGATAAAGTCGGGGGATGTTCGAGAATCGCCAACCGCTCAAGAGATGTCCAGTCGAGGCAGGTATTCCAAGTTTCTCCGACTTCATCAGGCGTCATTCCGATGCACCAATCAACGCGACGATCCGTCAACGGCCCGCGTAGATCTCGAACCGACAAAGCCGTAAAAAAAACCATCGGATCGGGCTCCACAACGATTACCTGATGCTCCCGGCCGGTATCGGGAAGCCGCGAAAGAGCTTCCTGCAATGTGTAACCCAAACCCATTCCCAGAATCAAGACATGGGAATGATCGGTTATCGCGACATCCACCTGGCGCTTGGCTTCAGCTTGGGGATTATATCTGCTGTGAAATGCACAGGTTTTTGCGTCATTCAATTTGATTATAAGCGTCGGATCACCGCATTTGGCGGTTTCAACTTGATAGCCGACTTCATTAATTTGAGTTTGTTGGAGTTTGATCAAGGACACCAAACGCGGATGCCGCAAAAGCGCCGGCATATTCAACGTTCGAAATGAAGAAGCGCCCATTTCTCTCGATGATTTCAGCGCCGACTCTTCCGCGCTTTTTTCCCTGTCTATCGGGGTGTGGTTTTGATGATTATTTTCCACTCCCAATCTCCCTGAATGCACTGATTTTCATCTTACCCGAACCAAACACCGGAATTATTTTATACTTTCAAGTTCTTTGAAAAATTTCTGACTTTCGGAAAAAATGTCGAGGAACTCATATTCCAAACTATCAGCCATACCGACAAAATCTTGATTTTCTTGAGCTATTCGAAGAGATGTAACTTGATCAACAAGCCGCTCGAAAAGTTTTTTTCTTTTTAATTCCAATGAAGATTCACTCATGGAGCGGGCAAATCCGATGCCCAGATTACGGAGAATTGTATTAAGCCATTCAAGCCCGTCAACAAGTTCCAGAAATTGCTCCATGGCTTCTTTGGCTTTTCCGATTCGAAGATTTTGAGCGATCTCGCCGGCTATACCTTCCAGATATGGAAGCACTTCAGCGCTGTTCTCCACCGCTATTTTAATCATCTGCTGCGCCGTTGCGGCTAAAAATTCCAATTTTTCAAATTTGCCGATCATTTCTCTTTCAAATTCCACCTTATTTTCCGGGTCAAAGGATTTTCCATCGGCAAGAAAATCGACGATTTCCAAACCGCTGCCTTTAAGATATTCCCGAACAGCTTCAAACAAATCAAGCAAGGTGGTTTCGGCAGTTATGCCCTCGACTTCGAAGGGTTGGTCGTTAAGAAAAATATTCAACGCGATATCCTTTCATAGATCATTCATTAAAAACACATTGGATAAGAACATCGTCTTTTTATAAAGTTCCTAACTTGATCAAAATATCCTTCTTCCGTGTTTTTCTCCAATTCGGCTAAAATTGCGAAATATTTAACTGGAACTGCCGGTCAACTGTGCAAGTTGTTGAGAAAAAGCTTCGGATTGACTTTGATATTTCGACATGGCTGTTTCAAGAGCAGCATACTGTTTGATTAAAGCTTCCTCACGGTTTTGGAGGCGTTCTTCCTGGGTGGTGATTTGGTCGTTCAGCAAGGTGATTTGCTTGTCCATTTCGCTGTTTGAACTGGTAACCCCGCTTCGGCCGACCCGTGAGGTAAGAATACCGTCGCTTTTTGTAAACTCATTTAGTGTGGTTTTAAGCCTTCGTGCAATACCGGTCGATGAATCCGAAGTCGAATCCTTGGCAAACAGTTCGGCGACCTTATCGGGAGAATTCGTTAAGGCATCCGTCAACTTGTCTTCATCGGTCACTTCCAGAAGCCCTACTTGGGTATCCTCATAATCGGATCCTATTTCCCCGGTCGTGATTCCCAAATCCGAGAGGCTGTCAAATAATTTATCCGAACCGCCGACAATGCTCGACATAACAACACGCATTCGACTGCGAACGGAAGTAAGGGTAGAGTCAGAGCTCAACAGACCGATTGAATAATTATCTTCATAAGTTGCAAGATCGTCCTCGGTCATGGCATCTTTTTCCGTGTCAGTCAAGGCTTCCAACGTATAATCGTGCTCTTCCGTGAGTTTGGTGTATACGGTCTGGACAACATCATTATAGGATGTAATAAAGTCGTCTATCGCCTTTCTTGATACGGTCGTATCGGCAGCAATCGTAACGGTTTCACCGGTTGCATCGGTCACGCCCTTTAACGTAAAAGTCACACCATCCACGACATCGGATACGTCATTGGATTGACGTGTCTGATCCGCACCGCCGAACATCCCATTAACGCTGAATACGGCATTTTGCCCGACATCCTGAGCCGCGGTAGTCAAACCCATGGCGGATAGAAAATTGCTGGTATCGGTAGCGGCTCCCAAAGCAATCGATGTATTTCCTGTCTGCGTAGATGAAAGAATGAATTTACCGTTGGTTGAGTCGTATTCGGCTTTTACACCAACCTTGGTGTTGTTGTTGATTGTGGTCATCAACGTCTGAAGAGTAACCGATCCCGGGTTTGAAATGCTGAAATTCACTCCGTTAATGGTGAAAGAACCCGCCGTTACGGCCGTCGAAAAGCCGGCGTCTTCCAAGTAAGCTTGAGTTTGAATATTGGAAATAGGTTTGCTGCTTTCCAAAGACGAGCTCAGTGCCGTTCCGGTAACCGTCGTAGTTGAAAGCTTCAAGCTGTCGACCAGATTTCCCGTTACATTTTCGATTTTGATGGACGCTGATGTACCTTTATCTGACGATTTGATCGCGACTTTTCCCGTGGCGGCATCATAATATGCCGACTCAATTCCATCAATGTTTTCTATTTTGTCGAGAACCGAATTTAGGGTATCGGTATCGGAATAGGAAATGTCGGTAGCCGTACCATTGACGGTGACACGCATCGAGTAAGTTCCGGCGGTGATCGCCGGGGTCAGCGACAACGCACCTAATTGCGAACCGGCCGCCTGCGCAGCCGTTAGGCCCAGGTTGGATGAGCTTTGGTTAATCGCCGCGCCTTGCTGATTTCCTGAAATCATTCCGACAACACTAAGAAAATCACTCGTATCAGCCGTTGAACCCAAACCTATAGCATTACTTGTACCGTCTTTTCGCGTAAATTTTACGGTATCCGTTGAAGAATCATAACTCGCGCTGATATTGGTACTGGATGTAATACGCTCCATAACATCCTGCAGAGTGTCCGACTGATTATCTATGGTTATTTGGACTCCATCCACCGTGAAAGTGCCGGAACTGGGAGTCGTCGAAAATGAAGCACTGGAAAGCGTTTCTCCTTCGTCAAAATCGGAAGTTTTAGTCGAGGCTCCGAATACAGACGAAGTAAAATTGCCGGTACCATCGGTTAAAGTGAACTTAACCGAGTCCGCGCTGCTTGTATTGACAAGCCGAAGTTTTCCGGATCCTTCATCATAACGAAATTCCACCAATCGATCGTCAGGGTTTCCAGTTTCAATACCGCTTTTGGTTAAAGAAGCTTTTTTGTCGATCTGGTGATTAAGGTTATCGATCACATCGTCAATAGATGTTGATGAAGAAATCCCTGTTAAATCAAGTGTTTCAAGCGGCCCGGCGGTACGCTGCAGGGTCATTGTCCCAATTCCTGATACTCCCAATTCATTTAAAGTAGTATCCGATCCCGAATTAATGGAGGTCAAGGTCGATCTGCTTACAGGGGTATTTTTATCCAAAGTGATTTTTGAAGCGGTATTGAACATCTTGTTGATAATCGTTCCGCCACCGGCATCTTCAATATCTATGGTTTTCGTAGAATCAAGGAGGTTAAACTTTATCTGGTTCGCACTTTCATCGAAATTGGCGACTATCTTTCCCTTCAACTCGGAATTAGCGGAAATCTTAGTGTTTATGGAGGTAATCATATCTTTCATGGACGAACCGGCGCTCAAACCCAACGATAAAGTATGAACTCCGGAACCTGAAACCGTGACGGTCAAATCACCCGCCGTGACTCCGGCGGCTCCTAATGTTACATTGGCTCCCCCGAGAGTTGTGCTGCTTTCCAGATTGTTGCCCAGTTCAAGGGTGCCGGCTAATTTATTACTCGATGAAACCTTAGTAGTTGTTGCCAGTTGTTTGATATTCAGGGTATAACTTCCGACTTTAGCCGACGTACTCGCGACCGCGCTCAAATTTTTATCGCTGGATGAGGTTACGGTTTTCGTATTGAACGTTCGTGAAAAAATCAGATCCGTGGCCTTGCTCTGCAAGTCGAATAGTTTCAGGTTAATATCCTGAAGCATGGACTTCTGGAGAGAAATTTTGTTTCGCTTCTGCTCTAGCCTATCGACGGGAATCCGTTCACTTTCCATGATCTTATCAATCAAACTTTGGGTGTCCATGCCGCTTGATAGTCCGCCGACCCAGTTTCTCGTTATACTGCTGACCATATGAATTTACCTCCTTATGGGGAACCTCGTAATAATATCTTTATATATAGTCGTCGATTTATGCCTTTTTATCAAACAACATTCCAAGATAATCATTCATCTTGGAAACAAGGTCAAGGACTTCTTTTGCCGGGATTTCCCTGATGGTCTTGCCGGTGTTTGCGTCCGTGACCGTAACCATGGTTTCCCTGGTTTTATCATGAACCTGAAAGCTTAAAGATCTATCGAAGATAATGGCTGTTTTATTTAATTTATCGACAGCTTCGCTGACTTTCTCCGCCTGCTTCTTGGGGTCTTGTTCCTCCTTCTCTTTTCGAACGGCTTCCTGCTCCATGGGTGTTCCACTGGCAGAAGTGGGTATCACTGCTTCCTGTTCCGAAGATGGGACAGGAGTGAGAATTGGTTTCACTGTTCCAATTTCCATACCAATTTTCCTCCTTTCTTAAAACTTACCGCGGTCATTGCGATTTGAAGTATGGTTTTCCTGCCCCCGCCCCGTTCCGTTGAGTGGAAGCGAAGGCAGGAATTCGGCTATAAAAACCTTTGATAATTCACGAATTACTTGAGGAGTGATAAGACGCCCTGCGGGACGAGATTGGCTTGCGCCAACATCGCGGTACCTGATTGAGAAACGATCTGATTGCGTGTGAATTCGATCATTTCTTGAGCTATGTCGGCATCCCGGATTCGAGATTCGGCTGAAACCATGTTGCTGTGTGAATTACTTAAGTTATTGATCGCGTATTCGAGACGATTTTGGAATGCACCAAGCTTCGAACGCTCCGATGATACGGCGTCGATCGCCTTTCCGATTTTCGACAGCGAACTATTGGCGCCGTCTATGGTCGTCAAATCAAGATTATCAACACCCAAAGCTTCGGCGCTCATGTCGTTCATGGATACCTTCATTATTTGACCTTCGTCGGCACCGATCTGGTACTGAGGTGTATTGTCGACTACATGCAAACGAAAGTTTTTATCGCCGCTGCCCCTAGCCGAGCCGTCGGTTATTCCAAGTCGTGAGTAAGTATCGGTATTATCGGAATTGAAGGTTACCTGACTCAGAATAGCGCTGGAATTATCGACATTTTCCTGACCTACCCGCAACGCCGTGAATGCCATGACTCCGCCGATCTGGTCGACGCGAACATCCACATTGGCTGCCGAGAAGACGGCATTGGCGCTCGCCTGGAAGGCTTCAAATTCGACCATGTCCGCCGCTGCGCATGTGGAAACGGTCGAATAGGCTATCCATTCTCCGATATCAACACCGTCGGTCACGGAGAAAGTGACTTGTACACCCGTAGTAAGCGTGTAGTTGGTAAATCCCCAAACGGTCTTGGAACTGTCTTTTTCACCATCGACGAATCCGCTGGATGTTCCGTTTTGGAACCCAAGCGTGAGCGCTCCGGTGGCTCCCGAAATCGCTATGGTTGACGCGATGGTTGCGGTTGTGGGCTCGAAATTAATTCGAAGTTGTCCATCAACCACAGTAGACGACAGACCGGAAATCGTCACCGCGGCGGTTTCAATAGCTCGCGCCAACCCATCCATGGTCCAATTGCCGGAGGCGATCACAACAGCAACAGTCTGATCACCGGCGGAAATCGTGAAGGTTTCACCGCCGGCCGCGGTAATTAGCAGACCTTCTTCCAATCCCTTTGTTCCCGCGACTTGGGCGGCTTGAGAGGCGAACGTGATGTCGATCCCTTCAAGCAATCCTTTGGCGCGGCCGGCCTCGGTTCGCGTTTGACGGATATTTCCGAATTCATCTTTCAGGGTCAACTCAACCAAATTGTTTGTGGCTTCGCGAACCGTTGAAAACCCAAGGCTGTTGAGCAACGATTGATCGGCCGAGAAACCGATTTTTCCGTCATCACCGATGCTTCCCGAGGTGATCTGAATGTAACCCCCCAAACCGGATACATTTGTTTGCGTGGTATTGATGACACCGACTTTGGAGTTCTTAACACCAAGCCCGCTTGTGCTCACCAAAGCGTTCTGCAACGCCGCCGCGAGTTTGTCCAACGTCATTTGACGGTCAACGGTAAAGCTTGAATTCTTGGAATTACCGTTTGCCGAAACTGTCAGCGGGTTATCCAGAACGAACACGCCGTTGGCATCGTAGAATTGGGCAATGCTTTGAAGTTGGGTGTCTCCCTTGGCTAAAGTCGAAGAATCGCCTTGAATAGTGAAGATTTGCGTGCGTTGCATCTCCGAAATACCGCCGCTAATCAACGCGATACTCACGTCATAATCACCGCTTCCCTCGCCTGTTCCGCTGACCAGCCCGTCAACATACGTCGAACTTGAACTGATTAAGGCGGTTTGGCTGCCGTCAAGAAGCTTCTTGGTATTGAATTCGGTGTTTCGGGAAATTCTATTCAAGTCATCCCGAAGTTGATTAACTTCTTTCTGGATTTCCAAGCGGTCATTACTGGTAAGCGTATCGTTTGTAGATTGCAGGGCGAGCTCGCGCATTCGTTGAAGAATGCTGTGAGATTCATTCAGCGCACCTTCCGCGCTTTGAACCATTGAGACTCCGTCTTGGGCGTTCAATATGGCCCTCGACAACCCTCTTACCTGGCGGCGAAGTTTTTCACTGATCGCCAAACCGGCTGCGTCATCCGCGGCTCGGTTGATCCGAAGACCTGAGCTCAGTTTCTCCACTGATTTTTCAAGTCGACCTGAAGTTGCGTTTAATGTACCATAAGTTTGTATCGATAATACGTTTTGATTGATTCTGAGAGACATGGCTCTTCCTCCTTGAATCGACTTTTCACGCTTCCGTGCGCGAGAAATTCAATTAGCGATATAAATAAAAATGAATCGTGTGCATCCCCCTTTCTTATGATCTTATTACGGTCCGAGAAAACAGAGTTTTCCCATATCGTCAATATATTTATCGACACTGGGAACCGGATTGTTAGCAGCGAAATTAGACGGTATTACACCAGCATCACAGATTATCAGCAATAATTCTTTCATATATATTAAACCTGGCTTATTTTCTTCAATTTTCTTTATATTCTGTCGGATCGAAAAAAAAACATCTTCTACTGTAATAATTGCAAAACACTCTGTAGAACGAGATTGGCTTGTGCCAACATCGTGGTCCCTGATTGAGAAACGATCTGATTGTGTGTGAATTCGATCATTTCTTGAGCTATGTCGGCGTCCCGGATTCGAGATTCGGCCGAAACCATGTTGCTGTGTGAATTATTTAAGTTATTGATCGCGTATTCGAGACGATCATGGTCAAGCCAACCTTAAGTTGCATTTAATGTGTCATACGTTTGTATGGATAATACGTTTTGGTTAAGTCGCAGCAACATTTAGAGTCCTCCTTGAACCTATTTCTCACGCATCCTTGCGTAAGAACAATCATGAATTAGACACCAAAGATGATTTCAGGCGGATCCATTCGGCTTTTCTCCCTTCTATAACGATTTGATAATTCGATTAATAATCATTTCAGAAGTGCCAGCACTCCCTGAGGTATAAGATTGGCTTGAGCAAGCATCGCCATACCGGATTGCGAAACGATTTGATCTCTCGTGAATTCAACCATTTCGGAGGCCACATCAACATCCCTTATTCTTGATTCCGACGATATCGCGTTGTCGTGAGTATTACGCAAGTTGCTCACGGAATTTTCCAGACGGTTTTGGAATGCTCCAAGTTTTGCGCGCTCATCCGAAACCATGTCTACGGCCATGCTTATTTTGCCCAGAGACGCATTAGCACCATCGACACTCGTCACATCCAGGTTGTCGACATCCAGGGATTCCGCCGTCATTGAACACATCGAGATTTTCATTATCTGACCTTCATCAGCGCCGATCTGGAATTGCGGAGTATTATCGACGACATGGACCCGGAAATTTTTATCTCCGCTCCCCTTTGTCGAGCCTTCCAATATTCCAAAAAGGTTCTTAACCGTAGTCCAGCCGGCTGTCGAGGTTGTAGCGGAAAGAGAGAGACTTACATAACTGGTAAATGCGTCGAGCCCGTCGCGATTTTCTTGTCCGACACGCAATGATGTAAACGCCATGGCGCCGCCGATCTGATCGATACGCATTTTCACGCTGCTGGCATTCAGAGTAGTGTTGACGGAAGACTGAAAGGTTATGAATCTAACCATATCGACGGATGTCACCACGGTCACGGAAGCATATGCCGTAATATCGCAAGAGTTGTTGCCGTCGCTTAGTGAAAAAATCGTGGCGTAACTGGTCACGGACTGGTCAAAAGCCGAGAACCCCCATTCCACATTTTGAACATCCTTCGCGCTGTCGGTAAAACCGGCGAAAGTCCCATTGGCAAAACCGAGAGTTGTGGCATTCGTGGCATTTAAGATCAAGATATTACTCAAAATGCCTACCGCAACGGTAGCCGTCGGTTCATAGCTTAAGCGTATTTCACCTTCGACGACATTGGCTGTCAAACCGCCTATTCCGGCCACCTGAGCGTTGATGCTTCGGGCAATTCCCTCCAGAGTCCAGTAACCTGAAGCGCAACCGGATATTGTTATGGTCGCGCTAAGGCCGCCGGCTGAAATATCGAAAGTTTCGTCTCCGGAAATATATAATCCGGCTTCCAAACCCTTGGTTCCCGCAATTTGCCCGGCTTGCGCCGCGAATTTGAGATCGACCCCGTCAAGCAAACCGCGCGCTCTTTGGGTTTCCGTACGTATTTGCCGAAGATTGCCGTAATTGTCTTTCGTGGTTATTTCAACCAGGTTGTTTTTTGCTTCCCGCACGATCGAAATTCCCAAGCTGTTTAGAACCGCCTGATCCGTTGAAATCGCGATATTACCGGCCTCCCCTATGCTTCCCGACGTAATTTGAATATATCCGCCCAGATTGCTGATGTTTGTTTGGGTCGTATTGATGACTTGTACTTTGGAATTTTCCAAAGCCAGTGCGCTGTTGCTGACAAGAGCGTTTTGCATGGCGGCCGCCACTTTATCGAGACTCATTTGTCCGTCGATCGTAAACGAACTTGATTTGGAATTGCCGTTAAAAGTGATCGTTTGAGGATTATCAATTACGAAAACACCGTTGGAGTCATAAAATTGAGCGATGCTCTGTAATTGAGTGGTGCCTTTAGCAAGCGTCGAATCGGTTCCATTAATCGTAAAAATTTGCGAACGCAACATCTGCGAAATTCCCCCCGTAAGAAGGGTTATACTGACATCGTAATCACCGCTTCCCTGGCCCACGCCGGAAACCAGACCATTTACTCCATTCGAGCTGGCGCTGATAAGCGCCGTCTGGCTGCCGTCGAGCAGTTTTTTAGTGTTGAACTCCGTATTGCGTGCTATGCGATTCAAATCATCGCGCAGCTGATTGACTTCTTTTTGAATTTCCAATCGATCATTGCTTGTGAGAGTATCGTTGCATGACTGCAATGCAAGCTCCCTCATGCGTTGAAGAATGCTGTGCGATTCATTCAGCGCTCCTTCGGCGCTTTGAATCATTGATATCCCGTCTTGGGCGTTTAAAATGGCTCTCGCCAATCCTCTTACTTGACGGCGAAGCTTTTCGCTTATCGCCAAACCTGCCGCATCATCCGCCGCTCGGTTAATTCTCAACCCGGAACTGAGTTTCTCTACCGATTTCTCCAATCTGTTGGAAGTATTGCTAACTACGCCATAGGTGCTGATTGAAAGTGTATTTTGGTTGATTCGTAACGACATGATTTTTCCTCCGTGATACTCGATGAAACGCTTCCTTGCATTTCATATTATTAGTCGAAAAAAATTTAAGAAACGAAATCAATCAAGGTTCGGATGCTATGTCATAAACATTCCTCACTTTCATAAGTTGAATCGTCCCTGTTCCCTTTCATTGTGCTTTTTATATTCATTTCAATAAATCAAGAATTCCCTGCGGAATAAGATTAGCTTGCGCAAGCATAGCCATTCCGGATTGAGAAACAATCTGGTCTCTGGTAAATTCAATCATCTCTTGAGCGATGTCGGCATCGCGGATTCTTGACTCGGCCGAAGTTTGATTCGAATGCATGTTCTGCAAATTATTAACGGCGTATTCCAAACGATTTTGAAAAGCGCCGAGTTTCGACCTCTCCGCCGACACGGAATTTATCGCTTTCGAAATCTTCTCGATCGCCGTATAAGCACCTTCAATGGAAGTCATATCGAGGTTATGAACATCGAGTGCTTGAGCTGTCATCTCCGACATGGATACTTTCATGATTTCCCCCTGCCCGGCTCCGATTTGGTATTGCGGCGTATTATCCATGACATGCACGCGAAAATTCATATCGCCCACGCCTTTCGCCGTCCCGGCCGTAATACCAAGTTGCAGGAGGAGACTGTCTCCGGCGGATGCCGTATCCGACAAACTCGCATCTATAGTGACAACACTGGAATAGGCATCCATACCATCGCGATTTTCGCGACCTACCCTAAGAGATGTAAAAGCCAATGCTCCATCGATTTGATCCACGCGAATCTGCACCGTCGCGGCAGATAAAAGATAATTGGCGGTTGCCTGGAAGTTCAGAAAACTCGCCAAATCAGGAGCTGTTAAGGAATTGGTATCGGTACCCAGAGATGTGTAAACGTCTATTGAAGTGCTGGCGACGCCGTCGGATACGAATAATCTTATCGTGTTGCCGGCGCTGAGTTCGGGACGATATTTTGAAAAGCCCCACTCTATTCTTGAATCATCCTTGTCGCAGTCAACAAATCCGCTGTAGTTTCCGTTGTCGATCCCTATCGTCGTCGCAGAAGCGGCATTCGCGATTACTATCGTAGTTCCGATACTTGCGGCGGCGGTAGCAGGCTTGTCGTATGTTATTCGCAGTTGGCCGTCGACAACGGTAGCAGATAGACCTGAAATGTAGGAAGCAGCGGCGGCAGGCCCGACTTGCACATTGAAGCTGCGGGCGAGCCCTTCCATAGTCCAAAATCCGGCCAAAACCGTTATAGTAGCTTCATTTCCTCCCGCTGAAACGCTGAAGTTTTCGTTGGCGGAAAGGGAAAGACCGGCTTCAAGCCCCTTGGAACCCGCGATTTGAGCGGGCTGACAGGAAAACTGGATATCGATACCGTTAAGCAGGCCGCTCGCGCGGTCGGCTTCGGTTTCCGTTTGCCGCACATTGCCGGAATCATCCGTCAACGTCATTTGTACAAAATTATTTTTTGATTCACGGACCGTCGAGAAACCCAGGCTGTCAAGCACTTTTTGATCGGATGAGAAGTTGAATTCGCCCATGTCGCCGATATACCCGGAATAAACTTCCATATACCCTCCCATATCCGCCAAACCGGTTTGGGAGGTTGTAATCAATTGGGCGCTGGAATTTTCAATCGCGAGTCCGTCGTCGCTTACTAAAGCATTTTGAATTGCCGCGGTCAGATCATCAAGAGTCATCTGACCGTCCAATACTAGTCCCGTTGTTTTAGTATTTCCATTGACATTCAAAGTTTGAGGCGTATCCAAGACAAAGACACCATTGGCATCATAGAATTGAGCGATGCTTTGCAGTTGAGTCGTTCCTTGCGCCAGATCGGAATCGGAATCGCGAACCGTGAATATTTGGGAACGCTGCAATTGCGATATGCCGCCCGAGAGCAAAGCAATACTGACATCGTAATCGCCGGCATTTTCACCGCCGCCGACAACCAATCCGCGCGCCCACTTCGAACCTGTACTTATTATCGCCGTTTGACTGCCGTCAAGCAGTTTCTTGGTATTGAAATCGGTGGACAACGCGATTCTATTGATGTCGTCGCGAAGCTGGTTGACTTCCTTCTGTATTTCCAGGCGGTCGCCGCTTGTCAAAGTGTCGTTGCTTGACTGTAGCGCCAATTCCCGCATTCGTTGTAAAATCGCGTGGGTTTCGTTGAGCGATCCCTCGGCGCTCTGGATCATGGAGATGCCGTCTTGGGCATTTAAAAGCGCACGAGATAGTCCGCGTATTTGCGTGCGAAGTTTTTCGCTTATCGTCAATCCGGCGGCATCATCGGCGGCGCGATTGATGCGCAAACCCGAACTTAGTTTCTCTATCGATTTTTCCAGGCGCGAAGATGTAGCGCTCAAGGCGCCGTACGTCTGAATCGCAAGAATGTTGGCATTAACTCTGAGAGACATGTTGATTCCTCCTTGAATCACACAACCGCGCATCCTTGCACGGCGTTAAAACACCGAGGTTACACTATTGAGTCCTGCCTTTCGAAAACTCCTCAAGCTCGGCGGATTACGGCGCTGGCGCCTAATCCGCCCTACCCGAAAATCGGCTTTCATTTTGCAGTTATCAATAGTTCTTTTCGCCCGTTTTCGGTAGCTCCTTTGCCGTTGAAGAAAAAATAAAATTTCGTATCTTCTATTTCGGCAGGAAGTTGTAATTCCCTCTAGTCCAATACAGTCGAATTATTTCCATTATTACCAATTATCGGCAAATTTCCTCTTATTTTATTTAATTATGGCACATTATCGTGTATTTTCTCGCGAACAGTTATCGACCGAGATAGGCACGGAAAAATCTATCAGGCACCAAGGAACCCAGGGCAAACGCACGAAAAATCGTATCTTCTCAATATTTCGGGGTAACCGTAGACGCGGCATCTTGCCGCGTGGGTTTAAGCGGCTGGAAGCCGCTTCCACTTTTTATTCACCGCTTTTTATTGAGAAGATACGAAAAATCGACAAATTCCATTTGGTTCACGGTGGATTACGCTTCGGCGATGGCTTGCTAATCCCCCCTACAATCGATTCTCGGTAATGATTTCATCAATTTCATGCAATTGCCCTGCCAAGTAACCGAGAAAGAACACACAGAGGAATATATTCACCATAGACGCCGAGAAACAGAGAAGTAAATTTTTCTCGGCGGATTCCGGCGGCAAGCGCCTAACTCGCCCTACGGCATATGACTACATTTTTTTATAGTTATTCTCCGCGTCTGGTGGCCCAGCGATGAAAGAACATTCGAGAATGGTCGCCGGTCTAAAAAAGAGAAAAAAAAAGCTTCCCGGTGAAGGGAAGCTTGGAATGGATTTGTTTACTTCAAAAGCGTCAAAACACTTTGGGGAACGAGGTTTGCCTGTGCAAGCATGGCTGTGCCTGACTGGGAAACGATTTGATTACGAGTGAACTCAATCATTTCCTGGGCGATGTCCGCATCTCTGATGCGTGATTCCGCAGATACCATGTTGGTGTGAGCGGTGTTCAGGTTGTTGATCGCATATTCAAGCCTATTTTGAAAAGCTCCGAGTTTCGATCTTTCCGACGAAACTTTGTCTATAGCTTGATTGATCTTGCTCAACGAATTACTGGCAGCGTCAATGTTGGTCATATCAAGATTGTCAACACCAAGCGCATCGGCGCCCATGTTTCCTATTGATATTCCCATGATTTGCCCTTCATCGGCACCGATCTGGAATTGGGGTTTATTATCGACGATGTGGACCTTGAAGTTTTTGTCGCCGCTTCCTCTCGTCGACCCGTTCGACAAGCCCAGACGCGAGAAAGAATCGGTATTGTCGGAATTAAAGGTCACCTGGCTCAGAATAGCGCTGGAATTGTCGACATTTTCCTGACCTACGCGCAACGCCGTGAAAGCCATGACTCCGCCGATTTGGTCGACGCGAACATCCACATTGGCTGCCGAGAAGACAGCGTTGGCACTCGCCTGGAAGGCTTCAAATTCGACCATGTCCGCCGCTACGCATGTGGAAACGGTCGAATAAGCCGCCCAAGTGCCGATATCGACGCCGTCGGTCACGGAGAAAGTGACCGCAATCCCCGTGGTAAGAGTATAGTTGCTGAATCCCCAGACGGCTTTGGAATTGTCTTTTTCACCATCGACAAATCCGCTGGATGTTCCGTTTTGAAATCCGAGCGTAAGCGCGCCGGTGGCACCTGAAATCGCTATAGTTGAAGCGATGGTCGTAGTTGTGGGCTCGAAATTAATTCGAAGTTGTCCATCAACCACCGTGGATGTCAGACCGGAAATCGACACCGCGGCGGTTTCAATGGCTCGCGCCAAGCCTTCCATGGTCCAGTTGCCGGAAGCGATAACAACGGCAACCGTCTGATCGCCGGCGGAAATCGTGAAGGTTTCGCCGCCGGCCGCGGTAATTTTCAAACCTTCCTCCAACCCCTTTGTTCCGGCGATTTGGGCGGCTTGAGAAGCGAATGTGAGGTCGATACCGTCAAGCAACCCGGTTGCGCGATTCGATTCGGTCCTAGTCGACGTAACATTACCGAATGAATCCTTCAACGTCAATTCGACCAAATTATTCTCGGACTCGCGAACCGTGGTCATGCCGAGACTATTGAGAAGGCTCTGATCACCGGCGAAGGAAACCTTTCCCTGATCGCCGATACTTCCCGAAATGAGCTGAACGTAGCCGCCGACTCCGGCCAAACTCGTCATGCCGGTGTTGATGACTTGCGCTTGTGAGCCTGAAACGCCTAATCCGGAGACGCTGGTAAGTGCATTCTGAAGAGCCGCCGCCAGTTTATCGAGCGTCATTTGTCCGTCAAGGGTAATCGTCGCGCTTTTTGAATTTCCGCTGACCGTTATCGTTTGAGCGTTCTGAAGCACGAAGACACTGTTACTATCATAGAACTGAGCAATGCTCTGCAATTGCGTGGTCCCCTTCGCAAGAGTCGAAGAATCACCTTGAATGGTGAAAATCTGCGAGCGTTGCATTTCGGACACGCCTCCGCTTACAAGTGCGATACTGACGTCATAGTCGCCGCCGCCGTCGGTGTCTCCGACGACGATTCCCTTCACGGCTCCTGAACTGGAGCTGATAAGAGCAGATTGGCTGCCGTCAAGAAGCTTCTTGGTATTGAACTCGGTATTGTTTGATATTCGGTTCAAATCGTCACGAAGCTGATTGACCTCTTTTTGGATCTCCAAACGGTCGTTGCTGGTAAGAGTGTCATTTCCAGCTTGAAGCGCAAGTTCTCTCATGCGTTGCAGAATGCTGTGAGATTCATTGAGAGCTCCTTCAGCGCTCTGAACCATCGAGACTCCGTCTTGAGCATTCAAAATAGCCCTTGACAAGCCTTTAACCTGACGCCGAAGTTTTTCACTGATTGCCAGTCCGGCTGCATCGTCGGCAGCGCGGTTGATACGAAGCCCGGAACTTAGTTTCTCGACTGATTTTTCCAGGCGCGATGAGGTACTTTCCAAAGCACCATAGGTTTGAATTGAAAGAACATTCTGATTTATACGTAAGGACATGTTTGCTCCTCCTTGATATTCGTTACCTGGCGCATCCTTGCACCAAGCCCGCCACGACTTTAACCTACATTATTCACATTCCTCCTTTCGAATTTCAGTTGGTGGGGCTTGAAATCGCTTTTTTTCTTTTCTATTAGGTTTATCGGTATTTATTTAAAAATTATCGTGGGCTAAAAACGGCAAAAACCAAGCATTTTAATAAATGCTCGGCTTTTATTCCGGATTTTTACTGTGAAAAAACTTATTTACTTGAAATTTCGCTGTTTTTTAAACTAGTTCACCCTTTTTCTTTTATTGGTTCTCTTTCCTTATCGGAATAATACGGGTTTTTGTTTAGAATAATTTTTCGATGAATTTTTCGGTGAATTTACTCGTGTCATTTTTAACCTCTTATCTGAGTAGATCAAGAACTGTTTGAGCGGAAGTGTTCGCTTGAGCAAGCATTGCGGTACTCGATTGCTGGAGGATTTGGAATTTAGTCATTTCTATTACTTCCCGTGCCATATCCACATCTCTTATTCTGGATTCGGCAGCCGACATATTTTCCAACCCGACCTGCAAACTGTTATTAGTGTAGGTCATGCGGTTTTCTATAGCACCCAGCTTCGCCCGTTCGGAAGAAATAGTCTGCAACGCCTTGTCTATCAAACCGATCGCCGTTTCCGAGGATTCAACGGTTGTAAGATCCAAATCTTCAATTCCCAAGGCTTTTATATCGGTTTGTATGATGTTCGCCTTGGCGGTATGCCCTTGATTAGGCCCGATCTGGAATGATATAGAGGCATCCTTGATATGCATGGTAAAGGCATATTCGCCTTCGCCGTTCTGATAAGATTGCGGAGCTATATCAAATACGCTGCGCAAGGTGTTCGTCGAATCAGGGCTTCCCAGATCGGTGAAAGCAATGACGCCTGATTTCCCCGGAATAGTGGAATAGAATTTTATCGTCTGCATGGCGGTTTCAATCGCCGCCGCCACCTTAACACCGTTAGTACTGGCCGCCGTATTGAAATAGTTGGCTATATCAGTGAGTGATTTGAAGGATGCTCCCGCGGTCACATCACCCGAGGATAATGTGAGATTAAAGCTCTTACCATCGAGATCCATTACCTGTAAGTTGAGATTATCAACAGCAGTGTTTACAGCATTTTCGGCAATGACGACACCGTAAAACGCCGATGATTGATCGTAAGCGAAATTCTGATCGGCGGCGTTGCCGTCGAATCCGGAAGTAGTATCGCCTTCATACAGTTTCAGACCAACCGCGACATTTTGTGCACCACCGGCATCGGTAATAGTAAAGTTCGATTCGACACCCGTTTCGGTAGATTGAAGGAGAAGAGTTCCATTATGGTTATAAGCTCTGACTTGAAGGTTGTTGGTTCCGATCTGAAGATTGATCGCTTCGACCAGGGAATCCAACCCACCGGTGCTGTAATTAGCCGTCAGAGTAATTGTCGTCATGGTCGTAGCGGAATGTCTATCGCTTATCGTGAATATTGTTGTAGTACTGGTTAGGCTGAAATCGAAATCCGTCAGAGTGCCCCAGCTTTCTTTTTCGCCGTGATTGCCGCCGGTTCCCGTAAAGCGTCCGGACGCGATTCCCAGAGGATTTGCGGTCAACGAAAGATTCGAAATTGAAACGTAAGCCGCCGAACCGGTATTGAGCGTATAGAATTCAAGAGCATAGGAGTCGTTTATTTTACAGCGCACCTGACTCGTGGCTGCAACAAGATCGGCGTTTATTAATGAAGATACTTGACTCATGCTGAAAGTTCCGGATATTATCGTGATCGGAACCGTATTGGTTGAAGATACCGAATCATCCACATTAAAGGTAAAGCCTGCGGCAATCGAAATTCCCAGCTCGGCTGATATGGTAGTCGCGGACGCATTCGTCGGAGGCTGAAACATCAGGTCGATTCCCTGAATCAACCCGCTGGCGCGGCTGCCGGCAATTTGCGTGGTTACCGTAGTTCTCAGACCGGCCGCGACCCCCAAATTGGTTACGGCGATCGAATAAACCGGATCTTCAGGAGCAACAACTTCCTGGAAACCGAGAGCCGTAATAAGGCTCTGGTCTCCCGTAAAATTTACTTTACCGATGATACCGTTCTTCCCGGACGTAGCATTCAATTGCCCGTTGGTTTCTCCGCTGGAGCTGAAAGAGCAGGTTGAGGCCCCAAAATGAAGGCCGTTTCCGAGCTGGTCGGTGGTCATCGCGGCTTGAATTCGTTCGGCAAGTTGATCGAGCGTAAGATCTTTGCTGACGGTCAAACTTCCCTGTCCGTTATCGCCTTGAACGTAGAGAACCTCGGGCTGGGCAAGAATGAAATTGCCGAGTTTATCGTAGAAATTGGAAATCGACTGCAACGTGGTGGAGTTGCTGGCAACAGTACCATCGGTTTTCATAAGAATGTTCGATCTTTGTTCCTGCGCGGTTCCCGACATAACTTTTTGACCAACACCGGGAATATTGACCGCTTGCGGATACACGACTACGGAGAAATCCGAGAACGTCATGACTTCGCCCGTCACGACCCCTTCCAGGTTAGTGGGATCGCTTGTCGTCGTAACGGCCGTACCGCTTCCGTCAAGGAGTTTGCGCGTATTGAATTCAGTACCATAGGAAATTCTGTTGATATCTTCCTTCAATTGAGCAATTTCTTTTTGAATCTCCAGACGGTCGGTCGTCGTCAGAGTATCGTTGCTTGATTGCAAAGCCAATTCGCGCATGCGCTGCAACATTGACTGTACCTCATTCAATGCGCCCTCGGCCGTTTGAATCAAGCTGATTCCATCCTGGACGTTCATCATTGCGCGGTTGATTCCGTTGACCTGCGTTTTGAGCTTTTCGGAAATTGTCAAGCCCGCCGCATCATCCGCAGCTCTGTTGATACGCAGCCCTGAAGATAGTCGCTCAATCGAACTTGACAGTTTGCTATCATTCATCGACAAGTTCTTGTGAGCAGTTAGAGCGGTAGTATTAGTGTTGATTCTAAGGGCCATGGCTTTGCCTCCATACAGTTCGGGGTTGTTTTATAAGCTTTTTAGCCTTTTTACCCCGTTCTACTGAATCCATCGGATTCCGTACGCCTAATCCTTTAGGGCAGAATTCGGTGGTTTTTCCCTATTTTCTTCTCCTTTTCAGGATTTACTTCTATTTAGTTTTACTTTTGATCTGTTTTAACTTTTTTACCTAAAGATTTCATGAGCTCCTGCGGTAGATTTTTCAAGGGGTCAAGCGACTTTGTCTTTGCCGCTTCCCGATTTTCCTTTTGAATTTCCTCGTATACTTCCCAGCGGTGCACTTTGACGGACTTTGGGGCATTGATACCGATTTTGACCTGATCCTTGCCGATGTCGACAAGAACGATTTCCACATCATCACCAATGATGATCTTTTCGTTGATTTTTCTCGTTAAAACCAACATTAATCCCCGTCCTCCTTCTTTTTACCGGAGTCGAGGGAAGTTACCACATCCTTGATTTGCTCAGCGCGCTTGGTCATCTCATCAATGATCTTGACTTTAAGGTGATGGTGAGAATCGGTGGAAATAACCTGCCGACCTTTTCGGGTCTTAACATTGATGACGAGAGGCCCCTGAAGGTTGGCGGTCATATCTTTCGCATTATCGGGAATCGTCACGATGGAATATAAAACGGCATCCTCGGCGTTTTTCAAGCCGAGGAAAGCCGCGTCGCTATCTGATATTTCGAGGTCGTAAGAAAACATGAAATTAAGCGGTTCGATTATGACGAAAGCAAGATCGCCGTTGTCAACGCATTGGAGCCAACGAAAGGGACTTCCGTCTTGAGGGTTCAGGATTACGAATTTATGAAAGAGATCGAATCCCAATATACCCTCAGAAAAAGTAATGATTTCTTCAGGAGTGATATCAATTTCGCCGAACCGAGAAGTAGATACCTTCATACTTTTATAAAGTCAGTCCCTTACTGTAAGAAATCCATCAAAGTCGTCTGCAAAACTTTTGCTCCGGTTTGAAGGGCAGCCTCAAAAGCTGTTTCAAGTTGTGTCATGCGAGTAATGGCTTCCGTCATATCTACATTTTCGACAACATCGAGCATTTTGTTTAGGTTTAAAGTAATATTTTCTTGTTTTTCTTTAGAAGCCGTCATTCGATTGGTTTTGACGCCAACTTCCGCCTGAAATTTCAGCGCTCGCTCGATGTCTTCCTGAATCACTTTTATGCTTTGCTCCGATATAGCCGTCGCATCATTGCGATATAAGCTGTCTCTAAGATCCGTTAATGTTTCAAAAATGCTTCGTGATCCACCCAAGCCTAGCGCTGAAGCGGAAGATTCATCAGTTTCTCCCAAATCTCTTACCTTGATATAAGATTGGCCTTCGGTATTGGTAAGATTAAGCCTCTTGCCGTCACTGTCTATCCAAGCGGAAAGATTGAAGCGCGTATCGGTCGTTGAAAGCTTCGTCTTCAATTCCCCAACGGTTTTAACACCGGTCAGATCAATTTCTCCGGAATAATCACCGCTTTGGATATAGACCTTTCCCATCGGAACACCGCCTTCGCCGGTCCGAAGAGATGAAATAGACGTGGAATCGACCACGGCCGGATCGATATCTTTCCCTACTATTCTTTGATCGACGGTTCTTCCGACTATTCCAAGGTCGGAAGCCGTCGTGGAATCGATGTCGATGACCTCAAGTTTTCCGGTCGCACCATGATTCTTATCCAGAATTTCGATGCCATTTTTATCACTGTTGATTTTCGCTTCGATATACAAGCCGTTCTGAGGGTCGTTGATTTTATCGAGCACATCTTCCACGGTCTTAGAGCCTCTCAGATCGATGGCCTTGAAATGGCCGGCCTTGTCGGTTATTCGTATCACGCCCAGACTGACTCCTTTATTAAAGGTGCTACTGCAGTTCAAGGCTGAGAGCTCCGTGGATTTTTCGACATCCGGATTCAAATCAACGGAGCCGATAAGCGTGGGAAGAGCTTTCATGGCAATAGGAGCGCTGGTTATAACATCCGTACTATGATGCATCGCTCCTTGAACGAAGCCGAGATCTCTTGCCGAGTTGGTCTTTTCTTCCACGCGAATTCCCTGATCTCCCGCGACACCGGAAACATCATCAATAACGAATCTATTGGCAGCCGGGTCCCAGACCGCGCTGAATTTTTGGGTGGCGTTGATCTTGTCTACAACGTCACCGATCGTAGTAGCTGAGGACAAATCGATTTCGATGGGATTATCATCGGCTCCACGAATGTTGAGCATTCCAATTTCGGGCGGAGGAACTATAGTTGATAGAAGCGAGGCTTCAGTGAGACCCGCCGGAACCAAGCTGTCGCCGACCAGAGTTTTCCCCTGCGCCGACTTGAGTAAACCGAGGTTTTTTGCCACGGTAGTCGCATCGCGAACCTGAACCGCGGCCACACCGTCGACTTCCTGAATTTGAAATGCATTGGCACCAACCGTGTTGTCGGTAATAACGATTCTTTTACTATCAACATCATAGGAAGCGGTTTGGCGCCCGGCCGTTTGCGTATTGACAGCATCGATTACGGACTGCAGGGTCGATGCATCTCGCAAATCTACGGTCGACGCGGTTCCGTCATGACCCGTAATGCTTATATATCCTTTTTCCACGCCTTTTCCGTCGTTGAGACACGACAACGGGGTGGCCTCGGATTCGGTGGCGGAATCAAAAACAGATACTATGGAATTGGCGGCGCCCGCGTTTTTGATGATACCAAGGTCCGACGCCGTGTGAGCCGGTAAGTCCTTGATATAGAGCTGATTTTTCTTCGATTCAATTGAGAACTCTCCGCTTCCGCCGGTCAGATCGGTTATTTGAAGGCGGTTATGAACCATATCGAAACTGGCGTTAAGTGAACTCATCGTCGTGGGATCATTGTTTATGAGATCGACAACATCGCCGACCGTAACAGCTCCGGAAATATCCAGCCGAACATTGCGGCCGTCACGGGTGTTGAAGCTGAGAAATCCTTCAGGCACGCCGGTACCCGAGTTAAGTTGGGAAAGCGGAGTGGCTTCGGAAACCATTGCCGGATCAGATTGGCCGACCAATAGGCTTCCCTGACCGGCATTCTGGAGAATTCCCAATGCAGTCGCAGTGTCTGAAGGCACTTCGTCAATTCCGGCTTCGAATGATCCGGTCGAATTGATCGCATATAAAACGTCGTCGAGACGGATGGCTGATTTCAAGTCCACCCAGGTATCGATACCGTTTGAATCGGTAAGTATTATTGATCCGGCTTGTACTCCTCTTCCATCATTGAGCGTTTCGAGGGAAACCATTTCATCGAGAGGCGCAAGCTTCTCACTGAAACTCGGTTGCGAACTGACGGTTCCTCCTCGATAAAAAAGATCCAAACCGGTAATATTTTTCTGAAGTGTCACGCCTTTTTCAACTTCGGTCGATATTTTTTTGCCGTCGCCCAGATACTTCACGTCAACGATATTCTTAAGATTTTGATTTTCACGGGAATCGCCGCTTGAATAGGTAACGATATCCGTCATGACGTTGGACGAAAGCCCGCTGACGGTTTCGAACGGTTTTGTCGTGACGTCCACTCCGGCAAATATATACTCGCCGGCGATGTCCGTATTGGCCACATCCACCATTTGCTGCAGAAGTTGGTCGATTTCCTCGGCGATGGCGTCGCGATCGGTTTGCACCAGAGTGTCGTTGGCACCCTGAACCGCCAATTCTCTGGCCCGCTGTAAAATCGTTGTCACCGTTGAAATGGAGCTGTCGGTGTTGTCAAGCCATTCCGTGGTTCGACTGATGTTTTTAATATATTGATCATTCTCGTAAATTTCGGTTTTGTGTTGCATGGCCAACGCATTGTTGACCGGATTTTCCGAACCACGTTCGATTTGCTTTCCGGAACTGACCTGGATTTGGGTCTTGCAGAGTTCTTCCTGGTTCCGATTCAAATTTCGTAAGAACGAGTTAACGATCCATTGATTTGAAACGCGCATGGCTCGCCGCCTCCTTTAAATTACCGCTGTTTTTTTTCTGGATTACATGTTGATGATCGTATCCAGCATCTCATCAATGACCGAAACGATCTTTGCCGCGGCATTATATGCTTGTTGAAATTTCACGAGATTGGTCAATTCTTCATCGAGAGAAACACCCGAGACCGATGAGCGTTGAGACTCAAGTTGAGTAATCAAATCCTGCGATGCAGTGCATTTGGTCTCGGTTTTTTGGCTTCCGGTCGCCGCTTCCGTAACGATCGTATTGTAAAAATCGCTGAAATTCGCCTTGCCGTTGCTGAAAAAATTCTTTTGCTTGATTTGAGCTATTAATATGGCATTATTGCCGTCACCGTCGCCATTGTATGTGGGCAAACAATCGGTCGAATTTTCCAACGTTCCTTGAGCCGCCGCGATGTTATTCAGATCGGACACAATGCAATCATCCAAGCTTAAGTTTTCTATAGCATCCTTGTAAGGCTGGTTGGGATCATCGGTAGCCAGGGATTTAAAGAAATTTTGTCCGGTTTGTCCGTTCAATCCGAAACCTTTTCGGTGAACGTCGTTGATTTCGGTGACAAGCTTAGACGCCATTTCATCGAATTTATCCCTCAGGCTTTGGATATTGCCGTCACGGACTTCGAGCAAACCCTTGAGTTTTCCGCCGGTAACGATGGGTCTCATATCAAGATTCGCGACGCCCGTGCCGTTTAAAATCAACTTCACGCCGGCCAAAGCGTCGTCAACGACATTTTCCGACGTTGTATATTCGGTGCCGTTGTAATTGAAAACCGCATCCTTAGCTTCTTGTTTGACTTGAAGATTCAATACGGTGGCCAGATTGCTGGTTCCATCTGAAAAAGTTATTGCATTTTCCGTTCCGGTAAGAGTGGAAGTCATCGTAAGCTGTCCGGCTTCATTTACGTTTGCATCAACGTTGATATTCGCGGTATCTATCATGCTGGCAAGCTCTTGAATCGTCGTATTGTCGGCATCAACATAAAAAGATCGGCCGTTGACCGTAAAGCTCCCGCTGGTTACTCCGAACGTGGAAAGCGCGTCGGTTAGAGGAAAATAAGAAAGATATGAATAAACCGAATCAGCTTCCGCGATTTGAGAAACGGTCAAGGTTATATTTCTTTGACTCTCCGTGTGAGTCTGAACGGCTGAAGCAACCTCGGGGTTATCGGAATATTCGGGGTAATTCGGATCGCCGCTGATAGTTCCGGGCTCCATTCCGTCTTTCTTTACGATATAGAGTTCGTTGAATTTAGTGTTATCGACGAGAGTATGCGTACCACATCTCAATTTGATCCCGCCGTTTGAATCGTAGGATGTTTCGAGATTGATCAGTTCGCTGAGATCTTCGACAAGCTTCTGACGTGTGTCGCGCAAGTCGTTGGCTTCGGCATTCCCGATTTCTGAACGTTGAATTTCAACATTCAGATCAGCGATCTGTTCAGCCAGATTGTTGACTTCCTTAACCGAATCCTCAAGTTGATTCTCAATACTTCCTTGGAAAGCATAATCGGGAGTTCCCTGAAGACGCTGCAATCGCATATCGATATCTTGAAATTGCGAAATCAGAGCTTCAGATTGCGCTTTAAGATTTTGGCGCAATTCGGTGCTTGAGGCATTAACCGACAGATCCTCCCAGGCGGCCCAAAACTTGTCAAGACTGTCCCGCAACGTCGTGTCGTTGGGTTCGTTTAAAATTGCTTCGACTTCTTTCATCAAGTCGTCGGCTGAAGAATATTCTTGAAGAATCGAAGTTTCACGAACAATTTTCTCGTCGATATAGGAATCGCGAATACTTTCAACCTTGGTAACGTCGACGCCGGTTCCCAATTGTTGTCCCGTAACCGGGGAGTTGAGGTCGGGGACGGACCACGGATCAGTGGTCGAAATAACGGCTCTTTGTCGAGCATATCCCTCGGTATTTGCATTGGCAATATTATGTGACGTCACATCCATTGCTTTCTGCTGAGTGGCTATCGCTCTTTTGCCAATTTCCAGACCAAACCATGTGGACGTCATGGCCGCCTCCTTATGGCGGGGTTTCTTTTCTAGTCTTCATGACGGCCCGCCCCGGAAAAATCCTTTTTTCCCTTATTATCTATATCGACTTTTACGAGGCATTAATTGACAAAAAAAAACACCCAATCGGATCGGGCGTTTTTTGGAAACCGGATTAAATTATTATTTTAAGCTTTTCTATCGATGATGATAGAGCCTGGAGATGATCCTTTCCCTTGGCCGCCGGGGCCATAAGTAGTCTTCGCCGGTAGAGTAGTAATCAATCGAATCGAATACTGTGTAAGTTCAAGAGCTTGCTCTAAAAGTTTTTGATTGCGTTCATTAATGGTTTTAATTTCGGCAATAATTTCCTTTAAGCGACAACCCAGCATCCAAAGGTCCGATTTCATATCGGAATCGGAAATTTTTCCTAAAGCTTCTTCGAGATTTACATTAGATTTTCCGGTTATCTCCGTTAAACACTCGATTCGGATATTTTCCAATTCCAGGAGGTGGGAAACTTCTTTTTCCTCCTCCGCAACGATTTTCATCAAATCGGTGGAAAACCTTTCGAGAAGAAGCTTCTGTTTTCGTTTGGATAAACCCAGCAAGCGTTCGTAAACAGCGAGTTCTTCAGAAAGAGCTTCTTTTAACCGCGCGTCCGGAATCATCAAATTTTTATGCTTCCCAAGAACGCGTTACTATACCACTCTGCAAAAGCTTTTCAGCTACTTTGTCGGAAGAAACGTTGTATTTACCGCTGTCAATAAGACTTTTAAGTCTGGCAACCTTGTCTGTTCTGACATCGGGCTCATTCGCTACGACTTCGGCGGCGAATTTTAGCGTTTCGACCGGATCAGCCTGGGGAACCGGTTTCCCCGCAATCAACGGATTGGAAGCGTTTAATCCACTGGGGGGATGAAACGTCTTCGTAGTTGCTTCAGATTGAGAAGTCGTATCCGCCATGACTTTCTTGAAAGAATCGGTCGACTTATCATCGCGGACTTTCTTTACCTGGTCTTGATAAATTCTCTGGATGTCGTTCCTGGAAACCTTCATGGTCCCTCCTGACTCCCTTAGACGTCTCCCCCTGGCGTTTAATCTAATTGGCGGGGGATACCTCCAAGATTGAATATCGGAAAACAAAACGAGTTTTATTAGATCAAATTTTTAACCATTTTATTCCGCGCTGAATCGAAAGTCAAACTTTCATGGGTGTTTATACTCCAGACGTGAGAATATCAAGGAATATTTCGATTTCCGATAAGTTCATGCGGCTTTTGATAGCAAAATTAAACAATGAAACGCATAAAAGCTAATCAAGTTGGGGCAAGAAAAAACGCGGAGACGCCGAGGCACAGAGAATGGCTATTAAAGGTGTTTTCTTCGCGCCTCTGCGCCTTCGCGGTGAAAAATTCCCTTTGATTTTTTCGTTGGCTAGCTTTGATACGAATCATTAGAAGAGTCTCTCCATAAGATTGTATTTTCTTATATTGTATGTGCGGCGTTGACGAATGAAGAACTCTGAAGTACACTTACTGGGCGGTAATATAGACGATTCGCTTTACATCCGCAAAATAACAAGCATTATCAAAAGCTGAATATAATGATCATCAACTTTCTGAAGAAGTGGCCGATCGTCCTCTTTACCATTGGTATAATTCTCCTCTCAGGAGGAGTTTTTCTCCATTTGCACTTTATCGGCAACTCGGGAAAAGTCGACTTCCAGCAGTTGGCATCATTGGCTTTGGTTGTTTTCGGCGCATTAATCATGGGAATCGTATCCTTCTGGTGGCATTCCTGGAAAGACATGGGAAAGTCAATGCAAACGCTTCCCTTTCCCGAGAGTCGAAATTTTGATTTTACAGACCTGTTTTTTCAACCCAAATTAATAACCAATTGGTTTGAAAAAAACATATCGCGCCTAAGAAGTCGATGTACCGATCTCGAACGGATATCTCAACTCTTAAGTTTTATTAATTATTCTCTGGAACTTCCGAGACAATTAAGGGTCGCCCTAAATTTAGGAGTCGAGATTTTTCCGAATATGGCGATCCTGGTTTTTCTCCGTGACAACAATGCAATTAAATATGAGGCTGGGTCCAAGCCCGATGAATTCGGAAATTTGATGTTGATTCAACCGGAAGATATTTTGGTAAAAGATGCCACGAAAGAGATTCACAGAAATGTCGATATCGAAAAGCTGAATGCCATAGATTGGCTCTCTTTCGCCCTTCCCATTCGATCGCCAACTCCGGAAGGATTTTCCGTAATGCCTTTATTGGTATGGAACAGAATTAGAGGATTAATTGTTTATATATCGATGACCAAGCTGCCTCTGGAAACCGATGAACGATTTTTAACCGCGTTATTCAACAGACATCTGGCAATTTTTATTGAAAATCATATCTTATTCAAAGACAAAATTCAGAGGGAAAGATTAATTCATGAAGTTGAAATCGCCCGAACGGTTCAAAATGATTCCCTCCCTCAATCTACGGCCTCCATCCTTAAAGGGTATGACATATTCGGGATCTGTAATCCCAGCAATGAAATTTCAGGTGATTACTACGATTTCGTTAATCTATCGGAAAAGCATTTACTGGTTGCGATAGCGGATGTTTCAGGAAAAGGTCTTCCGGCCGCCTTGTTTCTTTCCAAGATTCAAACGCTGGTTAGATCGGTTTCGCCGCTGGTAAATACATCTCCAAGCGGTTTATTGTCTTTCATATCCAATCAACTTACCAAGGAAAGGATGGGGTCGCTGTTCGCAACAATGTTACTGGCTTTAATAAATGCCGATAATAATACTGTAGTTTTTTCAAGTGCCGGACATTGTAAACCTTTCATAGTAAGAGAAAAAAATGGATTTGTTGAAGATATACACTTTGAAAGCGGAATTCCCTTGGGTTTGTTTGATTCACCATGCGGGGGGTATATCGACCAAACAATCGATTTGTTTCCCGGAGACGGTATATTCTTATTCTCAGATGGCGTGTCGGACTTAATGAATTCTCGGAGAGAAAGGTTTGGAACGGAAAGGTTAAAATCCGTCTTGGAAAAGTCGGCGGGAGAAAAAGCAAGCGCACTGGTTTATCGGGTCATTGATGAAATGAATCGATTTAAGGAAAAAACCATTCATGAAGATGATATAACGATGGTTTATGTAAAATCGGAGTCCAAAAAAAATGACCGAGATGGATGATATTTTTGAAAAATACGCTTTTTTCAGCAATCGCAAGGAGCGGGATGTTTTTGTAAATGTTCTCGATGCGATTCTTTCCGTCTCCTTGGAGCGGGTTTTCATAAAGTATATGGACAGACCGAACGAAGAGTTTACTCATTTAAACGATCGAACGAAAAAAATCCTTTTTAATCTTACCAGACCTGACAAAATAGAGACTATCGGCGGAGAATTTTCAGAAGGCGGATTTTTCGATCTCACCGGCGGTATTTTATCCATCAGCATAACCTCGGATCAATATAATTACGAACTTGTGGAATCCATGAAGAGATTTCTATCACCTATTTTTCCGATATGCGTTTTCAGGAACCCTTATATTTGGGGAGTAGACCTGTATGAAGATTACGATCGGGAACGATTTTTTGAAACACGCTGTTTCATCAGTAGAAGTAAATTGCTCGAAGACCCCGAGATAGACATTTTTCGACGCGACGACGGTATCGTATACAAATTTCGCTTCAACATCCGAGAGTATTATGAGGTTGATGACGGTATAAGATTTCTCGCGCCTCTTTTCCTTAATTTACTGGAAGCGGTTAAAAAGAAATCCTACGAGGGAATTGAGATTCTTTATATGTATTGTATCGATCGCGCCAGATTTCGAAAATTCGAACCAAGGACAAAGCTCGGTAGAGATCTAAAATCCGCTCTTTCGGAGCGTTGAAATGTCTTATCGAATCCGACATCGAATGTGGTAAACTGATCAGGTTATGGCCCAGGAATCGGTTTACAACGTCGGTTTATTGGATGAGCTTATAGACGCCTGCATCAGACATCTAAGGGATCATCCCAAAAATCCCGAGGTTCTTTTTTACCTCGGAAATGCCTTTTTTTTAAAGGAACAATTTGACAAAGCCTCCTTTTGTTTCGTCAAAGCTGTGAATTTGGATCCCAAAAATCCGGTTTATTACAATCACCTTGGGCATGCATATAAGCAACTGGGCGACCGCGATCAAGCCTTAGCCGCATATGAATCGGTTTTAACCCTGAACCCACGTTTTGCCGATGCTCATTTTAATATCGGCCTGATTTTTTTTGATGCTCGATCTCTCGATAAAGCCGTTGTCAGTTTTTCCAATGCGTTGGCGATAAATCCCAAATATGCCGCGGCCAGATATTACACAGGAAGAGTATTCCAAGATCAAGGAGTCTTTAACAAAGCCATGGCTGAATATCGACGCGTCATTGAGGATCACTTGGGAAACCGGCTGTCACCCGGCGGCATTACAATTGATTTCGGAGCTGTTTTCGGCGATCTTGGAATGCTCGATTTGGCTGAACGCGAATATCGACGCCTTCTCAAAGACCACCCGGAATATGCCGATCTGCATTACCATCTTGGAATTACTCTAAAGAAGCGGGGGCGGCTTGATGAAGCCATGGAAGAATTCCGGATTGCCATAAAACTGAATCCTCATTATATGGAAGCAAGACGAAAATATTGGGAATCGGCAAAATGAACTCAAAGATGTTCGATATGCTTCCGAATAAGGGTAGTGTCCTAAATTAACTGAAAAATTCAACGCAGAGCCGCAGAGATGCAGAGAAAGCTCATGAAATTCATAATGATTTTCTTCAGTGTCTGGTAAAAAAAGTTAAAATATGACACCACCCGAATAAGCAGGATGAAAAAACCTGTCTGCGAAGCCTTGCAAAAATTCTTGAAGAAAGATTTACCGGAGAAAATTTCGAATCATCATATTACCTATAGCCTATAGTACGAGAATTTTCGCAACTAAATCGATCATTTTCTCGTTTCACTTAATAGGAGATGAGATAATTTTTTTCTTCTTCGACGCTCAAACACAACAACAAGGATGGCACCAAAAATCTCTTAAAATCTTTTGCTGGTGTGTCTTTGCATAACTTGTGATAAAATAACCTTAGGAAGGATGAAAATGGTGATTTCGTGATACATAGGAAAACGGCCGGCCGTTTATCGTTATCGGGTGTTACCCTGATAGAGTTAATTTTAGCCTTATTGATTTTTTCCTTTGTAATAGCCGGCGCGTTTCGCGCACTCTCCGTATTCGGCGGAAAAGCCAGTGAAACCCTATCTCAGCGACTTGTTCTTCAAATGGAAGCCCGTAAAGCTCTATTAAATCTTTACAGGGAAATACAACAAGGAATCGAAGTCATTCTTCCGGCACCTGGCTGTACTTTACCTTACTTGGTTTATCGCGATTTTATCAATAATATTCATGTTATCTATCTTGAAAAAGACGCGACTACTTCGAAGACCGAGGGAGAACCTCTTTACAAAGTCATGGAGGGAATAAAAATATCCAGCGGCGCCGGAACAACGCCACCAAAGCTGGTTATGAAATATGTCTCGAAATTGAATTTTACGACTCACCATTATGGCGGAATACTTCTATCCTGCTCGCTTAAAGGCGGAAAAGGTCGATTTGACCTAGTAAACTACGTCAGGCTGAAAAATTTGGCTGCGGAGGATTGATATGTCTATTGAAAATTTATCACCGAAGCCTTTTATTAACAATAAAAAAGCGAAGGACTATTCGCGGCAAGGCATGGCCCTTTTTATTGTGTTTGCAATACTGATCGTCTTATTTTTAGGCGGAATTGTCATATCAAAACTGATGGGCGGCATACAAGATCAGTTGAAATATGCCGACTGCAGTCTTAAAGCGCAGTATATCGGAGAAGCAGCGTTTAATCTGCTCATGGCACGCTTGATGAGCACTTCATACGAAAAAAGATGGTTTGTCGGATCAACGGATGCCAAAGCTAATCAATCATATGGCGGCGGATCATATGACTATTTCATTCAGGACACTCCCAGTCGTCCTTATCACGTCGATTTATGGGTCAAAGGTTTCTATAAAAATGTAACACGTTATTTCTTCTGCCGCGTTCGTGTTCTTCCCGGCCTTTTTCCGGGAATGTTAAAAGGAACCCCCGTCAGTGCGGTTGAGTTGGAAGAAGCGAATTTTCCCAAACCGAACACCGTACCGTCAACCGGTCTAACGGCGGAAGTCGACAAGCTTATTCAGAAAAGAGCCAACAATAGTCAGACTGCAGATCAAATTGCCAAAGAAGCTAAAAGCAATTCGGGAATCGGCAATTTACTTACACAAGTCGCCCCGCAAGTTTCACAAAGCGAGGTACGGGCCGAGCCATTCCCCCAATCTCCCAAGGAAGTGACTCCGGCCACACCAGCTCCTCAACCCGAACCGATTCAAGATGTCTCCCCAGCTAAAAATGTCGTCCCTCCCGTTAATCCAACCGACGTTGCGGATATAAACACAGTCTCCAACAAACCTGCCGCAGCGAACCCGGTTAGTGCAGCCAGCTCAGAAGCGCCCAACAATGCAAGTCCCGAGTCATTCGAAACCGCGGAGAAGAAAGTCGATCAAACGGCAAAATCAACTCCCGAAGCCAAAGCGACCCAAAATAACGCAAATAATGTAACCGCGAATAATCCGGATGATTACAACGTCGGAAAAACCGACCCCGACAACCCGACCGCAACCAACGTCGAGGCAGCTGGAGGTGGCGACAATACCGGAGCCAACACGAGTACCGAAACCAATGTAAGTACCGGAAATGATTCAAGCGGAGGAAACAACACCAACGTCTATACCGACACTCAAACAGACACCTATTTGGGCGGTTCGACCGGTGATTCAACTGGCGCAGAAACGGGAGTAGACACCAGCGCCGGCACAGGTGCCGGTGTAGACACCGGCGCAGGCGGATCGACCGATACGAGTGCAGGTGGTTCAACTGATACCAGCGCAGGCGGATCGACCGATACGAGCGCAGGTGGTTCAACTGATACCGGCAGCAGCACCGGCGAAGATACCGGCACCAACACCGGCGAAGATACCAGCAGCAGCACCGGCGAAGATACCGGCACCAACACCGGCGAGGATACCGGCAGCAGCACCGGCGAGGATACCGGCAGCAGCACTGGCGAAGATACCGGCAGCAGCACTGGCGAAGATACCGGCAGCAGCACCGGCGAAGATACCGGGAGCAACACTGGCGAGGATACCGGAAGCAGCACTGGCGAAGATACCGGCAGCGGCGGTGGAGAAAGCAGCGGCGGCGGAGAGAGCAGCGGCGGTGGAGAA
>Ga0074199_1000567_pt1 | contig 53549 bp, 48 predicted proteins | sample EPASupsiteSAE347_FD_64528 | JGI IMG/M metagenome (GOLD analysis project Ga0074199, IMG submission 64528) | Bioremediated contaminated groundwater from EPA Superfund site, New Mexico - Sample SAE3-47 | ecosystem: Environmental > Aquatic > Deep subsurface > Groundwater > Contaminated ... | reverse complement strand
ACACGAAAGTCCCTTATCTTTAGCCACTTCAGAAAAGAGTACTGGTTCAAAGAAAAGATGGTATTTCCGCCAAAAACCAGCCTTTCCAGGATGGCGGGATTTCGGGGGAGCACGCTCTAAGAACACCTTAAGTTGTTGAATTGATTGAATCGGCTCCCATCATTTAGGCTGAAAAATCACGAAAATTGATGGAAATTGTGATCGTCCCTCAAATAGCGTGCAAAATGAGCATTCATGCAGGTACAGGCGGACGACCATCACGTAACGTGAAAAAATGGCGGGATTATTCCATCAATTAGTGTGATCACTCACAGCGCCAAATTATCAAGCTATCTTTACAGCTTTGGATGGATAAAAAGTTATCCAGGAGATCCCATGGACAAACGATGCGATGCCAAAAAGCGCCAATGGACAGTGTTGTAAACAACCCGCCGTGCAATACGTTCGACACAAGATGCCAGACGGCGAGATCCGGGAATTCTTGGCCTGCAAGCGGCATGCGCGCCATTTCCGGCCACATCCGAGCTTGAAGGGTGTGAGTGTCGAGCAGGCAACATGCTTGGGCGTATGAGTCTGATTCGATCATACGACCAGCATATGAAATCATAGCCTGGTGAAGGTGCCCGGCTTTTTCTTTATTGACCTGTTGGGGACGATGTTGGGGGCGGCGTCAGAGCAAAGTGAAAGACTCAGGTTTGAAGCAGTTTCTATGAGAGTGTTGGGGATATTGTTGGGGATGGCCTTTGCTGGGGAAAGAAAAAAGGGCTTAGAAACTATCCTAAGCCCTTGATTTTACTGGTGGAGCGGGAGACGGGCTTCGAACCCGCGACCCTCAGCTTGGAAGGCTGATGCTCTAGCCAGCTGAGCTACTCCCGCTTAAAGTAAGGTATATGTAGCACGTCTCGGTCTGCAATACAACAAAAAATATATCCTTTTGCCAAGGGGGGAGGCACGGCATAAGATGAGCGAGCACACACACACGAAATGCACGCGAAAAGACAAAGAGATCAAAAGATCAGCGGCCGGAAGATGAAGGTCAAAGAGCTCTTATGCTCCTTTTTCGTGTTCTTGGTGTGTTTCGTGGCTTGATCTTACAAAAGGTAATTACCATGTTTGCTCTCTCCGACGGATTGTAGGGGCCGTTCAACGATCACCTGGTCGCAGCCATCCTTTTCGTTTAGAAGCACATTCACCTGTTCTTCGGATATCGTGTCAAGTCGAATTCCGATAAACTGACCGCAAATGGGCAGCTCCCGATGGCCGCGGTCCACCAGGACGGCAAGCTGAACACGCCTGGGGCGCCCGTAGTCCACAAGGGCATCGAGGGCTGCTCTGATGGTGCGGCCGGTATATAAAACGTCATCCACAAGAATCACTTCACGGTCGTCTATGGGGAAGGAAAGGTCGGTCGCCTTCACCACGGGTTGATTGTGCAGGCGTGTCCAGTCATCCCGATAAAGAGTGATGTCCAGGGCCCCTACGGGAACGCGGATATGAAAACGCTCCAAAATGATCTTTTGCAGCCGCCTGGCCAGATGGACCCCCCCAGTGTGGATTCCGACAACCGCGAGCTTATGAGGATCCAAAGCCTGCTCAATGATTTCTCTGGCAAACCGTTCCAAGGATTCCTGAATCTCATTGGCTTCCATCACTGTACGACTGCAAAGCTCCTTCATGATACATCCCTACCTTCTGATCACTCGATCAAAATGGCAAAAGCAAAGGGGCGCCTTTTTGGCACCCCTTTGTGCAATATTTAACGTAAGAGCCGCTGTGCCACCACTTCCGACGACGAACGAAACATTATTTTATTTTTTCCTAACAGTTTTATCCTGAAGTGTCAATCTCTTATGCATGGCATGGCGAGAGGCGGGAATGCAGAAGGCGCATAAAAAAAGAAAGAACGGTGCTGTTCTGCCGGATTCGCTGCCGACGGGCGGTAAACGATGAGGCGGAAATGTATGAGGTGAAGGCTTGTATGAGGGAAGGGCAGTTAAAGATACGGGGGAATCCGGATGCTCCGGCTTTCCGGAATTCCCCCGTGAATGTTCAACTGAAAGAGTGGCTCAAGCCTGGAATTTATCTAAGAGCAAAAAACGCCAGCCCATTTAGTAAACCCATTTGCCTTTCGAATAGCGAAACATTTCTGTGACACCGCTTTGCGACTCGACTTTGAAAGGTCCCTTTTTTGCTTCGTCCGGAGTCTTACCGGTGGAGGTATACATCCATTTTTCATAATGCATCATCCCGATGTAAGGAGACGCCTTCTGGTCGGTCTTCTTGACTTCGGGATCCATAGGGCCGTTGAGAACAAAATACTTTGCAATGTAGCGACCCTTCTGGCTCGCGTCTTCCTCGACCTGAACGTTCTTCTCCCCGTACTCGCCATGTTCGTTCAGCTTGGCAAGCCAGTCCTGCTGGAATTTGGCAAAGCTCTCTTCGACTTTCGCCGTATCATCCTTGGTGGTTTTAGAGGCCTTGGTGGCCTTTGCCTTCTTCGAGCTGGCGGCACAACCGGGCGTATAGCCTATCATCCCGCAAGCGAAGAATATAATACAGATTCCGGCTATTTTTTTCAGCATGGCAGCTCCCCCTCCCCAAGAGTAAGTTCCCTTACTCATATCTCTGGTAGTCCCGGTGTATCAGGAGCACATGCCCTTGATACCCGGGACGGCTTTTCCTCGATTATTTGACCACTTTCAGCTCTACACGGCGATTGAGAGCCGCGCCGGCGGCCGTCTTGTTGTCGGCTACCGGTCTCAGTTTGCCGTAGCCCATCGTGGACATCCGGCTGCGCGCCACCCCTTTCTGGGCGAAATACTCGTAGACGGAGTACGCACGGCGCTCCGAAAGCTTCTGGTTGTATTCCTCGGAGCCTACGGCATCCGTATGGCCTTCGACCACTATGTTGACCTCGGGATTCTTCTTCAGCTTCGAGGCGACTTCATCCAGGATGGGCTTGAATTCCGGTTTGATGTCGAACTTGTTGAAGTCGAAATTGATCCCCCGGAGCACAATGGTGTCTTCCTTGAAGGCACCGCGCTTGGGAGCCTCTTTCTCGGACTCTTCTTCAAAGAATACGTCGCGAACGAACTTCTCGAGGGCCGGCTTGCTCTTCACCAGATCCCCGCCTTCCACCATGATGCAACTCGCTATTCCGCTGATTCTCTTCAAGAGTGCCTTATCCTTCGCTTCCTCGGCAAAGGAGACGACGTGGAAGCACACCTGGGGAAACCGGTTGTGAATGTTCACGGCTTCCTGATAAGGGTCAGTACCCAGGTTGACGCCACCGTCCGAGAGAATGATAAGCGCAGTTCGGCCGCTCAGGCTGCCGATCATGGGCTCAAGGTAAGAGAGCCCCCATCCCATGGGAGTCAAACGTCCGTAAATATCCTGATCTTCAGGTATCTTTTTGATGCCGGCAGCGAACTTGCCTCGGTCGAAGACGATGGGGGCCTGGATCTGCTGAAAGGGAGCAAAGAGGCAGAGCGATCCTTTGAAGCCCAGTTCAGGAATCTGACCGTTCATCTCGGTGAGAATCTGTTTGGCCATGAGCATTTTCACCTGCTTCAAGGCCTCGTGGTGCATGTACATCGAACCTGACTGGTCCGCGAAGAGAATAAAATTGTCTACCTTCGGAACAAGCTTTGCCTGCGCGACGCTTGCACTCAAGCCTATCATGAGTGCTAACGCAAGCCCCTTCATGTGGACACGTTTCAGGATACGCTTCATTTCTCCCCCTTCGCCATAGGGCTTCAAGGTTATTTTGGTGAACTCAAAAGTGAAAAATCTCAAAAGCCTACTCAAACCTGCCCGTTTTAAAGCGTGAAGGTCAATCTGTCAACCACTTTGATCCGGCTTTTGCTGGATGGTATAATTCTTGGAATTTCCTATGATAATGAGCCAATATCGGAAGGGAGGACGGCAAACGGTGGGAAGGGCGGGCCGGCACGTGGGGCAAAGCGAAGCCCGTGGGTTGAGGGCGGCAGGGGAGGGCATGCAGGCTCTTGAAGAAAGGAGAGCTTCCCTTCGTGAATAGGCCAAGCGGGCCATGAAAGGAGAGGGAGCAGCGAGGCTTTTTAGAAAAGCCTTTTGACCCATACCAGGCTGAGGTTCGTGTTGACGTCGTATTTGCAGAAGCGCTCGATGACATTGGGATCCGAGGTTTGCTTGAGATCCAGCAGACGGTCAAAATCCTTTTCGATCACTATGTTGCAGAAGTCGAGAGGGATGGTGCGCACAAAGCTCAATTCTTCCTGGTTCCAAAGCTCCTCGGCTATGTCTCCCACTCCGTTTTCCAGGGTGTGGTTGCCGCAAACCTTATAGCATGCGCCGCAGGCACAGCGATGTATCGAATCAAAATCCAACGGCACCGGATGACCGTCTTCACAGAAAGGACATACAATGATATGCGTCCGCATCAGCCGTTTTCCACCTCGAATTTCAACACAGGATGTCCTGAAGTGCTTTGTGCTCAATTTGTCCTCTATACACAATCTCTCAAAACCGCTCGGATGAAAACCAGGAAACCTCTTTATATTTCCAGCTCAGCGGAGTTATCTCAACCGGTCCATTTCTACATGCTCTTTAAGTCCAAGGCCACCGACGCAACGAACAAGCCTCGGGCATGTTCCCACATCCTCCCCGTTATGCCTGCGCACGCCCTGACGAGCCGGGATGCACTACTGCCCCCTATATAAATTGTTTTTTCTTGAAATCCAATGGGAACTTTGACATAAGGAGGAAATAGTCCCTGGAGATTTCCAGCATGATAAACCGCAAAGGAGCTGATCCATGCTCCGATAATTTGAAAAACGGCTCGACATGGCACTGAAAAAAGAAAAAGAAGACAGCTCACAAGATCGCCTCTCGCCGGAGAGGGCTCAAGCGATCCTCTCGCTGCTCGACCAGTACTATCCTGACGCCGGATGTACCCTGAGCTTCAAGAATCCTCTGGAGCTGCTCGTCTCCACGATCCTTTCCGCCCAGTGCACCGATGAACGGGTCAATCAGGTGACACCTCATCTGTTCAAGAAATATGCCTCGGCCCGTGCCTTCGCCGAAGTTCCTATCGAGGAGTTGGAAGCCGATATCAGATCCACCGGCTTCTATCACAACAAAGCAAAGAACATTCAGGCCTGCTGCCGTATCCTGCATGAGCGCTTTGCAGATGAAATCCCGGCTGATCTCGAGACGCTGGTCCAGCTCCCCGGCATCGGACGCAAGACCGCCAATGTCGTTCTGGGCAATGCCTTCGGCATTCCGGGCATCACTGTGGATACACACGTGGGGCGCGTAGCCCAGCGCCTCGGCCTTACCCGAAACAAAGACCCCGAAAAAATAGAACGGGATCTCATGGAGCTGATCCCGCGAGAGCGATGGACTCGCTTTTGCCACCAGATGATCCTGCATGGACGCACGATATGCCAGGCAAAAAAACCGCAGATGGAGAATTGCCCCCTGCGCCCGCATTGCGACCATGCAGCAAAACACCCTGAATAGATCAGGCCCGCTCTAAATCAGACAATCCTTGAACTGCTCCTTCCCCGTGCTCTTAACGCCAAGGATTCCCGTTTCTCCCCCGCGCCTCCAACGGACACTCACCAAATCTCCGGAAGGTGCATCACTGTAGGCGGCGAGAATGCCGGCTGCCAGGGCGAGGTCTTCTCCTGCCTCGGGCGATGCCAGTATCAGAGCCGTCGGGCCGGGATGATGGACGACGTGGAGCAGGATGTCCTCGTCGATGGAGAGGGCTTCGAGCTTTTGATTGTCCGACCGATGACGGCCGATGATACAGATGCTGCCCCGAGGCATCCTGAAATGGCGACCCCACTTGAGAGATTCCAATTCTCGGGAAGTGGCCCGCGGGTAGCGCTGCAGCAATTCCTTGAGCTTCTTTACGAAGCCTTCCTTCGTCAAGACACAGCCGCCTCCGGGCTGGGGATAGCTCTTCAGAGCGTAGCGCTCAACGAGCTCCATCTGGCGCTTCCGGGACCGGCCGTTGATATCGAGGAGTCGCTCCCGATCTATGAGGCCTTCCGTTTCGGGAATGGTAGGGGGGAGCAGTCTGGCGCTGAGCGGTCGAAGGACCCGTCCCGTGTATCCCGACAGCTTTTCGACGCTTCTCAGAGAATCGCGCCTCTGGCTCATGGGGCGCTGTCCAAGCACTTCTCCCGTAAAGAGGAAATCCGCTCCTTCCTCCTCCATGAGATGCCCCGCCTCCCTAAGCATCAGGGCATGGCAATCGATACAAGGGTTCATCTGGCTTCCGTAACCGTAAAGGGGCTTTTTAAGCATTTCCAGATGCTTTGCTCCAATATCCAGAACCCGGAGAGGGATTCCCGTCATGGAGCAGACCTCGGCTCCTCCCGGTTCAGGACCAAAAAAGGGCGTGGCGAACATCACCCCGATCAGATCTAGACCCTGCTCCTGCAAAACCTTGACGGCCAGAATGCTGTCCAGGCCTCCCGAGAGCAGGCCGATGCCTTTGGCTTTCTTTTCCATTGTCATTGTAGATCCATCCTGGGCGTTATGATAAGGAGCCGGCTACCAACGTTAGCCGGGACATTATTACAGGTAGGCTAGCCCGTGAGCACTTCCAACGCAGAGGCGCAGAGGCGCGGAGAAAGAACTGGTCTTGCTTCGCGTCTCTGCGTTGGAAGTGTCCCGTGTTATGCTCGTAGACTAAGGAGCCTTTTTATGCCTGGCTGACGTCTGGAGTCGCGGTTTCCTTTTTGGCCGAGGGGACCGTAGGCACCATGTGCTGGGGCTCTCCCAGAAGAAACTCTCCCTTGAGAATCCAATCCTTCAAGATGTTGGCGATCTCTTTCGCTCTCACGTAGCTCGAGAGCGGTACAGTCGGGACTTCTTTTCCTTCCACGGTGATGGAGCCGGAGCGGAGCTGGGCATAGCTCACTTCGAGGAGGGGCTCGGAGCGAGTGCAACTGTAGTCCTTGACATGAGTGACGATGTCTTCGTCGGAGATGGCCGTGTACATAGCCATTTCTTCATCCAGTATGGGAATGGGGATACCCACTCCAAGGGAAAGAGAGCACCCGTAGCCCTGAATGCTCACTCCTATCAGCCATCGCGGGCTCATTTCCTTAAGGTCCCCCATGAGCATGAGCGTCCCGGCGGGAGCCCTCGGAACGCCATTGTCCAGCCTCGCCACGTTGGGATTATGCTGAGAGCCGTGCCAGACAATATAGCCCTGAGCTCCCCCGAGGAAAACTCGGGTCCCGAGTCCCAGCGTTTTGTAATAGGGATCGTTTAGCAGAGGGCTGAGCTGGCCTGAAGTGGAATAGTTGGCGTTGCCCATGTGGGGCTTGAGAGTTCCCATGTAGGTGAAGATGGTTTTCTGGGACAAATTGACGGCGCAGTTATAGTTTTGATAGGCATTGCGGGGGTTGCACAGCACCGCGTAGGGAAGATCGGCAAGCGTCACGGTCATTTCGGCGCGGCGATTGGGATAGCAATCCGTCCCGTAGCCTTCCGCCCTCAAGCGAATGGACTTACCGGCCACCAGATCGTGAATGACATGGCCTCCGCCGTATTCGAAGGAGCCGGGATGCATCTTGTTCAAAGGATCATCGAAGGCGGGCTCCGTCGCTCCAAGATAGGCATCCACGGCAGCCAGTCCGCCATAAGCGGGAACGTCGTTCAGCCACACCTTGCTCGCTTTTATGGGCGGCTGTGTGTGGCCGAAATTGATGAAAACGCCTGAAGAGCACATGGGAGCAAAAGTTCCGGTCGTCACGACGTCCACTTCACGGGCCGCCCGGGTCGCGCCTTTTTTCTTCACGATGCCGATCATTTCTTCCGCCGTGACGACGACGGCCTGTCCTTTCCGGATTTTCTCGTTGATCTCCTGGTATGTCTTGCGCACTGCTCCCATGGTCTTTCTTGTCCTTTTTACTTAATGCTTTCCGTTATATATATCCTTCTAAAAAACCGTTACACGTCCTTTTCAAAATCGAAAATACCAGGATGGGTGAGATCGATTTTGACAACGCGCTTCCTCTTCCCGTATTCTCGGGCCTTCACCGAGGCACCATGCTCCTCCCGGCCTAAGGCGGGACTTGAAGCATCGCTCTCCATCACACTGGATACGATTCCTATGTCGATGTCCAAGTCTTTCAACAGAGCGATCCCTCCGACGTGGAATTCGATGTATTTCGCCGGTCCGTCAACGATCCTGCAGTCCTTGACCCCGTGTCTTTCAAAAACCTTCATCACCTGAAGGATATCTTCCTGTCCGCAGACGATGGCGTTCTTTATGAAGAAATCCTTTTGGGAAAAATAACCGACGGGGTCGTCGGCCTGGCCGTAATTCATTTCATAAATGGGTGAAGTGAGCCTGTTTTCGAGAGAACAGTAGTGAACGCCGATCTTCAGACCCCGGTCACCGGCAAAGGCGAGCAGATCATAACTTTCCAGGTCGCTGCCGGCAACAGGTATTCCCGGATACTGGCGGCGATTCAGGTAAAGCGTCTTGAACGGGGGAAACTTCGCCTTGTAGGATCTTTCGTTGTATTCCTTCGCATGGTGCATGCAGTAGCAGAATTCACAGAGATTGATACCGAAGATCTCCAGCTCATCCAACTGAACGAGGATATCCTTCATGACGGCAAGAGTACCCGGCATGACGGGCATCTCCACCATGACGTTGGGGATGAAGTCTCCGGATAGAGCGATCTTCTTCCTGAGGGTACTCCAGTCGTCGAAGTCCGTGTGTTTGATGCTGAACCTGATCTCGTCCAGATGTACTTCCTGGAGCTCCCGGAGGACGTCGGCATCCAAAAAATCTCCGTTCGTGTAGAGTCTTTTGTAGGCTTCGGGGAACTGTTCATCGACGTAGCCGAGGCAATTCAGGGCATGGGACTTGTAAAGGAGAGGCTCTCCTCCGGAAAGGGCCATGGATCTGACTTCGGACATTTCAGCGAAGGCATCCACAGCTCCCGGGTAGTCATAAATCTGCCCTTTGGGGATTTTGCTCGTGTCACCGAAACAGTGATAACAGTTCCGGTTGCAGTTGTGAGTGACGTCCACGGTAAGAGCGCCCTCGCCCTTATCGCAAAGAGCGCAGGCGGGAGAAAGCCTGTTGAGGTAGATGCTTTTTCCGTTGTTTCTGAAGACAGCTCCCTTACCAGCCAGGAGATCGAGTCTTTTTTCGATTTCCTTCCGATAAGGAGCTTCCTCCAGCTCGATGCCGGTATTCTTTATGGCCTGCCTGAAATCCTCCCTGATGAGAAGGCCCGGCAGAATGTGGTAGAGCAGATAAACGTTACGAATTCTGGGGATGGCATCTTTACTAACGTCGATGATCATCATTCAATCCTGGTATGATCATGGTCAATGTTGAGAGCGGCACCATGTTTGTTTCGAGGTCCCGCTGACATGTGGCTTCGTGGCTTCACGAACAGCGAATCGGCGGAAGATAAGGATTGAGAGCCTGACGCAACCGGTCGGGAAGAGCCCTGGACTGCCAGTTTCTATCGATGGTCACGATGGTTGCTTCTCCCCGAGCCACCAATTCTCCCTTTTGGGGGTGATAGAAGTGAAATCCGAAAGTGAGGGATTTGTGCTTTGCCTGAACGATAAAGACCGCCAACCTCAGCGTTTCCCCATACCATACAGGTTTGTAAAAGTCGCAGGAGGCTCCGGCAACCGGAAGTCCAAACCCCTCTTCCTGGTTTCGAAAGAGATCCTGAGGGGAAAATCCGAGATGACGGAAGAGCTCCTCGATCCCGTGATGACAGTAACGAAAATAGGACGCGAAGTAGACGACGCCGTAAGGGTCCGTGTCTCCGAACCGAACCGTGATGGGAACTTCCAGAAACTTGCCGGGAGGTGGATCGACAAAGGCTGCCATGGCTTGCACTCCATTTGTTAAGGGGTCGCCCTGAGCATGTACTATCTCCATATATAATGCTGCAAAAGGGCTACATGGTTCCGGCCGTTCTGTCAAGGGAGGAATCGGGAAGAATAAGGGGAAGATCTTTCTTTTCCGATCCGGAAAGCACTGATTTTGGCAGATTAAAAGAAAAAACTCACAATATCCTTTTTCCCTTGACAAAAGTGGCTTGGCGAATAGGATGGATTACGACTTAGTAAGAGATCAGGCGAGATAGAAGCTGAATTGATCCGCAAGCTCAAGCGCAAATTCTCTTGTAGCTATTATGAAATTGAACATCTTATCTCTCTAGCGTTATTCTTCATTTCCCTTCTGCGTTCCTCACTTCAGTGTCGGGTTTTGGGTTTAAGAGCGAGCCACCGGGAAGTAGACGTTTTTCGAGCCGTTCGCCGGAAGCTGCTTTCGAAAAGGAAAGGCTTGTGCCGATCTTTTTCAGCCGGCTGTCCGAGTGGTTTGATATGGCATCCGTTCAGGAGCGGAGCACCCCGGTTTCGGTGTTTTTTCTCCGTGGGTGTATTTGGATCATGGGTTTATCCGTAGTCCATGGTGAAGGCTTTGCATCACGGGTTCGCTTCATGCATAAGGGAAAGGAGGTGTAAGTGCCGGCGTGTTTTTAGAGAAAAACCGAACTGTATTCCGTTGGGAACTTAATGTAATCAATCGGGGATAAGGAGGTTTTGCATGGCATCAGCGGAGGAACTGAGAGATAAGCAAGCCGAGTCTAACAAAGAAGTCAAGAATGCGGCCTGCCTGTGGCCAATCAATCCGATCGTCACCTTCGAGCAGGTGTATGATCCCAAGGTATGTCCTGAAGAACAGAGGGAATTCTCGGGAGTATTGGAAAGCTGGGTGCATCCCAACCTGGCGATGGGAAAAGCGGAAGCATTGAAAGGCATTCGGATCCTGGACTGCGGCCTTGGGGGATATCAGCTCAATACCCACTGGGGCACGGGGCAGCTCGGTGAATTGGGTGCCGAGGTTATCATGGTGGAGCCCCCGGGAGGTTCTCCTCTGAGGAAGCTTACTCCTTTCGGCCGAAAGAAATACATGTTCCAGGACGTTTTCGGCGGCGAATGCGGAGGAACGTTCCTGCATGAATGCCGAAACAAGCAATCCATCACTTTGAATCTCGAAAACGAGGAAGGCCGGGAAATCTTCAAGAAGCTGGTCCGGCATGTGGACGTGGTGTGGGAAAATGCTCCTCCGGGCCAGTTCGATGCCTGGGGAATCGGCTATCGTCAGCTCTCCAAGATCAATCCTCGCCTGGTTTACGTATGGTGCGGGCAGCGAGGCCAATGGGGACCTTTGAAGGACCGCCCGGGCGAAGTATACCCTTGCGGTGATGCGTCCAACGGCTGGGTGCACGGCACCGGCATGCCGGAGAGCTTCGGCGGAACCCCGATGAGAGCCGGTGAGCGGGCTGCCGATCTGATCTGCGGCTCCCTGGCCACCCACGGGACTCTGGCTGCGCTGATCTACAGGCTGAAATCCGGCCAGGGCCAGTTTATCGAAGTGACGGGCGCCGAAGGCCACATGCGTATCCTCGACTATTCCTATGGATGGCATGGCATGGACGGCAGTATCCGTCCCCGGTACGGCAACTGGGATCTCGCCATCAATATCTATTCGGTGAACCCCTGTAAAGACGGTTACATGATGATCGGTGGAGGCCACGACCGGCTCTGGTACCGTATCTGGAAGGCCGTGGGCAAGGATCGCCCCGAGCTGGAAGACATGATTCTCGATGAGCCCACTCTGCGCGTGGTAGTCGACCGCGTAGGCCACGACCAGCAGGTCAAGACCTGTACGATCCTCACCGATTGGTTGAAAGATCAGACCAGGGATGAGTCTCGCCGCAAACTGCTCGAGGAAGAAGTGGCGGCGGGTGGCGTGAGCTTCATAGACGAAGTTTCGGAAGAACAGCACTACAAGTATCGTCGTCACGTCCATGCAATTCAGACGCTCCACTACGGCAAGATCCTTTTCGGCGACACTCTCTACCAGGGCCACAAGACTCCAGGCCGGGTGAAGAACCTGGGACGTCCCGTGGGATACGACAACCAGGATGTTTTCATGAAGTTCTTCGGTTACGGCCCGAACAAACTGAACGAACTTGTTGACAAAGGGATCATTTAACGAAGGAGAGACGCAACCATGAGTGAGCATCTGGATAAACTGCCTTTTGAAGAATATTGCAAAACAGTTTTCAATAAGGACACTCTGTATGAAAAGCCGGAAGCTCTGGCTGGATTCCGCGGTCTCTCCTGTACCATGTACATCCTGGGACCCGCCGCAGCCAACTACCTGGCCGAACTGGGAGCACAGGTGATGAAGATCGAAGTGCCGCGAATGGGTGAGCCCATGCGCCACTGTGCCCCCTATAACGAGCCCTGGTACTATCCCTGCTCCCGTTGGAATCCGGGACGCGGAACGTCTCCCGCCTTTCAGGGCGCCAACAACAACGAATACTTCATAACCATGGACTATCGGAAGGAAGAGTGTAAGGAGCTCTTCTACAGCCTGATCCGTAAGTCGGATTTCATGATTTGGAATTATCGTCCCCGTACGTTCGACCGCTGGAAGATCGGCTACCGCTACTGCAAGGACGTCAACCCGAGAGTCGTACTGCTCTGGGAAGGCGGCTTCGGCGGCTACGGTCCGGGCCGGAACTGGGCCTCCTATGACATCCTCGGCCAGGCCAAGGGCGGCTGCTTTTCCATCACCGGCTGGCAGGCGGGCAAGCCCTGCGGCTTCCCGAGCAAGCACACCACCTGGATCATGGACTACCATTGCGGCATGATGGGCTCGCACTTCCTCCTTGCCATGCTCTACTGGAGGGACGCGGTTTCCAAGGAAGGCAACTTCGGAGAGCTTTCCCAGGTTCAGGGCTCGACGCGAAAGACCGAATACGCCCTGCCGCTCTGGGGGCGCCATGGCGTAGTCCGTATGCGCTGGGGCAACTGGGACACGGAGCTGTGCGTGAACGGCATCATTCGCTGCGGGAAGTCCTCTTATCCCGATTCTGAGAATCCCCAGGAAAAGGAAGTCGGATACATCCTGGTTTCCGCCTATGAGAATGAAGAATTTGCAAAGCTCATGAAGCTCATCGGCAGGAACGATCTCCTTGAGAAATACGGCAAATCGGATGATCGAGTCGAAGCCAACGCCCAGGAAGAGCTTTATCCGGCTCTCGAAGAATGGGCCGCGGACAAGACAAAGGAAGAAGTCGAAGGAATCATGACGCAGAACGGCATCCGTTCTCAGCCGGTCTGGAACACCAAGGAAGTGGTCAATCATCCTCATTGGAACGAGCGTGGGTCCATGATGTGGTACGACGACCCCTACTACGGCGACGTGCTGACGCAGGGTCCGATCTACAAGATGAGCGACACCCCTCCGCGCGTTAAGTACGTGCATCGGCCCGTGGGCGCGGACAACGAAGAAATCTATCAGGGACTTCTGGGAGTACCGCTCGACAAGATCAAGGAAATGGAATCGAAGGAAATGATCTAGTACACGTTCATGAAACCTCTTGACCGGAGGAGAAAAGACATATGACCGACCTGAATAATGGGCTTTTTTTGAAGTGTGCAAAGTGCAAAGCGCTCCTGTATCTGGATCCCTACACCTATTGGGATTTCAGAGGGAACGTGAAGTGCGCCGGCTGTGATGAGCTCTACTACATCGAGCAGGAAGCGGGCTATAAGGTGGTAGGCCCGGAACCGGCTCGCGGGACGGATTTCAAATTGCCTGGCTATGCGGAAACAGAAGACTTGCAATCGCTTTCAGGCCCCGGCAAGACGTCTTCCCCTCCCCGTGCACTGCCCACCTTTTTGGGAAGACCCAAGAATGTCACTAAGAATGTCCGCGGCAATCTCATTGCCTGCACCCAGCTCAAGCCCGATGACCTGGTGGGGAGCTGCTGGAAAGAGATCTTCAATCGCCGCAAGTATGGCCATACATGGTAGACAAGGAGGGAGACACAATGGCGATCCTGTGTGAGGAGTGCAAGAAGTATAAGCCGGCCCTCGATCCGCAAGTCAACATGGGGGTCTACGGGTACTGCAGAGCGTGGGAATACCCTTTCCTTCTGGCTATCTTCAAGAAAGATGTGTCGGGCGCTTTCATGGCTCCGGCGGAGTGCCAGCTCTACGAGAAGGGTAAAGGTAAAGCTGCCTGATACGCGCTGATCTCATTCGAATCCGGATTCTGCCTGCAAGGGGGAGCTTCGAGACGGCTTTCGGCCCTCGATTCCCGGCTGCCGGCTACGAGCTTCCCCTGGAGGATACTGTCAATGCCAGATGTTCCACTCTTGTATGCGGATGCCAGGTTCAAGAATGAACAGCTCTTAGAGTTCATCGAGCTTGCGTGGGAAGAAATCTACGAACTGGAATATGAGCGTGTTTACGGAGGTTGGCGGGGCGTGCACTACGAGGAGGAAACCGGAGAGGTCCATGTGACCTGGGACAACGCCTACGGAGGTCCCCCTCTATGTGTCAAAATCATCCTGGAAACGGGTGAAAAACGCCTCGGACATCCCTTGCGGGAACACATCGAGCGGGAACTATCCAATCAGGAGAGACTGCACGAGGCTGCGGAAAAAGCCCGTAAAGCCTGTAAAGCCTGAAACGATCGGATGTGTGCAGATAAGGAGGCCTTGAATCATGTCGATGCCATTTAAGAAAGTGGTTTTTTACTACAGCAGTAAGGTAAAACCGGAACCAAAATATGAGTGCAACATCGATAATGTTATGGCCCGGATCAAGGGTTTCGAAAAAACGGGCGCCAAGGTTGAGCTCATTGACATGGAGACCGTGAAAGATCCTTTCCGGATGTACACCTATGCTTCGACCGGTCCCGCGGCCAGCCGCCGCAATGTGCTGGGTGCCGTCCGCGGAGCGGACTACAGGGACTTTTTCGGCAAGACCATTCCGGTGCTGGCCTTCTTCGAAAATGAAGATGACCGGCGCCCCTTCGAAGTGCTGCCCAGAATGGATGAAAGGAAAGGTGGCGTCCTGCTGGTGGAAGAAGCCATCGAGCGTTACCTGAATGAGGGCGTTTCCTAGAAAAACGTTCTAAATGCCGGGGGGGCCGATGCGCAAGGATCGGCCCCTGCTGTCTCCAGGGCTTGTCAAGATATTCCATTCCCCCTATAATGCCGGTCTGTGCGGGGTCTATCCAACCAGGTGGCTCAGCCCGGACAATTGTTTGCTCCGGCATGCATGGACCCGCCTAAGCACAACTTCTCCAAGATGGGAGTCAACCGTGACTGAAGACCAGCAAGATCGTCCGTACTCACCATTGGAACGTGCTCGTCAACTCTACCGGGAATCCCTCGGTCTGGCTCAATCCGGGGACTTCAAAGGAGCCATCGGATGCCTTGAAGAGGTTCTGGTGCTGGACCCCAATCATGTGGGAGCCCGGTGCAATCTCGGAGCTATCTACCGACAGACAGGGCACATCGACAATGCGGTCGATTGCTTTCTCGAAGCCCTGGAGCTGGATTCTTCCCACGCCCGCACCCATGCCAATATCGGGGCGGCTTTCTTCGATAAGGGAATGATCGAAGATGCCGAAATGGCTTTTCGCAAGGCCATCGAGCTGGACCCGGCCCTGCCGGAGCCTCACTACAACCTCGCACTACTCCACTTGAGCCGCCGGGAATACGACCGCGCCTGGGCCGAAGCCAAGAACACGATGGACCTCGGTATGAAAACGGCTCAGGCACTTCTTGAGCAGATCGAAAAAATCCTGGACGCTTAGTGTTGACCTTCGCAATTATACTTCAAACGGTCATAATGTGCGCTCTTGTGCTCACTGCGGAGACGCCGAGAGCGCAGAGAAAACGCAGAGGAGCTTCATAAGAATTTCAACAACTCTCTGCGCCCTCTCTGCGCTCTCGGCGTCTCTGCGGTGAGCACAAGAGCGCACATTACGACCGTTCAAAGTATACGTCGTAGACCGTGGCCAAACCTGGCCCGCGCGCTCAAATTGATCCATCGGGTGTGAGATGGCCTAAAAAAGGTTGGCTCCCGACCCGGCGCAGTGCTATAAAGCCAGGGTTAATCCCGCAGCGAGGAGAATTCCGAAGGAGCTGTTTCTTCGAGGTACTGCTGTAGATAGTGTTGTTTATTCAATGTGTTAGTGAAGAGAGGTCAAAGTTATGACGCAACAGCCAGCACAGGCGCCGGAAACCGCAAAGGCCGTTCCTCCCGCCCCCGTCCGAAACCCCCATATTATGAACTTCTGCAAGGTCCTGGTGGACAAAAAGGGGGAAAAGCACGAGCCTGCAATTCTCAAGAAGCTGCTCAACGATATGTATCGCCTGTTTGAGTTTATGTTGGGCCAGAATATGATCGAAGCGCTCCCCGAGAATTTGCGAAAGAATTATCTTGCTCTTTGCGAAGATCTGACGGATCTCTCGTATGAGAAGATCGGGGATATCTTTGATGAGAATGTGCCTCAATATCAGGATATCATGAAGAAAACCATGAAGCAGTTTGCCGAGATCTTTATGGCGAACCGGGAGTTCAATCCTCAAGATTATCCCGTGCAGCTCGAATCTCCCGCTACCCGGGCAGAATAAGCTGGATGAAGATACGGGGCGTCAGTGGTGTGTCACCACGGCTGCGCCGTACCTGTGTCTCTTGTCTTTTCACGGGCAAACGGTTACTTAGGAGGCGATTGGGCCGCGCACGCAACGATATGGTTTTCGACGCCCGCACTGTCGGGCGCGTGGTATCGAAGCTCGAAGTGCCTGAGGATTCGTGGTCTTAGAGGAATGAAAGGAAAAGAGATGGACGAAGACAAGACGATCTGTCCTCATTGTGGAGCAAAGATGAACAAATGGAGAACGCCTCCCATGTCAACGTGGAGTGCCGAGTATTTCTATGTTTGCTTCAATGATACGTGCTCTTATTATGTGCGAGGATGGAAGCACATGGAGGAAACTACCAAGACGGGGTGTTCTTACAGGCATCGATATGACCCGGACACGGGTATGTGTGGTCCTCTTCCTGTCTGGTCACCGGATGCGGGCAAATCGGAAATCATTTCCGAATGAAGGGATAATCTGCTGTATCTCTAAAAATTCCGTGGTGTAAGAGAAGTAAGGAGCAGCCCCGAGAGCTGCTTCTTGCTTTTTTCTTCACTGTCTCGGATTACCGGGCATGGTCCTTGTCTGGCGCCGATCCGCTGTTTTGAACGCTTTCGTGGCAACCACAAAATCCGGCGGCATCAGCAAGGCGTTTTTCCTGTCGTTAGTCATAAATAGCTTTTTTGTATTGATGTTTACCCTGAACGGGTATCCTCGCTCCCTCTTTTCTATCTCTCATTTTCACCCTTTACATGATTTAGTGTATCCTGAAATATGGATAGAAGCACTGGAATTGAACTTCAATATCGGATGTTCAATGACTTTGTTTTTGCCTCTGTGTTTGACGTCCTTAGTGGAAAGCGAATCTTTTAACCGAGTTGACGCAACCTTACCCTTGGGTCGATACTATTTGCTCGGTGCATTACTCATCATTTCGGCCACTGCGGGCTCGCCCATGCCGAATGAGCGAGCATTTATCCAGTAGCCGGCATCTTTGTTGGCCGATAGATGATTTATTGGGAGTTGCCTGATACGTCCGATCATTCTCGATCTTGAAGAAAGGATGCTTAAGTGATCATGCGAAAAGAGCTGACAGAGCTTGTGCTGCAAATTATGCTGTCAACCTGCGCAATTGAAGAAGAAGAAGATTTTCATCGAATTGTGCTTTCGCAAATCAGTCGGCTTTTGGGAATTCAGGCAGGTCAGCTTTTGGTGGAAGACGGCTCCAAAAAGACATTCCACCAGATAGCTCGCTATCCTCTTGATTTTCAGCCGGCAGAAGCCCCTGTCGGGCCACCTGAGCTCGGCATTCTTGCCCTTGAGACTCCAAAGTGCCTGTTAAAGGAGACTAAGGACAGTACTGATCTGTTTCTTCCTCTGAAACATGAAATGTCCCCGACAATGATCCTGCGGTTGATCTGGAAGAATGCTTCTCCTCCAGAGTGGATACGAGACAAGGATATGCTGACTCTTTTCAGCAAGAGTCTTGAAGACTATCTGCCCTGGAAAAGCCTGCTCCTGAGGATCGCTGCTGCAAAGCGCAATCTCGAAGCCATATTCGATCATTTACCCTTTGCCGTCAGTGTGATCAATGCCGACCACACCATAGAGCGCGTCAACAAGATCTTTACCCGAGTGTTCAATTTGCCTTTCAATGAGGTTATTGGCAAAAAGTGCTATGAAGTTGTTCACCGTACTAAAACACCTCCTTCAAACTGTCTCCTCGATGAGGTCATCCGGACACAACACAAAATGAACCTGGAGATCAATCATGGAACGGGACTCACGGTCAATATTATGCCTTTGGTTACATCCAATGGTAAACCAAAGAGCTTACACCTTTTTCAATTTCCGAACGATGCGGAAGGCGATCTCAAGGCGACTCGGGCTAATGATTTTCTTCATCTCTACAACTCCCTCAGCCAGCCTTTGACGGTAGTCTCCCTGGTGACGGGTCTCATGTTGCGTAGCTCGAATGAGATCGTCAGTACGGCCTATCTGGACATCGTCAAAGAACAGATCAATTCCTTGATGAATATTTTGAGAGAAGCGCGCAACAGGGAGATCATGGGGAAAGGATGACTGTTTCGGTCCGACAAAAAAGATCGATCAGCTTGCTTTCTTTATCTAGTGAACACTCAATAAAGAATGGCTTATGGTATTGGTATCGTAATGAAATAGGCGCTAGTGATGATTGTCGATACCCTCCACCTAACCCGGCGTTTCCCCCTGCACATGCAAACAACGGGCTGCTAATTAAGTACTCAACAATAGCTTGTTATCAAAGATCCCCCAGTGGAGGCAGTTGCAGGAGCAAAGAGAAACCGGGGAACAAAATTCTGGCAAGAGAGGTTGTATCGCCGTGGCAAATTGGCATTGCATCTACACGAAGCCCAATCAGGAAGATCTGGTTTGCAGGAGACTGATGGATCTACCCGGCATCGAAATGTTCAATCCCAAAATCAAAGCCAGGAAATACATAAGATCGAAACCACGAGAAGTGGTGGACGAGCTCTTTCCCTGTTATGTTTTTGCTGCTTTCCATGAAGACCGATACTTCCATACGATCAAATACACAAGAGGCGTAAGGAGGTTTGTAGGCAGTCCTACTGGCGATCCCTACACTATAGATTCTCTTATTATAGATACCATAAAAGGCAGAATGGAAGCCGGTTTTATCTCCATTGAGCCGGCTATGTTCGCCGAAGGTGAAAAGGTTGTAATCATCGATGGGCCGTTCAGTGGACTCACAGGGCTTTTCATTAAGGAATTGAATGCGAATGAGAGAGTTCTGGTGCTACTCAGCTCTATCTGTGTCAAGGTCGAGCTGGACGGAGCTTACTTAGCAAAGGCATGAATCTGTACTTTCCCGGGATGTCTCGTTCGAGAAAGCAGGGATAAAGGCTCTGAGATCGGGATGTGCGGCTCGATGGCTTATAGCTTAAGCCTCTGAAGCAGCGAAGGGTTGTGGAGTGCCGGGTCTTAATAGCCTGATTTGACAGGATGAAAACGAATGTTTTCATTTGTTTTGCCCTTTATGGAATTTCCAATCGGAACTGCCTAAGACAGTTGATGGCGGCAGCCTGCCCTCAGTCCGGATCCGGCCTCTATTTCCAACCTCCTCGAATGTCCTTGCGGCAACCATTCCCAATTGAGCTGATCCGCCCCTGTTGACTGCGAACGGCTGAAGATGAGCCTGTTGGGTTTTTGTTTTTGATGTCGGAGCCAAACATATACCAGATAAGAGATGAGGCGAGTATCATATGGGAATTACCCTGTCGAAGGCTCATAGGAAAATCCTGGCCGCTGTCATTATGCTTACTATCGTCAGCGGATGTGGACCAATAGTCAAAAACCCCGTCCCCCTCACATCCATCAGCTCCCGGGCTTCAGCTCCCGCACAGGAATACAGAATCAAAGCGGGAGACGAGATGGATATCAAATTCTTCTACAATTCCGAATTGAATGAGCACCTCAGCGTCCGCCCGGACGGGCGCATCTCCTTGCAGCTCATCGATGAAGTCGTGGCTGCCGGCTTGACACCGGCGGAGTTGACAGCCTTCCTCAAAAGCCAGTATGCCGGGCAATTGCCCAAGCCCGAGGTCACCGTCATAGTGAAGACTTTTTCCCAACAGAAGGTGTTCGTCGATGGGGAGGTAAATCAACCGGGCCTTCGCGACCTCCAGGGTACGGTGACGCTGCGGCAATGTATCGCCCTGGCCGGGGGATTCAAGGATACGGCACGCCGTAATGAAATCATCGTTATTCGCCAAAAAACGCGGGAAAAACCGATCATTACCGTCGCAAATCTGGAAAAAGTAAACGATGGCACCGATTTCTCTCAAGACCTCACCGTGATGCCATACGATATTGTCTATGTGCCCAAATCACCCGTCGCAAACGTGAACCGGTGGGTGGAGCAGTATATACAAAGGATGCTTCCCGTAATGCCTACAGCATTCCTTCCACTCGCTTATTAAGGATAGGAGCAGGTTTCTTATGGATCGCAACGTTCCATCAAAGCCGGAGTCAACTGTGTCCCCATTCTTGAGGTCTTCGGCCTACGCTTTTTCTCCGGCGGCCCTGATGATGTCCCAGAAACCGCAGGCCTTCAATCTGCGTGACCTGCTGGTCGTCCTCTTCAAGCACAAGTTCAAGATCGTTCTTGTATTTCTGGCAGCCATCATTGCCGCTCCACTGATCTATTCGCGCCTTCCCGTCATATACGAAGCATCATCCCTGTTGATGATCCGCTATGGCCGTGAATACTCCAGGCCGAGCATCGGCAGTGATCCAGCGCCCCTTCGCGTTGGCTTACCGGAGATCGTGAACGCTGAGATGTCGATTCTAACGAGCAGAGATTTGAAGGAGAAGGTCATCGGCACCGTTGGAGTGGAGAAGATATTCCCCACCCTGGCGGGCTCATCGCCTGAGATGCAGAACGTCATGGACATAGCTATCTTCATGTTCGATGGTATGTTGTCGCTGCAAACCGGAAAAAATTCGAACCTTATCAACGTTTCCTTCGCTCACCGTGATCCCGAAGTGTCCGCCAATGTGGTGAACGCACTCGTGGATGCGTACAAGGACAAGCGGCTCGAGATCCTCAAGGATTCCAAGTCGCTTCCGTTCCTCGAAAAAAAGACCGCCGAGTATCGCCGGAAGTTGGATGAATCCGAAGCCAATCTGGCAGCGTTGAAACAAAAATACAAGGTCTTCTCGTTTGACCAGCAGCGAAACCTCGTCTTGACCCAGCGTATGCAGTTGGATGCCACCTCGAAGACCACGCAAACCCAGGTGAAGGAGCTCACGCAGAAGGTTTCTTCTCTGGAGACCCAGTTGAAGTCCGTTTCCCAAAATATCACTCTGCCCCAGGAGGAAAGCCATGGGGTGAGCGAAGCCGAGCTGCAGCTTCTGACCCTCGAGCGAAAAGAGCAGGAGCTTCTCTCCAAGTACAATGAAAGCAATGGGCTTGTTCTCGGTACTCGAAATGAAATCCGCCTGGTGAAGGATTTTCTCGAAAAACAAAAGAGGAAAAAGACCGGACAGGTGAAGCCCGGAGGGAACGAGTTTTATCAGTCCCTGCAAAAAGACATCATCACGGCGAAAGCCGAGCTGGGGTCCCTTGCCATCAGGAGTAGCGACTTGCAACAGCAATTGGCTGAAATAGATCGCAACATGCAAGCCCTCGATCTTCAGGAAAAGGATGTCAGGGACCTGGAAAGACAGGTGAGCATAAGCGAACAGAATTATCAGACTTACCTCAAGAAGCTTGAGGAAGCCCGGATTTCCGATGACATGGACCAGCAGGAAATGAACAGTGTCAGTGTTGTGCAAAGCGCCTCGGCCCCTCTTGTTCCCAAAAGCCCGAGCAAGGGATTGCTTCAGTATCTGGGCATTGCGGCGCTTCTGGGTGCCGCGGGTGGGGTGGGGCTGGCATTCTTCCTGGAGTTTATCAAACAGGGCCTCATTTCCCCCCAAAGAGCCGAAAAGTGCCTCGGACTTCCGGTACTGACCACGATATCCCACAGAAAACGAGCGGCCTGAGGAACTGAAACGTCAGTACAATGGATCGGAGCGGTTCACGAATTACTCCGATGATGAATTCGCACCCCCCATCCGGTATAGAAAAAGCATGTATCTCGATTTTTATCAAATGGCACAGGAGCCCTTCCACATCACGCCCGACCCGCGCTATTTGTTTTTGAGCCCGAGTCATAAGGAAGCCCTCGCCTCGATCATCTATGGTATTGAAAAAAGAAAAGGATTTATATCGATTATCGGTGAAGTTGGCGTAGGGAAAACGACTATCTTGCGCTCGTATCTTGAAGATAGGGCGAACCAGGCACGGCAAAAGACAATCTACATTTTCAACACCAAGACCTCCTTTGAAAGTCTTCTAAAAACCATTTGCATCGAACTGGACATCCATTTCGATGCAGACGATGTATCCGAAACGGTAAACAAGCTCTACAAAACATTGATAAATGAATACACACACGAACGCAACGTTGTGCTCATACTCGATGAGGCACAAAATGTGCCCGTTGAGACCCTTGAGCATCTACGCATGCTTTCCAATCTCGAGACTTCAACCGATAAATTGATTCAGGTTGTATTGATTGGTCAACCGGAGCTTCAGTCGATATTGGATAGAACCGATCTAAGACAGCTAAAGCAGCGTATAGCCATCAAATCTTGCATCTTTCCATTGAACCGTCAAGAAAGTATCGCTTACATTCGGCACCGTTTGGAAAAGGTATCGAAAACCGATGATCCCGTCTTCACTGATAAAGCCATGAAGCTCATCGTAGATGAAGCCAACGGCATCCCGAGGATCATAAACATTCTATGCGACAATGCCCTCATTGCCGGCTTCGGCTATCAAAAAAGACCGGTAACTACCAGTATTGTCAAAGAAGTCATTGCGGATTACGCCGGTAAGAAAAGGTCTTTGTCGTTCAAATGGTGGAGCGCTACTGCATCACTAGCTCTACTCTTTTCGGCCATCACATTGATTTATCCATATTGCGGCCGGTTTCTTTCCTCTGGAAAAGATTCATACCGTGCCGATATCGTTTTCAATCATCTACCAGCTCCCGCGGATTCTCTAACGCCCTTGCACGAGAACCCTGCACCCGGGCCAATATCGGCGCCGTCAAGCGTACCCGTTGTTACCGGCCCGGAAGACACAAGCGGTGATCAAACCGAAACATCGGGGAATACACGAGATCCCATACAAAAAGAAGATCCGGCTGCCGCTGCTCCTGCTGCTGATCAGAAAGCAGGGCAGGACAATACCCTGGATCATTCCGCCCAATCTCCTGAAGAAAAAGGAGATCTGCCACGGGCAAACGAAAATTCCACGGCGGTAGAGGGCACGCACCCTCTGTTTGCTAAGTCAGAGGATACCATCAGGTTTGTCCAGAAAGGGGAAAATGTCAGCCGGATCATTAGGGATAGATATGGCTTCTCCGATGCTCGGTTGATCGATGCCGTCAAGCGTTGTAATCCCCATATTCGCGATATAAACATCATCCTGGCCGGAGAAAGAATCCTTCTACCGCCCTCCGACAGTATGGAATGCTTCCCCGGGTCCGGTTCGGAAGACAATTAATCAATCCTCCATAAACTGCGTTAATCTCGAAAGACACCGTATATATCCGCCACCAGGGTAAGGTGCCAGCCTGCCTTCCAAGAGGAGTACAAGCATATGACCAAAATTTACGAGGCATTGGTACATGCGTCGGAGCAAAGAAAAGAATCGGTGGAATGCCGCATGCCTCTTTCTCACCCCCAAAGCTTGTTGGAATCGCCTGATAAGCTGAATATGGAAAGAGAAATGTTGGAGCTCTACCAGGCGGTTGAATCTCTTCTATTGAACAAGCCCAAGCGAATCATCCAATTTATTGGCTCACAGCTCGGGGAAGGCACGTCGACAATTTCACGCGAATTCGCCAGGGTTTCGGCAACCAGAGTTGGAAAATCAGTCCTTCTCATCGATGCGGATCTTTCAAGTGAAAGAAAGAATCGTTTCTCTTCCTCAACCGACACCAACTGTAGCTGCCTCGAAGCAATGAAAAGTGGGCGATATATGGATGAAGCACTCACACATATGGGGACCTCCAATTTCTTTACAACGTTTTTATCCAACAACGGCAGGCTAAATGCTGAAATCTTCGATTCTGAGCTCATCGATGTTTTCTGGGATCGGATCAGGGAGCGCTTCGACTTGACTATCATTGACTCTCCTCCTTTGACAGCGACGCCGGATGGTCTTGCCATCGCTCCCAAGGCTGACGGAATTGTGCTGGTCGTTCAAGCCGAGAAGACAAGATGGACCATTACCGAAAATGTGAAAGAAAGGATTACCAAGGCAGGGGGCAACATACTTGGGATCGTGTTCAACAAACGGCGCTTTTACATTCCCCAGTTTATATACAATCGGCTCAGATAACGGGAGGTAAGCAATGGGTTTTTTAAATTTTGACTTTAGATACGGCAATTCGGGCCATAGCAGTGAGGAAGCAGACTCCTTCGCTCCCGTGATCGACAGTAAGTACGGAATTTATAGCGAGAGCCACTTCAATGACATGCTCGCCCTGGAGCGCAAAAGGACTGAACGATCCAAGAGACCCTTCATTTTGATGCTCATGGACTTATCGGCACTTCCCAAAGGCTCGAACGGCAGCGATCCCATAACGAAGGCCGCTTCATCCCTGGCTTTTTCCACACGGGAAACCGACGTGAGAGGATGGTACAGGCACAATGACATCCTGGGGGTCATTTTTACCGAGCTGGGAGACCTGGAAAACGCGAATGCCCCTGAGAGGATTCATGACAGAGTATACATGGGCCTGCTGAGAAACCTGGGGCCTGAAAAGGTCGAGAAGGTCCGTCTCTCCCTGCACGCCTTCCCCGAGGAGTCCGGGGGAGGGAATAGTGGCTGCCTCTCCGATCTGAATCTCTATCCTGATTTGAATAAAGCACAAACCGGCAGAAAGATCCCTTTCGGGATCAAACGGGCCCTGGACATCCTCGGAAGCATGGTAGCCCTGATCCTGTTTTCACCCCTTTTCCTTCTCATCTCCATTGCAATCAAGTTCACCTCAAAGGGTCCCATATTCTATCGACAAGAGCGGATCGGCCAGTTTAGCAAGAAGTTCCTGCTCTTCAAATTCAGATCCATGTATGTTGATAATGATTCCGCAATCCACAAAGAATATGTGACTAAGCTCATCAAGAACGTATCGACGGCCGAAAAAGAAGAATGCGGCTCGCCGAGTGACGGCATCTATAAAATAAAAAACGATCCTCGTGTCACAGCCATTGGAAGGCTCATTAGAAAGACGAGCCTCGATGAGGTGCCCCAGTTTCTGAACGTCCTTTTTGGGGATATGTCCCTCGTTGGCCCCAGACCGCCCGTTCAATACGAGATCGATTGCTACGACATATGGCACAGACGCAGGATACTGGAAATGAAGCCGGGTATTACGGGCATCTGGCAAGTCTACGGTAGAAGCAAAACCACCTTCGATCAAATGGTGCGCATGGACCTTAGATACACCAGGGAATGGTCCCTCTGGCTGGACATTGTACTCATCCTGAAAACCCCCTGGGTCGTTCTAACGGGGTCCGGCGGCTATTAGAGGGAAAGATCGAAGAATTGAAAGGAGGGAAGTATGCTTCATGTGGGGATTATTGGATATGGTTATTGGGGGCCTAATATTGTCAGGAATTTCAACAGCATTGATGGCGTACGGGTAACGGCGGTATGTGATATGAGGCAAGAGGCTTTGAGCCAGGTCCGAAAGAGATATCCCGGTATAGCGGCCTCAACTGATTTTGATGACATTTTGACTTCCCCTGATATTGACGCTATCGGAGTAATCACACCGGTCTCCACACACTTTGAGCTCGCCAGGAAGGGATTGCAAAACGGTAAACATGTATTCGTCGAAAAGCCCTTCACCGCCACGGTCGCTCAGGCTGAAGAATTGATAGAGTTGGCTGCCAGGAAGAACCTCAAAATCATGGTCGATCATACCTTCCTGTTCACCGGTGCGGTCAGGAAGATAAAACAGCTCATGGATGATGGCACGCTTGGAAAGATATATTACTACGATTCCATGAGAGTCAACCTGGGCCTGTTTCAGCACGATGTAAATGTCATATGGGACCTGGCGCCCCACGACCTGTCCATAATGGATTATCTCCTGGAAGAAAAGCCGGTGGCTGTCGTGGCAACGGGTGAAAACCATTTCACGCCCCTGGAATACGTCGCTTACATCACGGTCTATTTTCCGAACAACGTCATAGCTCATTTTAATGTCAACTGGCTGTCTCCGGTCAAAATACGAACAACTCTCGTGGGTGGCGAAAAGAAGATGCTCGTATGGAACGACCTGGAGCCGGATGAAAAGATAAAAGTATACGACAAGGGCGTCCAGGTGGAAAACAAGGAAGGAGTCTACAATTTGCTGGTTAGCTACCGTTCCGGCGACATGTGGGCGCCAAAGGTGGAACAGCAGGAAGCACTGAAGGCTGAAGCCGAATACTTCTGCGATTGCATTATAAACGACGGCACTCCTTTCAATGACGGACATGCCGGGTTAAGGATCGTCAAGATGCTGGAGGCGGCAAACCAGTCCGTCAGAAAGCGCGGGGAGATGATCTACGTATGACATACCTTTGTATCTCCGACGATGTGAAGCTGGGTGAGAATGTGAGGCTTTCAAAATTCATCAATCTTTATGGGTGTATGATCGGCGATAATACCAAGATCGGAGCCTTTGTGGAAATCCAGAAGAATGCCCGGGTGGGGAAAAATTGCAAGATTTCCAGCCATACATTCATCTGTGAGGGTGTAACCATTGAAGACAATGTCTTCATAGGTCATAACGTTGCCTTTATAAATGATGCCTACCCGCGTGCCACGAGAGCGGCAGGCGAATTGCAGACCGAAGACGACTGGAAAGTGGAGCCTACGCTCGTAAAGAAAGGCGCCTCGGTCGGTTCCGGTGCAACCATTCTTTGTAATGTTACGATCGGCGAAGATGCCATCGTCGGGGCAGGGAGCGTTGTAACCGGGGATGTACCTGCAGGGGCCATCGTCGCTGGGAATCCAGCCAGATTCATGAGGTCCGTTACTGATGAAAAATGATATCAAGATTCCTTTCCAGAAGAAGCGCAGCGAAGAGAGGAAGCTTCTGCAACCGTTAGGAGCATGTTCCCAATGGGCTAGAATGGGGTAAATGCCGTGAAGAAGACTGATGTGCTGATGATTGTCGAAAATCACTATCCGGAAGACTCTCGCGTGAGGAAAGAAGCCACGGCGGTTAGAGAGCAATATGATGTGACGGTATTCGCTGTGAAACGTGCCGGGCAACCGCTGCATGCCGTTGTCGATGGTGTGGAAGTGTATAGAATTCCGGAGATCAAGTTGGAAGGGCTGAGCATGGGAAGCAGGGGGCTGCAGGGCATGTTGAATAAACTGCAATATATGCTGCAGTATATGTGGTTCACATCGATTGCTGCCGTCCTGTTTCTGCTGACTTATCCATCGAAAAGGTACCGAGTCGTACATGCCAACAATCCCCCCGACACTCTGTTCATGGTGGGTATCCTTTGTAAGTGTCTGGGATCTAAATTTGTTTATGATCACCACGATCTGGCTCCGGAGCTGTACCTTTCGAGATTCAAAAGAGGGGAGGATCTGATCTATAAGATCCTGTTGCTCTGTGAGAGATTATCCTGTCGTATGGCAGATGTGGTAATCGCGACAAATGAGTCGTATAAACAACTGGAAGTAGACAGACACCGCATCCCACCGGAAAAGATCTTTGTCGTTCGCAATGACCCTCTTGTTCAAGAGTGTCGGCTCACCGATGCTCAGCCATTGGAGCGGTTTCCCCAATTAAATGGAAGGAAAATGATTCTTTTTCTGGGGTGCGTCAATCCTCAGGATGGAGTTGACCTATTGCTAAGAGTGATCCAGCACTTAGTCTTTCAGTTAAAAGAGAAAGACCTGATCTGTATTGTTATTGGTGACGGAGATTCCCTTCCCGGGCTCAAAGAAATGGCAAGAGAGCTACAGTTGGAGCAATATGTGAATTTTCTTGGCTTCAGCTCAGATCGCGAGCAGATAAAATGGTTTCTTCACAATTCGGATGTTTGTGTCGAACCGGCTCCAACAAACCCGCTCAACGATCGTTCGACGTTCATTAAAGTGATGGAATACATGGCTGCCGGAAAACCAGTAGTTGCTTTCGATCTTCCTGAGACCAGTTTTTCTATAAATGGGTCCGGCTTGCTGGTACGGCCCGAACAGGTTGAGGAGTTTGCGGAGTGTGTAAAGACCTTGCTGGACAATAACGATCTAAGAATAGAGCTTGGCCGACGTGGCATGCAACGTGTCGAGGAAGAATTGAACTGGCCCAGGTCGTCTGCCATTTTATTGAAAGCCTATTGTTCCCTATGACTATTTTCAGCCGGAGAGCGCATCGACTATGGGTTTGAGGACTCCGAAAATCGTAAAACAGGGTGAAAAGAAAACCATAGACGATGAGCATGGGAGAGCAAAGGTCATGAAAGCATTTCTGGGAAATAGTGCCCTGATTGTGGTTTTAACCCTTGTGCTATTCATAGGTGGCGGGAAAGCCGCTCAGGCGGCGGAGCATTATGTCCGGGCGAATGCGGCGGGCAAGAATGATGGTTCAAGCTGGACGGATGCATGGCGGAGCTTTCCCCCTGTCCTGATTCGTGGTGATACATACTACATCGCTGACGGTGTTTATCCGCCATACAAATTCGACGATGCACAAGATGGTACGAAATATATTACCATCAAGAAGGCAATCAATACGGCAGCCGGGCATGGCTATGCTTTAGACTGGGACCCCACATATGGCGATGGGATAGCCGAGCTCACAGGTGCTCTTACCAATTACACCGCGATATTGACGTTCACCACTGGCTATTATGTGTTTGATGGTGTAGTTGGCCAGGGGAAGAGCGGGCATGGCTTCAAGATCTCGACAACGAGCACGGACAGTGAATCCTATTTGGTCTATATTCATAACGGTGCGGACTATATATCAATATCGCATTCGGAAATATGTCATACCACCATGGGACAATTAGGAGTTGTGGTTCCCAGGACAAAAGGGATTACAGTTCCCACAAACGATGGTGATGGGATCTATGATCACTTGGTGATATCATATAACTATATCCACGACGTAACGGCTCAGCTCCTGGTACTGAACTATACTACCAATGCCATAGTGGAAAATAACTATTTTGAACATCGGCTAGGCGGTGATTACCTGACAAACAGTAGAGTGCAAACCTATATACACGGGGAAGGGATTGAAATAGATTATTGTGGGATGGGATCTAATAATACTATTCGGTATAATACTTTTAAAGATATCGCCGGAACGGCTTTTATAGCAATAAAGGATTCCGTTCAGTCGCTATTCTACATCTATGGAAACATCTTTTTTAACACCGATAGCCGATTTCAAATAACAAATGGAGCTATTGCCAACACTACTGGTGATTCCAATAGCAATATGTATGTAATCAATAACACCTTTGTAAATATTAACGGTTATGATTGCGGTATTAACTGGTATAATGGAAGTAGTAACTATACTTATAATAATATATGGTATAAATGTCAAAAGGTGTCTTTCGTCGGGAATGTTCATGACTATAACTGGTTCTTTGCTTCCGGAGCGCAATCTGAACCTAATATTCAAAACGGAATCGGAGATCCCTTCGTTAATCTGATTAATCAAAATTTTAAGCTCTCCGCTGGGACAGTCCCTGGAAAGAGCGACCTTGGAGCTGTTTTTGCCACGGATATGCTAGGAATATTGCGCGGTGGCAACGACGGTAAGTGGGACAGGGGAGCTTTGGAATATGTCGCTATTAAGCCACCAGCAAATTTCAGGATGATACAGGTGCCGAATTGAGGGTCGTGTTCAATGGGTCTTAAACAAATAGGCGTGTACCCTCCACTGGAGATGCAAAAACGACGGCGCCTCTGGCATTCGCTCCAGGCAAGCTACCCGGTCTCCTTTCATGAGATCGATGGATATAGGAGGCCCGATCTCGCTGCACTGATAATGTTCGGGGAAAACGAGGTCATTGGAAGGGATGGTGGGGAGCCCGGTATCCCCCGCTTCGTGGTTGCGAGCAGCACCTCGGAAATCGATGTCGGCGCCAGGGCGCAAATCGATTTTTCCGCTGTGTCCGGAGTGGACTTTACCCTCAGGGGAAAGGTGCTGATCGAGGCATGTGGCGCGCCTCTGCCGTTTCTGGCCGAGGTTGAGGACTCGCTTGTCCATGCTTCCTGCGCGGACCGCCCTGTATGGGTATCTCGTTCCAACGAGAATAGCCGTTTGGACATAGTCGCCCAGGCACCGAATGAGCTTGGGCCGGGTGAGGTCCTGAAAGACCATCTGTCACGAGGACGCTTTCTGGCCCTTCTTCCCCTCATCCACTTCCTTCGCGAGGTTACTCGCGATTTAAGCTGGTCCTTGCCCCCGGTGCGAGCCTCTCTCATTATTGATGATCCGAACCTGCATGCGATGTCTTACGGTTATATCGATTACCGGAGAATCGCTGACGAGGCACGAAGACTGACCTTTCATGCAACAATGGGCATGGTTCCCCTGGACGCCTGGTTTTTCCGAAAAGAGGTAGTCAATTTCTTTCACAGGAACAGGTCCTTTCTTTCGTTACTGGTACACGGGAATGATCACTGCAAGCGCGAGCTCTCCGAAGTGACGACGGAAAGCAAAGCCATACGCATTGCAGCGCAAAGCCTGAGGCGAATCTCCGCGTTTGAGAGAAAGACTGGACTTCTCGTGTCTAGAACGATGGTTGCACCTCACGGTTCGGTTTCGCGACAAACGGCACGCGCATTGTTGCTCACAGGTTTTCAGGCCATATGTATGGACCGAAGGGCTTATCCCTGGATGCGTCGCCCTCCCGCCGAGGACCTATTGGCGGGATGGAACGTTGCCGACCTGGTTGCGGGCGGGCTGCCCGTAGTACCAAGGTATCTCTTTCCTCATGCCTCCGTTGATTATCGAGACAGAAACGATCTAATTTTACAGGCTTTTCTCGGTAGGCCCCTTGTTATTTGCGGTCACCATTGGGATTTCAAAAACGGCTATGAGTCTGTCGCACAGGTTGTAAACCTGATCAACGACATTGGAAATGTCAAATGGACCGATTTCGACGGTATTCTCCACTCCAACTATCTTTTGCGGAGGAAAGGGGAGGTACTTCATGTAAGACTGTTTTCCAGACGGATACATCTCCATGTACCCGATGGAGTTAGAATGCTCGTTGTGGAAAAGGGACCATCCTGGGAAGGAGATGATCGAGAGCTTATCGTTCTCGGCAATGCTCGGGCTTCTCTCTCTGTGCAACGCGAATCGTGTACTGCCATTCCCATTGTTGGTGAGCAGGATGTGGATCTATGCCTGATTCACCCGGACTCCCTTTGTACAAACGATGTTCCCTCCCCTTTGCCAAACCCGTGGCACATGGCCCGCAGGGTGTTGTGTGAAGTCCGTGACAGGTTGCGGCCACATATCCGCCATCTACCCTGATGCTCGTGGAGCCCCATGGAATGAATTTGCGCTCGGAAATCTTAAAGGGATCTTTCGTACTCACTCTTGGTCAACTTGTTTCTTTTCTATCCTCATTTCTGCGAAACATCCTATTGGCACGCCTGCTGACAAAAGCGGATTTTGGTATTGCATCCACCTTCGCCATTATCATCTCCGTATTCGAGTTGGTGGGGAAGATGGCAGTGGGCACTTTGATCATCCAGGCCAAGGATGGCGACCATCCCGACTTCCAGGCCACTGCGCATCTTGTTCAGTTTGTGGCGGGAGTTCTTGGCGCGCTTCTTATTTTGATCTTCGCCGGACCGATCTCCACTTTGTTCAAAGTGCCGGAAGCTCGATGGGGCTTCATGTGGCTGGCAGCGATTCCGCTATTCAAGGGCCTCGAACATCTCGACGTCAACCGGATGGTCCGGGACATGAATTTTGTGCCTTCCGTCCTGATAGAGGCGGTTCCTCAGGTCATTGTTACCATCGTTGCATGGCATGCGGCACTTTGGCTCAAGGACTACCGAGCCATGCTCCTGCTGCTTCTTCTTGGCAGGCTGCTCTCTTTGGTTGTCTCCCACACACTTGCAATACGACCTTACAAATGGGCGTGGCACGACGGCTATGCTCGACTTATCGCCCGTTTCGGCGGGCCGCTCCTAATCAATGGTTTTCTCATGTTCTGTATTTTTCAGGGAGATCGGCTGGTGGTGGGTGCCGGCTATAGCATCGAAGACTTGGCTGCGTATTCCGTCGCGGCTTCCCTCTCTCTCGTTCCTGGTTTGATGGTTGTCCAGGTTGTTCAAGGAATCGCTCTCCCGCTTCTCTCGCGCACCCTGAATAATCCGGATGAATTTCGCAGGCGATACGATCTTTGCGCACAATCTCTTTCCTTGTTTTCCACCCTGTTCGCAACCACCATGATCATTGCAGGCGAGACTCTTGTACGCATATACGGCAAGAAATACGAGGGAACGGGCATCATTCTCGCCTGGCTGGCATGCTCGCAAGCCTTCCGTATCATTCGTGCCGCACCAACACTGGCCGCTCTAAGTAGAGGGGATTCCAAGAACCTCATGGATTCCAACTTTGTGCGATTGTTCGGTGTTATTTTGGCGGCGATTGCGGCAAATCGTGGGTTACCACTACACTGGGTTGCCGCCGCGGGTTTTGTGGGAGAGCTCCTTGCTTTTGTCTTCGCCACCTTTCGACTCTCAAAACTTCACCAACTCGACAAGGCAGCCATATTGCGCCCCGCTGCCGTTACAGTGATTTTCATGCTGGTAGCTGGAATCCTGGCCTTTGCCGGAGTGCCCAACGATGGATGGGCGGTGGTGCTCTCCTTTTCCCTGTTGCTGAGCCTCGGGGCGATATGCGTATTTCTCCGGCTCTTCGTGGACCTCAGAAAGTTGGTCATGGCCGAAGCGATTCTATTGACGAAACATCCCCAGCTTAAAGCCCATGTTTAGAGTGCTGCGAATTGGCGGCGAAACCGAGAGATGTGCGACCCGATGAACAGGCCTCAGAGCGCTTCGGCAAATGCCGGCAGGTGGGCAAGTCTTCGAGAGAAGCGTTCCCGTTGCCTCCCCGGACCGGTTCTGTTTCATCTGTACCGTTTGCCATTTGCGCGTCCATTCGTTCGGCGAATCCTGGAAAAGCTGGAAGGGGGGGACTTCTTTTCCCTCACACTGCGAGAGATTCTGAGAAAGCAATATGGGGTCAGCGTGGGCATGTACAGCTATGGGGATTGCCTCAGGCCGGGGTATCTTCCTCGCGGCACCGAGATTGGCAACTATTGTTCTTTCGCGTCGGGACTCAGTGTTCACCGTCGCAATCATCCCATGGACCGGCTTTCCATGCACCCTTTCTTCTACAACGGACAAATCGGCCCTATCCCGGAGGATACGATCGAGGCAAATGCGGATCGCCCGCTGAAGATCGGGCATGATGTATGGATTGGAACCGGAGCCATCATCCTGCCGAATTGCTCGGTCATCGGCAATGGATCGGTCATTGGAGCCGGTTCCGTTGTTACCGGGGATGTACCCCCCTTTTGTATCGTGGCGGGCAACCCGGCCCGTCTCCTTCGAAAACGCTTCTTGCCGGACGTGGAGAAGGCCGTCATGGAATCAGAGTGGTGGCTGCGGCCCCTGTCCGAGCTTGTAGAGGGGCTGCCTTTTCTGGTCCGCCCGGCGACAGTGGAATCCGTACTGGCTCTCGCTGAACGCATAAAGGCACTGCCTCGGGGCGTCCCGAGCGGTCGGAGCCGCGCAAAGGCGGAATAGCCGTTGATAAGGTATACACTCGTATGGTGCTTATCCATGAATGAGAAAAACAGGAATTCCGATCAACAACAAGATGCTTTCGATGTTTGTCTGTTCGGCGCTCCACTGGACGTTGGCAATATGGGCTGCCGCGCTCTTGCCGTCTCTCTTATCAGACTGATCCTCGATGCCCGCCCCAATAGTCGCATTCAATTGCTGTACGACACCGTCATGCCGGAGAGAAAAGAAGTGCGGTTGGACAAGGACAGAGTGGTCGGTGTCGAGGTGGTCAATTGCAGATTATCTCCCAAGTCCCGGCTTAATGAGCATCTCATCTGGATACTCCTGCTCTCCATCCTATGGCGAATTGTTCCCATTCGCTCCCTGAGAGCAAGAATCCGCAGATCGACACCTTGGCTGGATCGGTTGAGCAAAGCTCATTTTGTGGGAGACATACGGGGAGGAGACAGTTTTTCCGACATCTATGGGTTCCCAAGATTCCTGTTCGGGTCCCTGCCCAACCTTACCGCATTCCTGCTTGGAAAACCGCTCGTGTTGCTGCCTCAGACCTATGGCCCGTTTCGGTCCCGGCTCACCCGTTGCCTGGCGAAATTCATCTTTCGACGCTCCACGAAAATCTTTGCCCGTGAAAAGCAGAGCCTTGAATTCGTGCGTGAATTCCTGGGGAATCGAGAGGTCCCGGATCATATTCAGCTCTGCCCCGACGTCGCCTTTTCCCTTGCTGCGATTCCTCCGGAACAGGTCAGCATTATTTCGCCCCTGGAACGGAATCGTGAAGAGACGATCATTGGTCTCAATATAAGCGGGCTGCTCTTCATGGGCGGCTACACTCGCAGTAACATGTTCGGCTTGCGCTGCGACTACAAAGAGCTCGTCGATGAGCTCATTGACCGCCTTCTTAGCGAACGAAACGTCCAGATCGTGCTTGTGCCCCACACCTTCGGAACGAGCGCGGAAAACGATCAGTCATCCTGCCGCGCCGTGTGGGAGTCGTTCCAGGAGCGTGGAATTGACAGGGTCCATCTCCTTGATGGTAATTATGACCAAAACGAGGTCAAGCAGGTGATAGGCCAATTCGATTTCTTCATAGGTTCCAGAATGCACGCTTGCATAGCCGCCATATCCCAGGGAGTTCCCACGGTGGGAGTGGCGTACAGTGGGAAATTCCTTGGGGTTTTCGATACCGCCGGGGTGGGAGGGATGGTGCTGGACGCACGCACACTCTCGCTGGAGGACCTCATTGAGGGCTGCATGGAAAGGTACCGCAACAGGGCCGACACCGGCGAAGGCCTCACGAGTACGGTTTTACAGGTATCTTGCCGGCCCCGGGCCGTCTTCAAAGAGCTGATGGCCTCAGAGGCCGATTGATTCTTTTTACCTGAAATCGTCATTGACTCCCTTGGGAAAGCAGCGCGGGATGGCAAAGATAGAAAACTGTCGGGACATAGTGCAATGGCGGTTGTGTACGGGGTGCGGCGTATGTCTTGCTGCTTGCACCAAGGGCGCGGTTCGCCTGAGAAATATCGAGGGTATTGGAATTCGCCCTTATTTCAATGAGGAAGCTTGCCGTGGCTGTGTTGATTGTCTTTCCTCCTGCCCCGGCTATCTGGTCGACCGGAATATGGCCGCCGGATTTTCACGTCCTCTTTCCACGGCTGAACAGGAATACGGACCAGTGCTGGAGCTATGGGAAGGCTATGCCACCGACCCGCAAATTCGCCACAGGGCTTCGTCGGGTGGACTACTTTCCGCCATTGCCCTTTACTGCCTCGAACAAGAGAACATGGAATTCGTTCTCCATACGGCAATGGACCAGGAAAAACCATGGCTCAACACGACCGTCAAAAGCAAGACCCGTGAAGCAATCATTGAGAGAACGGGTTCGCGCTATGCACCGGCCTCACCCGGCGAAGGCCTGGGGGAGATCGAAAAGAGCCACGGCCCATGCGTATTCATTGGAAAGCCCTGCGATGCCGCTGGTACATTCCTATTGAGAAATCAAAGACCGGAGCTGGATGCGAGGCTTGGACTCGTATTGACATTTTGTTGCGCCGGAACGCCTAGTACCAGGGGAACGCTCAACCTGATTCACTCATTGTGCGCGGAAGCCGGGCAGATCGAAAAAGTGAGCTACCGTGGAGAGGGCTGGCCGGGCCGATTCAAAGTGGTGTTCGATGGCGGTGCTCGTGAGGAGAGTCTCCCTTACGCGGAAGCATGGACACAATTGACGAAATCCGTGCCCTTTCGCTGTCGGATTTGTCCGCATGGTTTGGGAGAGTTGTCAGACATAGCATGTGGCGATGCGTGGCAGTCTTTCAAGGAAAGCGATGATGCCGGTCGTTCCATTGTGCTGGTTCGAACGGAAAGGGGACGCGAGATTCTTCGCGGAGCAAGCGAGGCTGGGTATGCCCACCTCAGGCCCATTGCTCCCGAGGCCATACTGCAAGCCCAGAAGAACCTGCTTGCGCGCAGGAGAGATCTATTTGGCAGATTGCTTGCCATGCGGTTGCTCCGCATTCCGACTCCGCGCTTTACCGGGTTCTCTCTCTTTCGTGGCTGGCTTGAATTGTCCCTCCAAGCCAAGGTGCGGTCCGTCCTGGGAATGGCACTGAGGATTGCGCAGCGAGATCTGTGGTGCCGGGAGAGGCGGTAATTGATGAGTCAAAGTCTTAATATCCTGTTGGTCTTAGCTATAACCGCATTCGCGGCATGGCAATACTCCAAGGACTACCATGAGGGACTCATGCTGGTGATATTCTTGCTGCTGGCGTTGCCCGATGCCCTGGAAGTCCAGTTGAGTGTTTCCATACCTTCTTTCACCGTTCATAGGTGCCTGTTGCTGGTCACCACTATTGCCTGGGCAACTAATCCGGATCTCCATAAGAGCTTGAGGGGAGTGCCGTTTGCCGGCATCTTTCTGAGCATCACCATCGCTTATGTGTTATCAACGCTGCTTTCCGAAAATTTTCTGGTGAGCACAAAACGTCTCTTTTACTATGCTACCGAATCGTTTTTGTTTTTTATGATTATACAAACAAGTGTCACCAGCGATGCAACGGCACGGAGAATCATTCGCGTGGCTGGTTTTGCCCTCCTTTCAGTCGCTGCATTTTCCTACATCGAAAGGTATGCATCGCTACGCGTGTACCAGCTCATTCCGCGATATCGGCAGGATTACGGTTTCGAAGCACTCTCGGGCAGCATCGGGGGAGGCGGACTCGGCGGCAAGTGTCTCTCGACATACAATCATCCCATCCTCTTTGGTGTGGCTTGTGCTGTGTGTCTTTGCTATTTCCTCATAGTCATGAATCCCTCCGGTAATAAGTCAAGGGATCTATTCCACTGGGGCGCTAGCTTTATCGCCGGTGGGGCTCTTTACTTCAGCAACAGTCGTGGCCCCTGGATCTCCTTTGTGGCCACAATGTTGCTACTGTGCCTGCTCTTTCCCTCCCGTTTCGTCAAAAGGGCGCTTATCCTCGCTTCTCTCGCTCTGCTGGTCATGGTGATTCGTCCCGGCACTTACGAGACGATTCATGGACTCTCCCAAGCCACGCTGGATAAGAGCACTGTCCAGGGAAGCAGCTTCCAGTGGCGATTTGCGGTATTCAATATGGCCACGACCAAGATCGCTCAGGCGGACATTTTTCATTCCTTGTTCGGCTTCGGAGGTGGTAGCCATATTTTTCTCAACTTCGGTGATATCGAGCTCTCAACCGGTCACGTGGTGACGATGGAAAGCTGGGATAGTGAATTGTGTGTGAATCTGTTCGAGCAGGGAGTAATCGGGATGGGCCTTATCTTGCTCCTCCATGCCGTGTTCTTCACTCGAACCGTTCGGCACCTCATGACTTACCGCCCACAAAACGATGCGGTCCTGTTCGCCATCGCCTGCATATCCGTACTGCTCCTCTCACAGCTCACCGTGCGGATGTTCAGTCCTCAATTGATCTATTTGGAGTCGATCGGCTTTGCCCTCTCCAGCAGGTATCTTCAGGAGTACGGCATCCTTTCTTCGAGTAGTTGAATCCTATGAAGACCCAACGAAACCTTGAACGAAACCTTGCTCTGGATGTGGTGAAGGGGATTTGCGTGTTCGGCATGGTAGTCCATCACAGCATCGAGTATTTCCCCACCGAAGCTCTTCAATTGAAATATTTCCGTTTCATATCGGGAGCCTTTCTATTCATGGCCGGCTTTGTATCCACCAGCATCTATTTTTCCCGATTCGATCCTTCCTCTCAGAGCAATAGAATTGCAGCGAGACTGATTTACAGAGGAATTCGCATCCTCATCATTTTAGCTCTCATAAACATGACAATGCTAATGGTGCCCGGGATTTCCGAAAAGGCCGGACGTCTTTCGCCGGCGATGTATGCTTATACCTTTTTCTGGGCCGGAACCTATCGGGATGTGTCCTTCGCTCTCCTGGTCCCCATAGGTTATGTGCTCATAGTGGTGGGGCTCTGTGCCCTGGCTCTCAAATCCAGAGTCCGTCTGCTGCCCTATGGTGCCGCTGGGATCTTTTGCTACTGTTGGGCGAATCATTTTTCCCAGGAAACGGGCTATTACCTGCGCTACTTTTCAATCGGATTCGTCGGAGCCGCCTGCGGGCTGCTCCCCATCGAGCGGATCAACCGGGTTTGCGAGAACCTCGGTGCGATCTCCCTGGCGTTTCTGGCTCTTCTTTTTGCCATCGCTTACCTTCCCTTCAATTATCCTTTCTATACGTTGAGCGTGGTTGTCAGTCTCATGTTTCTTTATGCCATGGGTATGAAAATGCCCCTTTCCGACTGGGCTGTCCAAAAAGCAGTCTTCATAGGCAACTATACGCTTATCGCTTATCTCGCTCAAATTCTGATTCTTCGGGCGGTATCCGTTTTGACTCGGGAACAGAGCCATCCCGAATGGCGCACGGTCGAAGCCATGGTGGCCACAACGCTCATCATGACAGCGTTCGTATGGGTGTTGGACACGCTTAGAAAGAAGGTGAAGGCGGTTGATGATCTCTATAGGGCCGTCTTCGCCTGAACGCCATGAGGGCCCTCTCGTTTGGTATCATAAGGTTGAAGATAGAAAATGAATGTAAAAAAAGCTCAATCCGGACCGGGAACCGCAATCGACGTATCCATCATTATTGTGAGCTGGAATGCACGGGACTATTTGCTAAAGTGCCTGGCATCGATCGACCTCACACGAAGTGACCTCTCGCTGGAAATCATCGTCGTGGATAATGCCTCGGTGGATGGAAGCCCTGAAGCGGTTGCAAGGGATTATCCGAACGTTTGCCTCATTCAAACGGGAGAGAATCTGGGTTTTGCCAAAGGAAACAATGTGGGAATCGCCAGGGCGACAGGACGCTACCTGGCGCTTGTGAACTCGGATGTGGTTGTGATGAAGGATTGCTTTCAAAATCTCGTTCAATTCATGGACGACCATCCGGATGTGGGAATGGCGGGACCGCGAATTCTCAATCCCGATATGACGCTTCAGATATCATGCCGAAGGTCGCCCTCCGTGTGGTGCGATTTTGGACAGGCTTTGTTCCTGAATCGCATTCCCTTAATCCGACGGGTTTTTCCTCCTCCTGAAATGATCCCCCTGGAGAGTGATCCAATACAACGAGTACCTGTCATTTACGGGATGTTCTGGATGGTTTCCCGCAAGGCGCTCGAGGGGGTTGGCTCGTTGGATCCGGACTATTTCATGTATGGGGAGGATATGGACTGGTGCAAACGTTTTCACTCGATGGGATGGGGGCTCGTGTACTGTCCCGGTAGCCGGGCCATTCACTTCGGAGGGGCAAGCTCATCCGTGGCGCCGGCCCGCTTCTTTGTTGAAAAGATCAGGTCACGGTTACTATATTTTCATAAACACCACGGCAGAGTCGGAAGTGCCCTGGAGTCGGCAGCTCTTTTTGTCGAGTCTATTGTTCGATTCGTCTGCTGGAGTCTGGTGAGGATCGTAGCCCCGAAACGGCGTGAAGTGGCCAGGGTCAATATTGAGCGCCATGCGGCCTGCATCTGTTTTCTGCTCGGCAGGGATAGCATCCAGGTCGGTAGGTAGGCTCGGGGCGCGGACCTTCTTGAAGAGAACGGCGTTTCGCCACCTGCCCGTGCACTGTAACGATGGAGCAGAATACTTTGTAAGGAAAATGGTCATGATCAAATCCCTCCTGAAGACGTTGATTCCCACTCGATATCACGATGCAGCAGCAGCAGCCGATCGCTATCTGACCTCATTTTTCTACTTGGGAAACAGGTACCATTGCCCGGTGTGCGGTTTATCTTTTCGGACCTTGAAGCCCTTCGGCCGCGACACGGAGGTAGTAAGAGAAAAGAAGATCGTGAGCATGGGGTACCGCCCCGTCAGCGCATGTCCCAGGTGCTTCAGTCGGGAGAGGGCGCGGGCGATAGCGATGTTTCTTAAGAAGAATCGAGCCTTCTTCGAGCAAAAATCACGGCGCATCCTTCACATTGCCCCGGAAAGGTGTCTTCGGCGGCTACTCATATCCTTTCCCGGCGTCTCCTATTTGTCGGGAGATCTTCGACCCGGTGCGGCGATGGAAGTTGTGGACGTAACAAGCCTTCGTTATGCTGATGAATCCTTCGACCTCATTTTGTGCAACCACGTTCTTGAACATGTCCCCGACGATTTGAAGGCAATGGTTGAAATGCGACGCGTGCTCAAGCCGGGTGGGATAGCACTACTCTCCGTGCCGATTGCTCTTACTTTGGAGCAGACGTATGAAGATCCTTCCGCCGTCTCCGAAGAAGACCGTCTGCGCGTCTTCGGGCAAGAGGACCATTGTCGCATCTACGGAAAGGATTTTGAGCACAGGCTCCGGAAGGCGGGATTTCAGGTGGCGGTCCATGACCCGCTGGACATTTTCGGGCTCGAGGCAGTTCGCAAATGTGCTCTGCTCGAAGAAGAGAATCTCTACGTATGTACGTAGTTGCGCGCTGTTTCAGAGTGAAAGGGAAGAACGGGTACCACGATATGCACAAAGCCGGCTCAGTCGATACACCACCGTATGTCCTCATTACTCCCGCGCGAAATGAAGAGGCGCACATAGAGCGCCTCTTGCGTGCCGTGACGGTGCAGTCCATTCCCCCCCTGAAATATGTGGTGGTGAGCGATGGCTCGACCGACGGGACGGACTCGATCGTCCAGGAATACAGCAGACGGTTTGAATTCATCGAACTGGTCCGTTTCGAAAAAGGGGCCGGGGCAGGCTTCGGATCGAAGGCTCTGGCCTTCAAAGCGGGCTATGCCCGTATGGGAGGCATCGATTACGAATTCATAGGAAACCTGGATGCGGATGTTTCCTTCGAGCCCGACTATTTTGAAAGTATATTGAGAGAATTTGCGGCGGATGAGCGATTGGGATTGGCCGGAGGTTGGGTCCATGAGATCTACAAGGGGCGATTCCTGCCGCAGAACATGAGCGACAACAGTGTGGCCGGTCCTGTTCAGATGTTCCGTCGCGACTGTTTCGAGGAAATTGGAGGCTACATTCCCTTGCGGCACGGAGGCATCGATGCAGCGGCGGAAATCATGGCCAGAATGCACGGCTGGCGTGTTCACACTATTCGCTCTTGCAAGGTAATGGCTCATAGACCCGTTCTCACGGGAAAAGGGAACATACTGGGACAGCGATTCAACAAGGGAGTGATGAACAGTCTGCTGGGATACCATCCGCTCTTTCAAATGGCCGTATTCCTGCGCAGAGTCTTCGATCCACCCCTCTTTATCGGTGCCCTGTGTACTCTGACGGGCTACTTCTGGACGTGCGCCAGGCATCTTCCCAAGCAGGTTTCACCGGAGCTCGTCGAATTTTTGCGAATGGAGCAGATGCAAAGATTGGGGTTAGCCGGAAAGCATGAACAAAGAGAAATCCGCCAAGGCCACTCGACCTCACGATAGTCCCCTTGCAACCAGGAAGACAATGTATGTGCGGAATATGCGGCCAGTACAACTTTAGAGCCAATACACCCGTAGACCGGGAAAAGATCGAAGCCATGGCCCGCTCGATGGCACACAGGGGACCGGATGATGAGGGCTTCTTCCTTCATGGCCCCCTTGGGCTCGGCTTTCGCCGCCTCTCCATCATCGACCTCTCCGGAGGACATCAACCCATGTCCGACGCGCAGGAAACTGTCTGGGTGGTCTTCAATGGGGAAATATACAACTTCCGCGAGCTGCGCACGGAACTGGAGGGCTTCGGCCATATTTTTCATACCCGCTCGGATACCGAGGTCATTATTCATGGCTATAAGCAATGGGGAAAAGATGTCCTGAACCGTCTGAACGGGATGTTCGGATTGGCCATCTGGGATAAGGAGAAGAGGCGTCTCATCGTTGCTCGCGATCCAATGGGAATCAAGCTCATCTACTATCGGATCGAAAATGGGGAGCTTCATTTCGGATCGGAGATCCGCCCGTTGACGGCATCGGGCGGTGTGAAGCCCGAGCCGAACATGGAGGCCGTCTATCTATTTCTGCGCTATCGCTATACGCCTTCTCCCCTGACCAGTCTGAAGGGGGTGAAAAAACTAGCTCCGGGAACCTGCATCATCGCAGAAAATGGGGATATGCACGTAGAGCGCTACTGGAACTATCGACCCGAGCCCTTCGATCCTCTTCCCGCCATTGAAGATGCTGAAGATCAGTTGCTCGATCTCTACAAACAGGCCGTAAGACGACAGATGATCAGCGATGTTCCCTTGGGACTGCTCCTCAGCGGGGGAATGGATTCCGGTCTTCTCCTGGGATTGATGCTAAACGGAAATCGAGGAGATACCAGGACATACACGGTTGGATACGACACGGATTATAGAGACGATGAGTTGGACGATGCGGCTGAAACAGCGCAAATACTGGGAGCCCAAAACCATGCGGTCCGTCTGGACCGATCCGTCTTTGAGAGCACCCTTTCCGAGGTGGTCTCCATCCTCGAGGAGCCCATCTGCTCGGCATCGGTCGTGCCGATGTATTATGTCTGCAAGGCGGCGCGCACGGACATCAAGGTGGCTCTCATGGGACAGGGCCCCGATGAGCTCTTTGGAGGCTACTTACGCCACATCGGAGTTCGTTACGGCTCCCTGTGGCGAGGTCTTTCGGGTTTTGCCCGCGGAGGCATCGGCGCTCTGATGTGCCATCTTCCCAGAAACGAGACGATTAAGCGAGCACTCTACTCCCTTGCAGTGCCCGAGCGCATGCGTCGATACAAGGAAGTATTTTCCATTCTGCCGGGGAACCGGATTGATGCGCTATTCCAGCCTGGAGTCGTTTCCGTCCATTGCGATGATGCTGTTTTGGAATTCTGGAGCGCTCTTGAGCCTCTTATGGAGAAAACGGATGAATTGGGAGGTTTGCAGTTTATAGAGATTCGATCCTCTCTCCCGGATGAGCTCCTCATGTATGCCGATAAGATCTCCATGGCACATAGCCTCGAAGTGCGGGTGCCCTACCTGGATCTGGAGGTGGTGCGCTTCGTGGAACGTTTGCCCGCATCCTACAAGATTCGTCTTCTCAGCACAAAATGGCTTCATCGCCGAGTCTGCCGCAATTTTCTTCCCGAACGGATCATCAACAGAAAAAAGAGGGGATTTGCGTCGAATGTTGTGGATGATTGGTTCCGTCAATCCCTTGCGGGAAAGGTGGACCGTATGCTTAGGGACCCTCTGTCCCATATCTACCAGTTCCTTCGGTATGGGCAGGTGGAGCAGATGCTTAGGGAGCATCAGACGGGTCGCAGCGACAACCACAAGATCCTTTTCAGTCTGGTGGTTTTAGAGGAATGGCTCCGGAGCCATGTCGCCTGCTGAAAACCGTACGTTGAACAGAAGGAAATTCACTGTCTTGAAACAGGCCAACCACTAAATACGGTAGCGCAAGCAATGAAACAGTATTTACTATTTCCACCCGGTTTTTCTAACGAAGCTCAACTCCTTTTTTGTGCAGTTGGTGTTTGGAAGGACTCTCACGGGTTTGAGCGAATACAAGAATTGCTGAGATATAATCTGGATTGGAGTTATATTGCCGCGATAGCAGAGCAAAACAAAGTCAGCCAAATCCTCCACCGAAGCCTTGAAAAAGCAGAAGTGAACAGCGTTCCCACTGAATTCTTGCGCTCTCTTCGAGAAAATTGGCAGTTCACTCGCCAAATCAACATGGTCAAGACCCTTGAGCTTATGAGAATACTCAAGCTCTTCGAGTCCCACGGCATTGATGCTGCCCCTTACAAAGGTCCTTACCTGACGAGCCTCATTTACGAGGATTTGGGCCTCAGGCCGTGCGCGGATCTTGACATTCTCGTGCGGAGGCGGGATGCCGTACGAGCAAAAGGAATCTTGCTATCGGATGCCTACCGGTTTGCCAGAGAGCTGGACCATCAAGAGGAATTGGTTTTTCTTGAAAAGGACAACGAATACACATTCCGCCACAAATCGATCCCCGAGATCGTCGTTGAAATCCACTGGGGCCTGCTTTCCCCCGGAATCGGGAAAGCTTCTGAAATCGACTTTGTATGGGAATGCGCTCGAGAATCCCGGTTAAACTCAATAAAAATCCATGTTTTTCCGCCTGAGACCATGTTTCTGATCATCCTGCTCCATGCGGGAGTCAAGCACCAATGGGCCCAATTGAGATGGATATCTGACGTTGCTCGCTTTATCAGGGCTCATCCCTACATGGATTGGGAGGAGATTCTTCACCATACGAAGCGGACAGGAAGTGAAGCCTGGACCTTCCTGGGGCTCCATCTGGCTTCAAAATTGCTAGGAGTCGTTATTCCGGATAAAGTGAGCCGGGAAATTGAAAGGGAGCGAATAATCCATTCCCTGGCTGGGCTGGTTGTTGGCCGTTTGCTCAGGGTAGGATGTCAATGGCCCGGATACTCGGAGTGGCTCGGCTACGTGAAACAGTATGAGTCTTATGAAAACGGAAATTCGCTCTGGAGCTATGTGAGATATTTGCGTGCCGTCATGATGCCGGAATACGCCGATCACATGTTTTCGGTTTCATTGCCACGGCAGCTATCTTTTCTTCGCTATTTTAGAAAGCCTATAAGACACTTAGCCAAGAATAACACAAGACTTTTCGAGCGGGTCCGTTGAGCCCATAGCCCACAGGCACTTCATTCGGCAACAATTTGAGCCCGGATAATTCATTAAGAGCTTTAACCCAACGTATTCATTTGCATTCCATGGGAATGGATGATTCCCTATACCTATTCCGTACTCGCCCTTTTCCTCCTTGGCTTTCCACCGGAACCTGCTAAATTCACAGCCACGGGTATAGTCAATATCTTCGCCAGGAGTGATGCAACCAGAGACAACAAGGACTCTGTTCCCTGACCTCTTGAGGTATTGAACAACATTGCTCCTTCCTCTATTTCCTGATCATGAGCTCGAAGGAAAGTGAGCTCTCAAAGCAGAATGGCTTCTCATGGCTGAATCGGACGCCACCAGGCATATGAATGACAATACACACAAGAGAGGTGATTTGCGGGCGTGGATTGTGCTTTTTGCAATACTCATCCTGTCAACGGGCTTTCTCCTCACGGAGCTTTCCTTGGAGCTTGTCGCCGACGGAAGTCTGTGTCCGACAGTCTCCTGCAAGATTGCCGGGGAATATGTGCGGCACGGCAGTAAATTCATGGTCGGTATAGGTTCTCTATTTTTCACCTTCCTCCTGGTGTTATCCTGGTCTGTCTTTCGCTATCGCTCCTCCCGGCTGGAAGATATGCTCGCCTGCGGCTTTTTTGCCGGGCTGGCCTTCGATGGGGGGATTATCGGCTTTCAACGCTATGGGATACAGGGCACATGCTATTTATGCCTTGCCACGGCGGCATTGATTCTCTTATCCTTTATGGTCTACTCGTATGCACGCCGGGCAGCGTCGATGGCTATCATTGGCTTGATTGTGTGGACGGCTGCTTTTGGGGCCAATAAAATCATCCGATTTCCCCAAGGCACGCCCACTCTTGAGAAGGTCACAATCTGCGATCAGCATACCGGAATCGATCAATTCCCCAAATACTACCTGTTTTTCAAAATGAGCTGTGATCACTGCAATTACGTGATTACTGCCCTGGCTCATACCCAAAGCAAAATATCCAACTGGCACCTTGCCTCACTCGATGCGGACACCAAGGATCTTCACCGTCTGGCAGGCCTCTTCGTGGAACCGGATATCGGGGAGAACCCCTTCTCCAGGCTTCTGAAGGATGAAATCGGTGACAACGTGCAATACGGGGATGTCCTGAAGTCGATAGCCGGTAGAACCGAAAAAGCCCAATCGTTCATCATCAACAGTGGATACCAGGAGCTACCCGTGCTCATAGTCCAGGAAAGCCGGGCTCGTCGCCTGTATCTTTCAGGACGGGAAGAGGTCATGAAGTATTTAACCGAATCCGGGCTTATCGCTGTCAACTTATCAGCGTTGGCTGGCACGGATTGAGCTTCAAAGTAAAGTCGGGTCACAAAGCGCACGGACCGGACAAATGAGGCGGAGCGAAAGAGATGCAACAGTCTGTTGCGAAATCGTCGTGTGCTAGATCACTTTCTTTAAGGAACCCCTCGGTATGAGTGCGATATTTGGAATATTCCATCTCGACGGCCGCCCCGTAAATCCCGCCGATTTGGCCAAAATGGACGAGAGCCTCGCCCACCGGGGGCCTGACGGATCGGGCATACGGCATGATGGAAGCGTCGGCTTCGGGCATAGGATGTTGTGTACAACTCCGGAGTCCCTGAATGAGCACCTCCCGTTGGTCAATGAGTCCGCCCATCTAATGCTTACAGCCGATGCCCGTATCGATAACCGGGAAGAACTGATCGAAGCGCTGGGCATGAAGTACCGGGCGCCGGAGGATATTACCGACAGTGAATTGATCATGGGCGCCTACGAGAAATGGTGTGAACGGTGTCCCAATAAGCTGCTCGGAGACTTTGCTTTCGCGATCTGGAACGGGCGCACCCGGACCTTGTTCTGTGCCCGAGATCATACAAGCATTAAGCCTTTCTACTATTACCGATCCCACCGCTTGTTCGCCTTTGCATCCGAGATCAAGGGCCTTTTGAGTCTTGTCGAGGTGCCTCGAAGACTTAACGAAGAAATGGTCCCCGTATACTTGAGCGGGTGGTTTGACAAAGCCGACACCCTGTATTCCGATATCCATAGGCTCAAAGAGGCATCGAGCATTACGGTGGATTCGCGCGCCATGCGGGTGGACACATACTGGTCCTTGGATGCACGCAAGGAGCTCCGCCCGGGGTCGGATGAAGATTACCTGGAAGGTTTTCGCAGTATCCTCTCAGAGGCCATACGCTGCCGCTTGCGCAGTGCATACCCCGTAGGCTCATGCCTTAGCGGAGGGCTGGATTCTTCGTCCATTGTAGGCGTCGCGCGCCGGTTCCTCAATAATGGGGCGCATCAACAGCCCCTTGCTACTTACTCGGCAGTCTTCCCAAGTCTGGTGGAGCAATATCCAAAGATCGACGAGCGGCCGTACATGGACGCGGTTATTGCCCAGGGAGACGTCGAGCCGCATTTTGTCCATACGGACATAGGTCCTATGACGGACATCGAGCGGGTTACCCGGGTTTATGACAGCCCCAACATACACTTCAACATATACATCCACTGGGCACTGTTCAAAGCCGCCAACAGGCACGGCACCAGGGTGCTCTTGAGTGGTAACGATGGTGATACCGTGGTGTCATATGGCTATGAATACCTGAGTGAGCTTGCCTATACCGGCAGATGGAAGACCCTGCTGAAAGAATCCAGGGCTCTGTCCAGGACAATGAAGATATCCCTCTACGAGATCTTGCGACATTTTGTCTTTGGACCGCTGCTTCCCGAGCCGGTCTTAGAGTTATGGAGAAAGCTTCGCCGTAAACCCGAGCAGTGGCATTTCACGGATATCATACATCCCGGATTCTCAAAGAACGAAGGCTTGATCGAGCAGATCCTGCCATCCTTTGAAGCGTTGCGCCGTACCGCCCGGGAGGATCACCGGCTTTCTCTTACGTCTCCTCTCATACTGATGGGCCCCGAATTGATAGACAGGGCCGCCGGGGCTTTCTCTGTAGAAATGCGCTATCCTTTCTTTGATCGTCGATTGCGTGAGCTCTGCCTCGCGCTTCCTGTTGACCAAAAGCTCAGGAACGGATGTACCCGCTCGATCATACGTCGGGCAATGGCCGGCATATTGCCACCCGAGGTTGATAACCGAATTAGCAAGGGAGATTTGAGCCCTAATTTTCTATTGAGGTTGCTGCAGGATAACCGGAGGATTCTCGAAGAATCAATCATGAAGAACCCGAGTGTTTTGGAAGGATTAGTAGATATACCTTCGTTGCAGTCTGCTTATCGGCGTTATGCATCTCAACCCATGCAGAGAAGACAGGAAGCATATGCGGTCTTCTTGGCAAGTTGTCTGGCTATATGGCTGCGGAGCTCAGGAATCAGGAGGTAATCTAAGCTGCTTAATGAATGTGGTACAAGCCAGGTATTAATAGAAGACTCTGAAGCGACTTGACGTTTGTATCAATAGCTTGGATTGCGGCATGAAGTATTCTCCTATTACTACGTGGCTTGTTTTGCGGTAAAACAGGCACGTATGCACCTCACAAAGTATATCAAAAACATAAAGGAGGTATGGACATGAAGAAAGATTGGAAAGGGTTGGATCTTAAGGTTTACGGAGATGCCAAAACGATCACACTGGGAGGATGTACGGGTTGTAAGACGAAGGTTCCAGGAGCATCGGACGACTTCGGTACGGGTATTCATACTTGTAGTTGATCCCTAAAGCAAGATAAGCCATGTGTTGAAAGTAGATCCTAAGTATGTAGATAGTTTCAATCATTGTGAGCTCTGAAAAGCCATGGAACAGCTAGCTTTTATGTCCGGCTACTGTTCCATGGAATATCGAAAGGGACACTCAGCTCTCATCCCTTACTGAGCCCTATTTCCGCAACAAGAGGTGGCGCCAATTGCATTCATTTTCTTACTCCGCCTATGGTTTGGGAGTGCACTCCAATCGTCCATTTTTGGAGCTTGATTCCGAAAGCACTGATTGCGATGTTTGCGTTCATATCGAGAATGATGACGGCATCGCTCCGGACATCTCGACTGAGGCGTCATATATGGAAGTGGGTTCCAATACGGCAGTTTTTTCTTTTAAGAACGAAGCCACCATTCGCGTGGACACAGGGCAGCGGATAACCGTGAAAATCAACCCGGACCTGGATGATAACCTTATACGCTTCTTCGTCCTGGGATGGGGTATGGCGACGATTTTGTACCAAAGAGGCTTCCTCGTATTGCACGGCAGCGCCGTCGCTATTCAAGGGCGTGTCGCTGCCTTTATCGGTGTACCTGGAGCAGGTAAGTCTTCTTTGGCCGCAAGCCTCTATTCACGCGGACATTCCATTGTAACCGATGATAACCTGGCGGTGGCTTCGATGAACGGGACACTTCGGGTCTCACCGGCCTTCCCTCAGCTTAGGGTGAGCCCCGCGGTTGCTCAAGCCCTGGGAATAGATTTGCGCTCACTCGTACCGCTCAATGATCACAAAGGCAAATTCGGGCTGCGTATCGGCAAGCAATTTGCCGATTCCCGACTGCCTCTCAATTGCATCTACATCATTGAAGAAGGAGCTGAATTGGAGATCACTCCGGTAGGCTACATGGAGAGTATCATCGAGTTGACGCGGCATTCCTTCCCTACACGTATACGCAAACCGGCCAACGCTCAACATTTTCTCAATTGTTCCAGCCTCGCCAAAGCTATTCCCATCTACCGGCTGAAGCGGCCGAAGCTCCTGGGATTGCTCCCCGAGCTCAGTCGTTCCATTGAAGCACATATCATGACCATCTGAAGGATTTGAGGCTTGAAAGCGCTTTCCTCACTATCCGCATTCCTTCAACCGAAAGACACACAGAATTCTGTATGAAGCCGGTCAGAAAGTTACTCTCGACTCTTACCCAATTATCGTATTTACCGAGGACCTTTCGTCTCGTATGGGCGGCTTCGAGAGGGTACTCGCTTGCCTGGCTGATCCTGCTGATCCTGCGGGGCTTGCTCCCGGTAGTGATCGTTTATGAGACCCGCATACTGGTGGATGGACTAAAGAATACCATGGGCACCGGCGGCTCCTGGGAACGTATCGAACCGGTTCTGATAACGGCAGGCCTGATCGCTGGAATCATGCTTCTGACCGAGCTTCTGCAGGGAGCGATCGACTGGACCCGTGTCGCTCAATCGGAGTACGTACAAGACTATATGAACACCCTGGTTCATGACAAGTCCGTCAAGCTTGATTTGGCCTTTTATGAGTCGCCCGAGTTTCATGATCGGCTGGACAGGGTGCGCTCGGAGGCCGGCTCCCGTTCACTCTCACTCCTCGAAAACGCCGGCGGTCTTTTACAGAACACCCTGACCATGGTTTCCATGGGCGCCATATTGATTCCTTACGGAGCATGGCTGCCGCCGGCTTTGCTCATAAGTACGCTGCCGGCCCTGTTTGTGGTTCTGTTCCATGATAAACGCTACCACGAATGGTGGAAGTCCGCTACGTCGGATAGACGCAGGCTCCAATACTACGAGACGATGCTCACACACAGTGCTGTTGCGGCGGAGTTGCGACTTTTCGGTTTGGCGCCGTCTTTCAGGCATGCTTATCAAGAGCTTCGCCGGCGATTGCGCGGTGAGAATCTAAGACTCAGCAGGGACCAAAATATCGCCCGTTTGGTTGCAACACTATTGGGACTGCTGGTTGCGGGCGGCAGCATGACATGGATGCTTTGGCGGGCTTTCATGGGATCAGCCTCATTGGGAGACCTTGCGCTATTCTATCAGGCGTTCAGCCAAGGACAAGCCCTGATGCGCGCGCTCATGGGAAACCTGGGAAAGATATACAGTAACAGCCTGTTTCTCGCCAATCTCTTCGAGTTTCTGGAGCTGAAGCCTCGGATAGTGGAAGCATCGCAGCCGCGGCCGTTTCCATCCCCCCTGGTGCGTGGCATCACTTTTCGAGATGTGAGCTTTCGCTACCCGGGAAGTGAAAGGATGGTGCTTCGCGATTTCAGTCTTGACATTCCTTCCGGTCGTATCACGGCAATTGTAGGTCCAAACGGAGCTGGTAAGAGCACTCTGATCAAGCTCCTTTGCAGGTTCCATGACACTGTGGCGGGCTCGGTTGAAATGGATGGGATCAACGTACGCGACATGTCCACCGAAGAGCTTTGGCGTGAGATTACCGTATTGTTTCAGATACCCGTTCCATACCACGCAACGGCGGCTCAGAATATCGCTTATGGGGACATGTCCGGTTCATGCCTTCAGGCAGACATCGAGTCGGCCGCACGGAGCGCCGGCGCCCACGAAGTTATCACTCGTCTTCCAAATGGCTACGACACGCTCCTCGGAAGGTGGTTTCTCAACGGCGCGGAGCTGAGCTCGGGAGAGTGGCAGCGCATAGCCTTGGCACGGGCATTCTTCAGGCGCGCTCAAATCCTCATTCTGGATGAGCCGACCAGTTTCATGGATTCCTGGGCGGAAGGCGACTGGTTCGACAGGTTTCGTACTCTTGCCAATGGACATACCAGCATTGTAATCACCCACCGCTTCACCATAGCCATGCGAGCAGATATTATTCATGTTATGGATAAGGGCGGAATAGTAGAATCCGGGATGCACCACGAGCTCCTTGCGCGAGGGGGGCTCTATGCAAAGTCATGGTTATCCCAGATGCAACATTGCGCGGCCGGCGAGGAGCCGGATACGGACAATAATGCTGCTTGAGACCATAGGCGATCATTGCCTGAAGATAACTAATGTCTGAACGGAAAGCCTTTCTTTAAACATTGCTGGGTTAATAAAGTTAAAGCTAATCAAAATGAATTAGGGATTATGCTGCCCATATTGATGGTAATATATAGAGGTTGAGCTCTTCAGTACTAATTAAGCTAAGCCCTGGCAAGGCTGTGGCTAGATGAGTCAATAATCTCATTAGAATTGCCAATATTCGAATCAATGCTTTCACTAACCAGTTCGACAAATCTTCTCTGCTTCTTTTCTGGCGCGTAGCTCATCAAGGATTTTCTGATTGTTTAAATTTCTTTTCTGAATAAGATTACCGAGTATTTGAATCTTCCGGAGAGCTTTCCCTAAAGGCGTGGGGTCGGCAAAAAACATCGCTTTCAGGCTCCTTGAAGCCTGGCGTAACTTCCCCCTGACCGGGGGGGCTGGTCGATAGAATCCGAGCATCCAAGAGGGGCTAAAGAAAGGATGGAAGAAGCGAATCATTCATAAAGCATGTCCCCTGGTAGTGGACGACACGGTGTTTCTTTTGACTTTGGAGGTTTCAAAACAAGAGACAGGGAGGAAAAAGAATGGGAAGAAGTGGTTTTCTTTCAAGGATTACTTTTGTGATCGCCTGCATGACAATGCTTTTTGGTATGGCTCCGGTGGGCGGTGCAATTGAAGACTCCGGCAATTCTTCCAACATTGAGGAGATCACGAGTTATCAAGGCTTGTCTGAATTGGAGAGAATATTCGAACGAATTGATGAAAAGAGAAGAAATCTTAAGATCACTCTAAAAGAGAGTGTATTGCAGAAAGCAGGGGCATTCTACGAAGGGGACGGTCCGGGCCTCGCCATGAAGTGCGACAAGGGCACCCGTGAGATGCTGGAGGGACAACTCCTGGACGATGCAGCGGAAGTTGCGTACGAACGAGGATTCAGCAAGAGTGATGATGCCTATTTACGGGGACTCAGCCAGGAATTGAGCGATGCCCTCGACAAGCCATTGGAAGCGGAAATGGCTCCGGAGCGAGAACCTCCACCACCCGAGCCCGTGAGCTCTTGCCATCTGGTCGAAGAAGCCGAAAAGGAAGGAAGGCTCACTCGTAAAGAGGCCGTAATGCTCGAAATGAAGCTTATCTATGCTCCACGGATGATATCGGCGGAATCCGAATTTGCCCCGAAGCCCGGCGCACGCCGCTGCCCCATGTCCTCGGTAGCACACTGGCAGGGGAACGAGATCGATTCGGTCCTGAATGAGCTCACTCCGGATGAAAAAGAGCTGTTGCAGTCGCTCGATCCTTTTCTCAAGGACTACATCGATGGCCGGGAAAAGGAAAAGAGCGGTCTCGAAGGAGTCGCACCCGGCGCGTCGGAATCCCTTCTTCCCAATCTGGATAAAACGTACGAGGGAGAGACGTGTGTTGTTCACTACACTTTGAACGTGAAGGATAAAAATCACGTTGCCACGAACGCGTATGCTCAAAGGGTAGCCACCTATGCCGATCAGGCAATCAAGTCCCAAACCGCCGCAGGCTTTCGGGTTGCCTATCCTGAAGGGGGCGGAAAACTGCAGATCTACTGCGTCGACCGTAGTGCTAATGGTGACTGGGGGCAGTGGATAGATAAGAGTGATGTGCCCGGATATACCAACAGAAGAGCAGGCTACATAATAATCGATCATGCAGTCACTCCCAACAGTTTTCTGGCCTTGATCATCCTTTGGTCCATGGTCGTATGTGGGGCAGGCTTTCCAGCCTGCCACCTCCACAGGAATGGCAGGCTGGAAAGCCTGCCCCC
>Ga0074199_1000564_pt1 | contig 53982 bp, 48 predicted proteins | sample EPASupsiteSAE347_FD_64528 | JGI IMG/M metagenome (GOLD analysis project Ga0074199, IMG submission 64528) | Bioremediated contaminated groundwater from EPA Superfund site, New Mexico - Sample SAE3-47 | ecosystem: Environmental > Aquatic > Deep subsurface > Groundwater > Contaminated ... | reverse complement strand
GTCTCCATGTGCATCGGCGGCGGCATGGGCGCGGCCGCGATCTATGAAATGCTGTAAGATTAACCGTAACTAACGTCTACCCCCTCCTTAAAGGCCCTCTCCAGAAATGGAGGGGGCCTTTCCCTGTTTCGCATAACTTCCTTTTTATATTGATCGGATAAGCGCTCTCTGTTAATCTAACGATCATGAAACTGCCCTTCCGCGTCAATGATATTCTGTTGGTCTTCGTGGTCCTTTCTTCCATGATCGTCGGGATCGTTTACCCCGACTTCGGCGCTTATTTCCAGGCGATGCCCATGTATTGCCTGATGGCGCTGTTTTTTCTCAGTTATCTGTCGATCGAACTGGACGCCGTCCGGAAGGCGCTGCAACACCATCACAGGAAAATACTGACCTTTATCCTGTTGAAGAGCATTCTTCTGCCCATCCTGCTATTTTTTATTTTTGATTTCCTTGCCCCGGCCTATGCCCTGTCCGCCCTACTGCTGACGGGTGTATCGGCAGGGGTCGTGGCCCCCTTCATATCCAATCTCGTGAGAGGCAACAGCTCCCTTGTCCTTGTCGTCGTGGTCATTACCTCTTTTCTGACGCCGATTACATTGCCAATCCTCATTGAGCTCGTTGCGGCGAAGCAAATGGAGCTTTCTCTTTCCGGGATGATCCGTATGCTGGCATTGGTGATCTTCGTTCCCATTCTGACCGTTGAAATCCTGAGACACCTGACCCCAGGCCTGCTGAAGCATTTGATGAAAAAACATTTTCCCATTTCGCTCGTGCTTTTTGCCCTTATTAATCTGGGGGTGTTCTGGCGCTATTCGTCTTTTTTCAAAAAAGAACCCCATACGATTGTCATGGCATCCGTCGTTGCCATTCTGCTGGCTGCGATCTACTGCATCATCGGCATTTTCTTTTTCAGGAAAAGTTCCCTGGAAAATCAACTGGCCGGCGCGGTCATGCTGGGAAACATGAACAATGTCTTGGTGATTGTTTTTTCTTATGAATTCTTCGGCCCTGTCGAAACGATGGTCGCCGCCATGTATATTATCCCTTTTTTCAGCCTCGTGATCCCCCTGAGATACTATCGCCACCTGAAAACAAAGACCGCCTGACCTGGATATGGTCGATCAGTTCCGCTCTGGTTTCCGCTTCGTTCATGGGTTGTAAGCTCCAATTTTCCAAACACCTTTTTCACGGAAAGCCGGAATCGTCTGTCGGCGGGCGGCGTTAAGCAGGGTGTTGATCGATTTCCTGCTCTTTTTCGCGCAATCGGCAAGCGTGGGTATTTGTCAAAGCATCGTTAATTTAACACAAAACAGGCAGCAATTAACGTTTTTTTACAGAACCGCCCCCGCTATTTGTCCCCGCTTTTCTTCTTTGCAGGCGTCTCAGCCTTGCCGAGTCGCTTGCGCTGTTTGGTTTCGACCATTTCGGTGACGTCAACGAAATGGTCCTCAACCACCATATTACCGAGCAATGAAACAATCATTCCTCGTCTCCACTATTGTCTGGTTTTTGTTTTATCTGCCGTTGTTTCTTCCCCGGCGGAAGATAGTTTTCCGATGTGACGACGCTTTTGCCTGTTTTTGCCTCCAGTTCCAAGCGGGCTTTTTTCGCAATTTTACCCCCCGTCTTTCCCGCATCGGCATTTTCAACCATGCCGGTGGCGTTAACGCTTTCGGCAATCTGCCTGGTCGAAAGTTCCGCAAGCGCCGTAAAAATCAGTTCCGCTTCGTTCATATGGTCGCGCAGATTCTGCGTTTTAAGTCCCTTTATATCCTTATGTTTTTTGACAGAAACCCCACTCCATTCCTGATGAATGATGTTGGTGAGGATAGCATATTCATCTTCTTTGGTTATTTCGTGGTCTTGCCAGTAATCGGTGAGTTTATTGCGGGTTTCCTGGCCCATCATCCGCTGCTGAATCCACTTTTCGCTTCTGCCGTGTTGTTGCCAGTATTCACGGGCACGATCGAGCGAACGCGCAGGGTCGCTCATCTCCTGCAATCGTTCGTATCCCACTTTTGCCAGCCATTGCTTGAATGGTTCAGCTTTCGGCGATGGTATGGACTGAATAATCCTTAAAATCACTTCTACATTGGCGGTATCGGTTTCCCGCATTTTGCCGTCAGGCGCTTTCATTTTCAACTGTCGACAGATTGTCGACAGTTGAAGGCCATCTTCACTTTTTACGCGTATTTTCATCTTAAACCAATAATCACGGGGATTAACACTGTCTGTCAAAGCACCAACAACATCAATCACTGAGAAATACCAGGTTTCGGTTTCTTCATCGAAATGTCTGCGTATTTTATAGTTTTCGAAAACAGCTAAGCTATTATCAGTCATTGTTATTCTCCTCTTCGCCATCCCTTGCCCAAGCTTTATTTACCCTTGAGCTCATGTGTTCACTTATTCATTCTTCGTCCAATAATCCGCCAACAATTCGGCTTGGTCTAAAACCTTCGTTACCGAAACCGTATATTCACCTGTCGCCGGATCATCAGGGGGATATTTGTATTTGCGCAATATCCGTTTGACCAGCACGCGTAGTTGAGCTTGCACGCTTTCTTTGAGTTGCCAGTCGATCGAGGTGTTCTGGCGCACTTTCTCCACCAGTTCGTGGGCTATTTGCTTGAGGGTCTGGTCACCAAGCACGGCTTCGGCGGTGGGGTTGTCGGCCAGGGCATCAAAAAATGCCACTTCGTCGGGGCGCATGTTCATCTTTTCGCCGCGTTGGTCGGCGGCGCGAAGGTCCTTAGCCATTTGAATGAGTTCTTCAATCAATCTTGCCGAATCAATCAACCCGTTTTGGTAACGCTTGACGGCGTCAGCCAACATTTCGGAGAATTTCTTGCCCTGCACCAGGTTCATTTTGGAGCGGGTCTTGATTTCGTCATTGAGCAGGCGTTTGAGTAATTCGAGGGCCAGGTTCTTGCGTCCCATGCCCTGAATGTCAGCCAGGAATTCATCCGACAGGATGGAAATATCCGGCTTTTTGATGCCCGCCGCGTCAAAGACATCAATCACTTCGCTGGAAATAATGGCATCGTTGACGATCTGGCGAATGGCGGTTTCGATTTCTTCGTTGGTGCGGGTTTTTATTTGGTCGTCGAATTTGGCAAAGCGGGCCTTGATGGCCTGGAAAAACGCCAGGTCGTCGCGGATTTTGAGCGCCTCGGAATGCGGCACTGCCAGCCCGAAGGCTTTTTGCAGGCGGATGACGTTTTCCTTGAAGCGTTCCTTGCCGTTGCGGACGGTGTTGCCTTCTTTGACCTCGGAGAGTTCAGCGATGTAATTGGCCGCATCGAGGAGAAAGTTGAGCTTGGCTTTGGGTTCGAGGACAAAGTAGCGGCGATAATCGAAACGGGCGAACATATCCGCGACCACTTCGTATAGCTCCTGCATTTTGGCAACGGCTTCCTCTTGATCGAAGGTGATTTGGCCTTTGCCTTGGCTGGCGGCGTAGATCAACATGGCGTTCTTCAGATCCTGGGCGATGCCGATGTAATCCACCACCAGCCCGCCTTCTTTGTCGCCAAAGACGCGGTTGACGCGGGCGATGGCCTGCATCAGGGTATGCCCGTTCATCGGCTTGTCAACGTACATGGTGTGCAAGCAGGGCGCATCGAAGCCGGTCAGGAACATATCGCGCACAATGAGCAGCCGCAGGGGGTCCTTTGGTTCTTTCAGGCGGTTACCAATCGTTTTGCGGCGCTCTTTGTTGCGGATGTGCTCTTGCCAGTCGAGGGGGTCGCTGGCGGAGCCGGTCATGACGATTTTGATGGCGCCTTTATCGTCTGCGGAGTTGTACCAGTCCGGGCGCAGTTGGATGATTTCCCTATGCAGCTCGACGCAGATGCGGCGGCTCATGCAGACGATCATCCCTTTGCCGTCCGCCGCGCTCAGGCGCTGCTCGAAGTGCTGAATGAGGTCGGCAGCGATCTGCTTCAGGCGGCTGGCGCTGCCCACCACGGCTTCCTTGCTGGCCCATTTGGCAAAGCGCCGCTGGCGGTCGGTCAGTTCGTCGTCTTCGGTGACTTCTTCGACACGTTCATCCAGCAGTTTCTGGTCGGCGGCGGAAAGTTCTATTTTAGCGAGGCGGCTTTCATAGTAGATGCGCACCGTGGCCCCATCTGCCACCGCCTGCTGGATATCGTACACGTCAATGTAATCGCCAAAGACCGCCTGGGTGTTTTTGTCTTCCTTTTCAATCGGCGTGCCCGTAAAGCCGATGAAGGAGGCATTCGGCAAGGCGTCGCGCATGTGTTTGGCGAAACCGTCAATAAAGTCGTATTGACTGCGATGGGCTTCATCGGCAATCACCACCACATTGCGGCGCTCGGTGAGAGTTGGGTATTTCGCGCCGTTTTCTTCGGGCAGGAACTTCTGAATGGTCGTAAAGACGATGCCGCCGGAGGCCACGGAAAGCAACTTTTTCAGATCTTCGCGGTTGGCGGCTTGGGCGGGAGTCTGGCGCAGTAACTGCTGGCAGTTGGTGAAGGTTTCAAATAGTTGCTGGTCCAAGTCGTTGCGGTCGGTCAGCACCACCAGGGTGGGGTTGTACATTTCATCTTGCAACACCAGTTTCCCGGCGTAAAAAACCATTGAAAGGCTCTTGCCGCTGCCCTGGGTATGCCAGACCACACCGGCGCGCTTATCTCCCTTTGGCTGGCGTTCTACACTCGGCAAGCCATAGACGGACGGGTGTTCGGCGGTAAAATAATGTCCGCTTTCACTGGCTGAGGCGCGGATAGTGGAGATTATGGCCTTGTTGATGGCGAAATATTGGTGGTAGGCGGCAAGCTTTTTGACAGTGCTGAGCGAAGTCGAAGTGCCTTTGCTCTTTTCAAAAACAATGAAATGGCGGATAACATCAAGCAGGGTCTTTTTGTTGAGCAACCCCTTGATAAGCGGCTCCATCTCCGGCTCGTGCTGTGAATCCACCGCACGCTCGCCATCCACGCTTTTCCATTCCATGAAGCGGGCATAATCACTGGAGATGGTACCGGCTTTGGCAAACCAGCCATCGCTGATGACGAGGAAGGCATTGGTCGTGAACAGCGAGGGAATGACCTGCTGGTAGGTTTGCAGTTGGTGGAAAGCCGCCTGCACCCCGGCTTTTTCATCGGCAGCGTTTTTGAGTTCGATCACCACCAGCGGCAAGCCATTGATAAACAAAACGATATCGGGGCGTTTGTTGGCCTGCCCCTCAATGACGGTGAATTGGTTGACGGCAAGGAATTCGTTCCGCTCCGCACCTTTTTCTGAAAAATCCACCAGCCAGACCTTATCAGTACGGGATTTGCCATCGCCAACGCCGAATTTGACGTCCACGCCTTCGGTAAGCAACCGGTGGAAGGTCTCGTTGTTGTCGATGACGGTCAGAGCCGGGGCACGCAGGGCTTTTCTGAAGGCGTCTTCGCACGCCTCGGCGGGAATGTGGGGGTTGAGGCGGTCAATCGCGGCGCGCAGGCGGGCGGGCAGAATCACTTCGGTAAATACGCGCTCCGGGTTAACGCCTTCCGCTAGATCGGGGCCATACAGAACGTCATAGCCGTTCTCGTCACGCAGCAATTCAAGGGCGATTTGTTCGATTTCGGATTCATACAATCGTCTACTCATTACGCCACCAGTCCTCGAAGTTGTGACTCCATCTCTGTGAAGTAACACTTATCAAACTCTTTGTCCTGGGCCTTGCTCACGACCTCGAAGAGGTATTTCCCACCTGGTTTCTTTTTCTTATAAAAGCAAAGGACTGCATTGGTTTCATGAAGCTCCTGCGTAAAGTGAATAAAAGGGGAGAGACAGAAAACTTGGTCGTTGATCTTGGCAAAAATGACATTTGCATTCCAATGATCAAGAATCTCAATGTAACTTTCTTTCTTGAGAATGACGCCTTCCTTGCGCCCTTCAATGTAACTTCCATTGAAAATTTCACAACGGGGGATCAATGGGGTTTCGGAGGAGTGGTAGCGGAGGAGAGAGACATTTTCAAGCCCGATAAGCTGTTTCAGCACGTCTTCCAACAAAGGACTGAGGGTTTTATACAATTGCTGTTGCTGTGCTGCCGTCCTGGCAGCGGAATGGGCAAAACCATTTCTCTCTTGGTTCAAGGTCTTAATCGTTGTCAGAGTAGCTACCGGGATAATGGTGGCACATTCAAATGTGATACCGTTTTTAGTAGTGTAATCAATGATGTTCTCTATAATGGTGAGCTTGTCAAAGAGCTTATCACTCCAAAATGTTTTCCAAAGAATGCCGATGCTTTTTATTGGCAATTTTTTGTGCCTTGCCTCGGCGACCACCAAGCCGAAAAGAAAATATACTATGGATTCCCAACAGGACTTGAGCAAATCTAGGCGATGATGATCGTTCTGATAGTTGCAATTTGCCTGATGGAAATAATAGGCAATGGGTAAGGGGAATCTTTCTTCGATCCGTGACAGCTCTATCCGCGGTTCTGTAACATAGCGGCCAAGAGCCTTAATATAGTCCTGGTACTTGATGTTATAGAGCACCTCGCTTGATGGATACTCATACTCTTCAATACGAACCTGATAATTTTCCTCCAACCAGCGATTGAAGTCAGGATTATCGATAAATTCTATTTTTGTCTCTTCGTTCATACTGCAATCTCGCCGGACATAAGTTTGGGGAGGAGGTTGTCACGGATATCGACAAGGGCTGAAGATTCATGTTCTGTCTCCAATATTCTGTTGAATAAAGGCTTAACCAATTCGCTGAAGTTTTTAATAAGCTTGCCTATTGGTACACGGCATTCAATATCTGCGAAACTCTTAGTATTTACATTCAGGGTTGCACTCCCACCGCTTCCCAAGTCTTTAAGGGTATTTCTCAAGCTTTTCATTACAAAGTACAAATACAATGACGCATTTTTATCGCTTGGGACAATGGCATTAATTTGTTGATTAGTTTGGCATTGTTTAGATGTTAGCGCTACCAAACCGACCGTGGCAATGCAACTGACAACAACTGAATAAGGAGGAATAAATTTTTTCCTTTGAGATAATGCACCTTCGTCTGTTAGTGTATCGACTGTCTGAGTTATAAAAACTGAGTCATGCAAGTCAGGTATTTTCACAAAAGGAATATGTCCTCCGAAAAATTCGGGTATCGCTTTCGGTGGAGTTTTTCCACATACTATTTCGCCAAACTCCGCCAGAGTCCCAACTCTCCATCCCTTCGGAATGGGGCCTAGTTCCCTGTCTTGCATTTCACCGGTCGCGCCAGGGAAGTTGAAATCCACAAACCATTCCTTGAAAATGGCCTGGGCGATGGCTTCGAGCGTGGCGATGGTCTGGCGGTTGAGTTCGATTCTTTCGTCCAGCGCGGAGAGAACGTCCGCGATGCGGCGTTGGGTGACGATGTCTGGTGCTGTAATTTCGAAATTGGAAAAATCGGTTTTGTTTAGGATAGGAACGGCAGTGCTATGATGACCAACATTTCTCAATTCATCAGAAATATTTACCAACGCATAATAAACAAAATCGGGATCAAAAGAAGCCTTGCAAATTACTGAATTGAGTTGCTGATTTGTAACGCTATCTGCTGTAGTCATTACCACTTTTCCCATATCAGAACCGATACAGGAGACACAGACTGACTTTGCAGGTAATAAACAATTTTTTACTGTGTTCTTTCCTTCTTCCGATAGATAACGCTCCGTTTGATGAATGCACTTTTGCCCCAACATATCTCGTGGCGTAATGAATGGATGCTTGTCGCCAAAATTGTTTGGGTTCTGAGTTGGCGGCGTTTTTCCGGTGACTATTCTGCCAATGTCACCAATCTTCCAAGTATTCCATCCCTTAGAACTCATAGCCAATTCCGGCTTTTGAATCACCTCGTACCCCTGCTTAATCACCTGTTGAAACTCCGGCGAAATGGCGCGCCAGTCCAGCACGTCCACGCGGTAGGGCAAAGATGACTCTTCCAGTGCGGATTTGAGTCTGGCAAGCGTTTTCCAATGCAGTTTGCCCGGCCCTACCAGCGCCAGATCCAAATCGGAAGCGTCAGTGGCTGTCCAATTATAACGCGAGCCAAAGATGCGCACCTCGCAATCCGGGACAATCTCGGCCAAGAGGCGTTTCAGGGTGTCTAAGAAATCGGGACGCAGGTCTATCATGGTTGCTCGACGTCGTCATGGGACAGTTTGGCGTTGAGGGTGGCGTAAAAGCGGCGGGCATCGGTGTAAAAATTGGTCGCCAGGTCCAACACCGCTTTGGCTTTCTCAGTGCTGTAATCGTGGGCAATATCTTGCCGAGCCTGCAAATACAATAGCCAGTTTTCGGCATCCAGCAGCCCCAATTCGCCGCAAAGCCGCAGTACCGTTTTGGGACCCATCTCCTGGGAGTAGCCTTCTTGCTCCACCAAGTAGCGCTTGGCGCTTTTCCAGGCAGTTTCTAACGTATATTCAAACCGTTGCAACAGCGATTCTTGCACCGCTTCCCGCATCAACGGGGGAAGATTGACGGCCTGCTCATACTGCGCCAGCATATCGCCCAACCGCGACAGCACATCAGAAAATTGGTTCAGATTCATGGTTCACTCCTGTTTTCAAGTTGCGAATGTAGTGGTGTTTGGGTGATTTTAGAATTCATAGCCGATGCCCTTCAGGTTCTCGCGGATGGTCTTCTCCAGTTCGTTGCCCTTGGCAAAATGCTCGGCAAGTTTGGCGGTCAGGGCGTTCATCTTGTCGGCAAACAATATCCCGTCGTCGGCTTCTTCTTCCGTGCCCACATAACGACCGGGCATGAGCACATAGTTGTTGTTCCTTACTTCCTCAAGCGTTGCGGATTTGCAGAAGCCCGCCTTGTCTTCGTACTCGCCATTTTTATTGCGCCAGTTGTGGTAGGTTCCGGAAATGAGGGCAATATCTTCATCAGTTAATTCCTTGTTGCGGCGGTTGATCATCACGCCGAGTTTGCGGGTGTCAATAAACAGGATTTCCTGCGAGCGGTCGCGGAATTTATGGTTGGTCTTGTTGCGCGCCAAAAACCATAAACAGGCGGGAATCATGGTGTTGTAAAACAATTGGGCAGGCAGGGCCACCATGCAGTCCACGAGCCCCGCTTCGATCATGTTCTTGCGAATCTCTCCTTCGCCGCTGGTGTTGCTGTTCATACTGCCGTTGGCCAACACAATCCCGGCGGTCCCGTTCGGGCTGAGTTTATGGACGAAGTGTTGCAGCCAGGCATAGTTGGCATTGCCTACCGGCGGCACGCCATATCTCCAGCGGGCGTCATCGCGCAACTGCTCGCCGCTCCAATCACTGACGTTGAAAGGCGGATTGACAAGGATGAAGTCCGCTTTCAGGTCGGGGTGGCGATCATTCAGGAAGGTGTCGCCCAGTTCCAGTTTGGCGTCGATGCCGCGAATCGCCAGATTCATGCGCGCCAGGCGCAGGGTGGTGGGATTGGACTCCTGCCCGAAAATGGACAAGTCTTTGATGTTGCCCTGATGGTTCAGTACGAACTTTTCGCTCTGCACGAACATCCCGCCGCTGCCGCAGCAGCCATCGTAAACGCGCCCGTTGTAAGGCTCAAGCATGTCCACCAGCAGTTTCACAATGCTGACGGGCGTGTAGAACTGTCCGCCCTTCTTGCCTTCGGCATCAGCAAACTGGCCGAGGAAGTATTCATAGACCCTGCCGAGCAGATCCTGGGCCTGTTGCCCGTCCTGCCGGAAGCCAATCGTGCCGATCAAGTCAATCAACTCACCCAGGCGCAGTTTATTTAAGTCCGGGTCGGCGTATATTTTGGGGAGGACGCCCTTGAGAGGCGGGTTGATGCGCTCAATGGCATCCATCGCGTCGTCAATCAATCTACCGATTTCAGGCTGTTTGGCGCGGTCTTGCAGGTACTGCCAGCGGGCTTTTTCAGACACAAAGAAAATGTTGTGCGCCAGGTATTCGTCCGCGTCTTCGGGATCTGCCCCCTCGAACTCGCCCTGGCCCTCTTTTAGTTTCTGGTACAGGTCGTTAAAAGCATCGGAGATGTATTTGAGAAAAATCAGCCCGAGGACGACATGCTTATATTCCGCCGCATCCATGTTGGAGCGCATCTTGTCCGCCGCCGCCCAAAGGGTTCGTTCGAGTTCGTTGTTATCTGCCATTTCTGTCTCCTGCGAGTATTATACTTTATCCGAACTTAGGAAGCTGTAAAAATAATCTTTGGTTTCGATGGAGTAGTCGTCGGTCCGGTTGAAGTGAGTAATCGGATTTTCCTCTTAAGTTTATTGACATCACTACTATTAATAAATCGCTGACCAATGCCTAACATCTCAAGATGAATTACATTCATATCTAGAGATTTCCAAGTGTTATAAATAATATCCAAGAAAGAATATTGCTCATCTTCATTCTCAGTTAACAAAGAGGTAGGAGCAACCCTTTTAGGGTCATAATGTGCACCACCTAATTTATTACACATATATTTGATCACCGTTTTACGCTTAATCCTGCTAACTCCATACATAAAACTAACCTGGTTAAGAAATGTATCTACGGGTACGGCTTTTGATTTACCCTCTAGTCCTTGATTGTCATTGTACATCTTTTTTACTTCTTCTGCCGTGAATGCGCGATTGTACTCAATAAGTCTCTCAACCCTTCCCTTGTTGGTTGAAGCACCACCAGACATAAAAAATGTTATGGATTCTGAATCAGGTAAATTCTCTTCTAGGGAAGAGAGTGGTGTAAGAATTCGAATTCTCTGATCTAGCATAGCTCCAGCTTCTTTTATCTTACCGTGAACAAGAAGGGAACGTAATACTGGCGAAGTCCGTCTTATTTGAGCTTCACTAATACTATTACCCCAACTTTCTTCGAGAAATTCCAAATCTTCTAGAATGGTAGCCAAAAAATGTGGGTTAATGTTATTCATTCACCTAACCATTTATTAACTTGCACTTTTACCCAATGCCTTCTCAGCCCGACAGCTTTTCGAAGCTTCCCCTGCATGCGTTCGCACGATGCTCTCTTTCCGCCTGAACTTAAGAGAGTATCGGCGTTCCTGATACTGTTTATCCTATTGATGCTACTTGCTAATAATACGACCACCAAAAAGTTTTGCCTTTGTTTGCTCAGGCCGGTTTCCTGGACTTCCCCTTTGGCGTCGATGCGGCCGGGGGCGGAGCGTTCAGCTTTTTCGGTTTCCTGGCGGACAGTCTCTTAAAGTTCCCGCCCGAGATGACCGGCTTACCGGTCTGGGCTTCAATGTCCTTGCGCGTCCTGCCGGCCACGGCCCCGCCATCCTGGGCATCTCTTTGCAGCGGCGCCATGCCCTGTGAATCCCGGTCCCGGTGCAGCTCCGTGGTGGTCGCCTCGCCCAGCATGGTCAGGATCAACTCAATATCGGTCATGTGATCGCGGAGGTTTTCCCGCTCCAGGTCTTTGACCTGCTTGTACTCATCCACCTTGAGGCCGAACGTGCCCTGCATGATCTCATTGGTCAGAATGGCGAATTCCAGACGGGTCGCAGCGCCCCGGTCTTTCCATTCATCGGTCAAATCCTGCCGGACGGCGATCCCCCGCAGCCGCTTGTCAATCCACTCCTTGGGGTAGCCCTTCTTTTCGTAGAGTTCCTGCATCCGACCCATGGCCAGCTCGGGATTTTCGATCTCGTCGATACGCTCCTTGCCGACCCGCGCCAACCATCGCTTAAGCGGTTCGACTTTGGGTGAGGGAATAGACTGGATGATCCGGAACAGGGTCTCGGTGTTGGTGCAGTCCGTCGCATAGAACTTGCCGTCGCTGGACTGCATTTTCAGTTGTCCGATTTTTTCGGACAACTGGTCATAACCCTCTTGCAATAGCTTCTTTTTCAGGTCATTCCAGTACTTGCGAGGCCGGTCACCTCCAACGAGCACTTCGATCACGTCTATGATTGAGAACCACCATTCGCCATCATGCAACGCCTTGCGTATCTGACGGCCCTCAAAAACGGAGATGTTGGTATCTTTTTCTTTATTCATGATAACCTCCTCTCCAACCGTACGATTTTTTCGTACGGTTGGCTTAGTAGTACGATCCGTCCTGATAACTCGGCACTAACGAAGATCATGGGGTCTTGCAATAATGCATCCCCGCCTTAAGTCTCTTGACTGTCCTACCCACCCTCGAATAATAAACAAGGATGACCCGCTATCTCTTTTCAGGATAAGAGACCTTGGCATAATGTCATTTCGAGGAGCATAAGCGACGAGAAATCTTAATGTTTCGATTGCTTAAGATTTCTCCCTTCGGTCGAAATGACAAAATAGGTAGTTATGCAAAGTCTCGATAAGGGAATCCGGGTATTCTATCCGAAGAGGTCGAGTCATGAATAACCCATATATCACCATAATATGTCATTGCAAGACCCCATTCCCTCATGCCAAGTCCCGTTCAATCGTTCCCACTGCGTAAATCGGCGCCAAACAGCGTTTTCCTTTACATTCGCTATTACGCGCAGACAATACATACGACCGTTCCGGATGATAACGTTCTTCAAAAACACCAAGGCTTTTCGAGTGCGTCACTCTTCCCGATTTGACTTCCAGGGGAACGACACCAAGATCGGTTGAAAGCAGAAATTCGATTTCAGATGTTTTTCCCGTCCAGCAATACAGATTTGCCGCCCTTGAGGCTGTCAATTCCTGGGCCACAAAGTTTTCGGCAACGTATCCCTGATAATTTCCAAAACCGTACTGCAATATCGTTGCCGGTTGAATGTCGCTGATTGCGCCCAGCATTCCAACATCAAACATATAGAGTTTGAATTTGTTTTCGGAAGCATATGCGGAAAGCGGTAGTGACGCCGTATCTATTGTATAGGTTTTAAGAATAAGACCGGCATTTGCAAGCCAGTCGATCGGGCTGCTCAGCCTTTCAAAACCGCGCATACCCGGGACCGCGTCTTTAAACCTGAACTTCGGGGCCGAACCATCAATGTTCCGGGCAAGCTGCGCCGGGACATTGCGCCACAACCGTTCGATGTGAATCGCATTGGTTTTTCCGCTGTGCTTTGCAATATCCGCAAGGTATGCGCTGAAAAGATCGCGCTGGATTTTCCGGACGCGGATCATTGCTTCAAACAGGTTGGTTCGATCATTCGCATAGGCAAGCACAACAGACGGCAACCCTCCCGTGACAAGATAGCGCTTCCACTGTTCCCACAACCGGTCATGCGCAAGCGCCGGATAGGGCTCATGAAGAGTCCGATTCTGCAGGAGCCCGCAAAGCTCCTCCTCATTGGTCCCTTCCAGAAATTCCTCGAAATCCAGCGGATGCAGATCGAGGAATTCAATTTTGCCAACAGGAAACGGCTCAACATTCAATGCGACCCCAAGAAGCGACCCTGCGGCGCATATTGCACAATGGGGCATTTCTTCGTAAAAATATTTTAAGCTGGTCAAGGCGCGGCCACAGCGTTGGATTTCGTCGAAAATGACGATGTCTTGCCCGGGATCAATATTGCTGTTTCGGTAAAACCGCAGTTCATCGATGATGCGCTGCGGCTTAAGGTCTTTTTCGAATATCTGCGAAATCCGCTCATCTTCTTCAAAATTGAAATAATGACAATTCCTGAATTCCTTTTGCCCGAATTCTTTGAGCGAAAACGTCTTACCAACCTGCCGCGCACCACGTAAAATCAGCGGCTTTCGTTGAGCAGAATTTTTCCATGTAATAAGTTTTTTTGCAATTTTGCGATTCATGCTAACAACATACCTTCTTTGTGGATTATTTGCAAGCAATATATACCATTCAATGGTTCTTTTTGCCACTTAAGCAATAAAAATCTACAGTGGAACAACCGCGGCCTCCCCAACAAAAGCATGTCTTTCCGGAACACAGGTAAAGATGATAATCTGACATTCCTTGGCGGCTACCGCTAATACGGCGCCCATCAACTTCAGACGCTCCTGGTCGGTATAACCCAGCGCATCATCCAAAATAACCGGTGTTCCGCCGAATGCTTGCCGGCGACGTCTTATCGGCAGCCTTCGCCCGTTGTTGCTTGTATTTGGCGTATTGGCTCAGCATGCTCCGCTCCTGCTTGTTCCGGGACAGGGTGATCAGGAAATTCTTCGGGACTGTGGGATCTTGGCGGCATTCATCACGGATCTCCCGGGGAAGCTTCGTGAGATAGAGGGTTTCCGAGATATTAACGGTGGATTTGCCGATAATGCGGGCCAGGTCTTCCTGCTTGTAAGCATGGTCATCCTGGAGGCGTTTAAGGGCTTCGGCCTCCTCGACGGGGTTCAGGTCCTGGCGGAGGATGTTTTCCACGAGGGCAATCTCTGCATAGTTCTCACTGGCGTCTCCGGTCTTTTTTCCCGTTGTGGTGAGCATTAAGGAAAAGCAGGGCGAAACCTTGTCAGGTATGAATCACGGAGATAAAATAAATTGCTTTTGCGAGACTGTCAACTATGTAATTATAAACTTATTACTTGGCAGCAGCAACGGGAAGACAATTATTTGATTCACGCGCCCCCAGATAAGGCCTGGTGGATTGCCTGGGCGGCTTTGCGTCCCGCCCCCATGGCGAGGATGACGGTGGCGGAACCGGTGACGATGTCTCCCCCGGCGTAGACGCCGCGGCGGGTCGTCTCCCCCGATTCTCCTTTGGTGATGATATATCCTCTTTTATTTGTCTGCAGCCCCGGCGTTGTGGATGACACGATGGGGTTAGCCATCGTACCGACCGCAACGACAACCGTATCCACATCGATGACAAACTCCGATCCGGGCATGGGAACGGGGCTGCGGCGGCCCGAGGCGTCCGGTTCTCCCAACTCCATCTGAATGCATTTGACGCCGGTAACCCAGCCTTCCTTGCTCCCCAGGTATTCTACCGGATTGGTCAGGAGGAGGAACTGGACCCCCTCTTCCTTGGCATGATGGACCTCTTCCTTCCGGGCAGGCATCTCTACCTCGCTCCGCCGGTAGATGATGTAGGCGTTGTCCGCCCCCAGGCGCAGGGCCGTCCGGACCGAGTCCATGGCCACGTTGCCCCCGCCGACGACGGCGACATTCTTTCCCCGGACAATGGGCGTATCGTATTCGGGAAACCGGTAGGCCTTCATGAGGTTAGACCGGGTAAGGTATTCATTGGCGGAGTAAATGCCGCTTATGTTTTCCCCGGGGATACCCATAAACACAGGGGCCCCGGCGCCGACAGCGATATAGACGGCGTCATAGCCTTCTGCAAAGAGTTCGTCGATCGTTTTCAGGCGACCGATGACGGCATTGGTGACAACCTTAACACCGAGCTGCTTGAGATAATCAACCTCGGCCTCCACAATGGCCTTGGGGAGACGGAATTCAGGAATTCCATATATCAGGACACCCCCCGCTTTGTGGAGGGCTTCGAAGACCGTAATATCATAACCGAGTTTGACAAGATCCCCGGCGATGGTCAGTCCTGAAGGCCCGGCGCCGACGACGGCGACCTTTTTCCCGTTGGGTTTCGCAACCGCCGGGATAGTTACCGCGTCCTGCTCCCTTTCGTAATCGGCGGCAAATCTCTCCAGGCGGCCAATGGCCACGGGTTCACCCTTCTTGCCCAGGATGCAGGTCTTTTCACACTGATCTTCCTGGGGGCAGACACGGCCGCAGACGGCGGGGAGGCAGTTTGTTTCCTTCAGGGTCCGGGCGGCGCCCAGGAAATCGCCCTCGGCAATCTGTTTGATGAATTCCGGGATCCGGACGTCAACGGGGCAGCCTTCCACGCATCCGGGCTTCTTGCACTGGATGCAGCGCTTCGCTTCCAGGATGGCCGTCTCCGGGGGATAACCGCAAGGTACTTCATTGAAATTCTTGACCCTCTCTCCGGGTTCCTGCTCCGGCATCGCCTGGCGGGGTATTTTTTCCTTTTTGGGCTTAGTTTCTGTATCATTCATAGTCATTACCAATATTTATAATGCCACGGAGCTGTTCCGGGTCTTTGCCTGCTTGAAGCGCAGGGCATATCAAAAACTTATCAGTTTCCCTGCCACCCGCACCGGTGCCGTTCATAGGATTGACCTTCCTGTTCGCAATACATGCGCAGGCGGCTGGTCAATAAATCAAAGTCAACCTCGTGACCATCGAATTCAGGACCGTCCACGCAGGTAAATTTCGTCTTCCCGCCCACGGAAACCCGGCAGGCCCCGCACATCCCCGTGGCATCCACCATAATGGCGTTGAGGCTCACGATCGTCTTGATTCCGTAAGGACGGGTAAGGTTGGCTATGACCTTCATCATCGGTACCGGACCGATGGCATAGACCCGGTCGATCTTTTCCCCGCCGTCGATAATCTTCTGCAACACATTGCTGACGAAACCGTGGATGCCATAACTGCCGTCATCGGTGGTCACGATCAGTTCATTGCTCGCCTCTTTCATCTCTTCCTCCAGGATGATCAGGGACTTGGTCCGGGCGCCGATAATGGATGTTACCCGGTTGCCTGCCTCCTTGAGGCCTTTCGTAATGGGATAGATGACTCCCACCCCTACTCCGCCGCCGATACAGACGACATGGCCGATGTTTTCTATTTCTGTCGGGTTGCCGAGGGGCCCCTGAACATCCTGAATGTCATCACCGACCTTCAGCCCCGCCATCAGAGCTGTCGTCTTCCCCACAATCTGGAAAATTATGGCGACAGTTCCCTTCTCTCCGTCGGAATCAACGATGGTCAGCGGAATCCGCTCGCCCTGCTCGTTGACCTTGAGGATTACGAACTGACCGGCCTTACGTTTCATAGCAATCTCCGGCGCTAAAATGTCCATCCGGACGACACTGTCGGACAGGTTTTCTTTGCTGACGATGATACTCAATGTGTCCTTCTCCTTATTATGTCTTTACAAACGAAGAGGGAGCCCTGGGGCTCCCTGCTTGCTTGTATATTTTATCGACGGACCAACCCTCCTCCGCCCTTAATACTCCTTAGTCAGTTTGTCCAGCTCAGCCAGGGAGAAAACGGGTCCGTCCTTGCAGACATACTTGCTCCCCACATTGCAGCGGCCGCACTTGCCAATGCCGCATTTCATCCTCATTTCCAGAGAGGTGATGATGTTTTCCTTGGAAAAGCCCAAATCGAAGAACACGGGGAGGGTGAAGCGGATCATGATGGGGGGTCCGCAGATGACCGTTACGGCGTTCTCCGAACTGGGGGCGACTTCCTTGCAGACGGTCGGGACAAATCCCTCCCGTCCCTTCCAGGTGGAATCACCTTTGTCAACGGTAACATTGAGATCGATATCGTCCCGCTGACCCCACGCTTCCAACTCATCTTTGTAAATGAGCAGGCCCGGGTTTCTCGCCCCGTAAACAACGGTTATCTTGCCAAAGCGCTTGCGATTGTCGCCGTAGATCATGTAATTGATCAGGGAGCGGAGGGTCGTAAAGGCAAACCCGCCGCCGACGATAACGATATTTTTCCCTTCCAGAAATTCGATGGGCCAGGAATTGCCCAGGGGGCCCCGGAGACCCATTCTTGTTCCTACTTCCATTTCATGGAGGGCCGAGGTCACGACGCCCGCCTTCTGAACGGTGAACTCAACGTAACCCGGCTGGGTTGGCGACGAAGCGATACCAATAGGCGACTCCCCTTTCCCGAAGATCGACAGCTCGCCGAACTGGCCGGGGATATATTTGTATTTCTCCTCGTCTTCCTTGTTCACAAAGGCGAAACGAAAGGTCTTAATGTCCTTCGTATCCACCTCGGTGACAATTTTTATGACCTCGACAGGATAGGGTATGTAAGGGTTTTCCATGACGTTCTCCCAGCTCTATAGTTTCGAAATGTCTGTGACGATCTTCCGGATGTCGATATTGACAGGGCAATACATGACACAGCGGCCGCAACCGACACAGGCAATGGCATTGAAATTGTCCACGTAATACTTGAACTTATGCATGGCCCGCTGGCGCCAGCGCTCCTTTTGCGACATCCGGGGGTTGTGCCCGGAGGTTTCCTTGGTAAACATGGGGAACATGCAGGAATCCCAGTTCCGGAGGCGACGGCCATCTCCGGATTTCATCTCGTCGCTGATATCAAAGCAGTGGCAGGTCGGGCAAAGATAGGTGCACGTTCCACAGGCCAGGCACTTCTGATGTATGGTATTCCAGAAGGGATGCTCAAAATTGACATCAAGGATGGGCTTGATGGCCTTGGCCGGAATCTGTACCTTGATTTCCTTCTCCGCCTGGGCGGCGATGGCCTCCTTCTTCTGATCGGCAGCGGCGTCCGCCTTCACATCGCCAAAATACTTCAGCAGTTTCTCACCCTTGGCGGTAATGAATTCGGCCAGATACTCGCTCCCCAGGTCGACAATGAGGATATCCGCCCCATCCGAGGACACGGGATGTCCGTCCACGGAGGTGCAAAAACAGGTGGCATAGGGAGGATGGGGGCAGGCCAGGGAGACGATAGTCGTCTTCTGACGCTTGTCGATATAATAAGGATCTTTGTATTTCTCTTGATCAAAGAGCATATCCAGCAGGACAAAGCTTCGCGCATCACAGGGGCGGACGCCGAAAAGGACCGCCTCGCCGGCCTCCTTTTCACCTCCCGAGAATTCCACCCCTTTCGTTGTCCGGGTATAACGGAGCATTACCTCCGTCCGGGGGAAGAAAAAGTTCTTCGGGGCGTTCTTGCTGTTGGCAAATGTAACGAGCGGTTCGTCCCCTTTTTCCAGGACCTTGAAGAGGACATTGTCTTCCACCTTCACCGGGGCATAGACCGTCGTATCTGCTGCGATCTTACCGATGATCCCTGTCAGGGCGTCTTTTTTGATCAACCGTTTTTCCATATCGTCCTTCAGTATTCGAATAATGGGTTATATGATTAAACGAGCCCGAGGCTGCTTACCAGCGGCACGGGATCCACATTGTGCAGTTTAAACCACGTTGCTGTTCCCTGAAGACCAAGGGCCAGGGCCACCAGCTCGGTAAAGTAAAAAACCGGCAAGCGCAGGTTCTCGCTGGCTCTCGCATCAAGATTTGTCATACAGACGGGACAGGCCGTGACGACGCAATTGGCCCCTGCTTCTCTGGCCATGGTCATCAACTTGTCCACCAGTTTGCCCACGATATCTGTCCGGCTGATGGTCAGGCTGCCGCCGCAACAGTCCGTTTTGTAGGACCACGATTTCACATCCGCCCCCAGGGTACTGAGAATATCGTCGAGCATGTAGGGGTTTTCGTAGTTCTCAAACTGGCACACCTCCGGCGGTCGCACCAGCAGGCACCCATAGTAGGAAACAGGCCTTAACCCTGCGAGTTTTTTCGTTACTTTGTCCGCCAGGGCATCCAGACCGATATCGTTGTAAAGGATGTCGATGGGATTTTTGATATTCAGTCCACCCACGTATTTTTGACCAACAATGGCCTCCACTTCCGTCTTCAGAGCCTGGTCATGATCGAGATGGTGCTGGGCAGACTTGAAACGATTAAAACAGGCGGCGCAGGGCACCATTACCTCTTTCAGGTCTCCTCTCCCGGCAATCATGAGATTGCGGGCAGGCAGGGCCACGGAGAGTTTAAAATTCGTAGCATGGCCTGAGGTGGCGCCGCAGCAGGACCAATCTTCGATCTCCTTAAGTTCGATCCCCAAGGCGCGGCTCATGGCCTTTACAGACTGGTCGTATTCCTTCGCTGTCCCATGCAGGGAACATCCCGGATAATATGCAACTTTCAACACTTGCCTCCTTACTGTCGCTTACCCCGTTACGGGTTCTTCGTTTTGTCGAATATCTTCCGGATGGTATCGATGTCTCTGGTCTTGGGTGAGTTCAGGGACAGCTTCCCTTTCATGAACATGGAGATTCCCATCCCCATATCGGAGAAAAGATCACCGGATTTGAGCTTATAGTCAACCATCATGAACGGTTCGTTGATCCGGCCGCGGGATTTGATACTGGCGAGGAACGCCTGATGGAAAGAGAGGACATTCTTTTCCTTCGCCCCAACACCGGCAGCTATGGCCATCTCCCGGAGGACATCCATCATCCGGGCGATATCGACCTCGTTGGGACAGCGGGTGATGCAGGTCTCGCAGGATGCGCAGAGCCAGATGGCGGAACTGCCCAGCACTTCGTTCCTCTTTCCCATCTGGATCATCTTGATGATCTTGTTGGGATTATGTTCCATGGCAAAGGCCAGCGGGCACCCGGCAGTGCATTTCCGGCAGTGGTAACACCTCTGAATGGGCACGCCGTTGATCTTCTCATTTACTTCTTCAAGAAAGGTTTTCATGTTGACTCCGTTCACCGTCCGGTCATCCTCGGTCAGGGGGAGACATCCGTAGGATTTGACCAGGATCTTTTTTCCGGTCATGCTTATGGGTTAAAGATAAAATCTTCCTTATCGTGTTCCTTGAAACTGGACAGCGGCGGCAGATCTTCCATCGATGATCCGGCCCTGCTCTCGAATAGCTCAAGGACGTCCTTATCAAGCTTCTTGAGGAATTTCCGCAGGTCCACACCCATGGGGCACACGGAGATGCAGGAACCGCAATCCACACAGCGGCCCACCATATGAAACAGCCGCATCAACTGAAAGACCTGGGTATCGGTCTGATCCTCGCCAAGACCTACCCACTGGGGCTGGCTCTGTTCCACGAAACAGGTCGGGCAATAACAGGAAGGGCAAGCCTGACGACAGGCGTAACAGCGGATGCATTTGGCCATCTCTTTGGTAAAATAGGCCCATCTTTCTTCCGTCGTCAACTTTTCAAAATCCTCAACCTCGGCGTATTCCTGCTCCGCCCCCGCCATGGCCGGAGCCTTTTCGCCGATCATCACATCACAGATAACGGGATTGTTGAACTTGCAGGTGAGGCAATTTCCGGACAGGACCTTGGCAAGAGCAACCTTCTTTTCCCCTGTCGGCGTTTTGATGACCAACTGATCGCCCGCGAGCGAGCCGTCCTGGATATCCTCACCATCTATGGCGGCAGTCAGGGCCTTCCGATCCACATAACCGGTGCAGGGAACGCCAATGATAACCACATCTTCACGGTTGTACTGCCGCTCCTGGAGATGCAGCACGAGGGAACGGGTAGTGCAACCCCGGGCCACGACGGCGACAACCTTTTTCTTCCGGTCCTCCGGCTTCACCCGCTTCTGGGATTCCCGGTGCTGGGAGATCAGGTCATGGACGTACTTGGCCAGATTCTGGGTACAAAAGGCGTTCCAGACGAGCTTTTCTGCATCCTCCGGATTCGTGATGAAGCAGGGCGTCGCCGTCAGGGGAAGCGTACCTGTCTCATAACCTATCAGGGTGTCCACCCTCTTTTCTTCCAGGAGCCGTTTTGCCTCTTCCCTTAGCTTTTTGTCGATGTTTTCCACTTTATATGAATCCTCAATGAAATATTCTGTTCTGTCTTACAGTTGCTTCACCAGTTTGGTCGCCGGTCCGAGGGCCATCACCTTCGCAGTCACGCCCTTGATGACATTGGCAAAACGTTCTCCTTCCGAGGCTGACACCCATGTAAAAATGGTTCTGTCGCCTTCCACACCGATGTAGTCCAGGAAACTTTTCAACGTCGCAAACTTGCGGCGCGCCACCAGATTTCCCGAGATATAGTGGCATTCACCGGGGTGTCAACCGGAAACCAAAACGCCGTCGGCCCCCGTCTGCAGGGCTTTCACAATGTAAAAAGGATTGATCCTTCCCGTGCAGGGAACGCGAATAATGCGCACATTCGGCGGATACTGAATCCTGCTGATACCAGCCAGATCGGCTCCCGCGTAAGTGCACCAGTTGCAGACGATGGCAACGATTTTCGGCACCCATTCTTTGTTTGCTAAATTTTCACCCATATACTCTCCTTCCAGACAAAAAACCGTTTTACGTTTTAGGTTTTACGTAACACGTAACACTTTTCTTTTATATATTATATATCTGTTCCAGCTCTTCTTCGTTGGTGAAACCATTGAGATCAACGGCGTTCATCCGGCACGAAGCAGTGCAGACTCCGCAGCCTTTGCAGAGGACGGAATTCACTTCCGCACAGCGCTCCACGACATTCACGGCAATGGCGCCGAAGGGACAGTTCTCTTCGCAGAGGCCGCAGGCCGCACACCTTTCCTTGTTCACATAGGCGGTCTTCCCTTCCGCTTCGATAAAATCTTTCGTCAAGATAGTGCAGGCCCGGGACACCGCCGCGTTGGCCTGGACGATGGAATCTTCGCTGAGCTTCGGAGCGTGGCACATGCCGCACATAAACACCCCGTCGGTCGCGAAATCCACCGGCCGCAGTTTCACATGGGCTTCAAGGAAGAAGCCGTCCTGGTTCGTCGGCACCTTGAGCATATTGCCGATAGGAACGTTTTCCGGATTAGGGGCCGTGCCGACGCTAAGGGCCAGGAGGTCCGTCTTGAATTCCACCGCAGCATTCATGATGGGGTCAAAGACCCGGATGGATACCTTGTCCCCTTCCTGGACGACCTCCGGCTTCCGATCTTCATCATAGCGGATGAACTGGACATTCAATTCTCTGGCCTTCTTGTAGAAGTCCTCTTTGAGACCAAAGGTTCGGATATCCCGATAGATGACGGTAACCTCCTTGGCAGGGTCCATCTCTTTGAGTTTCAGGGCGTTCTTCATGGCCTCGGAGCAACAGTAGCGGCTGCAATAGGGCCGCTCGGGGGTACGGGAACCCACACACTGGATCATGGTTACGGATTTGGCCCCGGCCGCCCGGTCGTCCTTTTCGGCGATGAGCTTTTCCAGTTCCCGCTGGGTGACGACCTGGGGAGACTGGCCATGCAGGTATTCCTTCGTATCGACTTCATAGCCGCCCATCGCGACGATGACGACGCCGTGTTCAAATTGTTCATCCCCATCCCTGGTGGCAATGGTAGTTTTGTAGTTGCCTATGAAACCATCGATCTTCTTGATCGTCGCGGCGGTATAGGCGTGGATGAGTTTGCTGGCCTTCACTTTTTCCAGAAGGCCCTTCAGGTGCTTGCGGGTATCCAGACCTTCGAGGGTGTAATAGAGATGGCGGTAATTGCCGCCGAGCACCGGCTCCTTTTCCACGATGTACGACTCATACCCCTGATCAGCCAGGGACAGGGCCGCCGTAATGCCGGCGAGGCCGCCGCCTACGATCATGGTGGCATGGTTGACCGTCAACTGACCCGGTTTCAAGGGCTTGAGGAACTGGGCCTTGGCAACAGCCATCCGGACGAGATCCTTAGCTTTTTCGGTGGCTTCGATGGGTTCGTGCATATGCACCCATGAATCCTGGTCCCGGATATTGGCCATCTCGAAGAGATAGCGGTTGAGTCCCGCCTTCTCACAGTTTTCCTGGAAGAGGCCTTCGTGGGTCCGGGGGGAACAGGAGGCGACAACGACGCGGGTCAGGTTCTCTTCCCTGATCACCTCCCCCATCTTCACCGCCGTATCCTGGGAGCAGGTAAAGAGGTTGTCCGCTGCATAAACTACATTGGGCAGGGTCTTGCAATATTCAACCACCTCGGGAACATTGACGACGCCGCCGATATTGATGCCGCAGTGACATACAAAGACACCGGTCCGCGGACCGAGACCCCGGAGATCCGACTCGAGGGGCAAATCTTCTTCTTTGATCATCGTCCCCCGTCGCGCCGCCAGGATTCCCGACGCACAGGCAGCGGCGCTGCTGGCTTCCATGACGGTCTCGGGGATATCCTTGGGGCCGCCGAAGGCGCCGCAGACGAAGACGCCGTCCCGGGAGGTCTCGACGGGATTCTCCAGGGCAGTCTTGCAAAAGCCGTGTTCCTCGAGGTCGATGCCCAGCGCCCCGGCCAGTTTGCCGGCCTCCGCAGGCGGGCATAGCCCTACGGACAGGACCACCATGTCGAATTCCTCCTCGACAAGGCTCCCGTCTTCCTGAACGTATTTGAGCAACAGATTCTTTGACTGCTGGAGCTCTTTAATCGTCGAGGGCATGGAGCGGATATACCGGATGCCGTATTCGTCCTTCGCCCGGTTGACGAAGCGGTCGAAGTCCTTGCCGTGGGCGCGGATATCCATGAAGAAAATAGTCGGTTCCAGCCCCTTGGCATGTTCTTTGCCGATAATGGCCTCCTTGGTGGCATACATGCAGCACACGGAAGAGCACCAACTGTTGCCGCAAGAGGTGTCCCGGGAGCCAACGCACTGGATGAAGGCAAGTTTCTTCGGCTCCTTGCCGTCGGAGATTCTCTGTACATGTCCGAAATAGGGTCCCGAGGCGGAGAGGATGCGCTCGAACTGGATACTGGTGACGACGTTCTGATAGAGGCCGAAACCGTATTCGCCGCGCAGAGAGGCGTCAAAGACTTCAAAACCGGGGGCGGCAATGACGGCGCCGACCTCGATGGTTTCTTCCTCGAAGGTGTCATTGTGGTTGATGGCCCCGGCGATACAGGCATCGACGCACTGGTAGCACTCGGAACAGATCCCGCAGGCCAGGCAGCGCTTCGCCTCGGCCACGGCTTCCTCCTCTGTAAAGCCGATGCCGACTTCCTGGAAGTTCGTCCGGCGCGTTTCCGGTTTCAGGTGGGGGTATTTGGCCCGGGCAACCTTTTCGACCTTGGAAACATCGGCCTTATCCGCCAGGTCTTTGGTCCAGTCCTTATCCCGGCCGGCCTTCACATCCTCGCCCTTCAGATAGCGGTCGATAGAAACTGCAGCTTCCTTTCCGGCATAGACAGCCTTGACAACGGTCTGGGGACCGGTAACGACATCGCCGCCGGCAAAGACGCCGGGTACGTTTGAGGCAAAGGTTACGGGATCGACGTCGAAGTTTTTCCATTTATTGATGGCGATGCCACTCTCCTTGGGCACGAAATCGAGATCCGCCTCCTGGCCGATGGCAGGAATCAGGGCCTCGCAGGGGACGATGAACTCCGAACCCTTGATCTCCACGGGACGGCGGCGGCCGCTGGCGTCGGGCTCGCCGAGTTCCATGCGGGTGCATTCCACGCCCGTGACTTTACCGTTCTCACCGACGACGCGCTTGGGGGCGGCAAGGAATTCCATCTTGATGCCCTCTTCCAGGGCCTCTTCAATCTCCTCGGGAGAGGCGGGCATTTCGGCCCGGGAACGGCGATAGAGGATGAAGACTTCCTTGGAACCGGTGCGGATGGCCGTTCTCACGGCGTCCATGGCTACGTTGCCGCCGCCCACGACGGCGACCTTGTCGCCGAGGAATACCTTCTCGCCCAGGTTCACGCGCTTCAAATAATCCACGCCATGGATAACGCCCTGCATGTCTTCGCCGGGGATATTCAGCTTGCTGCTGTTGACGGTTCCGCAGCCGATAAAGACGGCGTCATAATCTTTGCGGAGTTTCTCGAAGGGGATGTCTTTGCCAATGGCCGTATTCAGGTGAATCTTCACGCCGAGATCCTCGATTACCTTGATCTCCGCCTTCAGAACGTCCTTCGGGAGTCGATATTCGGGGATGCCGACGGCAAGCCAGCCGCCCGCCACGGGGAGGGATTCAAAGACCTCTACGTCATAACCCTCGGCAGCCAGATAGTAGGCGCAGGTAAGACCGGCGGGACCGGCGCCGACGACGGCGACCTTCTTGCCCTTGCTTTCTTTCTTATCAGGGATGTAACGCGTTTCGTCCTTCAGGTCGAGGTCGGCGACGAAGCGTTTGAGATGCATGATATCAATAGGTTCTTCCACCTTGCCCCGCATACAGGCCGTCTCGCAGGGATGGTTGCAGACCCGGCCGCAGACGATGGGGAAGGGATTGTCCTTTTTTATGAGCTTCAGGGCTTCCTTGTATTTGCCGGTGGCAATCAGCGCCACATATCCCTGGACACTGATATGAGTCGGGCAGGCTGACTTACAGGGTGACGTTCCGATCTTGTCGATGGCAAACCCGCTGGGAATGGCCTGGGGGAACTTACGATAGGTGGCCTGCCGTTCGGAGAGCTTTTCATTGTATTCGGAAGGGACATTGATGGGGCAAACCTTGGCGCAGTCGCCGCAGCCCGTGCACTTATCGAGGTCGATGAACCGCGGGGCCTTGGTCATTTTGACCTTGAATTTTCCCGCTTCCCCCTCAACGGATTCGACCGTGCGCCGGGTGAGGATCTCCACATTGGGATGACGGCCGACTTCGACCAGTTTTGGGGAAAGGATGCAGGCTGAGCAATCATTGGTGGGGAAGGTCTTGTCAAGCTGGGCCATGACGCCGCCGATGCTGATATCCTTCTCGATGAGATACACCTTAAGGCCGGAATTTGCCAGATCAAGGGAGGCTTGAATCCCGGCAATACCTGAACCGACAACCATTACCGCGCCGATTTTTTCACTGTCTTTTATCACTTAGACACCTCAAAGATGAGTATATTCGGGTTTTTATGCTTTCAGATTTTTTGACTAATTACCTTCTTCTCCTGATTAGCTTCATAGTCGGAAACCGACGGAGCCGCTATCACGATTAGAGCCGTCTGTCAAGAATAAATCTTCTTTAAATCCCTGCCGCCTCATTGATGATACTCCACAATTGATCTTTTCCCTGACCGTTCAGGGCTGAAAAGAGGAGCGGCTTTTGGATGCCTGAGATGCCCGCCTGTTCCTCGATGATCCTCCGCCGACCCATTGCCTGATTTTTTGACAATTTGTCCGCTTTCGTCAGGACCAACTGCCAGGGAAGCTGATATTCCTCCATCCACAGCAGGAAGTTCCGGTCATCATCCCTCACGTCCCTGCGGACATCCATAACCAGAAGCAGGAGTTTTAAACTGCTTCGCTCCCTGAGATAGGTTTCCACCATCGGCCCCCAGCTCATCCTGATTTTTTCAGGTACCTTGGCAAACCCGTAACCGGGTAAGTCAACAAAAAATATCTGATCATTGATCATAAAAAAGTTAATGGCCTGGGTCCGGCCCGGGGTCCGGCTCGCCTTCGCCAGATTATTCCGGTTCACAAGGACATTGATAAGGGAAGACTTTCCCACATTGGAACGCCCGGCAAAGGCTATTTCCGGCTCCAGCGGGTCGGGATAATGGACGGGAAGCGTCGCAGTTTTGATGAACTGTGCGGAAAGTATCTTCATCGAAGGGCAACCTTTGCGTAACCGCAGAAAAAATGGTTCGCAAGCAGCGAATCAAATGTTTTTCGCCGGTCCGTGATTTAATTTAACATTAGGTAATCACTTACAAATATATGCATACCAACGAGAAGCGAAAAAGATTTTTGAGCTGCGGCGAAGCCATTTTTCAAAGGTCTCGAAGGGTTAATCCTTTTCGATGGTGATGCCATACTTTTCGAGCTTTCTTTCGAAGGTTGGACGGGATATGCCAAGGATATCGCATATTTCTCCCTTTGTTCGGTGATTGTTATCTTTAATGACCCGGCGGATATACTGTTCCTCCACCTCATCGAGGGTCATGTTTTTCCCCGGCTCGATAGTGATTTCGGCTGGCTTGCCATTGGCGCCATTGATAGCGTCATCCCCCAGTTCCGGAAAGTCGCCCCGGGTGAGGACCTGGCTTTTTGCCACCACGACCGCCCTGGTCAGGAGGTTTTCCAGCTCCCGGACATTCCCGGGCCAGCGATATTTCATGAAAATATCCATCATTTCTTCAGAGACGCCGACAACCTTTTTGTGCAATTCCCGGTTGATCTTGGCGAGGAGATAATCAACCAGGGTGGGGATGTCTTCCCGCCGCTCCCGCAAGGGCGGAATGCGTATGGAGACGATGTTCAACCGGTAGTAGAGATCATCACGGAATTTGCCTTCCTTGACCATCACTTTTAGATCCTTGTTGGTAGCCGTAATGATCCTCGCATTGACCTTGATCGAATCCTTGCCTCCCACCCGCTCGAAATCCATTTCCTGAAGGACCCGTAGCAATTTGGCCTGGAGATTCACGGACATTTCACTGATTTCATCTAAAAATACCGTTCCGTAACGGGCCAGTTCAAATTTTCCCAACTTGCGTACCACCGCCCCGGTAAAAGAGCCCTTTTCGTGACCGAAGAGTTCCGACTCCAGCAGGGTTTCAACGATCGCCGAGCAGTTCACGGCGATGTAAGGCTCATCGGGGGCGGTGTTGTTGTGGATCACCTTGGCGATAAGTTCCTTGCCTGTCCCGCTTTCCCCCTGAATGAGCACGGTGGTCCGGCTCTGGGATACGACGCCGATGGTCTTGAAAATCTCCTTCATCTCCTTGTTGTTGCCGATGATATCCCCTACCTTGAAACTCCGCGACGGTTCATTCAGGAGGCCGCTGATCTTCTTTTCCATTTCCAGGGTCTTTAAGGCCTTCCTGATGGCCATGTCCAGTTCTTCCACATTAATCGGCTTATGGATATAATCGAAGGCCCCTCCCTTCATGGCCTTGATGGTGGAATCCATGTCGTGATACGCAGTGATCATGACCACCTTGACATTCTCGTCCTCTTCCCGCAGATCTTCAAGCACTGTGAAGCCATCGATATCAGGAAGACGTATATCGAGAATCACCAGGTCGGGAGCATGTTTCACAAAGGCATTGAGACCGTCGGTTCCGGTTGCGGCCGTATATACGGTATACCCTTCTTCCGTCAGATAAAGGTCAAGGCTCTCCGCGATGGAACTATCGTCGTCAATAACCAGAATTTTTGCCATAAGGCGCTCCTGAGCTGTCTATTCTGAAAGATTCAGGGGAAGGGTGATGATAACTTTCGTCCCTTCCCCTTTTTTACTTTCTATCTCGATGTTTCCCCCGTGCAGATCGATGATCTTCTTGACCTGGGTCATGCCCAGCCCGGTTCCATAACGCTTTTGCGTAAAAAAAGGATTGAAAAGATGGGTAATGGTCTCCTCGTCCATCCCGCAACCGTCATCCACGATTTCAACTATCAGCTCATGTGGCTGGTTCCCCGATTCTCTGATAAAAATCTGGAGGCGGCCGGCGTCCTGCATGGCGTCGATGGCATTACGGAAAACATTAAGAAAGGCCTGCTCCAGCATGACGCCGTCAATGTTCGGGTGGGGCAATTCTATTTCGATCTGCTGAATCACATTGATGTGTTTGTCCAGAACGGCCTTTTCAACCATTTCCAGAGCATTCTCTATGGTTCTCTTCAAATCGGTGGGAACTTTTTTCGGATCCCCGGGCCTGGCAAAGATAAGGACGTCGTTGACCAACTCCTCAAGGTGCTCCACTTCCCGCTGGGCTATTTTGAAACGTTTCAGGTCATTGCCTTCCGGCTGCAGCCTTTTCTCAAGAATTTGCAGGCTCATCTTTATGGAGGAAAGGGGATTGCGAACCTCATGGGCGATGCCGGCGGATAATTGGCCGATCGCCGCCAACTTCTGGCTTTCGTAATACTTTTTCTCGAGTTCCTTGAATTCGGTTATTTCCCTGCGCACCATCACATACCGGTCTTTCGAACCCTTGAGCGGGCAAGGGGTAACCAGATGGAAATGCCTGGTCCCGTCTTCAGCAGTGACTTCCATTTCAAAGGGTCTGAAATTGCCGTTCTTGATTTCTCTCCATTTGTCCATTAGATAATCTTTATGCGCGGGAGCATATTCGGTAAAGTGCTTACCCTTGATCTGGGAGGGCTGCAGGCCGTCGCTGCGTCCACGGCTGATGTAGGTGATAATGCCTTCGCTGTCGAGTTCGAGAAGAGTATCGGGAGAGCTCTCCAGGACCGTCTGTATATAGTTGTAAATCGTCTCTATTTCCTCTCGGAGCCGGATGTTTTCCTTAAGCTCATTCTCGAGGTTCTCCGCATATTCCTTCAGGTACTGGGATAGTTCCTCTTCACGGGTGATGTCTTGCAGCGTCTCGACGGCGGCAATAATCTCGCCTTTGTCATCGCAGATAGGCGCCGCCAGGAAATAAAGGTGCCTGCTCTTCCCTCCCAGGTTGGGATAAAAATCCCATGCTTCATAAGCCCCTTTGATTACCGTGGATTTCTGCACCTTTTGTTTCCCGTAATATTTCTCCAGATCATCGAGGTCATTATCTACAATCAGGTCGGCAATGACCGGTCGTTTCTCTGCATAAAAGGGAACGTACTGACGGTCCGTACCGATAAAATACTTCCCTTCATAACCGCTCAGTTCCGTGAAGGCCCGGTTCCAGAAGGTGATCTTATGATCCTTGTCGATGACAAACATGGGGATGGGCGACCCCTCGATAATACCCTCGATCGTCTTTCTCAGGGTGATGTTCTTTTCAAGTTCTTCCTTTATATTTTCAGTATATTCCTTGAGGCTGAGCTCCAGCTCTCTTTCTTTGGTTACATCCTGAAGCGTTTCAATAGCCGCGATTATCTGACCGGTATCGTCATATATGGGAGCTGCCAGAAAATAGAGATGGCGACTTTGACCACCCAGGTTCAAATAGAAATCCCGCGCTTCATAAGCGCCCTCGACCCGGTCCGATTTTTTTACCCGCTTGGTGCCGTAAAATTTTTCTAATCCTGTTATATCCTGATCGACAATCAAATCCGCAATCAGGGGCCTTCTCGTGCCGTAGAAGGGCATGTAGTGCTTATCCGTACCGATCATTTCACTGGCAGGGAAGTCTGTAAGTTCCTCACAGGCCTTATTCCAGCAAATGACCTTGTGCTGCCTGTCTATGACAAAAGTGGGAATGGGCGACCCTTCAATGATGCCGACATTGACTTCCCATTCTCTGAGGAGCCTTTCCTCTGCGGCTTTACTCATGATCTTCGCCCTTTTTTTTCTTGTCCCGATGCTCCTTCACGGCCATCAGAATGTAGACGCCTACAGCCGCGCTCAAAGAAATGATAAGATTCACAAGGCCGCTTTCGATGCCGATAACCCGTTGACATATCAGCCAGACAACCAGATAAGTAACGGCTGTTAAGATTTCTTGCATGATTAAACCTCTTGATGATATTACTCTAAATCGGAATGAAACAACAGCGCGGCGATACTACTTGTGTCTGGGCAAAATTTCAATCAAAATATTTTTTCACATTTCATTCAATTTCCCCGCCCGATTTAATGAAATGTTCAATGGCAAATTGATCATTATGCTTCGTCACAAAGTTTGAGAATTAAAATTGCTAAATGTTTGCCGCCTCTTAAGGGCTATCTTGACCTGTTTTCGCTTTCATGGCATATCTGTTGCAAAAAACGGCGCAGTTCGAAGACATTTTTCCTTTCCCAGATACAGGTAAGTGTGTTAAGGGATGGGATGAAAAAATTATAAGCTATAAAATGAAAGGAGAAGAGAAGATGTTAGGGAAATTTGGAAAGAAGTTGTTAACACTTATGACGGCGGCAGCGGCGGTACTTTTATCCTCACCAGTCGTATTTGCTGCAGAGGCTTTACCCGGCGCGGGCGAGTCTTATGTGAAGGTGATTTTTACTGTTGGAGCTATGGTTGCCGCAGGATTTGCCATCGGTCTCGGTGCTATCGGCGCCGGCGCCGGTATTGGTAATGCCGCTAACGGCGCTTGTCAGGCCGTCGGAAGAAACCCCGGGGTTCAGGGAAAGATCATGACCGTTATGCTCGTCGGTATGGCCATGGCGGAATCCGTTTGTATTTATGCGCTGGTTGTTGCGCTGGTTCTTCTCTATGCCAACCCCTACGTAAAGTACTTTTTGGGTTAATCCGACAAATGAAATTAACTTCAAATTGAACTACAGTTAGGGGGAAATAGAATGTCAGAGAAGAAACAAGATAAGCAGTTTTTCACTGTCGCGAGGGTATTCTTCCTGCTTATCGTAATCCCCTTATCACTGATGGCGATTCTCATCGCCAATGGGATTTTCAAATTAGGGGTTACAGTAAAAGAGCGGGCTGTGAACGTTCTTGACCAGAAATCTCAGGAAGAAATCAAGATACGTGCCATGAATATTGCGGATGAAGTGACAAACTTCCTTACGGAACGTAAAAAGGATGTCCTCGTGGCCACGATTATCCCGGCCACTGAATCTGCATACAAGCAGTTTGTCAATGAAAATCGCAGGAACATCTGGATTAAGGATGGAGACAAGCTAAAACAGGTCTCCGCCCCCATTTATACAGAAATGACACTCATTGACAAGAACGGCAATGAAATAATCAAGATTACAAATGGAGAAATCTCGCCCAAGTCAAGGCTCATCAATGTGAGCATTCCGGCGAATACAACCTACAAATCAGAAACGTACTTTGCCTCCGCAAAAGCCATTAACAAGGGCGATGTATTCGTCTCCCCCGTAACCGGCTGGTATGTCAACCGGGCGGATTTTGAGAAAGGGAAACGTTTCTCAGGTGTTATCCGTTTCGCTACCCCCGTTTATGGTAAAGAAGGCCTTCAAGGTGTCGTGCAACTGGCCCTTGACTACCGTCATCTCGGGGCATATACGGACCATGTGATTCCGACCCAGTCGGCGCCGGTGTTCGAGGCGGACGCAGCTACGGGAAACTATGCCTATATGGTTGATAACCGGGGGCTCATGATTTCCCATCCCAACGACTATCATATCGAGGGGCTTTTCCCCGACGGAAGACCGGTGCCGCCCCTGACGGAACAGACTTCCGCAGAATTGACAAAGAAGGGTGAAGAGGTGCTGAACCTGAACCTCATGGGTTTTGTTGATCCAAATCTGCCCCTGATTGCCAAGGATGCGGCAGCGGGAAAGTCAGGCATCAAGACCTATAAGTTCGGCGGGCACACGAAGTTCGTGGCTTATGCCCCCATTAAATTCTTCACTCAGGATACTCCCGCTCCGGCTGGATTCGGTTGGATCGGCATGGGTGTGGATGTAGAGAAATTCAGTGAAATTGCCGCCAAGGCAACGCAGAATATCGATAAGGAAGCAAAGGCATGGTCGACAACGATCATCCTGATCCTGGTAATTTCCATTATCATCCTCTTCGGGATTGCCGCCCTTTTATCCAAGGGCATCTCTCGCTCCATAGCGGCCGAGATTCCACCCGACGCCCAGGGAGAAGGTCCCTTCTACGATGACGAGGAAGAAGATAAATAACCCTTGAACCATGAAGAGGCCGGATTCAATCCGGCCTCTTTTTTTTCCTCTCATAATGACTCACCTCGCATCTTTCTATTTGACTTCGCATTTTATAACTGATAGTCAAACCCGTGCCATGATCCTGCTACAAAACAACTACTCACAGGAGGAATCCCATGAATGACAATAAGTTAGTCCTTTGGTTCGATGAATTGCAACTCGCCGATATCCCGCAGGTGGGAGGGAAAAATGCCTCTCTCGGGGAGATGCGCAGAGAATTGATCCCCAAAGGTGTTAGCATCCCCGACGGATACGCCGTCACCGCTTTTGCCTATCGCTATCTTCTCGAGTCCGCAGGAATTCGTGATCAGATCAAGGCGGTCCTATCCGATCTTGATACTCACGATCTCCAAAATCTCAAGGACAGGGGCAGGAAAGTCCGCGAACTCATCTACAACGCACCCTTCCCTGATGACCTGAAAGCGGCTATTACCGGCGCCTACAAGAGGTTATGCGACGAATACGGGGAGAACACCGATGTGGCCGTAAGAAGCTCGGCAACCGCGGAGGATCTTCCCGATGCGAGCTTTGCCGGCCAGCAGGAAACCTATCTGAACATAACCGGGGAAGATGCGCTCCTTGAAGCCTGCAAGCATTGCTTTGCTTCCCTCTTCACAGACCGGGCAATCTCCTACCGTTTTGACAAGGGATTTGACCACATGTCCATCGCCCTTTCCATCGGCGTACAGAAAATGGTCCGGTCCGATCTCGCCGCTTCGGGCGTCATTTTCTCCATCGATACGGAATCTGGATTCAAGGACGCCATTCTTATCACTGCCGCTTACGGCCTGGGAGAGACAGTGGTACAGGGAACGGTAAACCCTGACGAATTCTTCGTATTCAAGCCCACCTTGAAACAGGGTCACCGTCCCATTGTCCAGAAAAAGCTGGGCACGAAAGAGCTCAAGATGGTTTATGCCGGCGGTAAAGGTGGAGAAGCCACAGAGACAGTGTCCGTGCCCATTGAAGAGCGGCGCAAGTTTTGTTTGAACGACGACGAGATTCTGAAGTTGGCCCGGTGGACAACCATCATCGAAGACCACTACTCACAGGAGGCCGGCTATTTTAAACCCATGGATATTGAGTGGGGAAAGGATGGAAGGACCGGAGAACTCTTCATTCTCCAGGCCCGACCGGAAACAGTGCAGTCGCAGAAGGATGCCAGTGTTCTGGAAAGCTATATTCTCATGGAACATAAGAGCCCCCTGGTGCAGGGAACGGCGGTAGGTTCCAAGATCGGCGCGGGACCGGTACATATTATCGAATCTGTTGATCAGATCATGACTTTCAAGAAAGGGGAAGTCCTCGTTACAGATATGACCGATCCCGATTGGGAACCGGTCATGAAAATCGCCGCGGCTATCGTCACAAACAGGGGCGGCCGGACCTGTCATGCGGCTATCGTAAGCCGCGAGCTTGGAGTTCCCTGTATCGTCGGCACGGAGAGCGGCACCAAAGCCCTCCAAGGAGTTAAGGAAGCAACCATATCCTGTGCTGAAGGTGAAATCGGCAATGTTTATGACGGGATACTGAAATTCGAAGTGCAACGGGTCGACGCCAAGAACCTCGAGCGCCCGAAAACAAAGATTATGATGAATGTGGGCAATCCGGAAAACGCCTTCAACCTGGCCGCCATACCTAATGACGGCGTCGGTCTGGCAAGGCTGGAGTTTATCATCAACCAGTTCATCAGCATCCATCCCATGGCCTTGATCCAGTTTGACAAGGTTGCCGATCCGTCCATCCGGGAGAAGATTGAATCCCTGACCTATGGCTATAATAATAAATCCGATTTCTTTGTCGACAAACTGGCCCAGGGCGTCGCCAAGATCGCGGCCGCCTTCTATCCGAACGACGTCGTCGTCCGCATGAGCGACTTCAAGAGCAATGAATACAAAAACCTGATCGGAGGCCAATACTTTGAAATGGACGAAGAAAACCCGATGATCGGGTTCCGGGGGGCCTCCCGGTACTATAATGAACGTTACCGCGATGCCTTTGCCCTGGAATGCGAAGCCATGAAGAAGGTGAGAAACGATATGGGGCTTACCAACGCCATATTGATGATCCCCTTCTGCCGGACTGTCGAGGAAGGCAAGCGGGTAATTGAAGTCATGGCTGACAAGGGTCTTGTCCAGGGTGAAAACGGCCTGGAGATCTACATGATGGTCGAGATCCCAAGCAATGTAATCCTGATTGAGGAATTCGGCGAGATATTTGACGGCTTCTCCATCGGGTCAAATGACCTGACCCAGCTAACCCTTGGTCTGGACAGAGATTCCTTCCTTGTTTCTCACATTTTTGACGAACGTAATAAAGCCGTAATGGACCTGATCCGCATCGCCATCACGAAATCCAACAAGATGGGGAAAAAGATCGGTATCTGCGGACAGGCCCCGAGCGATTATCCCGAATTCGCCCGGTTCCTCGTTGAATGCGGGATAAGCAGCATCTCCCTGAACTCGGACACGGTAATCAAAACCACTATCGACATCAAGGAGACGGAGAAATCCCTGGGCAAATAAGTTTCATGCCCCCAGGTAATGAGAAATAAGAAAAGGGCGGTTCGATGGAACCGCCCTTTTCTGCATTCAGAGATGCTTGAGTAGATCGTAAGCCGAGTTCTGTTCCGCCCCCAGGTTACCCCGCGGGGCGGCGATGATCATTCCTCTGGGACAGCAGTTGCCTGCTGCCTCAAGCAACCTACCCGAGAACATCGGGCGGGCAGCCCTCAATCGTTCTCCTATTCGGTCTTGCTCCGGATGGGGTTTACCATGCCTTCCCTGTCGCCAGGAAAGCGGTGAGCTCTTACCTCGCCTTTTCACCCTTACCGGACGGGTTGCAACCCGTCCGGCGGTATATTTTCTGTGGCACTTTCCTTAGGGTCGCCCCCAGTCGCCGTTAGCGACCATCCTGCCCTGTGGAGCTCGGACTTTCCTCCCGTCCGGTGGTTTTCCGGACCAGCGATCATCTGATCTGCTCAAGCACTATTGATACTTTCATCCTGACGATAAATAATACGACGACAGTTAGGGCAACAAATAAGGTCGTCCATCGAATCCAGAAGCTCATTATACAGCTGGGGTGGGATATTCATGTGACAACCATTGCAGGTTTCCTTCCAAGCGGATACAACTGCAAGACCATTATTGACATTCTTGATTATCTCATACTTCTTTAAAAGTTCCTTCCGTATCTTCCCCCGGATTTCCTCCCCCTGCTTCTGCCCGGACCGCAACTGCGATTCGATGGAGCCAATCTGTTCCTCAGTCTTTCTCTTCTCCTGCTCGTATCTTTGTTGTTCCCCGGCAAATTCACACTCTTTTTCTGCCAGCAAGGTCTTGACCGCATCAATTTCTTCAAGGATGGAAATAATTTGATCTTCCACTACCCCGTTCTTTTGTTCAAGCGTTTCTATTTCCTTCAATACCGCCTGATATTCTTTGTTGGACTTGACATCATGGATACGGTCTCGTGTCTTCTTTAACTGCTCCAGCCCTTTTTTCAATTTATCTTCCAACTCCCGGTGGGCCCTGTTTTTTTCCTCAAGAATGGACCGGTTTTCAGCAATTCGGGATTTTATCACCTCGAAGGTTTCTTCCAATCTTGCCAGTAATACAGGCAACTCCTTTCTGCCCAGGAGAACTTTTTGTGTTTCCGTATCGATCTTTTGCAACTCGATGAGATGCAACAATTGTTCGTTCAATGACTTCCCCCTTTCTTACCCGGTAAAAGACAAAAAAAAGTGCACCATGTCTATGGTGCACTTTCTTCCAAGGAAGACTTGTCTTCCGGTCATTCCTGCTTGACCATTTCCCTTGAATATGTCGTATTTTCTATACATGTCGAATGGTGGGCCCACCTGGGTTCGAACCAGGGACCTACCGGTTATGAGCCGGTGGCTCTACCAATTGAGCTATGGGCCCTCTCCTGTCTCCCCTATTGATCAATAAGCCGGCTTGATACACCCAAACTGGTTTGATGTCAACATCTTCTTTAGCCATCCTGACGGTTTCCCATCTTTACTCATTTACTGTGCCGGCTTGATGAGTTTCCGGCGCGAAGGATTCCGCAGCTTTCTTACCCCATTGTTCTCCGCCTGCCTCGTTATTTCCAGGGACAAGTTTACCGGGGGTTCCTTTAATTCGTCCGTAGAGACATCTACCCGCTCGCTGATGCCGAAGCGCATCCGTAAAACCTTCTCCTCCCTGGGTGTAAGGGTTGCCAGTATTTTCCTTGTCTGTTCCGCCAGGTCCATACTTATGGTCGCTTCCGAAGGGGACATTATTTTTTTATCTTCTATGAAATCACCGAGATGACTGTCTTCTTCTTCGCCGATCGGTGTTTCCAGGGATATGGGTTCCTTGGCAATTTTGAGTACTTTGCGCACCTTCTCCAGGGGAAACTCCATTTTGGCGGCAATCTCTTCGGGGGTTGGCTCTCTGCCTAATTCTTGCACCAGGTACCGGGAGGTCCGAATCAATTTATTTATTGTTTCGATCATGTGCACGGGAATGCGGATTGTTCTGGCCTGGTCGGCAATAGCCCGCGTGATTGCCTGGCGTATCCACCAGGTTGCATAAGTGGAAAACTTGTATCCCCGCTGATACTCAAACTTGTCGACAGCCTTCATAAGGCCTATATTGCCTTCCTGAATGAGATCAAGGAACTGCAATCCACGGTTGGTATATTTTTTCGCGATACTGACAACCAGTCTCAGATTTGCCTGGACAAGAGTTTTCTTGGCAATTTCCGCCTTCGCTTCCCCTTCCTCAATGGTGGAAACAATCCTCTTCAGCTCTGTCACCGACAATCCCATCTCCTGGGATACCTTCTTCTTCCGGCGATTTGCTTCCTTGATGATGACCTCGGCGTCTTTGAGCTTTTCCAGGGACACCCGCAGTTCCTTAGCTACCTGTCCCTGGGCCTTGCGATCACCACGCATGCGGGTCCAGGCCTTTTCCAGTTGCGTCAGCGACAGGCCGGTGCTCTCCTTACAACGTTGAATCTCTTCCTCGGCCCTTTCCACCTCCATGATGAACTGCTTGAGAATGGAAACCATCCGATCGATTTGCTTTTTACTGAATCTCACCTTCCGGCAATCTCGGATAATGGTCTTGGTGTTTTTCTCAATAGCCTTCTCATGGACGGATTTCTGCTCCGCCTCAATCCCCTTCTCCTTCAGAGCCTCTTTTAGCTTGTCGTTTTTCCTGTTGAGAGCGGTAACCTTGTCGATAAGCCTGAGTACCCGGTCACGATGAAGGTCTTCTTCCACGAAACCATCATCATCTTCAAGATTGTCTACGACGTTCTTGATTCTCATCTCCCCGTTGCGTATCTTCCGTCCAATGTCCACCACTTCCTTAATGCAGACAGTAACGCTGAAAACCGAATCCATGGTGTCCCGGACGCCATCCTCGATTTTCTTGGCAATTTCAACCTCCCCCTCCCGGCTAAGCAGGGATACCATTCCCATTTCCCGCAGATACATCTTCACCGGATCGCCGGTCTTGCCGGCCACGGGCATCAAACCGATCAGATCTTCATCTTTTGACCCGACAAGCTCATCGGGCGCCTTTTTGACAACCAGCTTTTCTCCCTTGTCCGTATCGATGATATCGATGTTCTTCTCCCCAAACAGCATGATGATATCGTCAATCTGATCCGACGAGATGACATCCGACGGCAACAGGTCGTTCACGTCGTCATAGGTTAAAAAACCTTTTTCTTCTCCCAAGGACATCAGTTTCTTGAATTCCTCGGATTGGATGTCTTTTCCCATAAAGAAGCCTCCACCTTACCCTTTCGCTAATACTGCCTTTTCTGCCTTCAACAGGTCTCCCTTTTCAACAAGGAGGCGCTGACACAATTCGAGATCACTCGCCTGCTGAGCCCTGATCAGCCTCATCTTCAAGGACCGGTGCTTTTCCTTGAACCATTTGCGCCTGATCTGGTGGATCATGTCACTGAAAACCTGGTCAACCGTGCCCGCTTCCCAGGCGCCCGAATCAATGAGACGGCTTAATATCTCATCTCTCAGGGACCCGGCGTCCAGATGTTCAACAAAGTCCTTAAGGTCTATTTTTCCGACTCTGCGATAATAATCCTCGATAACCTTTCCCAGTTTACTCAATTCTTCGCTTCCGAAGCATTTCAGGATATCGGCCTCAATCATGGCGGGAATCTTATCGGGATGATCCAGGATCATCGTAATAAAGTTCATTTCCAGGGCATCCACAGGTAAGGAAGTCCGAGTCCCGCTCTTCTGGTAAACGGCTTCGTTAGATTTCTTATCCTTTCCCTGGATCACTTCCGCCTTGAGAACAGCTTCGTCGACGCCTATCCTTTCCGCCGCAAGTTTAATGAAAAGATTCCTTTCTACGGCATTGTCCATTCTGGTTATGAAAGACAGGGATTCCCTGAGGGCGTCCCGGTCATGATCAAAATCCCCCCGGCTACCGGCCAGGGTATCAAGATAATATTCTACTGCCGGGGGAGACTGTCCAATCAATTCCTGGAATCTTTCTCTTCCGTATTTCCGAATATAGTCATCAGGATCGGAGGCTTCCGGAAGCATCACGGCCCTGATGTGCAGATTACCGTCAATAAACAATCCCAGGCTTCTTGCCAACGCCTTCTTGCCCGCCTCATCGCCGTCGAATACCACTGCCACATCCTTCGTATACCTGCGGAGCAACTCGACATGATCCCGGGTAAGAGCGGTGCCCAAGGTGGCAACTACATTTTTCACCCCGCCATTCCAGAGAGAGAGCAGGTCGAAATAACCCTCAACCAGGATGGCATAACCACACTTTCTGATATCCTCTTTCGTCCTGCTGAGGCCGTAAAGGGTCTTTCCCTTGCTGAACAATGCCGACTCCGGCGAATTTAAATATTTTGGCTCCCCTTCTCCCATAATTCTTCCACCGAAGGCGATAATCTGGCCGGCCTGGTCTTCGATGGGAAAGATGAGCCGGCCCCGGAAGCGGTCGTAATATTCTCCTCGTTCATTTTTTACGAGGAGTCCCGACTGTTCGGCCAAGGGGAGGGGCACCCTTTTGAGTTCCAGATGATCCCTGAGAAACCTCCATCCCTCAAGGGCATAACCCAATTGGAACGTATTAACAGCCTCAGCGCCGATATCACGGTTCTGTAAATATAACTGAGCCTTCTGACCTTCTTTCCCTCGCAAGCGGGCTAAATAATAATCTGAAACCAGGGCATGGAGACGGAGCATCCTTTCTTTTAGGGTCAGCTGCTCCTTTTCCTGCCTGCTGAGGGGGCGATCAGGAAGGGAGACGCCTGTTTTTTTGGCCAAATAACGGATCGCTTCCGGGAACGTCAGGCCATTTATTTTCATCACAAAGGCAAGTGCATTCCCTCCTTCACCGCAACCAAAACAGTAAAAAATCTGTTTATCCGGACTTACTGTGAACGAAGGCGTCTTCTCCTTGTGAAAAGGACAGAGACCGATATGGTTCCTTCCGGCCTGTTTCAGACCTACAAACCCCGAAACAAGATCCACGATATTGATCCGTCTCTTAATTTCATCAATCTTATCTTCAGGGATTGAACCTTTATTCATCGACGACGCTAACCTGAAAGCCTGGTTTTGACCTTTTCACTTACTACCTTGCCATCCGCCCTGCCGCTGATCACAGGCAGGAGAGCCTTCATTACCTTGCCCATGTCCCGGGGACTTGCAGCGCCCGTCTCCTGAACGGCCTTTTCAATCGCCGCGGCCAGATCTTCCTCGGAAAGCTGCTGAGGCATAAACTCCTGCACGACTTTGAGCTCCGCCGTTTCCTTTTCTACCAGATCCATTCTGCCGCCCTTCTCGAATTGCTCGATGGAATCCTTGCGCTGCTTAACCATCGCCGCGAGCACCTGCAGGAATTCCGCCTCCGTTAACTCCCGTTTCAGATCTATCTCCTTATTATGAGCGGCGTTTTTCATCATTCTGAGGGCTGACAAACGGATTTTTTCCTTGGCCTTTGCCGCCTTGATCATTTCCTGTTCCATTCTTTCATTAAGTTCCATATTTTTTAACCTCGTAAATCAGCTAAATATTCATATGTTCTAAGTTATCCACCCTTTACTTTTTGTCAACGCAGAATTCATACCTTCAGCCAAGTCCATCCTGAAGTTTTTTCCCACCCAAAACATGCATGTGGAGATGGAAGACAACCTGTCCGCCTTCTTCATTGCAATTTATAACCACACGAAATCCACTCCGATCTATCCCCTTCTTCCTTGCTACTTCCCGGGCCGCTGAAACCATGGCCCCCATGACCGCCATTCTATCCTCGGAAACTTCAAGAAGGGTGGCAATGTGCTCCTTGGGAATGATTACCACGTGCACGGGCGCCATGGGATGTATGTCGTCAAAGGCAAGAACCATCTCATCTTCATAAACTTTGCGACATGGTATCGAACCGTTGACAATTTTACAAAAGATACAATCATCCATTTTCATACCTCCTGTCTTTCCTTTGATTTCCGGATCGCCTCCTCCAGGGAAAGGGCGCCGGTATAAAGAGCCCGGCCGGCAATCACGCCGATGACTCCGGAAGCTTCTATTTCCAGAAGTTTCTCTATATCGCCAATGCCTCCGACCCCTCCGGAAGCAATTACGGGAATTGCGATCGCCCCGGCGAGAGCCTTCGTCGCCTCAATATTGACGCCCGTCTCCATGCCGTCACGCCTGATGTCCGTATAGACTATGGCACTGATCCGGCAGTCTCCATAACTTCGAATCAAATCAATCGCCGTCATCGAGCTTGTTTCCGTCCAACCCTGCACGGCAACCATTTCATCCCGGGCATCGATACCCAGGATAATCTGATCTTCAAAGGTCCGGCAGGCCTCTTGAACCAGTGCGGGGTTTCTCAGGGCGGCTGTTCCCATAATGATCCAGCGGACTCCAAGGTTTGCATAGCTCGTAATTGTCTCCATGTCCCGTATGCCTCCCCCCAACTCCACAGGGATGCTTACCGCACTGACGATGTCGCGGATAGCCTCCCTGTTACGGGGGGAACCGGCAAGGGAACCGTCGAGGTCAACCACATGTATCCTTTCGGCGCCTTTATCCTGCCAGCGGCAGGCAACATCCGCCGGGTGTTCTCCATAAATGGTCGTCCGATTGAAATCACCTTGCGCCAGCCGCACACAACGGCCTCCTTTGAGATCAATAGCAGGTATAATGATCACATTGCATCCTTTAAAAATATTTTGGAGAGTCAGACAACGGGGAGCAAATCAACTGTTCTACGCCTTTGCAGAGCGGCTGTTTGAAATAAGCATTAACGCCGGCGCTAAGTCAGGCCCGGCCGGAGATCAGGGGGCGGCCCGAACCGAATCTTTTGTAACGCCGGGAAATCTTCTGACCGTATCTTCCATTCCCTCCATAGCCAACTCTTTCGCTGTAAGCCATCGCCCCTTATCTTTCAGGAAGTAAGATACCCCCAATACATTTTCCATAAGCGATGTCTGGGTTTTATTGAATATCCCCTTCCAGACGAGAGCCCCATCATTAACCCTGTACAAATGGATTTCAAAGAAGACCGAAGCGGGCTTTTCCACAGAATAATCATAACCACGCCTTTCCCGGTAGCGGTAGAGATATCCCACGACGATGCCGTCGGCATTGAGTTCTTCCCCCACTTCTTTCATCACCTGCGGCAGGGTCGCACTGAATGAGTTACTGTTGACCCGCTTGTAAATACCTCCTACCCGGTCGGGAGAAACAAGTTCGAACTGGGAATATGCAGACATCCTTTCCATGAAGAAATCCTGAAGAAATCGCTCCGGGCTCTTGAGATCATTATCCGTTTTCAATACAGACGCCGAAAGTGCATTTTGAGCAGCATAAGTAGCCACCAATTCAGGGGAAACTTGCTGAAAGGGCATGACGGCAAGGCGCCTGAACGTGATGTCCTTATCCTTCAAGAGGGACGAAGATACGCCGCTGGCGCTCTGACAGCCGGAAATCACGACCAGCAACATCAGGCACGCCACAACCTGCCATTTCTCCCTTAAGATGATCATCATGTATGCGCTGAATCTGAACATTATGTGGATCCCATCCGCAAGAACCCCTATCGCGAATTGGAAGCACAATGTCGCATAGGAGGTGAAAGTAATATTAATTTAGAGACTTCCCTTTGTGGACATGACGCCCTGAATCCGTTCATCAAGACTCGCCGCCCTTCGCAGCGCCCGGGCAAAGGCCTTGAAGATGGATTCGGCAACATGGTGGTTATTATTACCATAGAGCACATTGATGTGCAAGGTCATTCCGCTATGATCCGAGAAAGACTTGAAAAACTCCTTCAGCAGGGTGGGATCGAAATCCCCGATCCGGGCCTCACCGAACTCAACATGGTAAATCAGATAGGGTCTCCCCGAAAGATCCAAAGCGATACTGCAAAGACTTTCATCCATTGGCACCAGAGCTGATCCGTAACGCCTGACGCCCTCTTTGGAACCGAGTGCTTTCTTCACAGCCTGTCCCAGACAAATGCCCAAATCCTCGACCAAATGATGATCATCTACATCACGATCGCCCTTCCCCGCTATCTTGATATCAAAAAGACCATGCCTGGCAAAAAGATTCAACATATGGTCCATAAAAGGGACCGTGGTGTCAATTTCCCCCCGGCCGGAACCATCCAGATCCATTTCCATGGATATGGCAGTTTCGCTGGTTTTCCTCTTGATCTTTCCCTTCCGCATTTCCTCTCCTCCCGCCGCCAAACCGGCCGGCCTTCATTTCAATCAGCCAAGAGGTTGATTTATATTACTTTATTCAAAGAATATTCAATAATGCCCTCGGCGCCCGCCTCCATCAGGAGGGGGATCAAATCCCTGACGATACTTATGTCCACGATGGTTTCCACGGCAAGCCATTCCTCGGAATACAGGCCGGAGATGGTCGGCGCCTTCAGGGAAGGCAGCAACAGGATAACCCTTCCCAGATTCTCTCTGGCAACATTTAGTTTCAGACCAACCTTTCCCATGGCCTGCAGGGATCCGTTAAGGAGCGTCCTGATTTGGTCAATCTTCTGTCTTTTCCAGGTATCCTCCCAGGCACTACGATTTGCGATCAGCTGGGTGTTGGTTTTCATCAACTCGTGGATTATCTTCAATTTGTTGGCGCGAATGGTGGACCCCGTCTCCGTCACCTCGACAATGGCATCGACAAGGCCTTCGACTACCTTGGCTTCTGTTGCCCCCCAGGAAAACTCCACATGGACGTCAATATTACGTTCCCCGAAATATTTCTTTGTGAAATTGACCAGTTCCGTCGATATTCGCTTCCCTGACATATCCTCAAGGGTCCGGATATCCGAATCCTGCCTGACCACGAGCACCCACCGTGCCTGGCGAGTCGATGTTTTGGAGTAGATCAGATCCTGAATCGTGACCACATCCGATTCATTTTCGATAATCCAGTCTCTGCCGGTCAGACCAAGGTCAAGAATCCCCTCTTCCACATAGCGGGACATCTCCTGGGCACGCACCAGGATACATGTGATTTCATCATCGTCAATGTCGGGAAAGTAATTCCTGCTGTCATAAGTAATGCGCCACCCCGCTCTTTTAAACAGGTCAACAGTGCTGACCTCAAGAGAGCCCTTTGGTATTCCCAGCCTGAGTTTTTTCATTTATAGACATCCTCCGGGTTGAATATCCGCTCGCCAATCACCTCAAAGCGGCCACCCTCGATTCTCCGATAGAAGCATGACCTGTATCCCGTATGACAGGCGGCCCCTCCCCGCTGGATAACCTTGAGAATCACGGCATCCTGATCGCAGTCAACCCTTATTTCCTTGACTTCCTGAATGTTTCCCGATGTCTCACCTTTGACCCACAGGGACTGACGGGACCGGCTCCAGAAGGTAGCCATCCCTGTTTCCATTGTCTTTTCCCATGATGTCTGGTTCATGTAGGCAAGCATTAGTATTTCATTTGTATCGTAGTCCTGAACAATAGCCGGGACAAGACCGCCGGCCCTATCAAAATCAAGAGAAATCATTTTTTTGTTATCCTTAAAGTCTGTCAGAATATTTCCCGCTCCTTGCCGAGCTGGGGGCGCATGGTAATGGAATATCTTCATTTTATCAAGCATTATTTTCCGTTATGATGAATTTGACCTTGCTTATCGCAATTTTTTTTGATACTTTTCCCACGGTAAGAAATTTTACTCATTGGAGGTAACAACCCATGCCCCTCCTTGTCGGCGGCGCCGTTGCCACGGTTTTAGGTCTACTCGGCTTGATTGTCTGGTGGCAGGCTTTTGTCATCATTATCAAAGGCGCTCTGCCCATCATGTTGCTCCTCGGTGGCGGTCTGGCCATGTATGTGGGTTATGATGACATCCAGGATCAACTTCGTGAAGACAAAAAAAAGCAGGACGATAAGCTTGACAAGGCCCGGGAAGAAATTGAACAGATCCGCGCCAAAGCGGAACTGTACCGGGAAGAGCTGGAACGGCTCAAGGATGAATCACTCAAATCAAGGGAAAATAATTCTTGACAAATGGACATAAATCCAATAGTTGCGATAGCCATTACCGTGTGAAAGCATCCATAATGCATCAACTACCATTGAGATCATTGGCCGGACACATCAGCGAGTATCCCTATATGTATTAATGCCTGCCGACCGTCGCAGCGACGTGCAGGCAGGCCTCTCCAAAACTCTAATTCCCAACCCATTAATTATTAACGTAAGACAGAAAGGACACGGGCCATGAAAAAACAACTTATCGTCGTATTATCAATAATCGCCATCTTGGGCATAGTCGCCGCCGGCACCGCTAACGCCGCAACATCCCTGACCTACAGTATTTTCTTCCCCTCCAGCCACGGACAGGCCAAGGCGGGAGAAGCCTGGGCCAAGGAAATCGAAAAGAGAACCAATGGACAGGTCAAAATAAACATCCTTGCCGGCGGTTCCCTCACTCCCGCCGATCAGGTTTATGACGGCGTTCTCAAGGGCATTTCCGACCTGGGCATGTCCTGCTTCGCCTATACCCGGGGACGTTTCCCCGTGATGGAAGTCCTCGATCTTCCGATCGGATACCCAAACGGGCGCACCGCTACCGCTGTCGCCAATTCATTTTACAAACAGTTTCGCCCCCGGGAGTTGGACGGCGTCAAGGTCCTCTACCTGCACGCTCATGGCCCGGGACTGCTCCACACCACCCGGCCCGTCGCCACCCTTGAACAACTCAAGGGCATGAAGATCCGTTCCACTGGCCTGAGCGCCAAAGTAGTATCTCATTTGGGGGCGGTTCCTGTCGCCATGCCCCAAGGGGCAACTTATGAGGCTCTTCAGAAGGGAGTCGTAGAAGGAACCTTTGGGCCCATCGAAGTCCTCAAGGGCTGGAAGCAGGCAGAAGTCGTCAAGTCAACCACGGATTGTCCGGAAATCGGCTACACGACCGCCATGTTCGTGGTCATGAACCTCAAGAAATGGAACGCCCTGCCCAAGGACGTCCAGAAGGTATTCGAGGAGGTGAGCAATCAGTGGATCGATGTCCATGGCAAGGCCTGGGATAATCTTGATATGGAAGGCCGCAAATACACCCTGAGCCTCGGCAACAAGATCATTCCCCTAAGCAAAACCGAGAGCGCCCGCTGGAAAAAGGCCGTCCGCCCCATGCTGACCGAGTACTCACAATCGACAGCGGCCAAGGGTCTTCCCGGCCAGAAAGCCGTTGTGGAGACAGAAAAGTTGATCAAAAAGTACGGCAAGGTATACAAGTAAACATATTCTGAGAGCTTTGCATAACCGCAGAAAAATGGTTCGCAAGCAGCGAATCAAATGTTTTTCGCCGGTCCGTGATTTAATTTGACATCATGTAATCACTAATAATTATATATATGCCAACGAGATGCGAAAAAGATTTTTGAGCTGCGGCGAAGCCATTTTTCAAAGGTCTCATTCTATGATAGGCGACGGCTTCGCAAAAAGTCGTCCTTCCCGAACAGGCGGGAATCCAGACAGCATAATTAACAGGCGGAGGGGGAGTTTCTTCAAGCTTCCCGGAGAGGATCCATGCAGCGCGTCGATCGACTTATAAACACCACCAGCCGGCATGTAAATACAGTTGCCGGCGCCGCCGTTATGGCAATGATGTTCCTGACATGCGCCGATGTCGTCATGCGCCTTGCTGACCGTCCCATCCCCGGCGCCTATGAGATCATCGGCTTCCTGGGGGCGCTGGCCGTCGCCTTTGCCCTGGCCCAGACCTCCCTCGAAAAGGGTCACATCGCTGTGGACCTGCTCGTCAATCTTTTGCCTCCCCGCGTGCAGATCCTCCTGGACATTTTTGGCGCCATGATGGGAACGGCCGTCTTTGGCGCCATAACCTGGCAGAGCGCCCTGTACGCCGTGGATCTCAGGCAGAGCGGCGAGGTCTCGGCCACCCTCGGGATGCCCGTTTATCCATTCGCCGCCGGCATCGCCGCCGGATGCGCCCTCCTTTGCCTCGTTCTGGTAGCCGAGTTTGCCCGCAGCCTCAGGAGGATCAAATCATGACGCCTATTATGACCGGCGTAACCGGCTTCCTGGTTCTCATCGTCCTGATGTTCATGCGCGTCCCCGTGGGCTTTGTCATGGCCGTCGTGGGTTTCCTCGGCTTCGGCTACCTCGTCTCCTGGCCGGCGTCGCTCAATCTCCTGGCACGCGATTTCTTTTCCGTTTTCAGCTCTTACAATCTAACCGTCATTCCCCTTTTCGTTTTCATGGGTCAGTTGGCCCACTACTCGGGAATCAGCGGCCGCCTGTTCAACGCCGCCCATAAATGTTTGGGTCATCTCCCCGGCGGTCTTGCCATCGCCACAATCGGCGCCTGTTCATTTTTCGCTGCCATCTGCGGATCGACGACAGCGACCGCTGCCACGATGGCTACGGTCGCCCTGCCCCAGATGAAGAAATACAATTACGATCCCGCCCTGGCCACGGGGGTCGTGGCCGCCGGGGGGACGCTGGGCATTCTCATCCCCCCCAGCACGATCTTTATCATCTACGGGATCATGACGGAACAATCAGTGGGTAAGCTATTCATGGCCGGCGTCCTGCCCGGCATCATCCTGGCGCTGCTGTTCATCGTCGTGATCCTCATCTGGAACCGCCTGCAGCCAGGATTATGCGCCCCGGCCCCCAAAACGACCTTCCGGGAAAAAATTGCCTCCCTGGCGGGAGTGATGGAAACCCTGATCCTTTTTGCCCTGGTCATGGGCGGACTCTTTATCGGCTTCTTCACGCCGACGGAGGCAGCAGGCATCGGCGCCCTCGGAACCCTCGTCATCGCCCTGGTCGGCCGGAACCTGACCTGGCATTCCTTTCTTCAATCCCTCAACGAAACCACCCGTATCTCCTGCATGATCATGGCCATTGTCGCCGGTGCTACAGTTTTTGGTCATTTTCTGGCCGTAACAACCATCCCCACCGAGATCGGGACCTGGGTCGCAGGACTCCCCGTCCCTCCTGTCGTTGTCATGGGATTAATCATTCTGACCTATCTGTTCCTTGGCTGTCTGATGGATTCTCTCGCGATGATAATGCTTACGATCCCCGTCTTTTATCCCGTGGTAACAACCCTGGGCTATGATCCAGTCTGGTTCGGGGTCATCATTGTCATGGTCGGCGGCATGGGCGTCATTACCCCTCCCGTGGGCATCAATGTTTACGTTGTCGGCGGGATCGCCAGAGACGTCCCCCTCCATGTCATTTTCAAGGGAGCGACGTATTTGATGAGCGCCATGGTTATTCTGACCGTGCTGCTCATTATCTTCCCGGAGATCGCCCTTTATCTGCCCAGTCTCATGAAATAATCTTGAGCCCGGCCGGCAATCAGTCCTTCATCAAGGATATTAAGCCTTTATACCCGGCATATCAATAGCCGCCGTGATCCAGCCTGTCCCGATCCAGCTCCCTTCCGATGTCCCGATCACTCTTGTAATCGTCCTCGATAGTTATCCCGTCCCGGCGGGAATCACGATTTCCAGCGCATCCGGCAAACGACAAAATAATGCCGAAACTAATTAATAACGCTATCAAAATATGCGATTTTTTCAACTATTTATCCCCCTTCTCTTAGCACAGAATAGGCCTTTTTAGGTTTTACCTATACCTGACTATGTCCGTTTGCCCGCGATGAATTCCTCGATGAATTTTACAATCCACAATCCCCACAACGTTACAATGACAGTCCCGGCGATGGAGATGGCCGCCAAAGAATAATCGATATTGAACTCGAAGGCATTTAATATGCGGGGATCATAGCGGCCGCTGTCGACAAGAGGCAGGTGAAATTTGTCCCCGAGATTGTAAAAGTAATCAAATGAATTGGGCGGTTTCAGAATCGTGTGCAAGCCCCAGTATTTGCTCACGGTGGTATTGCCGATATGGAGAGAGCATTTCCAGGGTGGATTGAAAAGGACAAAGAGCACGACGTTAACGGATGCAATCAGGATGGCAATTTTTGCGGCGATAAATTTCATGGTTTTCCTTTGTTTTTCATTGGTTAGTCCTTCCCTTGAGCAGCGGGCTTGCCTTGCCCTGCCTGTTTTCATAGGAAGCGTTCGTGATCTGCCAGTGGTCCTGCAGATAGACCATGGTCACAAAGGCCTTCCCCGTGCCTTTTTTTCCCTCGACCCGGAGGGCAAGCTGAACCCGGACCGTGCTGCCCGAGGTCTTCAAGGAGGAGGGAAACCAGGGCGAGATTTCCGTGACTTCCCCAAGATCATCCTTGATCTGCTGACTTTCTTTAACAAAGGCGGAAGCGATCTTAAATGGTTCAGATTCCTTTATAAAGTCACTAATGCCAAAAAGGATGGAGATGACGACGATACCCACCAGAAAAGGCCAGGAACGGGAGGCTCCCCCTTTGGGCTTTAGCGGTGCATAGGGCTTTTTTCCATCACCGGGCTGAATGGGCTCGTAACTTTTTCCTGAAGCCTGGCCGGCAACCGTAGTCTGAGCGGCAGCCCGATCCTTCTTCCGGAACTGCGCCAGGATGTCGGGCAGCTTCATATTGGGCACGGTGGTCATGATTCCCCCCTCTGTGTTTGTGTCATGACATGGAAGTTTATTACAAGGAGAATGTCCATTCTGTCAAGACAAACCAGTAATATCCAAGACATGACATCATAACCCTGGTATGTCGTTGACACGGAAGGCCACCAGGGTGATATCATCGAATTGCGGCGCCCCCTGGGCAAAAGCCTCGACATCTCTCAGCAGACAATGGCACATCCGCTCCGGATCCCGATCTTCCTGTCCGGCATTCCAGGCCGCAAGTTTCTCTTCGCCATAAAGAATCCCGTCCGCGGTCTGGGCCTCCGTAACGCCATCGGTATAAAAGAGCAGCATATCGCCCACTTTCATAGCGAAGGGCCATTCATGATACTCGCTTTCGGCCAGTGGGCCCACGATCGGGTCGGAGGGAAGATCAATAAACCCCGACGTTCCTTTTCTGCAAAGTAGCGGGGGGTTGTGGCCTCCATTGGCAATGACAAGCTTGCCTGTTCCCAGGTCATATTCGGCGTAGATGACGGTAACGAACATAGTGGCATCATTACTCACGGCCAGCATCCGGTTGGTCTTTAAAAGGGTTTTTGCCGGACCTTCTCCCTCCATGCCATAAACCCTGATCAGGGCCCGGGCCATGAACATGAACAGGGCGGCAGGTACGCCTTTACCCGAGACGTCGCCGATCATTATTCCAAGCTTGTCCGGTCTCACGAAGAAATAATCATAAAAATCCCCCGCCACCTCTTTTGCCGGGAGCATCTTTCCATAGATGTCGAATTCCCTGATGTCGGGAAAGGGTGGAAAAGTATGGGGAATGATGGATTGTTGAATGTCCCGTGCCAATTGCAGTTCACTTTCCATCCGCTCCTTCGCCGCTGTCGTTTCCTTCAGATTTTCGATATAGGCCTTTAGATCCGCCGACATCTTGTTAAGGACCTCCGCCAGTTCTTCCATCTCATCCCCCGTAGGAATGTGAAGCCTGGCGTCGAGGTCCCCCGCACCGATCCTGCGGGCATGAAGAGCTACTTGATGGATGGGCCGGGACACCCCCCGGGCGATCATCACCGAGACGAGGATCATGATGATCGTGGCCAGAAAGGAGGAAAACAGAAAAATGCTTATGGTTGCATCTCTTTCCCTGCTGATAGTTTCCAGGGCCTGGATCAGGGGTTGATAGAATTCATCAACATAAACGGTCGCAAAGAGGATGCAGGCCGTCCCCTTCACCGGTACGCCTACAAAAAACTTCTCCCGGAGGCGACCGTCTTTTTCCTCCCAAAGGTAATATTGGCTGACCGACTGGCCGTCAAGATTCTTTTGAATCGCCTCCCAGAGGGTGGGCAGTTTATAGCGAAAATCCGATAATCTTTTCCCCTCGATTTCGGGATTGGGATGGAAAAGATACCTGCCGTCCCCCTGTCCCACGCCGTCATGGAGACCGCTGTATCCCGTCCGCTGGATCTTCTGCACGACAATCCTCCTCAGTTGCGGGTCTTTGGGATTCAGGGGGCGGTTCTGAAGATAAATCTCTATTTGTCCAGCCAGGTCATGGGCCTTTTCTCCGAGAAACTTTTCCAGGCCGCGACGGATCGTCGTTTTCATTTTATCGGCATTGTCCGTAGCATTCTGGGTTATTCTAACCACGCCGATAACGGAAAAGATCGCCGAGAAAAGAATGGCCAGGGCGCCATACACAAGAATCAGCTTGGTACGAATGGTCATAAAATCAAATATCCACACTTTTATTAAACGAGCTTTTTATGTAGCTCAACATAGGGAAAGTCAATATAAATTTTCCTTGATTATCCGGCTAATTGAAGTACAGTGAACTAAATACATAATGATAGTTCAGAAATGGATGGGGAAAGAACATGATCAGACTTAAGGGTTTATTTTATTCTTTACCAATCTGCCTGAAAATTATATTTATAATATCCACAACTTCCGTTTCTGCTGCGGAAAAACCGGAAATATTTGTCCAGTTGGGGCACTCAGGGGTGCAGTCGGTGGCTTTTTCAAAAGATGGGAACTTTGCCGTCTCTGCCGGGGACAAGGCGGTCAAGCTATGGGATGTCAGCATGGGGAGGGAGATACGCACCTTTAGCGGACATAAGGCCTTTGTCAGCTCGGCGGCATTCTCCCCGGATGAGCGCTATCTGCTTTCCTGCGGCATGGACAACAAGATAATCCTTTGGGATGCAACAAACGGTAAGCAGTTAAGGACGTTCACCGGACATACGAAAGGGGTCTTTGCCGCCGTCTTTTCACCGGATGGAAAGCATATCGCCTCGGGCAGCATGGATAACACCATTAAAATATGGGAGCGTGGCAATGGCAGCGTGGTTAATCAAATTACCGGACATACGGCTGCGGTCCGGTCACTGGCTTTCTCACCTGACGGCAGGCTGCTGGCTTCCGGGAGTTGGGATAAAACCATAAAGCTCTGGGATGTCGCTTCGGGCAGGGAGGTCCGGACCTTTACCGGTCATGGTGCGGCGATAAATGCCGTGGCCTTTTCACCGGATGGGAAATATCTGCTCTCCGCCGGCGGCAAGGACAGAACCGTCAGGTACTGGGATGTCGAGTCCGGCAGAGAGATTGCTACACTGCCGGGGCATACGAATGAGGTCCTTGCGGTGGCCTTCTCACCGGACGGGCGGACTGCTGCAACGGGGAGCTGGGACCGGACCGTCAAGGTGTGGGATCTTGCCAGCGGCAGAGAATTGCAGTCCCTGCCTGCCGGCGAGGCCTCGGTCTTTTCTGTTGCCTTATCCCGGGATGGACGGTATCTGCTTGCAGGAAGCCGCAATATCTCCCTGTGGGATCTGGCAACCGGGAAGGAATTGCGCAAGCTGGAGGGCAAGGTAAACTGGGTCAGCAAGGTTGCCGTTTCTCCCAACAGCGGGCAGGTGCTGTCCGGTAACTTTGACGGCGTCATCAATCTGTGGGATAGCATCGCCGGTAAACGTCTCTGGACGTTTCAGGGCACCAAGGGGATCGTATCTGCGCTCGCCTTTGCGCCGGATGGCAGATCCTTGCTGGACTGCCGGCTCGATGGGCCGCTGTCGCTGCGGGAAGTGGAAACCGGCAAAGAACTGCGGCAGCTTGCCGGTCAGGGTTCCGCAGCCTTCTCCCGCGATGGGAAATGGATCGTATCAGGCGGCGCCGGCAACCTTCTCAAGCTTTGGGACGGGGCTACCGGGCATGAGTTGAAAAGCTTTGCCGGCCATACGGATAAAATCCAGTCCGTTGCCTTCTCACCCAATGGCAGATATGTCGTATCGGGAAGCCGTGATAAAACAGCCAGACTGTGGGATATCGAATCAGGTCGTGAACTGAAGGTTTTCAAGGATTTTCGCTACCATGTGAACTCGGTGGCCTTTTCTCCTGACGGCAAACTGTTGCTTGCCGGGAGTAGCGACAACACCGCCAGACTCTTTGAAGTCGAAAGCGGAAGACAGCTATGGATATGGAAGGATATCGCCATCTCCTCGGTGGTGTTCTCTCCTGACGGCGCATATGCCCTGACTGCCGGTTTTGACGGCATTCCGAAGCTCCTGGATGTTGCCGCCGGCAAGCGGGTCATGAGCTTTGAAGGCCACAAGCTGCATGTCTATTCCGCCGTCTTCTCCGCTGACGGCAAACGGATCATCACCGGCAGCGGAGATGGTACGACTCGGATCTGGGATGTCGCTACTGCCAGGGAGATCACTCAAGCCATCAGCTTTACCGATGGCGAATGGATTATCATCACCCCGGAAGGCTACTACAACTCATCGGCCCGGGGGCATGAATTTCTCAATATCCGCAGGGACGACAAGGTTTACGGTATTGACCAGTTCTACGATGTCTTTTACCGCCCCGACATCGTCTCGGCAAAGCTCAAAGGCGAGGATATCAAGGGCCTGGTCACCCTTACGGTCGACGAGGCGATCAACAATCCCCCTCCGACAGTGAAATTTTCTGCT